>Ga0172365_10000021_pt1 | contig 82184 bp, 78 predicted proteins | sample LakKivSesite48cm_FD_114535 | JGI IMG/M metagenome (GOLD analysis project Ga0172365, IMG submission 114535) | Sediment microbial communities from Lake Kivu, Rwanda - Sediment site 48cm | ecosystem: Environmental > Aquatic > Freshwater > Lake > Sediment | place: Rwanda: Western Province, Lake...
CTGTCCGCCATGTCGCTGAAGTCCGAGAGATATAGCAGGATGCGATCCTTACTCGTCAGAGACAGCAATTCCTCCAAGGACATGCTTTGGCGGTACTCACTTGGGTCTATAAGGCGCTTTTTGCCCGATTGAAGGCCCTGGAAAAAAGGTTATATCCGAGAACGGGCAGTCAGCAGGGCAGGATGATAGATCGGCGTGCGCTCTGGTTCCTGTTCGTGCTTCTCATGGGCCTCGTCGCAGCGATCGCCGCGATGCTCATCTTATCCGGTTGATCCTGAGCCATCGGGTTCGGCTTTTGCATTACGAAAATCGTCTCGCAATGCGTTTAATATTAGTGATAATATGCTATTAACCGCATAAAAATACCGTTTGATTGCACTTACGCATACATCAATGTCCAGAGATTCGTTCGCAGCATTCTGATCTCGAAATCTCCGCTCCGAAAACGAACATTTTGAGGTTATTATAATATCATTTTTATTCGTCCGGAGCGTAAAGGCAAAAGCATCTTATAATCAGGCGTGCTCGGGCTGGTCGATGGATATGTTCGCGCTGAAAGGCACCGGATTGGGTTGTGCTCCCGCGGATAGCGGGTTAGCGCGAGCATCCGACAAGTGATAAGCGATCTCCGCTCAGGCGGAGGGTCGTTGTTTTTCACTTTTAAGGAGGTGGATGCAATGAGACAGAACATACTGTTGAATGCGTACAGGCGCACGAGCCTGACGGGTGGATACTCGTCTGCTCCAGCCAGGAGCAAGAGGGTGTTCCGGTTTGCTCTTCCCATCAGACGGAGGAAGTGACCGCAAACCTTTTCCCCATTTCGTTGTCTGGCTATGGCGCTACTTCTGCGTCGCGCGCTTCAGCCGCCAACGACTGAAGCTCTTTTTGACCAACCCTCTCAGGGTCTCGGGATATTTGACGGGGTCCTTGAGCTTGAGGAACCACACCGAGCCTATCGCTCTTCCCACCGCTGATATCGCGTACAGCGCCCCAAGCGCCACGACAAGCCTGGACCTCGTGGCTGGGTCATCGAGCGCATTCAGGCTGATCGGACCGTACTGGTTCTCGAAGAACAGCGCCAGATATCCACCGATGATCGCACCGACGAAAGTGGCGACACCGATGAGGGTGTTGTACACAGCGAAATACTCCCCTTTCCGATCTTCGGGCGAGACGTCCATTATGTACGCGAAGAAGGCGACGTTCGACATTGCGGTCGCCAAGCCGAGGGCGATGTTCAGCGCGTAGATGTGCCATACCTCGGTCGCGAGGGCGTACACGATAGGGACTGAGATGAACGCGAACCTCGAGATCAGGATCTGAGGAATTGGCCCAATGAGATCGAGCAGCTTGCCGACCTTGGTCTGGAAGAAGAGCGTGGACCCAGTCGCAGTGACCGTGATGATCCCAAGCTCGAAAGCGCTCGCCCTGAGAACCCCGATGTAGGTGAGAATCAATATCGGCCAGATTATGGACATTATGAAATTGAAGAAGGTGTTGAGGACCACCAGATTCCTGAAGTGAATGTTCTCTTTGAGGTCGCTGATGAACACGAAGGATTTGAGGCTGAACTTGAAGAGGGTTCTGGGGGACGCGTACAGCCTGCGCTTCTGTTCCATTATCTCGTAAAGTATGACGGACCCGAAGATCCCGATGAAGCCCGCCATGAAGAATGGCAGACCGAACCGCTTGACTGAGGAGGGCTCGTTCGTAGGTATCAACGCGCCGCCTATGACCGTTCCCACGACGCTCGCGAGCGTGGCCACGGCGAAGAACTTGCTCATGACCGACCCCCGATTGGCCACGGAAGTGACATCGCCTACGAGGGCCGACCAAGTCGGTATCATCATCGAGCCGATGCACAGCTGGGCGGCGACTATGATGATGAGGTGCGTCGCGTTGATCGCGCCGACCATGAAGAAGTAGAGAGAGAAGGACATCACGCCGCCGACGATGAGGAATGGAATCCTCCGGCGGAAGAAGTCGCTCAGCTTCCCCCAGGGGACCTGCATGACCGCTGGGAACAGGTTGATGACCGCCTGAAGCCAGCCGAGCTGTGGCGTCGTAGCATCCAGCTGGAGCGCGAGAAGTGGAACGTACGGATCGGCCAGGCCCTTCCCCAGGTTCACGCCGACCTGGTTGGAGTACATGTGGGACAGGATGTCCGCCCGAGCCTTCTTGGCGGCCGTGCCGGACAACCGCTCCGCTGAATTCATTGTGCGCCCATCCCTTAGGCCAGGATTTCGTTCCTGTGGTATATTTTACTTACGGGGCGAGCGGGGAGGAGAACCTCATCCCGAACGTTTCCCGAAGCCAGTTGGGTGGGAATTGCCGGTCCAACCGACTTACTGGAAATCATCCAAAAGACTATATATTAACACAATTGGATACAGGAGTAGGTGGGAACTTTGGTAAAGGCCTACTGTGTCAAGTGCAAGAAATCCGTCGAGATGAAGGACCCGAAGAAAGTCAAACTGAAGAACGGAAAGCCAGCGACGAAGGGATCCTGCCCCAAGTGCGGCACGAAGGTCTTCAGAATCGGCGGATAGACAAACCAATTCACTCAAACCCTTCAGAAGGCCTCAGCCGTCTGGTTGCGGGCTGGAGTCTTCTGAGAGCGTTTTATTTCATTCTCGTCTTGAGGTATTCCCCTCGGTCCGCCAGGACCCTCAGCGCTCTGACCGACCTCCACAGGGTCGGGTATGCTGGCACACTCCGATCCTCCAGCTCACGGAGGAGCGACGCGGTCTTCTTGCCTCCGAAGGCGCATACGACAATGGGCGCGCCCTTCCCCAGGGCCCTCTTCTCCGCAATCTCGACCAGCCTCTGGGAGATATTCGGAGGCTGGAGCTCGAGAGACATCATGATGCCATCCACCCCTGGATCCGACTGCAGGACTCGCAGCACGCCTTCGTACATATCGTCTGTGACGCCAGCGGTGAGGTCGACGGGGTTCCCTGCTGATCCGAAGTCCGGTATCATGGTCCCGATCTTCCTTCGTGTCTGCGCGGATATTGAGGCCATCCGCATGCCTACGCCGCGCTCCCTGGACTCCACGAGATCCGCGGCTATGACGCCGTAGCCCCCTGCGCTCGCGACGACGCACACTCGGTCGCCCTTGATGCCTCCCACGTACGCGAGTGCCTTGGCGTGGTCCATCAGTTCTTCCTCGTCGAAGGCGCGTGCGATTCCCGACTGTCTGAAAGCCCCGTTCACGACGGCATCAGTGGCCGTTGAGAGCGCACCCGTATGAGAGGACGCCGCATGTGCCCCCGCATTCGTCCTCCCCGATTTCAACACAACGACCGGTTTGACGCGGGTTATCTTCCGCGCGAGCTTCACGAAACCGTGACCATCAGAGAAGGATTCGAGATACATCGCGATGCACTTCGTGTCCGCGTGCCCTTCCAAGTATGACAGGATGTGGTTCTCGTTGATGTCGCACTTGTTGCCGAGACCTACGCAGCACGATACGCCCAGCCCGGAGCCTGCGGCTCGCTCCAGGAAGGAGACCGACACGGCCCCGCTCTGCGAAACCATGGCGATGGACCCAGCCCCAGGCCTCTGGCTCCTCTGTTTGGAGATGAAGTACGTATCTAGGCCGATGGCAGGGACGAACACCCCCATCGTGTTAGGCCCTAGTATCCTGGTCGCCGAGCCTCGCACCGCGTCCAGCAGACCTCTCTCGAGCGCAGCGCCACGCGATCCCGTCTCCCTGAACCCAGACGAGGTGACCACTGCTACCGCCACTCCCTTCTGAGCGCACTCAGCGGTCGGCCCGACGGACTGCTCGGCGGGTAGCGATATCACAGCAAGGTCGACTTCGCCAGGGATGTCCAAGACCGAAGGGTAGCACTTGAGCCCGAGGATGCGCTCGGCTCTCGGGTTGACGGGATAGAGCTTGAAGCGGCCGCCCTTCATGTTCCTGAGCGCGATGTTGCTGAGCTTCCTGGGGTTCGAAGAAGCCCCTACGAGCGCGACTGACCTCGGACGAAACAGGGCATCCAACTGGTCTTCCATTCGCGAGTCTAACGACCTCTCATCTAATATGGGTTCCCCTGACCGAGAAAACGGAAAGGAAGTGGTTTCGACCGGGGCTGCGCCCCGAGAGTTGCTCAGTAGTACTTCGTGGCAGTGGTGATGTGCTCGTCGACCTTGATGTTCCTCTTTCCGAGCTCCTTGAAGAACGCGAACGGGTCGACGGTGGCCTCTGCGGGGAATACTCCCGGCTCCTTGATCTTCTTCGTGCTCTGCCAGTGCGCCACTATGGAAGGCGGCACGGATGTGTCCCTGGCAGACGACCAACCCACCTTCGGGTCGTTCCAGGTCACGATGAAGTATGTGACAGTCGCCGGCATCCCGCCCTTCTTGCCGGCGCAGTCGATCCTGAACATGTCGTACTCGAAGGCCTCAGTAGGGACCGACTCCCTGCCCTGGGATATGCCCCTCTGGTACATCGCCGTCAGATAGTCCAACGGCGAGACCTTGCATACGCCCGCGTCGAGCGCGCTCGTGTCGGCGAAGCCCAGCGCCCTGAGCGTCATGAATGTTGCCATGTCAGTAGGCGGGAAGCCGATCCTGAAAGTGCACTGCCTGGCGTTGAGATACTTCCCCATCGTCGCCGGTTCGGAGTGCTTGATGTAGTACGACTTTATCTTGCCGATGGGCTCCGGCATGACGACCTCCTTCTCGCCGCCGAGGATCTTCTGCTTCTGGTACTTCCCGTCGATCCACTGCACGGACTCCTGGGTGAACTCGTCGAGAACGGTCCTGATCGAGTATCCCGGCCATCCGGCCTCCTTGACGGGTAGCGTGTTGCCCCATGCGCAGACGATATCGATGGAGTCGATCGAATCGAGCCTCTTCGCACCAGCCGCGCCTGCGACGTTCGTCATCCCCGGTGTGCTCCCGAGGCCGATGGTCGCGTTGATCCCCGCGTCCTTCCACTTCTTGTGCAGCTCGATCTGCTTAAGGCATGTGTCGAAGAACCCGCCAAGGTCGGTGTAGGTCGCCCCTCCCCTCATGCAGGCGTCCATGACCCCGAGGTTCGTCGGGTACCATGCGCAGTTCACGACGGACTCCACCTTCTCTTTCTTGATGGTGTCGAGGACCTTGTTCACGTCGGTCGCGTCGACCTCCATCAGCTTCACCTTCTTGGTGAGCTTCAGGTCGTCCATCGCCTTCTTCACGTTGCCCATCTTCCGGCTCGAGGCGATGACATCCTTCATGCCGCAGTACTCGATCAGGTCCTTCACGGTGTAGGCGCCTATCTGTCCCGATGCGCCGAGAACCAATATGCTCATCTCTTGCACCTCCGCTTTCCAGATAACTGAATCTTCCAGAACCATCCTTTCGGACAGGACAACTGACCGTACTCTACCTATCTACTTAAACGTTGCTCGAAAGCTGGGCATCGGACCATCTGTCCGTTCGAAGGATCAAGCTCATTCTCGAATGTCAGGCCGCGACGGGCCCCGGTCTTGCGTCTGGAGCTCATTTGACTGGGATGCGGACCTTCTTGACCCTCTTGGCCGTGACGATGAGGACGCTGTTCTCGAACTTCACCTGTGCGTCTTCGGAATCGACGTTCCAAGGAGTGTCGACGCTCACGTAGAACGGCCTGCAGACCTTCTCGCTCGCCACAGCCCTTACCTCCACGCTGTCGCGATTCACGTACAGATGGATGTTCTCCTTCTCGACTCCGGGCAGGCGGACCTTGAGGGTGAACTCGTCGCCTTCCTGCTTGGTCTCGAACTTGGGCGTGAGCGGCAGCGGCGAAACGCACATGGTGACTGGCTTCCCCTCGGAGTCGAAGATGACGTGTCCGAGGCCCTGCTCCAGCCTCTCCATCTCCTCCTCCAGGTTCTTGATGAGGTCCCTCGTGTCCCAATACCTCGACTCCTCGACGAGGTCCTGGACGCGCCTCTTCTTTCGCTCAGCCATACATCAGCGACCTTCCCAGGCGCTCAGCCTGACCCTGTTTGGCAGCGAGGAGCTCCTTCGTCCGCTCGACTGTCGCCTTGACGTTCTCCTCGATCTTCTCAGCCTCCTGATAGAGCTCATTGACATCAATCTCGACGTTGGGCAGAAGCCTGGTCAGGGACTCAACGAGCTTGGCCGCCCCACGCGCATCGGGATAGAGCGCGTTGGCGTCCACCAGCAGACAGATCACGTCCTTCTCCGATCGCTCGCCTTCGCTCAGGAGGGCTCCGGACACTCCGGTTATCATGCCCGTGGTGAACTGCTCGACCCCGGCCTTCTTCAGGATCTCGCGCATGCGCGGTGTGGACCCCACTCCGAAAACCTTCGCATCCTTCTCGGGCTCGGCGACCGCAGCTGGTTCCTGTCCTGTCATCAGACCTTCGAGGCCGATGACCATGGAGTATCCGCTCTTCTGCGCCCAGTCGATTATCGTAGCCGCAAGGTCCCCCGCCAGTGCCAGAGGTATCTGGAACTCCGAAGTCATGATGGAGAGTCCCTTGCGGCCCAGGATGCGAAACGGGTAGGTCGGGATTCCGTCCTGCACGATGGCTGCAGGCGGGACCTCCTGCGACACGACATAGGCAATCCTTTCCATCTTCAACGCGTCGACCACGTAGTTCGCGGCGATGCTGCCGACCATCCCAACGCTAGGGAAGGCCGTGACAAGAACTCCGCCAGTAGCCTTCGCGCTCTTCAGAAGCTGAATCTCGAAACTGGCCATCTTCGTTCCCCGAGAGTTGTACGCGATAGGTACTAAAGAGCATTGCCACGAATTACGACAACTGCATTGCAGGAGTGGAATGCACCACGTCCCCTCCAAGGACGGTCATAAGGACCGTGACGTTAGGCGAGATGCCGGGATCCAGGATGTCCCCCGAGAGGACAGCGAAATCCGCCAGCTTGCCCTTCTCGAGAGTTCCCTTGTCCCTCTCCTCGAACGATGTGAAGGCGGCATCGCGCGTGTAGGCAGCGAGCGCCTCCAAAGGGGCAATCCTCTGCGACGGGAACGGCGCGTTAACCGCCGATGACATCCCGTACATCGGATGGAATGGCATGCAGTCGGATCCGAACGCGAGCGTGACCCCCTCGTCGAGCACCTCCCTGAACGGGTTGTTCCTGCTAGTCCGCACCGGCCCGAGTCGCGAAACGTACATGCCCTCAGTTCCGCCCCACTCACCTATGAAGTTGGGCTGCATCGAGGCGAGGATGCCTAGCCTGCGCATCGCCTGCAGGTGCGCGCGGGTCGGGAGCTCTAGGTGCTCGATGCGGTGCCGGTGGTCCCGTCGGGGGTTCCCCCGGAGCGCTTGGGAGATCGTGCTTATTGCGGCATCGATCCCCATGTCGCCGATGGCGTGAATCGCGAGCTGGATTCCGGCCTCGTTGGCTCGAGCGGTCAGACTGTCCAAATCCTCCCTCTTGTGGACGAACATCCCGCTGTTGCTCGGATCGTCAGCGTAGGGCCGCGACAGGGCGGCGCTGCGTGCCCCGAGCGCGCCGTCGCAGAACACCTTGACTCCGCCGAGGCGCAACCACGAATCCCCGAGTCCGGTGGATATCGACGAATCGAGTAACGAGTCGAGATTGGCAGACGGAATGTTGAAGCTGACCCTTATGTTCAGTCTCCCGCTGCGCTTGGCGGTCATGTACGCCGCAAGATCCTGGGTCGACCCGTTGTCGGTCACCGACGTGACTCCGAGCCTGTAAGCCTTCCTGGTCGCGCGGACGATGCCTTTCAACCTGGTCGCCGCATCGGTCTCAGTGGCCTTCCTGCATGCTTCGACCGCACTTTCGGTCAAGACTCCAGTCGGCCTGCCTCCCGAATCCAACTCCGCGTCAGGGGTGCGCTCGTCGATTCCGAGCTCCGACATGGCCCTGGTGTTGACAGAACAGAGATGCCCGCATATCCTGTACGCGACCATGGGCAGGGCTCTGCAGCAATCGTCGAGGTCGCTCCTCGAAATGAACCTGCCGTCAGGCCAGGCGCTCTCCCTCCATCCCGTGGCAACCACCCAGTTGTCTCCTTTCGAGCGTGACGCGCCCTTCTTGATCAGCTCGAGGGCTTCCATCATCGTCCTTGTGCGCGCAAGATCGATGGACATCGAATCCACTCCCATCTGAACGAAATGGGTGTGACAGTCGTTGAATCCCGGGACGACGAACCGATCCTTCAGGTCAATCCTCTCTGCGCCCCTCGGCGCGGCGCGTCTCAAATCCGTCAGAGAGCCGATTTCTGCGATTCGTCCTGCCTCCACAATCATCGCGGACGCGCGCGCCCTGCTCGACATTGTCAAGATGCGGCCGTTGAAAAAGAGAGTGGTCGACTCCGAACGCCGCGCGGTCATGACCTCAGAAATGCGGAGCGGTCTTATTATTCTGAGCACTCACTTGCCGGGAGGATAGAGCATCATCTCGACAAGTGTTGAGAACGCCTGCTCCACGTTGTAGCCCGTCTTCGCGGATGAGAGCATGGCGGGCGAGTCGTGCTTCTTGGCAAACATCTCGAGGTCCGGGAAAGGCACGCGGGTCTCATCGCGTAGGTCGCACTTGTTCCCGAGGAAGACGATAGGGACTTTGCCTGTGGTCGAGGTCATCGCCTTGACCCAGTACCTCAGCTCCCCCAGGCTCTCTTTGCTGGTCACATCGCAGACCGCGATGGCGCCCTCGGCGCCGTAGAAGTACGCCTCCCTGAGGACCTCGCGGAAGCTCGGCTGGCCCATTATGTCCCAGACCAGAAGCGTAATCTTCTGGGGAGCTCCGGTCCTCGGGTCCTTGATCTCGACCTCTTTCTTGGAGACCTTCGTGCCGATTGTCGCGATGTACTTGTCATCGAACAGGTCCATCACGTATCTGCGGATGAGAGAAGTCTTTCCGACTCCCACGTCACCGACGAGACATATCTTGAGCTTCCTCGAATCTTGTTCAGCCAACTGCTCAACCCTTGCAGTCAATGTATTGGCACTGGTGTCTAAAAAGACTTCGCCCCCCGATTCGTTCCGACAAACTCAGGCGCGCGCTGTAACACGCGCACGAGAACAACGCGTGAGAAGGGCAGCCTCCGTCGAAAATGTATTATGTCGCGGTGTGCCTTACCATTCTCAGGATGCGTCTGTAGGAGAGCTGCCTCAGCAGAATTCTCTCGGATGGGGACGATGCATCGAGAGGAACATCCACAGGAGGAAAGAAACATGGCATGCGGCAAGTGCGGGAAAAAGGCGAAGAAGAAGGCAGCAAAGAAGAAGAAAAAGAAGAAGTAACTCCGGGATTTGATCCCAGACGCCTGGAGGTTAGTAGATGGCTCCGAAGAAGAAGTCCAAGAAGGCTGGCAAGGCCGCCAAGAAGAAGGGCTACTACAGAGGCAAGGACGTTCGGGCGGACAAGTCACGCTGACCTCGCGAATGCTGGAATTACAGGAGACGACGTGCGGGGGTCAAAACCCCTTATCATCTTTTCTACATTGATCGGCATGCATTTTCTCGAGACAATCGCGTTGAGAGAGTAGGGCAGACGGAGGAGTCTCGAACTCCCAATCGTCACCCATTCATCAATGTCGTAGCGTTTCAGCAGACGCTTCGCGAGGATGGCACGCTCCTTTCTGGTGAGCGCGTATCCTTCCTCGTCATCGACGACGACGTGGAATCCGCGGCCAGAGAACACAACACTCACCTTGTCGTACTTCTTCCTCATCTCGCGCGAGAGTTCCCATGCCTGTCGTCTGATCATGGAGAACTCAATCATGCAGAAGGAGAGGAGGCTCTCTCCACGTCCGAGCCTGTCGCCGAGGTGCCCGTGCACCGGACACGTCACGTTCTCAGGATCGAGGTCGAATGCGAGCTGCTGGCCGCTGTGGTTGTAGCATCCGAAGCAACTCCTCTTCCGGTTGCCGCATTTAGCGCATTGTGAGACGTCCCTGTAGCGGTTCCGGTCGTAGTAGACGCCTTCGGGGAGCCAATCCAGGCAGTAGCGCCTGACGTCCCTCGCGTTCCTCCAGTCATCCAGTATCACGACGTTGTCCTTATCCCTGGCATGCTCTGGGGCGACGATACCGCTGTGCCTCCCGGGAATCATGGCCAGCTTCGTCGTTCCTTGCCGACCACCTATCCACGCGGTTAGTGAACCTAGGTCCAACTCCTTGGAATAGAATTCGTGTCTCTCCTCCAGGGTTGAGATCCGCAGGCCGTCTGGAAAGCGATGCACAAACCTCCGAACTCCCCCCGGGATTTTAGTTGTTGCGGGAAGTGGCTTATCTCCCCTCTCCATTGACGCTGCCGCGAAGATCCATGCCAAGCGACAGGAGACTCCTATGGGTGATCAGCTACCATCACGCGTGCAACGACGGAACGCTGATGGCCCTGATCGCGCTGCTGCCCGTTCTCGCCAGCCCCGATGTCATGAACCTCTCTTACTACGAGGTTGGGCTGCTGGGCTTGGGACTCGTCGTGACCGTCGTCGTGCAGTACGGGGTCGGCCGAATCGCGGACAGAGTCTTCTCCAGGTATCTCCTCGAGATTGGCTCGATACTGATGGGGCTGTCGTTCGCGCTTCTGCTGCTCGTAAATGATTTCTTCGGACTCTTCACCGTGGTCATCATGATGCGCTTTGGTTCCGCGTTCTATCATCCTGTCGGGACGAGCTGGATCACGAGGAAGTTCGCGGGACCGCACGTCGAGACCGCCTTGGCATCCAGAGCGGCGTCGGGAACTTCGGGGTCATCATCGCGATGGCGACATCGGGGTTCCTCGGGGAGATAACCTGGAAGGCGCCTTGCGCTCTCTGGGCGCTGATGAACCTCGCTGCGGTCGTGCTCGGATTCCTCATCGTAGAAGAATCGAGCGCCCCGACAATCAGCAGGACGGTCGCGCGCACGAGCGCCGGGACCACCCTAAGGAAGATGCTGCTTTTCACGCCCGCGATTCTCACCGGCGGCGCGCTTTACCAGATCACGAGCTACTTCGGGCCGCTCAATCTCACCAAGACTGGGGGCTGGAACCCGGGCGACGCGGACCTTGTGTTCGCGATATGGATCGGGATCGGAACCGTCACATCGTACTACTTCGGCGCAATGAGCGCGAGGTTCGGCAGGTTCCGCCTCCTCGCAGCTGGCTACATCGCATCCGCCGTCGCCTCCGGCCTTCTCGTCTTCTTCACGCAATGGTGGCTGCTGGCACCGGTCCTGATCATCTACGGGGCGTTCCTGTTCGTCACGTATCCGGCGCTCTTCTCGTTCATCACGGATTCGACGGTCCCTGAGGAGAGAGGGACCGCGTTCGGGATTCTATTCGGATTCCAGCTGGGCGGCGGAGCGCTCGCAGTCTACATCTGTGGAATCGTCGCAGACGTCCTCAACGACGCAAGGTACGTCTTCGCAGTCGGGGCGGCTATCTCAGCCCTGTCTCTGATTACGCTTCTCTTCTGGGAGGTATCTGGGCGCCGGGGTGGGGCCGCTGCTCTGAGAAGACCCTCCTAGGGTCCCTCGCCTGCCGGGCTGAAGCGTGGGCGCCATGTTCGGCTCAGCCGGCGTCCTGAAGTCGCCGGTGAAGACCGGGCCTGTCGTCTCCTTCTCGAACTCTGAGATCACGCGTCCAAGGCCATGTTTCCTCTCCTCACGTTGGATCCAGAAGACGAACACGTCAACGGCGACAGCCACGATTCCGGAGAGATAGACCATGTCGAAAATGCCCGCGCCACCTATGACTAGCAGCGGCAGCCCAGCATTCGGCGGGGCGGGGAAGCTGAGTATGTCCCCGAGGTGGAATATGTCCGCTCCGAGGAGCGTTCCGATCACCCCGGAGAAGTATGCCAACGGTGCGGCCATCCTCATATCCGACCAGAACGTGGATATCGAGAAGAAGCCTGCGGCCGCGGCGGGCAGGAAGGCCCAAGGCAGGTCCGCAACTATCCCGACGTTCTGGACCGCCCGGGTCACGAAGTACGTGACCAAGGTGACTATGATCGTTCCGATCATCGCATCCGAGACCATCACCTTGTGCTCCCTCATCAGATAGCCGCACACGATGATTGGGACCAGCCCCCCACCCACGCTTATGCTCACGATCCATCCATTGTACGGGAATAGCGGGATGGGGATCGCGCCAAGGAAGAGTGTCACGAAAAGAATCGTAACTGCCATGCCTCTCGAGAACCCGATCTCCTCGAGCACCTTCTGGATCGTGGTGATGTAGAGAAAGATGAATATGATGACGAGCGCAAGGACGATAAGCGCAACGAGTTCAGGGCTGAGGAAGGCCGCCATGCACACTCGTATCGAACTCGTTGCGATAAAACCCTATTCCCGACCAAAGCCAGTCGTGAAGGGGTAGGCACACGAGAGCATGGCCACCGCTCTCGCCACGCTCTCGGCCACCCATGCCGCATCCTCGCGCTCGAAGTATATCAGATGCGAACGGCAATCGCAGTCCGACGAGCCGAATCCCTCGACAGGCACCTGCGCCCCCTCCGAGGACAGAAGGGTCTGCGCGATCGTGCATTCCGTCCGCTTGACCCGCGAAGGCACCGCGATCACGGAGACGACTTCCGCCTTGTCCAAGAGGTAGTCGATGTGCCACCGCTTCTTCTTCCGCTTGCCAGCATGTCTGGACACCCTCTGCTCGATCCCAGCAAGGGCGGAACCCACATAGACGTACACACCCGCATTGAGACTCCGCATCCCGAGGGCACCGATCCTGATGCTCGTCCTGTCGGCCAGCTCAATCACGAGGCAATACGTCCCCTTCACGCGGGCGCATGAGCGCGCACGGCCATAACGCTATCCATCCAGCATCTGACCGTCGAAAAGCCATATATCCGTAGTAACGCATCTACGTGGATGGATTCAGCTAGGGATGGGACATTGTGGATGCGGTTTCTCTAGCACTGCTGCCACTCGCGGTCATCGGGTTCATAGTGCTCAACCAAGGGGCGAAGTTCATCACGGACAACGCCGTGTTCGTGTCCCGCCGCCTTGGCATCAGCAGGTTCGTCATCGGCATGCTCATAGTCTCCACTCTGGCGGCGATGCCTGAGGTCCTCGTCTCACTCCTGGCACTGCAGGAGGGAGGAACCTACATCGCTCTCGGGAACGGGCTGTCGTCCAATGTCGTGACCATCGCGTTCGTCATAGGTCTCACCGCGGTGATCGTCCCCCTCAAGGTCACGCGGGAGATCGTCATGCGTGACGCGGTCTTCCTCATGACCGTCACGATCGTCGCGTCCGTGCTCCTCCTGGACGGCACACTGTCGTTCTTCGAGGGCATCGCGCTCATCATCCTGTTCGTGCCATATACGATGAATCTCCTGATGCTCAAGAGGACCACCGACCCCGAAGAACTCGAGGAGACAATGGAGGACGCCACCATCCAGCTGGAACTGATGGGGCACGTGTTCGGCAGGAAGATAGAGGTCAGGGCTGGGATGCAATGGCTCGTCTTCGGGATTCTGTGGACGGTCATGGGCGCCGAGCTCGTGGTCAGGAGCATCCTCAAGATGACCTCTGACTTCAGCCTAGACCCGTGGCTGATGGGAATAACGCTCGTTGCGATAGGGACGACCCTGCCGGACATCGCGGCGTCCTACCACGCTGCAAGGAGGGGGTTCGGGGACCTGGCACTGGGGGAAGGGATCGGAGCGAACATAGTCACGATGCTGTTGACACTTGGTCTGATGGGCATCGTCAGGCCGTTCGAATTCGACACAGCGAGCATCCTGCCGATGATCATCGTGCTGAACCTGTCCACGCTGCTTGTGTTGGTGTTCATGATGCGCGGGATGAAGATCTCGCAGATGGGTGGCATGGTCATGATGAGCACCTACTTCGCGATGGTCCTGTGCGTGCTGCTGCTTCTCTGACACGCCCCATAGCTTATCTACACCTGACCGTCATTCATGGCTCCGCTAGGAGGCGTTGGGATTGGCGAAGCAGCTGATTACAGGCCTGGGCGCTGGGGATGTGGAGAAGTACGCCCTGCTTTGCGGGGAGCCCGAAAGGGTGCCAAAGATAGCGTCCCTGCTCTCGGACCCGAAGAAGGTCATTCAATACAGGGAATACACGGTTCACCGGGGAACGCTGGGTGGGACCCCCGTCACTGTGGCGTCCACCGGGATCGGGGGGCCATCGACCGCGATACTGATCGAGGAGATGGCGAATCTCGGGGCGCACACATTCGTCAGAATCGGGACCAGCGGCGGCATCGCGGACGGCCTCCAGAAGGGGGATTTCGTCATCGCCACCGCGGCAATCAGGAGGGACGGCACATCCAGGAGTTACGTGTGGAGGGATTACCCCGCGGCCGCCGACCACGAGGTCGTCCTCGCTCTCATAGACGCCGCGACGAAGCTGAAGCTGAGGTTCGATGCTGGGGTGTGCCTGTCGGTGGACGGGTTCTACAGCGAGAACAAGGTCCTGAAGGACGGGAAGGTCGCGCCCATGTCCCAGTCAGGCTACATGATCTCGTCGATGGTCGAGCGTCTCGCTGACGCCAAGAAGATGGGGGTCATGAACATCGAGATGGAGAACGCCACCCTCTTCACTCTCTGCTCCCTCTTCGGGCTGAGAGCCGGTGCGGTGTGCAGCATATCCGACGTCACACCTTGGCACCCGACCGAGGGGGTGGTGGATTTCGAGCAGAACATTGCTGACTGCATAAGGATTGGCGTCGAGGGCATGAAGACACTGATCGCATGGGACAGACGCAAGAAGGGCGCGAAATTCTGGGCACCGTCGCTTCCTTAGCACTACTTCGAGGACTTCTGCCTCTTCGGCCGGACCTGGGCAGCAGCGTGGTCCTGAAGGTCCTCGAACGGCTCGGGCCAGCCGACCGAATGGATGCTGGGCTCTTTCTCGCGGTCCCTGAAGTACTGCTGGTAGAACTCCTCAGAGACGCTCGGTATGATGGGCGCCACGACCTTCAGGAGCGCTAGGCCGACGGACCACATGGTGAACCACGCGGCCTCGTCCTTGACGTCTAGCCGCTTGCCCTCGCGGGTCAGATAATCCCCCGATACGTCGTCCCTGATGTACTCCTCGACGCGCCTGAGCGCCTCCGCCAGCTTCCCGTCTTGCGTCAGGTCGTCGACTTCGCGGGCCACCTTCAGGAACTTGTCGAGGAGGGCCTTGTCCGGGTCTTTGAGGACCATTAGCTCCGTCAAGGGCTTGACCTTGATGCGCTTCGTGACGAACTCCTCGAGGCTCCAGAGCTGCTTCCACAGCCTCGTCTCCTGGCGCCTGAGGTCGAGAAGGTTCCTCGCCTCCCCGTACTCGCGCGTTTGCATCGCCTTGGCTGCGTTGCGTATGGACTCCTGTATGCTGTCTGTCTGAACGCCACTCCTGCTGAGCATGGGGGTGAGCTTGAGGACGTCCTGGATGTACCCCCTCAGATGTCCGTGCCACTCGAGCCGGTCCTCGAGCAGGTCCTTGGCCATCATCATGTTCGTCAAGGCCTGGTCGAACCGCCCCTCCTTGTAGGTATCTATCGAGTCGCTGATCAGCTCCTCGACGTCCTGGCAGAAGATGTCCGCCTTCCTCGCGTCCATCACGAGCTTCGTGGCCTGACGGTAGTGGCTGAGGAAGCTGATGCTGTTATAGCTCCTCTCCTCGAGTATGGCGGCCGCAGTGTCCGCGATCTGCTGGTGCCTGCTGAACATGCACTCGACGAGGGCGAGCTCCCCGATCTCCGACTGAGTGACTCTGGCTAGGCTCGTTCGCACCTGCTTGCGAACCTTGGGATCATCCTCATCGTAGTGCTTCACGAGAACAGGGACTACCGAGAGCGGATTCTTCGCGCCGTGCTCCTCGATCCGGTCTATCATCTTCCGCCTCCGGCCGGGGAGCAGCGCAGATAGGTCGTCGACCAGGTGTCTATCGATCCTGAGGCTCTCGACATCCTTGGACATCTCGACGTCCGCATCGCTGATATAGATGCCTCTGACCAATTTGACACCTAGTGAATTCAGATTGGTGAGGCCAGTACATAATGCTTTTCGGCTCCCGGCGCCTGTGGACCGCGCTGGCTGAATCAAGCAGAATCATGGGATACTATTAAATTCTACGAGATTTTTGACACCCGGGGGTATTCAATGGCGGATGAGAGGAAGTTATCGGTTGCTGAGGTACGAAAGACGATTGCGGCAGCGCTCGCTGCAGCCTTCGGGTTCGTCATCGCCCTACTGTGGAACAACGTCGTGACGGCCGGCCTGAATGTTGCGGGGATAAATCTGAACGCCACCGATCTCAAACTGACAAGCTGGTTGGTTCTGGTGGTGACCGGTATTGTCATCACGATCGTGATGATCATCCTCATCATTGTAATCGGGCGCTGGGGAAGCAAGGGACAAGCCCCAAAAACCTAACCCCTTTTCTCGTGTTTTTTTCCGCATCGAGGTCAGGCGGATTGTCTCAGTTCACCTACGGACGGGAACTTCAGGGGCTCGTCCTTGGAGAACAGGATTGGGTAGCAGCCTGAAAGGCCTCCCTCGGCGAAGTACGGGGAGATCGTGTCAGCATCCTCTCCAGATACCACATCCACCCCAGATGCCAGGAGGCTCAACGCGGGAAGAACCAAGATCCTCTTGACTGGATCCCAGAGATAGCAGTGGTCTTTGATGGAGGCGCCGACCGAATCCCGGAGGCGCAGCGAGGGATGGATGTGCCCGATGATGGTCAAGCCGCGCCTCTCCACGGCGACATGCCCATGGACAATCTGCACATCCTCGTAGATCAACTCCTTCTTGACTGGCGGAACGCCATGCTCGCGCAGAATGAGGTTCAGGAAATTGTCGTGGTTTCCCTTGATGCATTCCAGCTCCGTCCGTCCCGCAAGCTGCTCCACGAACTTCGTCACCTCCTGCCATTCCTCAATGAGGTTCCGATTGAAGTTGTGCTTCAGGTCTCCCGCGACGACGACCGTCTCTGGCCGGACCCGCTCGATGATCTGGTCCATGTACTGCAGGATCTTCTTCGTCTGCACCCTGGGGACGCTAAGGCCTTCGCTCTCGAGGGACGCCTCCACGCCGAGGTGCATGTCCGCGACGACAAGCGCGTTCTCGTCGACGATGTGGGCTGCTCCGCCTGGATAAATCTCGACCCCATTCGCGATTCTGTACCCGCCTCTGCGCACGGCAATCGGTACGGTCGACTGCATAAACAACCTTTCGACCTGTTTCGGTCGACCCCGTCGGCATCTTATATACTGGCATCGGCCGTTACTGGGACCTTGATGATCCGGAACACCTTCACACTCCTTCCGGGCATAGGCCCATCGAGGGAGGCGGCGCTCTGGCGGTCGGGCATCGAGTCGTGGGACGAGTTCCTGCGCGAGCCGCGGATCAGGGGCATCTCGAAGGATAGGAAGGAGAGGATGGACTCGGAGCTCATAGTCGCCCACGAGATGCTCGAGGAGCGTTCATCTGAGTTTTTCGCGACCAGGATCAAGAGGCGGGATCACTGGAGGTGCTTCAAGGAGTTGGGGTCGTCCGTAGCATATTTGGATATCGAAACCACAGGACTATCCAGATACGCCCCTGTGACGGTCGTGGGAATAAGTGACGGAAGAAGGACCCACACGCTGGTCAAGGGCAGGAACCTCACATCTGACAATCTCAGGACCATCCTCTCGTCGGCAACGATGCTCGTGACCTTCAACGGCTCGAGTTTCGACCTGCCGATACTCGAACACAGTTTCCCCTGGTCCATTCCGCACATCCCTCACATGGACCTGAGGATCACTCTCAGGAGGCTCGGATACGTCGGCGGCCTGAAGAAGATCGAACGCGAGCTCGGCCTTGAACGGGACCGCAGGGTCGAGTACATGACCGGTCAGGACGCTGTGTACCTCTGGAAGCTCTGGGAACGAGATGGCAACTCCAACGCGCTTGACCTGCTCATCGAATACAACGCGTTCGACTGTCTCAACATGAGGCCTCTCGCGGAGCTTGCGTACAGAGACCTCAGAAGGACCGTCTTCGGGTCCGCGACTGGCTGCAAGGATTGAATACTCGGAGGGCCTTAGGGAGGAGCGGGATGGACGGACTTCTAGCACTCATCGTGGCCATGGCCGTTTTCGCGCTCCTCATATTCTTCGTCAGCAGGTCGGCGAAGACCATCGTGGCAGTGGGCCTCGGAGTGGTCGCAATACTCGTGGTCCTCGCCCTCGGGCTGCTCGGTGGTTGACATGGACCGCAAGGAGCTCTCATCCCATCTGCCCCCGGGAATGTGGGCCGAGGCCCAGAGAGCGGCAAAGGCCTTGAAGTCGGCGCGCCGCATCCTGGTCGCCGCGCACATCGACGCCGACGGCGTGTCCGCAGGGGCCATGGCTAAGAGGTCGGCGGACAGGTGCGGGACCGAATCAGAGGTACGTTTCTTCAAGAAGCTGGACGACGAGGCGATCAGAGAGCTGTCCTCGGGAGGCGCGGGGATGATCTGGTTCACGGACCTCGGCAGCGGGTCGGTATCCAAGCTCGAGGGGCTCGCATGCGTCGTGTCCGACCATCACGTCCCCGAGGCATACGGTCCCGGCGCGAAGAAGGGCGGACAGGCCCTGTTGACGGACTTCTCATCAGTGATTCACGTGAATCCGCAGATTCACGGGGTATCCGGGGCGACGGAACTCAGCGGGGCCGGTGCCACTTTCATCGTGGCGCTCGCGATGGACGAGATGAACATGGACCTCATCGGCCTCGCCATCCTTGGTGCCGTGGGCGACCTTCAGGACCAGAAGACGAGGAGGCTCGAAGGGCTGAACGGGGTCCTCGCGCGTGCCGCTGAGGAACACGGCGTTCTCAAGAGGCTGGACGACATCCGATACTTCGGCCGAGAGACGCGGCCGATCCACAAGCTGCTGGAGTACTCGAGCGACCCGTTCCTTCCGAGGATAACCGGCAACGAGCAGGGCGCGATGAGTTTCCTCCTGGAGCTCGGGATCGAGCTCAAGGACGGCGATTCGTGGCGCTCGTGGGCCTCCCTCGAGGACCGCGAGAGGGAATCCATAATCCAGGCGCTCAGAGACCACCTGGAGCAGAACCGCAGGAGGCCAGAGGTCGTCGAACGCCTCACGGGCGAAGTCTACGAGTTCACGGGCGAGCCGCACGGGAGCCCGCTGAGGGATTCCAAGGAGTTCTCTACGCTGTTGAACGCGTGCGGCCGGCACGGGAGAGCGCAGACCGGCCTGATGATCTGCGCCGGAGACCGCGGGGACGCGCTTCAGGAGGGCATTGCCCTCCTGCGCGACCACAGGTCCGCGCTGAGCAAGGCTCTCACGTGGGCCAAGGGGAGCGGGGTCATCCGGATGAGGAACATCCAGTTCTTCGACGCGGGCGACGAGATCGAGGACACCATCGTCGGGACGGTCGCCGGGATGCTCCTTGGAAGCGAGGGCGCGGACCGCACGGCGCCCATGGTCGCCTTCGCGGAATCGACGGAGTTCTCGTCGGCCCCGAAGTCGAAGGCCTCTGCGCGCGGCACGCAGGAACTCGTCTCCCGCGGAATGGACCTGTCAGCGGCCATCCGGACGGCAGCTGAGAGGGTCGGAGGGGTCGGAGGCGGCCACAACATAGCCGCCGGCGCCACCATCCCAGACGAGAGGAAGGAGGAGTTCCTGGACATCCTCGACCAGATCGTCGGTTCACAGCTCGTCAGCCGAGACAGGCGACCAGGATAGCCTTCTGCGCGTGCAGCCGGTTCTCAGCCTCGTCAAACACGACGCTGTGAGGACCGTCGATGACCTCGGCGGAGACCTCGAGCCCCCTGTGCGCCGGAAGGCAGTGCATGAAGATCCAGTCCTTGTTGGCCTTCTCCGCGAGCTTGTCGTTGACCTGATACGGGAGGAAGAGCTTCTCGCGCGCCTCCTTCTCGCTCTCCTGTCCCATCGAGACCCAAGTGTCCGTGTAGACGACGTCTGCGCCCTCGATCGCCTGGAACGGGTTGGACATGACTTCCACGGTGCATCCCTTGGTCTTCGCGATCTCCTGTGCCTTCGCCAGCAGGTCGGCGTTCGGACGGTGGTCCTTCGGCGTGGCGGCGATCATGTTCATACCCGTGAGCGCGCACCCGAGCATCAGGGAGTTGCAGACGTTGTTCCCGTCCCCGACATAGACCAGCTTCAGTCCTGCCAGCTTCCCCTTCTTCTCCTTGACGGTCAGCAGGTCCGCAGCAATCTGGCACGGATGCTCCATGTCGTCGAGGCCGTTGATGACCGACACCTTGGCGTTCGCAGCGAGCTCTCGCATCACCTTGTTGCTGAACGCTCGGTACATGATGCCGTTCACGTACCTGCTGAGGACATTTGCGACGTCAGGGACGGATTCCCGCTTGCCGATGCTGACCTCGTCGGGGCCGATGTAGAGGGCATTCCCGCCGAGCTGTCCCATCCCGACTTCGAAGGAGATCCTTGTCCTGAGACTCGGTTTCTCAAAGACCATGCCCAGAACCTTGCCCTTCAGCGGCTCTGTCCGCTTCGCCCCCTTCTTGGGCTCCTTCTTCATCTTGACCGCGCTGTTGAGGATGGCTTCGAAATCGTCCTTCATGTCAAGAACGGAGATGATGTCGCGCTTCGTCGCAACCACCGGCTGCCTCTAGCGGCCTGGCGGCTAATAATGCTTTTCTGGGGCGATCTGCGCGCTACTCGCCGCACCTGGATTGTCCGCAGCACATGCATTGAATGCATCCGGACGCGTGAACCATCGGCCCGCCGCACTCGGGACAGCGGACTTGCCGATCCCCTATGATGGGAATCTCTGAAGTGTCTGTGTCCAAGTCTCTGACCGAACGTGAAACCGAAGCCGGGTACTTCGAGCTGAACCCCGGGGTATTGCGAAAGTACGCCCCTGCGACGCGGCCATGAGAATCATATGCACGCATGCGACTTCGTTGCAGGACGCCTCCACTGGAAACACTGGTCGCAGCGGGAATTAGGCTCAGCAGAATAATACGTGGACTTCGGTAGGCTGTCAAGTCGTCCCGCGCCGTTAGGCGGTCGACCGCATCTGGAGGAAATGGCTCGGCTCCGGCACGGGGCGCTTCAAGCTCTCTGCGGATGATTCGACCGCCCTCGATCCTACGCTCTCTGGAGGGAGGTCATTGTCCCTTATTGCTGACGTGGAGCTGCAGGGGCCTTCGGTCAATTCTCGGCGCGGTCGGACTTCTTGCCGAGTAGGCCCGAAGAGATTAGGCCCTTAGCAAAGAGCGAGAACGTCGGCCATGGAAATCTGCCTGGCCATGCCTGAGAAGGTTTATTTATGGCGAGGGCATGGTGGACTCTGCATGGCCGGGGTGGGGTAGTGGTATCCTTGGGGACTGTGGATCCCTTGACCCGGGTTCGATTCCCGGTCCCGGCCCCTCGTCCCGCGTCTCACGAAAATCTGGCACCGCAGTGCGGGCACTCGCTGTCGTTCTCGGAGACCAGCTTGCCACAGGCAGGACACTCGTACTCGACAGATTCGTCCGCCTTCGCCCGAGGCTCGCCTTCGGATATAGCAGGCCGACGGCTTTCGCCGTCGAGCGCGACCGAAGAGATCTCCTGCACGCCCTCTGCGAACGAGCTGAACTCCGTGCCACAGTTCCTGCACCTCTGATTGCTCGGGGACACGGATTCGCCGCAGAAGGGGCACTCGAAAACGACGCTCTCGAAGGAGGCACCACACCGGGGGCAGCTCTTCTCCTTTCCAGAGACTGTCTTCCCGCAGGACAAGCAGCCGAACACGAAGACTGGCATGTCCTTGTCCGCCATGACACGAAATATGAAGTTCCGGTTACTTAAACCATTTCAGGCTGCTTGCCAGCCTTGGGCTTCTTCGCCCTCGGCTTCTTCGAGGCCCCCTTCTTGCGAGCAGGCTTCCTTGTGGGGGTGGGGCCTGCAGACGGCCCGTCAACCGTCGCGGGAGGAGATGCCTGTCGGATGCCGTCATCAGCTGCCGCCGGTATCAGCAGGATCGCCTGGCAGTTCGGGCAGGTTGTGGACGAGATGGGGATCTTCTCTCCGCACACTGGGCACTCCACCGAGGCCTCGCCGAGCGCGAGCTCACACCTCGGGCACTTGGACTCGTCACCGCGTATCATGAGGCCGCACCCGGGGCACGCGACGCGCCTCACAGTGGCCTTCATCTGCTCGAGCTCGTTGTTGATGATGTTGTCCACGAACGCATCCATGTCGAACCCCTTGCTCGCCCTCTCGACGCCCTCGGAGAACTGCGTGAGGTCTATCCCGCAGGTCTGGCAGGTCGTCGCGTTGCGCCATACGAGCCCGCAGCAGAAGGGGCATTCGAAAAGCGTTCCGGGACCGAACTTGAGGCCGCATCTAGGACACTCGTTGTCGCTCGAACGAACAATCCGGCCACACTTGAAGCAGCTGAGGTAGATGTCCTTATGGCCGTCCGCCGTCATCCTGACTGAATAGTGCTTCAGATGTATAAAAACCCGAAGCTCGCCATTTCTACTGGACGAGCCTCTAGTTCCGCGATCTGCGCCTACGGTCGGGCCCGGTCGCGATCGCCAAGAGGAGCGCGATCCCGAGGACCGGCAGGACGACCTCGCTGAACTCAGGGATCTTGTCGAAGATCACGTGAATTGGCGCCGTCGTGTTCTGGGTCCACAGATAGCAGATGTGACCCTCGCCGGCCACGGAGTATATCGACGTGAGATACCCTTTGGCGTCTGCCGTCTGCGGATTCAGAGTGAGCGCGGACCACGTTCCGCTCACGTTCCTCTTCGCCATCACCATGAACGTCTGAAGGCTGTACCAGAAGACGTATATGTTCCCCGTGGAGGAGTCGAGGGAGACTGTCGGATACCTGAATCCTTCGTTCTGGGCCGAAGACGAAACGGCCACCTGAGCGGACCAGCCCGTTCCTGCATTGTACCTGTAGAAGATATGAGGCTTCGAGGTCCCCGTGGGCTGCTCGTGGTCGTCGCCATACACCACGTGCACCACGCCCTTGGAATCCACGACCGCTGACGGGGGTGCGTCCTCGGTGTTCGAGGCGCCGGCGGTGGGTGTACAGAGGACGGTTTCCGCGCTCCACGCACCCGCGTACTCTCTGCTGGCAACAGTTCCCATGTAGACATAGACGGCCCACATGTTGCTGCCTGATCCCGCGGGAACGAGACAGCCCTTTGAAGTCGCCTGGGGCGTGCTGATCCCCATGCTGCCGGCCGGAGACCACGTGCCGAGCACGCTGTCGGGTGCGCTGCTCCTGAAGACCGAGAGATCATATCTGGTGGGCAGAAAGCCTGTGCAGTTCGTGGCCATGAGCCAGATATATCCCGAGGCGTCCTTCGATATGTAGGTGTTCTTTGATCCCGTGTTGAACGACGAGACCGTGAGCACTCGATCCGCCGCGGTCCAGGAAATGGAATGTGTGGATGGATCCACAGTGCCTCTCTGCAGGCACACGTTCCGGTTCGCCGTTGTGGTCGAGCCAACCGCATAGACGATCCTGTTTGCCGAGTCGTACCAGATTGACGCCTTTATGACCCCTGCGGTCTTGAAGACTTGGCCATAGGCGGTCCATGTGATGCCGTCAGTACTGTATCTGGCGACGGTGTTCGATCCGTCGACGTAGACGCTCCAGAAGCTCGTGCCGTCGTAGAACAGCTTCCTCTGGCACGAAGCAGCAGTCGCGTCGGCCGAAGCGATTGTGTCATCGATGATCCATCCGCGAACATCAGATGCCTGGGTGCGCGTTCCGTGTGGGGTCGAGGTCGCAATGTCCGAAAGGCCCCGCCAGTTCGTCGTCTCTATCACGAAGTCGATCGATGACGCTCCAGAGATGGCCGCCGAGGCGACACCGAGCTCGAGCCTGCTCCGGTCGTTTGCAGCATCGATGGCCCCCGTGGTGACAGTCCACCCTCCCGAATCGAATCTTCTGACGGCCTTCGACGTGATAACTCCGTCGAGGCCAAGCAGCTCAATCATGTAGTCGGCCCCTATCGTCTTGGAGGCGCTCGTCACGACGCTGCCAGTGCCCTCCGACAAGTCCGCGTCGACATAGATCCTCAGGATATCCTCGCCCGTCTTCTTGGTCGGTATGACGGTTCCTCCGCCGGATCCCGTGGGCTTGGTGAGCAGCGCCGGGACGAACGACCCGCCGCAGATCTCCCCTTCCACTCCGATATAGAAGTACGAGGTCTGCGTCGTGTTCACGGCGCCGACCGACTGCATGTCGATGTTGGGGTCTGCAATGGGATTGGGATCATCGTCGACCGACGTCAGTCCTGCCCAATCGGCGAAAGCCCCGTCGATATGTATTGCAGCCGGAGCGGACCCGACGTACGCCTTGACGGGCCCGCCGGTGACTACCACCGAATCGAAAGTCGATGAGACACCCGATGAGTCGAGGGACGCCGTCATGAGCGTCTCCGTGGCCTCATTCGCGGTATTCACCATCACGTTGATGGTGCGGCTCGATCCCTTGCTGAGGCTGATGGTGCCTTCCAGAGTCGGAATCAGAGTTGCTCCCGAGACCGCCGGGACTATGGAAGTCACCTCCCCGGAGCCCCCTTGGCAGGAGAGCGTTAGGCGCATGACGCTGACGGAAGCCGAGCTTGCGACGATTCCCGAGCTAATGCTGAACCCCGGTTCCTGGTGCAAGATCAGCACGGGGACCCCCTCGCGGACCGCGTAGCTCATCCCCTGGACCGACTGCTCGCACTCAGCAAGCAGCACATATTCCGCGTTCGACCCCAGGCTCGCGATGCCCGCCGCTCCTTCCATCCTGTTCGAGTTCAGCTGAACGGTCGGCGTGCCGTAGCTTTCCCAGGCGTTCCAGTCGTGATCGTCTCCGCCAGCGCCGAACCTTGACACGGACTTGGTCTCCACTGAGCCGTTCCAGCCACCGAGTTCCACCCGGTAGTCCGCGCCGATGCCTGAGACGGAGTATCCGGTGGCGTTCGAACCGTCCGAATCGACAAACAGAAAGAAGCTGTCGAGGCTGGATGTGCTCATCATCTCAACCTGTGTCGCGACGTAGAAGTACAGGTTCGAAGCGTCCGTCTTGACCGCCCATTCCGTCACGTTCGCCCTGTCGAGAGCGGGATTCTGGAACATCCCGAATGTCTCGACCTCGGTCCAGTCGTCGAATTCACCGTCGATGACGATAGCTGCCGCTTGATGGGAGTAAGTCAGGTACATGAACGTGGGGATGACGATCACTAGGGCCACCAGAAGGGCGAGGAACTGCCATCGGGAGACAAGTCTCTTGGATCTTGACGCGCTCGAAGGAGATCGGGGCTCGCTTCGAGAGCCTGCCGAGACTCCGGCGCCATTGATTGCGCCCCTCCCGTTCACAAGGCCGGTGCCGTTCACGGCCCCTCGTCCGTTGACCAGACCAGTTCCGTTGACCGCACCTCTTCCATTGACAAAACCGGTCGTCGACGCGCGAATCGCCCCGGGCTTGGTGACAGCCTCCGTCACCTTCTCGGCTACCGGGGGCTCAGGCTGCACAGGCTTCGGAGACGGCATCTCGTCGACAGACTTGGTCACGGAAACCGGCACGGACAAGGTCGCCGCGCGAACGGAGACTGGGCTCGGAGGAGCGGGATGAGAAGGGCGAGGAGCGGGAGCACGGGGCTCTATGAGGTTGTATCCGCACCTGTTGCAGGATTTCCAGTCCTTTGGAAGCAAGGCGCCGCATTCAGGGCATTCGAGCAAGGCCTCCTCTGCAGACAAGGGCACGCCACAGCGCGGGCATTTGCTCTCCCCTCCGGCGAGCACGAGGCCGCACTGCGGACATTCACGCTTCGTATCCGGCAGCTTCGCGCCGGGGATATCTTTCCGGAGGAAATCGGACATCGATTTCGGCGACTCGTCCGAGGATCTTATCGACCTCTGAAGCTCAGTGGCGCAAACGGGGCATCTCGTGAGGCCGGGGGGCACTTTGTTGCCGCATAGCGGACACAGTATCGACTTCTCATTGGCCAAGCTTGCACCTCTGGGGGGAGATGATGCTCTTGGCGGTCAGCAGTCGCTCATCTGGGGGGCACTGACTCGCCTACATCGTTATTGAGAATGGGTGTATATATACAATATTACGGATGGATTGTCAGCTGACTTCCACCAGCCGATCCCTGCATAGCCTCGCTCAACATCTCTCGCTGCCTGCCAGTAAGACCCGATTTGCACAACGTTGATATAGATTGAACATGGTCGCGCACGGTCGGTGGTGTGCGGGTTGGCGTGGTCTGGTACACTCGTCAAGAAGGACGAATTCAGGTTCGAGATCCCCAAGTCGTATCGCTCCTGCATGCTGACCAGCGCGCTGATCTACTCGGATGACAAGCTGATCGAGTCGGTCAAGCAGGACAACGCTCCCGAGCAGGCTGCGAATGTCGCTTGCATGCCGGGCATAGTCGGAAGGTCGCTCGCGATGCCCGACATCCATTGGGGCTACGGATTCCCTATCGGGGGCGTCGCCGCGTTCGACGCGGAGACGGGCGTCATCTCGCCCGGCGGGATTGGCTACGACATCAACTGCGGCGTGAAACTCGTGCGGACCAACCTCATGCTCAATGACGTGAGGCAGAGCGTAGGCCGCCTCATCGACGCCATCTTCCAGAACGTGCCCTCTGGCGTCGGCGAGAAGGGGAAGATCCGGCTGTCCCAGGGGCAGATAGACGACGTGCTCGAGGGTGGGGCGCGCTGGGCGGTCGCCCAGGGCTACGGCTGGGAGAAAGACCTGGAATCGAGCGAGGAGAACGGCTGCATGAAGACCGCCGACTCGACGAAGGTCCAGGACCGTGCGAAACAGAGAGGCGCGCCCCAACTCGGGACGCTCGGAGGAGGCAACCACTTCCTCGAGGTGCAGCGCGTCGACAGGATCTTCGACCCTGAGGCCGCGAAGGCCATGGGAATCACCGATGTCGACCAGGTCACCGTCATGATCCACACTGGCTCGCGCGGATGCGGTCACCAGATCGCCAGCGACTACATCCGCGTCATGGAGGGAGCCCTGAGGACCTACAACATACAGGTCCCGGACCGGCAACTCGCGTGCGCACCCGTCAATTCTAGGGAGGGACAGGACTGCTTCGCCGCGATGAGCGCCGGAGCGAACTACGCGTGGGCCAACAGACAGATCATCCTGCACTGGGTGAGAGAGTCCTTCGAGCAGGTCATCGGACGGTCCTCCGAGGAGCTCGGGCTCGATGTCGTCTACGATGTCTGCCACAACATCTGCAAGCAGGAGGAGCACTCGGTCGACGGCAAACGGATTAAGCTCTACGTCCACCGCAAGGGAGCGACGCGGGCGTTCGATTCCACGCGACCCGAGGTCCCGGTGCGCTACAAGTCAGTGGGCCAGCCCGTTCTCATCCCCGGGGACATGGGCTCCGCGAGCTACGTCCTCGTTGGAACGACTGGGGCGATGGCGGAGACGTATGGATCGACCTGCCACGGAGCTGGCAGGATGCTGTCGCGCACTTCGGCCACCAGGAAGTTCTCGTACCACCAGGTGCTCGAGATGATGCGCGCCCGCGGCATATACATCCACGCCGCCTCGAAGGAAGGGATAGTCGAGGAGGCTCCCGGCGCGTACAAGGACGTCGACGCGGTCGTGAGGGTCGCGCACGGCGCCGGGATATCGAAGATGGTAGCCCGGATGGTCCCACTCGGAGTCATGAAGGGCTAGCGGCTGAGAATCCGTTGGGAGGCCCGCGAGACCTTCTCCCTGTCCTTCGCCGGACACGCAACCATGACCGCGAACTCGTGGACCCTCTTGAACTGCAGCGACGCCGCTATTGAGCTGATCCTCGGCAGCATGTGCACCCTGCCATTGTCGACGACCCGGATGTCCGTGAGGGATATCCTTGGCTCCGATACGCCGAGCTCGCTCGAAGGGACGTCGATGATCACATGGCCAGGGTCGATCCCGGCCCTGTGGGCGATCTCGGCCTCGATCCTCCTGCGCTGCTTGATGGCCCCCAGGGTCGCGACCCAGTCCCACTGGTCGTCCCCGACCTCGGAGACGGGAAGACCGTATGCCTTCTTGAAGAGCATCCGGTACTTGATCAGAGTGGCGACCTCCTCCTGGTATCCGCCATGCGAGATCAGGTGGGCGAGAAGGCCCGCATCAGTCATCGAGTGAAGGTTCATGACCTCCCTCTTCCCGATCTCCTCGACTGCCTTGGCGAGCATGAGCTCGGAGATGCGGACGGTCTTGTGGAAGTACACGGAAGAGAACATGAGCGCCCGCGCGACGAGCATCCCCTCGACCGCGCTCAGGCCCCGGCGGTCTATGACCAGGTCCCCGTTGAAGATCTCGAGCGTGCCCAGGATCCTGTCAAGGTCGATGACCCCGTACGCAACGCCCGTGTAGTGGGCGTCCCTCTTGAGATAGTCCAGCTGGTCCGCGTCGACTGGGCCGTTCACGAGCTGCGACATGTATCTCTTCCCGTTGAAGTGGGACTGGCCCTTCTCCTTGTGCAGCGTCCTCTGTCCCGACGGGGACGGCATCGCCCCCTCCAGGAGAGCGGCCACCGACTTCGGGCCAATGGAGTGCTTCTCGAGGACCTCCGGGATGGTCCGGTGCTTCCCGAGTATCTTCTTGTCCTCAGGGGAGAGAGCGCTCTCCTCGCCCCTGATCAGTCTCCGGGAGATCTCTGCGTGATCGATCCCGAACTGCTCGTGGAGGACGAACTCGAACGTGTGAGAGAAGGGCAGGTGGCCGACATCGTGCAGCAGACCCGCGCACTCGACCAGAGCGGATTCGCCCTCGTCCATGTCGAGCGAGGAGCATATCCTCCTGGCGACCTGGAACACACCGAGCGAGTGCTCAAACCTGGTGTGATTCGCCCCAGGATAGACCAGATAGGCCAACCCGAGCTGGTGGATGCTGTGGAGCCTCTGCAGCTCCGGGACCTCTAACAGGGCCAGAGGCGCACCGTCGAACCTGATGCTGCCGTGGACGGCGTCATGGATCACCTTGTGCTCGTACAACGCGTCTAGCACCCGCTTAGAGGATAATAATGATATTGCGCACACGCTTGGGACGTTCCAGACTCATTATCCTTCTTGAGAATTCCTCGGAAAGGCTTTTAAAAAGACAAACCAATGATTAGGCGCCCCTCGTTAGTCAGGAGACACAAGTATGGAGTCCGCAGATGCCCGCCCAGACGACAGGATACAGATGTTCATCGATGGTTTTGACAACAAGATCGGGGGCGGCATCAAGAAGGGCCACGTGGTCCTGCTCGCCGGCACACCGGGAACGATGAAATCCTCCGTCGCGCTCAGCATGCTCGTGAACAACGTCAAGAAGAGGGGCGTCAACGTCCTGTACGTCAGCATCGAGGAGAGCAAGGAGAGCCTCCTGACGGCGATGGAGCAACTGGGGTTCGGTACGATTGATGAGAGCAAGTTCTTCATAGTGGACATAGGACGCCTCAGGCTCGAGCACACGGACGCGGACGTCGGACGCGACTGGTTCAAGATCCTCAAGGAGTACCTCAGGAAGAAGGTGGAGAACGAAGGAGTGGAGATCGTTGTCATCGACTCGCTCACCGCCATCTATGCCCTGGCCACGATACAGAACCCCCGCCAGGAGCTGTTCCACTTCTTCGGCTTCCTGAAGAGGCTGGGGGTTACCACATTCCTCATCTCAGAGACCCAGACGAACGGCAGCCTGTACGGGCCCTACCACGAGGACTTCCTCGCCGACGGGACCATACTGCTGAAGTTCGTCGATGTCGGAGAGTCGGATGTGCAGCTACGGATCCGCGCTGTGAAGATGAGGCACTCGAAGATACACCACGGCTACCTGACGCTTCTGTTCAGGGACGGCCAGTTCATGGCCACGAACCCAATCGCAGAGTAGGGCATCCGCTGGAGAACTACAAGTGACCCTGAGACCGCGCTCGCCTAGAAGCCGCCTCTCAGCTTGTTCCTGTCGATCTTGACGCCCCTCGGCGTCAGCATCAGGAGGTTCTTGCCGACCCCTGCGACATCGCCGTCGACGTCCCTCGCCACGTTCTTTAGCTCGGCAGTGACCCTCTTCATCGTGAGATCGTCGTTGGCTATCGATGTGTAGTCGACAACAACCAGGTTGCCGTTGTACACCTCGTTCGTCAGCGGTGAGAGGTCCTCGTACCTGAACATCTCGCCGACCTTGACGACGGTCTTTGCGTTCTCGAGACCCGCAAGGCCCTCGTCCTCGAAGGCCATGTCCGTGAGGTCTATGTACTGCTCGGCCGCCGGGCCCTCTCTCGGAAGGGCGCCACTGTCACTCGGAAACGATTTCTTCTTGAGAATCGTCATTGTGCATCCCTCTGTCGATGTAATCGTCCTGACATCATATAAAACTATCAGAGGAGCCAGACGGTGGCCAATCACTTCGTGATTGAGAGCTCAGCTCCTCCTGATGAGGTGCTGATAGTGGCACTCTGGGCACTCGTCCCTCACGAGCCTCACGCGCTTGTTGCGCTTCTCGCATTCGGGGCAGTAGATGTACTGTTGCTTCTTCTTCATGCGATTCGTCCTCCGATGCGCATTCGCATTGCCGTTGAAATAACAATCGCAGAACACGCGTTCAAGGCATGCCCTAATCTTTCGGCTCGCCCACAAGCCAGAGCTTGTCGCCCACGTGGTGGATAGCCTCGATGGCCTTCCCCTTCTCCTTCATGGCCATGGTCTTCGCATCGACCGTCGCCCGTCCGACTGCCAGGGGCTGCCTGTTCTTCACGTCCCGCACCCAGACGAGGTCCCCCGGCTTGATCTCGGGGTCCGCGTCCACGATCCCGGGGCCCATCACGTCCGCCCCGTTGTACACGAACTTGACTGCGCCCATGTCGACCGTGACGAACCTCTTCTGAGCGCCGTACCTGAGGAGGCCTCGGACCGTCAGGAATGGCTTGCCATCGATGACGAAAGCGAGCACTTGGCCGTGGACAGACACCGCGTCATATCCCGGACCCTCGGCCATGTCGACGACATCCCCCTCCGAGAAAGTCTTCGTCCCGAGTGTCGTGTCGAGCTCGGATGCGAGCGCGGCCACCTCCTTCTGCCTGAGCCGACGGCGTTTCCTGAACCTGAGGTCTGTCACTTCTCCTGTCTCCAGACGTCTTCGGGTTTGAGCCCTGCGGCGGCAAGCAGCTCGGCCGCCCTCCGCCGCTCCTCCAGGGCCTTATGATTGTCCTTCAGCGCAGCATAGGCGTCGGACTTTATCTTGTGCGGTTCCCAGTTCACGGGGTCGATGCCCATCGCGAGGTTGGAGCTCTCGATCGCCGCCTTGTACTTCCCGAGCCTCAGCCGAGTTCTCGCGAGTGCGATCGCCGCAAGCACGTTCGACGGGGACCTGTCGAGCGCGGCCTCGTAATCCCGCGCGGCGCGCTGGAGGTCTCCCTTCTCCTCCGAGACCTCAGCCCTTAGAAGTTGGGACTGGACGCTCGCGTTCTTCTCCGACTGGAGGGTCCTCGCCGCTCCCGCACAGTCCTTGGCGAGCGCTCGCGCCCTTGCCCTGGCCAAGACGAGGGTGTCATCGATCTCGCCGTCAGGTGTCAGGCGTTCCAGTATCCTCTCGGCCTCCGCCACATCCCCGTTGTCCAAGAGGTAGGACGCGTAGGCGAGGTCGAGGTCCGGGATCCTCGCCCTCTCGATGACCTCCTTCATCCCCCTAGGCAGATCTCTCCGTTCGAGGAACTTGCTCAGCTCGATGACCTTGTACACGCTCGGCACGTTCTTGCCGGTGAGGGCGGCGGTCTCGTAGTTGACGAGAGCTTCGTCAAACCTCCCCAGGCGGGCGAGCAGGTCGCCTCTCCGGGCGAGGGTCGTCAGCCCGCTCGCGACCTCCAGGCGCACGTTCTCGAGGCACCTCAGAGCCATCTCGAAAGAGGCGTGCGCCCCCTCCGCGTCTCCGATGGACAGCAGTATCTCCCCTCTCTGGCTCCAGCCCTGGTCGAACTCCGGATTCAGAGTCAGGGCCTCCTCGATCGACCAGAGGGCCTCGTCCAGGCGACCCATCTGGGTGGCGATCGCGGACCTCGCCTTCCACGCCTCGTCGTAGGACGGGTTGAGCGCAATCGACTCGAGGACCAGATCGTACCCTCCTTCAGGGTCTCCTGTGTGCGCCTTGCAGACGCCCTTGGCATAGAGCGCGTAGTCGAATTCCGGGTTGATCTCAAGCGAGCGTTCGTGGAACGGGATTGCCTCGGCGTAGCCACCAGTCTTCTCCAGGGCGTTGCCGATGTTGTTCCAGGCGATCTCGTAGTCGGGGTCAACCCTTATCGCCTCCACGAACTTCGGGATCGACTCGCCGTATCTGCCTAGGTTGTAGAGCGCGTTGCCCAGGTTGTTCCAGAGGACCCTGTCGAGCGAGTCCTCGAGCAGCGCCTTCTCATAGCACAGGACCGCGTCCTCCAACATGTCCGCTCCGTGATACGCGTATCCCTTGTTGTACCATGCGTTCTTGTATCGCGGGTCTATCTCGAGAGCCTTGTCGAAACACTCGACTGCCCTCGTGAGGTGCCCCGCGCAGAAATAGGTGTACCCAAGGTTGTTCCATACCTCCTTGTCCGCGGGCGAGAGCTTGAGCGCCTGCTCGAAGCTCTCGATGGCGTGATTGTAGTCCCCGCTCTCGTGCTGCGCCGCCCCGAGGCGGGCGTAGCCTTCCTCCGCCGCAGGCTGCTTTGCAATGAAGGCCTTCGACCGTGCTGCTGAGAGCTCCGCGAAGCCTGCTTCAAGATACAGGTCGGCCTGGAGGAGCAGCGTAAGCGGATCCTCCTCCCCGAACCGGTCGAGCTCCTCAATCGCGGTCCGTGCCTTCTTGTTCATGCCCGCGCTCGAATAAGACGCGGCAAGTCCTGACCAGTTCTCTTTTCGGTCGGGGTTCTCCTTGGCCGCCTTCGAGTACGCACGGGCCGCCTGCTCGAACAACTCCTGGATGAAGAGCGAGTTGCCGAGGTTGTGCCACGCGAGCTCGTACGACGGATTGATCAGCGCAGCCTTCTTGTAGGAGTCCGCGGCCTCCTCGTGCCTGGCCAGTGCGTCCAGGGCCGCCCCGCGGTTGTTCCAGACGACCTCGTTGCCCGCCCCCGTGTCGATGGCTCGGTCAAACAGGTCCAATGCGGCCTGGAAGTTCCCTTCGTCGTACTCCTCATTGGCCTCCGTGAACAGCCTCTGGCCGGGGGTCATCTCATCCTGCTCGGCTGACTCGGACTCGTTCAACGCCCTTATCCATCGTGCGGATAGTAGATATGCTTTTTCAAGCTGCTGCTCAGGCACCAAAGGTTTATATCAGGAGCAGAGGATAATTCAACGGGTCCGACCCAGATGCTTGTCCTCTTCCGGCCGTCTCCAATGTCCATCATGAAGGCGTTCCTGGCCAGCAGAGTCTACAACGCCAAGCCCGTGGAGGACCTGGAGGCGAGGAAGTTCTACTTCGAGGAGTCGATGGACGCCGACAAGCTGGACTACGACTCCTTGTACGAGCAGTACAAGGACACCCACGGAGGCCTCGATTTCCTCGAGGACGAGAAGCTGTGGGAGATCATGGAGGACGAGATATTCTGGGCCTCGAGGTTCGACTCGCCTGACAGGTACCAGCTTATCTTCTCCGTGCTGGCCCAGATCGAGAAGAGCGGGACGAAGAAGTACTTCGCGCAGGAATCCGCCGAGGCGCGCGAGATGAAGGACCGCGTGCGGAGAGTGACCGGGGAGTTCAGGCGCGCGAAGCAGTTCATCACGTTCGTGGCGGACGGAAGGAACAAGGTCCTGATCGGCAGGGGAAGCTTCGAGCACAGGATCGCGGACCTCGTCCTGAGGCACTTCGCGAAGAGGAACCCGGGGTACTCGATCGCGATACTGGACGGTGAGCACGCGCACATCCTGCACAAAGACAGGATTCTCATCGACTCGAGGCGGAAGTTCCCGGAGAGGCCCGGGAAGAGGGACGCGTCGCGATACTGGATGCTGCTTTCAGACCTCAAACACCTGGAATCGAAGGTGGACAGGGACTACCCGGAGGTCCCCCTGCCCAGGAACTACTGGAAATGGGTCGCCGACGGCACTCAGTCCTTCGGGACCGTCCCTAAGGTGACGCTGGATGATTTCGGAGAGGCCTGACTTCTCACAGCACCATCCATGACGAGCCATAACACGGCACCAAGGCCCAGTTCCTGCCGGAAATTTAGATATCCCCCGTACGCACATTGCAGACTGGGCATCAGATAGGGGACGGTATCCTACGGGCGCCAAGTCTAAGGGGAACGGCAACGAGCGCATGGTGTTCTACATGGACCTAGTTCAGCATGACATGCTGAACGACAATCAAGCGGTTCTGAGCTACCTCGAATTGATATTGGCAACACCCGGAGTCCCTAGTAAGGCCGCTGACTATGCAAGAAAGGCCGTATCCCACGTCCGCTCGTCGGCCCTGCGGATGGGCAACGTCAGCACGATCACCAACGCCATGAAGTCTTCCGCAGCCTCTCGCGGGACGACCGACCTCGCGGAGACGCTTAGGGAGTCTTCGACCGAGCTCTCGTCGATCTTCCCCGGAAGGAACATCAGAGTGTCATGGCCTCAGCAGACTGGCGAGGCGTCGGTCGTCGGGGGTTCGCTCGTCAAGGAGCTGGTGTTCACTGTCATGGAGAACATCGTCAGGCTGGATCCTGGAAACGACATAACGCTCAACGTGCTGTTATCCGAGGACCTCGGGTACGGAAACCGGGGTTGGACCGTAACCATAGAAGACCCGAGGGTCAACTTGCCCGCAGTGGTGACAGACGCGGATATCGATGAAGTCCACACCAAGGACAGGTCCCTCGCGGTGAAGGTCTCTGGCATTCTGTTCGCGAAGATGGCGACCGAGGCACTGGGTGGAGACTTCAGCGTCGAGCCGGGGTCGAGAGGGTCGGGCAGAGGGGCCGTCTTCACACTGAGGCTGAGGAGGGCGGGCCGATGACGAGCGTCCTGATCGTGGATGACGAGGTCTTCATTGTCGAACTGTACAGGGACATCCTCCAGCTCAGAGGGTACAAGGTCGTGGGCACCGCATTCGACGGCGAGGAGGCCCTCAGGAAGTACAAGAACGCGAACGACAAGCCGGACGTGATTATAATGGACCACAGGATGCCGGTCATGAACGGGGTCCAGGCGACCAAGGAGATCATGAGGATGAACCCGAGGCAGAAAGTCATCTTCGTGAGCGCCGACGTCCTCGTCGAGAAGGAGGCGCGAGACGCGGGCGCCGTAGAGTTCCTCCCGAAGCCTTTCAGGATGGACGACCTCATCGAGAAGATGCACAGGATATCCACCCAGTGAGTTTTCCGACTTACTGGCAATTATATACTCGTATGATGATACAACCCGATAAGTTCAAAAGGCTGAGGGGCATATTGCCCTCCCGGACTAGTGCGGACCGATGCTAGAGAGTTTTACAAAGGCTAGATCGATGAACTTCCCCCGACAGGTCATTGCGGGCCACGCCTGCATCGACCAGCTGGGGACGATCTGTGCCGACTTCGAGCTCAGGGGAACCGGCCTGGTCGTGACGGGCAAGACGACCGGCGCGCTCGCCGGAAAAGCCGTCCGCGAGTCGCTCGAGGGCAAGCACTTCGACGTCCAGGAGATCGAGGTCGGAGAGGCGACCCAGCAGAACCTCGTGAAGGTGGAGGAGGTCACGAAGGATGTCAAGGCGTCCTTCCTTCTGGGGCTCGGCGGAGGCTCGAAAATCGACCTCGCGAAGCTCGCCTCCGCGAACATGAAGATACCTTTCATAAGCATCCCGACGGCCGCATCACACGACGGCATCGCCAGTCCCAGGGCGTCAATCAAGGACGGCGGCAACTCCCTCTCCCTGAATGCGAGCGTGCCGATGGGCATCATTGCCGACACGGAACTCATCGTCAAGGCGCCGTACCGACTGTTGGCCGCCGGATGCGCAGACGTCATCTCAAACACTACAGCTATCCTCGACTGGCAGCTGGCGCAGAGGCTGCGGTCCGACGACTTCAGCTCGAGCGCAGCCATGGCGGCGAAGTACTCCGCGGAATCCATCATCGAGAACGCATCTCTGATCAAGCCGAACCTCGAGGAGAGCGTCTGGGTCTGCATCCGTCCAATCATAATCTCCGGGATATCGATGGCGATTGCAGGGTCGTCGAGGCCGACGAGCGGCTCAGAGCACATGTTCTCTCACTATCTCTCTAAAATCGCGCCGGGCAAGGCCCTCCACGGAGAGCTCTGCGGCGTCGGGTCAATCATGATGATGTACCTTCATGGAGGGGACTGGAACAGACTACGGAACGCCCTAGCCATGGTAGGTGCGCCCACGACAGCCGAGGAACTGGGTGTGTCCAAGGAGCAGCTGATTGAGGCGCTCGTGCACGCGCACGAGATCCGCAAGGACAGATACACCATCCTCGGAGACAGGGGGCTAGCTCCCGACGCGGCGGAACGCCTTGCGCGGATTACGAAAGTGATCTGAAAACAGGTGTTCGAACATGGTGCTAGTGACAGTCGTCGGGGAGTCTCAGTGCAAGAAAGGGTTCGAATTCGTCTTCGGCGGCCCGCTCGCGGACTGCCGGGACTGCAAGGTCAGGAACGTCTGCTTCCACCTCGAACAGAACAGATGGTACCGGGTGACGGAGGTCCGGGACGTCCACCACGAGTGCAAGATTCATGAAGGGGGCGTCCGAGTGGTGGAGGTCGAGCGCATGCCGACCAAGGCCGCGCTCCCGAAGGACTCGGCCCACGAGGGGTCGATGATCACTTTCATGGAGTCGGACTGCGACAGGCGCGCATGCCCGAGCTTCAAGGTGTGTAGACCCCTGGGAGCGATGGAAGGGATGCGTTTCAGAGTGGCGTCCGTCGAGCAAGAGATCGAGTGCCCCAGGGGACGGAAGCTCACCGTCGTCTCGCTCGAATGACAAGGTAGGCTACCAGACCGATCACAGCCGCAGCGACGAGCATCGGGATCGCGATCAGTGCCAGCGGCGAGCTGAGGGGAGAGTCTCGCGGGACGCGGGCAAAAGTGAGCGTCTGAGAGGACGATGAGTTCGTCATCGCGGAATCGGAAACCTCGAACCAGTATTCCACGGACCCTTCCTTGTTGCCGACAGAGATCGTGAACGACACGTTGTAGGTGAGTCCCGGCACGATGCCGGTCATCTCGCGTGTCGAGTTCAGCCATTCGGAAGTGACGCCTCCGGAATTGACTCGATAGTGCAGGGTGACCAATCTCACCCCGTACGAGTCGGAGAACAGAACGCAGACCCGCGCCTCGCGACTCCCGTTGTCTGCGTAGGCGAGATAGCCCTTTGCGGAGCCGATCCGGGGTGCCATGCCGTCGACCACCTGGATATCATGTCCATCGCTGGTCCACAACCAGTAGCCGCCGAGGTATATCCTGATCTGCGCGTAGTACTCGCCAAGGGCCATCATCGAGGGCATCACCACCTGGTACTGGCCATCGCTGACACCGGGGATGGCCGTGTTGTTGATCACGCCCGATCTGTCAAGATACAGAACCAGGTCGGGATGCCAAGTGTAGTTCTGAACCGTGACGTCCACCGTCCAAGGATGAGTTCCGTCGACCTGAGACGGGATTGAACAGACGACCTCTCCCAGGACTTCGGGATCAGGCGGGAAGATACGGAAGGCGTAGTACGACGGAGGCGAATAGGTGGGCGCCGTCGCGGAGAATCCTCCGTTGTCCACGGCGACGAAGTAGTAGTCCACCTCGTCGCCGATCTGGGCCTTGGGAAGCGTGATGTTCACTGTGCCGTTCCCACCAGGAACCGTAAGGCGCAACGAGGTCCATCCTCCGTTCTCGATTCTGAAGTACACGGACAGCGAGGAGACTCCCCGAGGAGCGCTGAGGTTGACCTGAATGTCGAAACCGTCCCCTTGCGGGAAGGTCTGCTCATACTGCAGCGGCTCGTAGGTGATGTTGATGGTCTTGTTCTCGCGGTCACCGGCGACTTCGATTCCCCGCAACGCCAGATGAACGTTTTTGTTGAGGCTGTCGACCACAACAGATGTGTTGTGAGGATGGAACTCTGACCCAACCTCGACGGTGAAGGGATACACGCCCGCCGCGCCGTACATCCAATCTATGGAATCCCCCGTGGTCGGATAGAGCATGACCGACTGCTCGGCCGCATACCCGGCCTCCGCGGCAAGCTCAGAACCTATCCGCGACAGATCAGCGCCGTCGGCGGTCGCGTTCGTCGTGTATCCCCATGGCCAAAGCACGAGATTGCCATAGGACTGGAAATCGAGGGCGATGGAGAAGTTGTGTTGAAGGACGAAGTCCCGCAGTGCCTGGGTCTCGGGCTCGGAAAACGGCTCTGGGCCGCAGTACAGCTCGCTGGAGGGGAGGGTCGACGACCCGGCGCCGCCCCATGCCCCGAGCGGGTCCCCGTTGCACGAACCGTTGAAGTTCCGGTTGAGGTCGACTCCGTAGGTCAAGTCAGGGTTCAGATGCCTGTTCTTCCGCCACATCTCGTCATAGTTCAGGGCATAGTCCAGCCCATCCGGGTTGACGACCGGGATGATCCATATTTCTCGGTTGTCAACGAGCCATGTGGGCCACGGCGCAGTTCCGTAGCCCTCCATCAGCCACTTGACCAGTTCGAGGGCGATCTCGCTCGTGATCCACTCACGGGCATGGACGAGACCCATGACAAGAACCTCGGGTTCGTCCTCGTCCACGGTCACGTTGTCCGATATCTTGAGCGCAAGGATATCTCGATCTGCGATCCCCTGGGTCTTCTCCCAGGAATCTCCTATGTCGTACACCTTCGCGATTGAAGGATGCAGGGAAGCGGTCCAGTTGAGCTCGATCTTGACATCCGAATAGTCCCGATAAGGATAGTCGGTGAGCGCGGTCGCGTGGGAGTCGAGGGGCTTCTGCGACGGCGGCGTGTGAGATGATGGGAAGACACCTTGTATCGGGAGTGCGAGCAGGCAGACGAAGATTATCGCGAGTATGCGGGCGGCGTACGCAGAGTCACCCTCCGCTCACGGGCGGCAGGAATGAAACCTCGTCGCCCTCCTTGAGAACCCTTGTAGGGGCACCATAGTCTTTGTTCACGGAGAGAATGATATGTTCCCTGAACTTGGCCATCTGAGGGAACCGCGAGATGTATCTCTCGAGAAGCTGTTGAACGGTGGTGCCTTCCGGAAGCGTCAGGTCCTCCTCCTTTGAGCCCACGATTTCGCGGAACGATGCGAACAGTTTCACCTTAATCTTCAGATCGAATCCTCCATCCGGCGCGGGACTTGATGAGTGTTTCCGCTATTCAAACAATGTGGAACGGGTCAGTCACGAAGCGTCCAGAAGGAGATCCTATAAATTTGCACAGGAAACGCGGAAGAGAAGGGGTTGCCAAAATGCAACGTCCGAAAAGACATCTGATAAGACAGGGACCACTGGTAGCGCCAATCGGTATATAATCTGATAACAAATTAGCTAACAATAGTCCAATTTCCGATGGAAACCGCGAAATGTCTGTTACCAAGTCTAGTTCGGAAACACATTTATCCGCAATATCGCGTTCGCGGAGTGCAGGCAGTAGCAAGGCTTATCACCCGACAACCGCCGAGATGGGTGAGGGCGTACGGATGGTCTTCTCTTCCACGGAATCATGGCAAGGCCATCGAGAATGGCGCCTGCGCAATGGCCTGAGCAAAGCAAGAGTATGCTAGAGGGGGAGAAATGTCGTCCGTGTCTGGGCATCATCGAGCAGGTTCTGCCACCCCAGGGAACAATCACCAGAATGGCCATGGATGGTCGGTCGAACCACAGATCACAGCCAATTCCAAGGTCGTCCTCGAACGGCGCTATCTGAAGAAGAATGATTCCGGAAAGCCGGCCGAGACGACCAGACAGCTTTTCGAGAGGGTCGCGAGGGCGATCGCGTCCGCAGAGAAGAGGTACGAGAAGTCAGAAATGGAGGTCGAGGCGACCGCCGAGCGTTTCTATGAGATGATGGCCAAGTTCGAGTTCATGCCGAACAGCCCGACCCTCATGAACGCGGGCAGGGAGCTCGGCCAGCTGTCAGCATGCTTCGTCCTCCCCGTCGGTGACTCGATGGAGGATATATTCGACGCCATCAAGTACACCGCGCTGATCCACAAGAGCGGCGGGGGGACCGGTTTCAGCTTCTCCCGCCTCAGGCCCGCGTGCGACGTCGTCAAGAGCACCGCCGGAGTATCGAGCGGCCCCATCTCCTTCATGGAGGTATTCAACGCGGCGACCGAGACCATAAAGCAGGGCGGGACCAGGCGCGGCGCCAACATGGGGATCCTCCGGGTCGACCACCCAGACATCCTCGAGTTCATCACGGCCAAGCGCGACAGCACGAAGCTGACCAACTTCAACATCTCGGTGGCCCTCACGGACAAGTTCATGAAAGCCCTGGAAGAAGACGGCGAGTACGACCTCGTCAACCCGCGCACAAAGGAGCCCATGAAGAGACTGAGGGCAAGGGACGTCTTCAACCTCATCGTCAACATGGCCTGGACGAACGGCGAGCCCGGGATCGTGTTCCTGGACCGGATCAACCGCGACAACCCCACGCCCAAGGCGGGCGAGATCGAGAGCACGAACCCCTGCGGCGAGCAGCCGCTGCTGCCGTACGAATCCTGCAACCTCGGTTCGATCAACCTCGCGAAGATGCTCACGCAGAGGAACGGGACTCCCGAGGTCGACTGGTCGAAGCTCGGGGAGACCGTCAGGGTCTCCGTCCGATTCCTCGACGACGTCATCGACGTCAACAGGTATCCTCTGCCTCAGATCGAGCAGATGACCCTGGCCAACAGGAAGATCGGCCTTGGGATCATGGGGTTCGCGGACATGCTCCTGAGGATGGGGATCGAATACGACACCGAGGAGGCCATCGCCCTCGGGACGAAGGTCATGAGGTTCATCAACGAGGAAGGGCACAAGGCGTCCGTCGCCCTCGCCGAGGAGCGCGGGAGCTTCCCGAACTTCCCCGAGAGCACGCTCGCAAAGAAGTACCAGAAGCTGAGGAACGCCACGGTCACGACGATCGCGCCCACTGGCACCATCAGCATCATCTCAGGCGTCTCGAGCGGCATCGAGCCGATCTTCGCCGTCGCATACGTCCGGAACGTCATGGACAAGGACATACTCCCCGAGGTGGACCCGATTTTCGAGGAGGTCGCGCGCGAGCGCGGGTTCTACTCGGACGAGCTCATGAAGGAGATCGCGGCCAAGGGCAGCCTCAAGGAGATCGCCAAGGTCCCCGAGGACGTGAGGAAGGTCTTCGTGACCGCCCTGGACATCTCGCCCGAGTGGCACATCCGCATGCAGGCGGCCTTCCAGGAACACGTGGACAACGCCGTGTCAAAGACCGTCAACTTCCCGAGGGAGGCGACGACGGCCGACGTCGAGGCCGTCTACATGACTGCCTACAAGCTAGGATGCAAGGGCGTCACTGTCTACAGGTACGGGAGCAGGGCCGACCAGGTCCTGAGCGTCGGCGGCACGGGTTCCAAGGAGAAGAAGTTCTGCGAATCCAAGTCGGAACTGAGGGCGTCCATCGAGGAAGAGGCCGCGAGGCTTCCAAGGGCCAGGCCGTACGTCACGACAGGGACCACCCAGCGTCTCGAGACCGGTTGCGGCCATCTGTACGTCACGATAAACGAGGACGACGCGGGCCTCTGCGAGGTGTTCACGCAGATGGGCAAGTCAGGCGGGTGCACGGCTTCGCAGGCGGAGGCGGTCGGAAGGCTCATCTCGCTCGCGCTCAGGTCGGGGATCGAGCCCGAGGTCATAGTGAAGCAGCTCAAGGGCATCCGGTGCCCGTCGCCGCTCTGGCAGCCGGGAGGCATGGTGCTGTCGTGCAGCGACGCGGTCGCCAAGGCCCTCGAGAGGTACGCCAAGGAGCGGCCCTCGAAGGCCGCCCCTGAATCGGGTGCGACGGAGCCGGCCGCTGCGCCGGTCACGCCCGAGAAGCAGAACTACGTGGACAAGGGCGACGTGTGCCCGGAGTGCCCAGAGTGCGGAAGCATGGTGGAGTACGTTGAGGGCTGCGTCGTCTGCAGGACTTGCGGGTTCTCCAAGTGCTGGTGATGGGGACAAAAAAGGGGAGAGACTCCAGCCTTCGGCCCCGAGGGATGCGGGGCCGAAGCGGCTTTCTTTTCCGGCCCTTTGCGGCGGCAGTGCGATTGTTTTTTGAGAAGCGATGCCGCTCGGGGGTCTAACTCAGGGGGACTCTGATTGAAGGTTCTGGCAATCAACGGCAGCCCTAGGAAGAAAGGGAACACCCAGATTCTGATGGAGGCCGCGGCCGAGGAGCTCAGGAAGGCCGGGGCCGAGGTGGAGATGATCTCTATCGCGGACTTCGACATCAGGCCATGCACCGGCTGCAGGAGATGCTATCAGAAGCTCTGGGACTGCCCTATTGCGGACGACGCCATCAAGGTCCTGAAGAAGGTGGCCTACTCCGACGGGATCCTGGTTGGCTCCCCAGTCTTCTTCGGCGGGGTCACCGCGCAGCTCAAAGCCCTGTTCGACAGGTCGATAATGCCCTACCAGGCGCTGGACTTCAGCGACAAAGTCGGTGGGGCGATCACAGTAGGGGGCTCCTCCCACGGAGGGCAGGAGCTCGCGGCGCTCCAGATAATGTCCTTCTTCATGTGTCACAACATGGTCATCGCCACGACGAAGGGCGAGGTCCTCGGCGGGATGGCCACCGCCAACGACCTGGGCGATGCGAAGAAGGACGAGAACGGCATCGAGAACGCCAAGTCATTGGCGCAACGCATGGCCAAGCTCATCGGCAAGAGATGATCCATGACCTGCTTCATCGCCCACATGAATAGGAAGGGCTACTTCAACGAGATCGGGGTCAAGGTCACCACGGAGAACGCGAAGGATCTGGAGATTGCGATTGCGGAGATCGTCGGCAAAGCTGGGGAACGCTGCCCGGCGATCTGGGGTGAGACGAAGAAGTGGCTGGCAGACCCCAAGAAGAAAGCCATCCTGGACCGGCGGCTGAAGCGCAGGTTCGGCAAGACGTAGCCTACAGGCAGCACCAGACCATGAGAAGTCCCGCGGTCTTCCGACGTCAAGTGCGGCCGAATGCCTCGGAACACGACCACCTTGGATTCAGATGCGGGGATGGCTATTGAGCATACCGCGGTCCGCCAGATGAGGGGGACGGCATTCGGCGCACCCATTGTCAACAAGCTTTACTATCCGTTGCCGATAACAAGGAGCGGCGTCGGGCCCAGGGAGAGAAGGCGAATGCCAAAGAAGCAGCTAATCGGAGACATCAAGCCAGGCGACAAAGTGGACACCTACTTCTCCGTGAATTACAAGAAGCCGGTCCAGGACTACAAGTACGGCGCGATGTTCGAGTTCCGAGTCGCAGACAAGTCCGGCCAGATCACCGTCAAGTACTGGGGAGGACAGGACAAGGCGGCAGTCGATAGGCTGTATAATTCATTCGACCGCGAGCAGGTCGTCCGAGTGGCCGGCGAGGCGACGGAATACAAGGGGGCTCTCGAGGTCTCGGTCAGCGAGAAGAACGGCGGGACGATAAGGCTCCTCGATGAGAGCGAATACAACGTCTCGGAGCTCATCAGGTCCTACGAGAACATCGATGAGATGAAGAGACAGGTGCTTGAACTGGCCGCGACGGTCCAGGAGAAGAACCTCAGAAGGCTCCTGGACATGTTCTTCACTGACGAGGAGTTCATGAGCGCGTTCGCGGCGGCGCCCGCGTCCATCAGCCTCCACTCCGCAGCCGTCGGGGGCCTCATGTTCCACACCATCCACGTGGCCGAGCTGTGCGCTAGCATATGCGACCTCCATCGGGACCTTGACAGGGACCTGGTGATCACCGGCGCCCTGCTGCATGACATCGGAAAGATCGAGGGCTTCAAGGTGACGAGCAACATCAGCGCCACGGAGCATGGCAACCTGCTGGGGCACATCATTCTGGCAGACGAGGAGCTCAGGGACAAGATCGCGTCCATCGCGGGGTTCCCGGAGGAGCTAGCAGCGAAGGTGAGACACATCGTCCTCTCGCACCATGGGAGGAAGGAGTGGGGGTCGCCGGTCGAGCCCATGTTTCCCGAGGCGCTCGCAGTGCACGAGGCGGACGACCTCGATGCCAAGCTGGACAACATGATCACGAAGAGGAACGAGGCTGTCACGGAGGATGACTGGATATGGGACCAGCGTCATGGGAGGCTCATCTACCTGCGCTAGTCCGAAGCTCAACTCTGTGCATTGGGGGGCCAGAATCCGTACAAACAAGCGCATCAATGCTCGAAAGAGCTATATATTGTACATGATTACAGTGGCGCCTGAGGATCCGTATGAACGAGATCAGGACGACCCTGACCGCGGATGAAATGCCGCGAAGATGGTACAACATACTGCCCGACCTTCCGGAACCGCTCGCGCCGCCGCTTCACCCCGAGACCAAGAAGCCGGTCGACCCGAGCATGCTCGAGCCCATTTTCCCGAAGGCACTGATCGCACAGGAGATGTCCTCCGAGAGGTACATCGACATACCCGAGGAGATACTCGAGGCCTACCTGCTGGTGAACCGCCCGAGCCCGCTCCAGAGAGCGAGACGCCTGGAGCAGGCCCTGAAGACGCCCGCGAAGATCTACTACAAGCGCGAGGACCTCAGCCCGGGAGGCAGCCACAAGACGAACACCTCGATCGCCCAAGCCTACTACAACATGAAGGAGGGCACCGAGCACCTGACCACCGAGACCGGCGCGGGACAGTGGGGCACGGCTCTGAGCCTCGCGTGCAACTACTTCGGCCTTGGCTGCAAGGTCTTCATGGTCCGCGCGAGCTACGACCAGAAGCCCTACAGGCGCGAGATGATGCGTGTATACGGCGCTTCGGTGTCGCCATCGCCCAGCAACGAGACCGAGTTCGGCAAGAAGATGCTGGCGAAGAACCCGAAGCATCCAGGCTCCCTGGGAATCGCGATAAGCGAGGCGATGGAGGCCGCGATCAAGGGCAAGAACACGAAGTACAGCCTCGGGAGCGTCCTGAACCACGTGATGCTACACCAGACCGTGATCGGCCAGGAGGTCCTCCTGCAGTTCAAGAAGCTCGACGAGGTGCCGGACTACATGGTCGGATGCGTCGGAGGCGGCTCGAACTTCGCCGGGTTCAGCTTCCCGATGATCGGAGAGCAGCGGAAGAAGAAGACGCCTACCCAGTTCATAGCCGTCGAGCCAACATCCGTCCCGAGCCTCACCGAGGGGGCGTTCGAATATGACTTCGGCGACACCGCTGGCATGACCCCTCTCCTGCTGATGTACACGCTGGGACACGACTTCGTGCCGTCGCCCATTCATGCAGGTGGGCTGAGATACCACGGAGCCGCACCGACGGTCAGCAACCTCGTGAAGAACGGGGTGGTGAAGCCGGTCGCATATGAGCAGAAGGAGGTCTTCGACGCGGCAGTGATGTTCGCGAGGGCGGAAGGCGTCCTACCTGCGCCTGAGACGGCTCACGCCATCAAGGCAGTGGTCGAGCTTGCGAAGGACGCCAAGAAGAACAACGAGAAGAAGATCATCGCGATGAACTTCTCCGGCCACGGATTGCTCGATCTGGCCGGTTATCAGGCATACTTTGATGGGAAGATGACCTGAGAGGGAAACCCAAGAGAACAGGGTCTGGCTGTGAGCCGGGCCCTTCTATGCTCTTTCCTCAACCGCTTTTCGTCGGGGAGCCAGTGTGGGGTGGCCGGACTGGGGAGCCTTCACCTGACGTCGGCCTTTTGGGGCTCCGCGTTTGTCTGTGCCTTCTCTGCCGACGCGGCCTGCCCCACCTGCATGGTGATCTCGTTGAGCTTCTTTGCCAGGTCCGCCAAGCTTTGAGCCGAATTCGTCAGATCCTGCATCCCAGCCGCCAGCGATTCGCTCGAGGTCGAGACGCTCTCGGATGAGGCGGAGTTCTCCTTGGCCACGGCGGCCACATCGTCAAGGGAATGGGCGAGGTTCTCCGTGAGGGCCTTCTGTTCCTCCGTGGAGGCGCTTATCTCCTCGACCATGGCCGCGGTCTCCTGGACCGTCGCCGCGATGTCCTCAAGCGATCTCAGGGAATCGGAGATGGTCCTTGAGCTCTCAGCGGCGTCGACCATGGTGTGTTCCATCCTCTCCGTCGTCTCTGCGATGTCCCTCTCCACGAGCTCGACGAGTTCCTGTATCTGGCCCGCAGCCTTCCTGGAGCCTTCGGCGAGCTTCCTGACCTCGTCAGCTACGACCGCGAAACCTCTCCCCTGCTCGCCCGCCCTCGCGGCCTCGATGGCGGCGTTCAACGACAGGAGGTTCGTCTGCTGAGCGATGTTGGTGATGATGGATACGATCTGGGATATGGCCTTGGACTTCTCGGAGAGGCGCTTCATCGAGTCCCCTGTCCCCTCTACATTCTTCAGCAGGGAATTCATCCTCTCGAGCGAGTGCTGAGCGGACTTGCTCCCGTTCTGAGCCACCTCGCTCGCACTGGCCGATGCGCTCGACGCGTTCTGCGAGCTCTGAACGACATCGTAGATCGCCTTCGTCTGCTCAGCCAGCATCTTGACCATCTCGTCAAGCTGCGCAGACTCGAGACTCGTGCTCTTGGAGACCTGCGTGGCAGATGCAGACACCTGCTGCGTGGTCTGGCTCACGTGGCTGACCGTCTCCGCGAGAACGGAAGAGGATTCACGCAGGGATTCGGAAGCGGTCCTCAGCTCCCTTGTCAGGCTCTCCAGGCTCGTTTTCATTATCTTGAAAGCCTCAATCAGCTTCCCCATGTCGCCCTTGCCCTGGACATCTACCTCCTTGCTGAAGTCCCCGAGGGCTATGGCCATCGCGCTGTCCTTCAGTTCCGCCAGCGGCCGCGAAGTGTTGTCGATGAGCCGGTTCATCGATTTGGCGAGGTCGCCTATCTCGTCGTTCTGCGTCTTGATTTGGAGCTTGGTCCTCAGGTTGCCGTTCGCGATCTCAGATGCGGTGTGGGAGATGGCGACGATGGGGTTTGTGACCAGAGAGGAGATGAAGTATGTCACGATCGTTATTCCCACTACGCTGACGACCGTCGCCAATAGGGCGTTGAGATCATAGAGTCCCTTCATCCCACCCAAAACGCTCAGTAGCAACACGGGCACGAGGGACAATCCCAAGACGATTGCTACGAACTTCGCTTTGAGGCTGACCATCCAGACATCTCCTGCTCATCGAGCGCGATCCGCGAGGGAATCGTATGATTGACAGCTGGCATCGAGAAAAATGCATGAGCGCCGTATTAATATACTATGCTATGGATTTCAATTCTGATATTGGCGCCGGTTGGCGTAGCCAGTAGTCGCTAGCTGGCGCGATTGAGAAGCATAAGGCGCAGTCCTGACGGGTTCCCCTCTGAATCATCGGTAGCTCTCGCCGGTTATCCTCTCGAACATGTCGATGTAGAGCTCTGAGATCTCCTTGATCCTGGCCTCCGGAAGCGCAGGGATCCTCGGCTCGGGCTTGTTCATCTTGCGAACCTCCATGAGCTTGTCATGGTACCCTATCTGCCGGTAGTACTGACGGACGCTCTCTTTGCTCAGCTCCACGAACTGCCCCTTCGAATACTGCTCCCAGTCCCACCATCGGTCCTCGTCTGCTGTCCCGAAGGTGTCCACGACCATGAGTGACCGGCCCTCGTCGAACCCGTACTCCTTCTTGCCATCGACATGAATGAGGTCTCTCTTCTCGACCTCCTCCGCGATCTTCTCGTCAATCGTCAGAACCGCGTCGATGATCTGCTTGTACTCCTCGCTGCTCAGGGCGGCGAGCTTCATGGCCTCGGTCTTCGTCAGGAGGCGATCGACCTTCTCGAGCTTGGTCGTGAACTCGAGATAGGGCCCCGGGAGCTTGTCGCCGTACTTGATCTCCTTGTTGCCTTTGAGGCCAAGCTTCGACGGCTTCACCTTGCCGGCTTTGACTCTGTCCCACAACGAGCCTGCGACATAGTGCCTCGAGATGACCTCGAGCGGGATAAGGCAGTTCGAGCTCTTGCGCGTAGTCTTCGCGGGTTCGAGGACCTCCACCTTCTGGACGCGCATCCTGTTCGGCGGGATGAACTCTTTGAAGTGAGTCTTGATTCCGCACGATCGGGCCACCTGGAACCAGAACGCGCTCGACCTGCAGAGGGTCTCTCCCTTGTGCGGGATGAGGGACGGGATGACCTTGTCGAAGACCGAAATCTTGTCGGTGAACACGAACTCCAGCGTGTGCCCGTCGACCTCGTAAACGTCCTTGACTTTCCCTTGTTTCAGGAGGTTCATCAGGACCAGGTGCGTTGTAGGCCATAGTTCTTCTTAATGGTTTTGGTGCACGCGTCATCCGACTCCGGGGCAAGGATAACGAGAGCGTAACGAATCGTGGTGCGCGCACAATCATTAAGGGCGCTCCGGCTAGTGACTCAACGGGCGGGCTTCAAATGGGCGATCATCTATCTCGGCACTTCTCGGACCGCGCGAAGCAATTCCGCGCATCTGAAGTCAGGGAACTACTGAAACTGCTCAACGTCCCAGACATGATTTCGTTCGCTGGAGGCTTCCCGAACCCAGAGACGTTCCCCGGCGAGCTGGTGCGCACGCTCGCGGACCAGATCCTCAAGACGGATGCGGCGAACACGCTCCAATACGGCATCACCGAAGGGTACGGCCCTCTCCGTGAGGTCATCGCGGAACGCATGAACAAGAAACGGAAGATGGACGTGTCGCAGGAGAACGTGATCGTGGTCAGCGGCTCGCAACAGGTCATCGACCTTGTCGGGAAGGTGTTCATCGACCCGGGAGACATCGTCATACTCTCGGCTCCGACATACCTGACGGCGCTCACTGGGTTCGTGATCTACGGGCCGAGCTTCGAGACGGTGCCCCTTGACTCGGAGAACATGCGCCTGGACATATTCGAGGAGCGTCTGAAGCATCTTGCCAGGCGGGCTACCCCACCCGAGCTCGTGTACGTCCTGCCCAACTTCCACAACCCCGCAGGCGTCACAATGCCCGAGAAGAACAGGAGGCGGCTCTTGGACCTCGCCTCGGACTACGACTTCGTCGTACTCGAGGACGACCCGTACTGCGATCTCAGATACGTTGGCAACGACATCCCGCCTATCAAGAGCTTCGACGACGAAGGGAGGGTCATCTACATGAGCACCTTTTCGAAGATCCTGTCGCCGGGCCTCAGAGTGGGCTGGGTCGTCGCCGACCCCGAGATCCTCGGGAAGCTGATAATCGCGAAGCAATCCGCGGACGTCTGCACCAACGTGCTGGGCCAGAGGATCGCGTATGAATACGTCTCGCAGGGGTTCATCGACCCGCAGATAGAGAAGATCAAGAAGCTCTACAGCCGGAAGATGAGCCTCATGCTCTCAGGGCTCGAGGAGTTCATGCCCAACGGCGTCACTTGGGAGAAGCCGCAGGGAGGCATGTTCCTCTGGGCGACGCTTCCAAACGACCTCGATTCCGGCGAGGTGCTCAAGTCCGCGCTGAAGAAGCGGGTTGCCTTCGTGACTGGAGGGGCGTTCTATCCCGACCCGCAGGACGGCAAGAGCAACATGCGCCTGAACTTCACGCATCCCGCGGACGACATGATCACTGAAGGCCTGAGACGGCTGGGCTCAGTTGTGAACCAGGAGATTGTCTCCCGATGGGACAAGCCCAAGGACGTGGACGAGCAGAAGCTTGAGGACGCTGTGAGGGGGGACCTGATTGGCAAGTCCTAGAAGACGTCGGCCCCCGCGTGTACGACCATGCCCTTGTCCGTTATGGAATACGGCTTGACCCTCCTCGAATGAGCCGTCCGCCTCATCTTCAGGATCCTCAACGTGAGCTGGACCTCGCCGCCCTCGGCACGCTCGTCCGACTGAAGCAAGATGACGCCGTCCGCGGTGTACTCGGCCAACCCGTCCCGGGACGACCTCGGGTTCTCGTCCTTGACCTCAGCGGTGAGGACAGAGGTGGCGCCCGTCGTCCTGAGGAGCTGGCAGAGGTTGAACATGTTGGCCCTGCGCTCGCTGTCATCCGTGAACATCATGTTGAGCAGTGACACCGAATCGAGGACCACCCGCTTGGCCCCGAACGACTTGATGAACTTGGGGAGCTCGCTCTTCACGCGCGTGATCGTCGTCTTCGCGTCGGATGGCTCTAGCTTGAACAGACCTAGCTTCTTCTTCTCGAGAGCGAACGCGAAGTCCCATCCGAAAGACTCGGCGTTCTTCAAGATCGAATCCTTGTCCTCCTCGAGGGAGATGAAAATGCACGGCTCCTCGTTCTGCAGGCCCTCGATGAGGTACTGGAGCGCCAGCGTAGTCTTGCCCGTGCCGAACGAGCCCATCACGACGATTATGTGGTTCTCGGGGAACCCTCCCTGCAGCATCTCGTCCAGCCCTGGGACGCCCGTCTTCACTCTCTTCTCTGGCATCTTTCTCATCCCACGCGCTCGGTGTTTATCACCACGAAGCCGCTCTGCGATGTGATCAGGGTGGCGAACCTCGCGATGCGCTCCTGGTCGAGGTGGGGGAGCACGCTCATGAACTTCTCGACATAGAGGTACCGCTGCCTTTTCGACGTGTGGTGGAACTTGGCCCACTCGAACTTGAGGACGCCGTCCACGCTGTCGATGACCATCTGCTGCCGCTTCCTGTCGAGGATCTCGTCGGTGAGGAGCACGTAGATCACCGACCCCCACTTCTTGGACATACGCTGCATTCCCTTCAGCAGCGCGATGACGTCCTGGAAGTTGATCGTCTCGGAGACCACCAGGTCGGTCAGGGAGTCCACGATAACGACGCTCCCCGCGGCGTTCCCGTCCATGAAGTCGACGAAGGAGGTCATGAGACCGTCCTCCTTCTTGTCGCTGAACACTCCAGACTCCTCGGAATCCACCCAGGCCATGGGCACGACGCTGTGCATGAAGTAGTTCTTCGAGAAGTCCCTGAAGACCAGGTTGTTCCTCAGCGACTCGTAGAAGTCCTTGTTGAAGGACATCTTGACCTCGCGTAGGAGGTCTTCGCGCGAGCGCGAGAAGGTCACGTAGCACATCTTGTCCGGGAGCGTGCCCATCCGTCCAGCGTCCCCGAGCATGAAGGCCCTCGTCTCAGGGAACTCCTTCACGATCCCGATCTTCGCAGCGGACGTGAGAGCGAACTCAAGGCCGCCTCCGCCCACGTCCCCGAGGAGGAGGACGATAGACCCTGAAGGCATGCCTCCTTGGATGATCGAGTCAAAATCGGCCACACCAGTCGGTATCCTGCGTACGTCTCCTTCTGACATGAAGGTGCCTCTCAGTGCATCCCAGGCGCGTGCGTATAAAATTGAGCTGCTGAGTAATAAAGACTTTGGCTGGAGCCTCCGCATCTGCGGCGGCGAAGAAACGGGCTAGTGTCCCCCTTCCATGAATCCCTTCAGCATCTCGAGCGAGCGCCTCGCCGCGGAAGTCTTCACTTCTATCCGCGAGCCCTTGAACACGTTCCTGCTGACGACATGCGAATCGGAAGAAGCGACCGCGATGTACACGAGTCCGACCGGCTTGGTCTTCGAGCCGCCAGTAGGGCCCGCAACACCTGTTATCCCGATTCCGTAGGTCGACCCGAGCCTCTCCCTCACGCCCCGTGCCATCTCGACGGCAACCTCTTCGCTCACTGCGCCCACAGACCTCAGTGATTCCCTGCTGACCCCAATCAGGCTGACCTTCGACTCGTTGCTGTAGGATACGACCCCGCCAAGGAAGTAGTCGCTGCTCCCGGGCACGTCGGTGATCATGTCCCCGACCTTGCCGCCGGTGCACGATTCGGCTACTGCGAGCGTCTCCTTCCGCGACCGGAGCATGCCGCCGACTTCCTCAGCCAGCACTCGTAGTCACCGCCTTGCCGGTTTCTCGCCTGAATCGAGAAGCCTCTGCCTCGCGTCGATTGCCTCGAGCATCCTGGCGACCGGCTCAGGCACGAGGCCTGACCACTTCCTGCCGGCGACGATCCTCCTGCGGACCTCGGTGGCCGAGTACAACTTCACGTTGTAGGCCTTCGTCCGGTGCACCTCGTACCCGGCCTGCTTGAAGAGGGAGCGCGTGAGGCCGCTGTTGGAGAACACACAATCGAACGGCGGGAGGTACGACTCCAAGTGGTTCACCCAGACGGAGTACCTGTTGACGTCCCGGATGGGCACTATCAGGACCCTCAGCCTCTCCTCAGGGGTGAGGCAGGACAGGATCATCTGGAACCGCTCACCGGCTGTGAACGGGTTCCTCATCGTGTGGGATTCCTCTGCGCTGCCGATGACGACTATCAGCTCGTCGCACTTGTCAAGGCATTCCCTGACGACCGCGAGGTGTCCCTTGTGGAACGGCTGAAAACGCCCGACCACGAGGCCACGCAGCGGCTCACGCCCCTGACGGCCTGTCGGTCCCTGGGATGGGTGTGGGCGGCCCTCTCTTGCCCGCGACCAGTGCCGCGAGCTTCTTCAGGAGGCCTTCCTTGCGCGACCCGACGAGCGCGTGGGAGAGCACCTCGCTGAACGTGTTGACCGGGATGACCTCGATCTTGCCGATGTACTTGTCCTCGAGGAGGACGTCCTTCAGGTTGGACTCGGGAATGAGCACTTTCTTCAGGCCCATCTCCGCTGCCGCCTCGATCTTCGCCGTGACCCCTCCTACCGGCAGCACTTGGCCTCGTACGCTGAGGCTGCCGGTCATCGCGGTCGTCTGGTCGACCTCGATCTCCTCGAACGCCGAGATGACCGCGGTGGCCACGGCGATTGAGGCGCTGTCCCCTTCGATGCCCTCGTAGGTTCCGATGAACTGCACGTGGATGTCGTGGTTGCTGATGTCTTCGCCCGTGTACTTCTTTATGAGGGCGGAGACGTTCTGGACGGACTCCTTCGCGATCTCTCCCAGCTTTCCTGTCGCGATTATCCTGCCGCCCTCCTTGTTCTGGGCTGGAGTGACCTCCGCGACGATTGGGGTGACAATACCCGAGAACTCGGACATCGATGACTCCGCGTTGAGTACCGCCAGGCCGTTCACTATGCCCACGACCGCCCCCTCCGTGAGGGACACCTTGTAGTCCTTGCGCCTCTCGACTGCGCGGTCCGTGACCTGCTGCTCTAGCGACCTCGCGATCTTCTTGGCGTCGAGCACGTGATGGGCAGTCACCGTCGTGGCGCCCTTCTCCTCCGCGATGTCTCCAGCGACCCTCACGAGACCGCCGAGCTCCCTGAGCCTGAGCGTCAGCATGCCCCGTCTGCCCGCGCGCCTTTGTGCTTCTCGTATGATCTCGGTCACCGCGCCCTTGTCGAAGTGAGGGATCTTCTTGTCCTTCGACACCTCCTGGGCGACGAACCGGATCAGCTTCGAGCGGTTGTCGTCAGTGTCGGGCATCGTGCTTCGCATGTATATCTCGTAGCCGTAGCCCCTGATCCTCGACCGCAGGGCAGGGTGCATCCCGGATACCGCATCGAGGTTGCCAGCGGCGACGAGTATGAAGTCGCAGGGCACGGGCTCGCTCTTGACCATCGCGCCGGAGCTCCGCTCGCTCTGGCCGAGTATGCTGAACTCGCCCTCCTGGAGGGCCGTGAGCAGGCTCTGCTGGCTCTCGATCCTCAGCATGTTGATCTCGTCAATGAACAGAACTCCCTTGTTCGCCTTGTGGATGGCTCCCGGCTCCAATCTCTCGTGGGCCGGCGTCTCGAGCCCTCCGGACTGGAACGGGTCGTGCTTCACGTCTCCGAGCAGCGCCCCGGCGTGCGCCCCTGTGGCGTCTATGAACGGCGGCGGATCGTCCGGCTTGTGGGTCACGATGAGCTTAGGCACCATGATGGCTTCACGTCTCTGGCCAACGTACCGGAACAGGATGTAGAGCACGAAGCCCCCGATGATTCCCAGAAACAGGGGGGTCGTGTTGGACCTGTCCTTCTGGGCGAGCCATAGGACGACCCCCAGCGATATGAACATGATGAGGAGCATGACGGCGGACGAGTTCTTCTGCGCCTTCCTCTGCTCCGCCTCCATCTTCTGGGCCGTGACTATTTCCTTGCCCTTCCCTGCGGGAACGATCCTGATCTTCGGCTCGTTCGTGTCCTCAGGGTTGTGATAGGCGATTACGTCCTGCAGCTCCCCCTTAGGCAGGAAGTCGGTCATGGAGCGCGCCAGCATCGACTTCCCGGTGCCTGGCTCGCCGATGAGGATCACATGGCGCTTCTGCTCGGCGGCCTTCCGGATGACCATCACGGCCTCGTCTTGGCCGATTACCTGATCGACAAGCTGAGGCGGGATCTTCACGTCCGCAGTCGTCTCGAACTGCTGACGCTTCATCCAATCCTCAATGTCCGGGAGCCCCAGGGTGGAACTCCAAGTCTCGCTGCTCGCCATGTGCACCAGCAGACGTCACAAATGACTGCCTTCACTATTCATGCACTGCTAAATAAGAGTTGTGCCCACACTAATCAGGATTGTTAGCCACGCCAGTAGGTCGGGACACAGCCTCCGACCCCCTTCATCCGAAGGGATCCCGCTACTACCGTCCGAGGCAAGTATTAGGATGGCACCTGCCATCCGTGGGGACGCCGAGGAGAAAATGAAGATAGACGAACTAGGGCTCGACCCCAGAATCGTCCGGAAGCTCACGGAGGACGGCATCGAGGAGCTGTACCCTCCGCAGGAGAAGGCAATAGGCCCTGCGCTCGAAGGCAAGAACCTCGTGCTGTCGATCCCCACAGCCTCGGGGAAGAGCCTCGTCGCGTACCTCGCGATGCTGCAGGCCGTGCTCCGCGGCGGGAAGGCGCTCTACATCGTTCCGCTCAAGGCCCTAGCCGCGGAGAAGTACGACGACCTCTCGAGGTTCGAGGACCTCGGCATAAGGATCGCGGAGGCCACCGGGGACTACGACGAGCTGGATCCGAAGCTCGGAATGTACGACATCGTGGTCGCGACCTCCGAGAAGGCCGATTCGCTGATCAGGCACCGCGCGAAGTGGCTGACGCAACTCTCCGTGGTCGTAGCCGACGAGGTCCACCTTCTCAACGACCCCGAGCGGGGACCGACGCTCGAGGTCACGCTCGTCAAGATCAGGACGTTCAACCCCGATGCCCAAGTGATCGCCCTTTCCGCGACGATAAAGAACGCCGCCGAGCTCGCCGAGTGGCTGGGCGCGACCCTGATCCAGAGCGACTGGAGGCCCGTTCCTCTGAGGGAGGGGGTCTACCTTGACGGCCGGATATTCTTCACTGACAACTCGATGAGGGATATCAAGGATCGCGGAGACCCTCTCCCGTCTCTCGTCTCAGATTCCCTGAGAACCGGCGGCCAGCTCCTCGTCTTCGTGAACACGAGGAAGTCTGCGGAGTCCACCGCGACGAAGCTCGGCCCGATGGTGAAGCAGTTCGTGAACAACCCGGAGGAAGTCGCGAGGCTGTCGAAGAGGCTGGTCGGGGAGCAGGAGGAGCCCACCACGCTCGGGGCGAAGCTCGGCAAATGCATTAGGTATGGCACGGCGTTTCACCACGCGGGCCTCACGAACCCCCAGAGGCGACTCGTCGAGACCAGCTTCAAGAACAGGATCCTGAAGTGTATCATCGCCACGCCGACGCTCGCAGCAGGAATCAACCTGCCCGCGAGGACCGTCGTCGTCCGGGACGTGAGGAGGTACGACGCCGGCATGGGCTACTCGATGATCCCCGTCCTCGAGATCAAGCAGATGTGCGGCAGGGCCGGGCGCCCGCGGTTCGACAAGCATGGAGAGGCGATCCTCGTCGCGAAGGACGAGGAGGAGAGGCAGTTGCTGACGGACAACTACCTGCTGGGGGAGAACGAGAACATCTTCTCGAAGCTGGGGACCGAACCGGCCATAAGGTCCCATGTCCTCGCCCTGATCGCCACGAAGAGTGCGGACAGCAGGGAGGGCCTCGAAAGGTTCTTCGGCAAGACCTTCCTCGCGCTGCAGACTGACGTCACGTATCTATCGGATACCATAGACGAGGTGATCGAGTTCCTCAAGGCCGAGAGGATGATGCACGAGGACGAGCCTCTGAGGGCCACGCGATTCGGCAAGGCCGTCAGCGACCTTTACATCGACCCGAAGTCCGCCGTCATCATTCGCGACGCCCTGAAGAAGTACCAGTCGGGAAAGCCCTTCGGGTTGTTGCACATGGTCTGCGCGACCCCCGACATGCCTCCGCTTTACCTCAGGCAGTCGGACTACTCCTGGATAGACGAGTTCGAAGACGAGGTGAGCGCGGAGCTCCTGGTGGAGCCCCCCTCCGACCTGGCCGACTACGAGCTCTTCGAGGCGTACCTGAAGACCGCCAAGTTGCTCAACGACTGGATATCGGAGGTCCACGAGAACGACGTCGCGAAGTCTTTCGGCGTGGGCCCTGGCGATATTCGGAACAAGATGGATATTGCCGAATGGCTCATACACGCATCCGTCCGACTGGCAGAGCTGTTCAACCAGGAGGCTGTCGCCGAGGTCGCGGAGCTGAGAACGAGGATCCGCTACGGCATCAAGGCCGAGCTGCTGGAACTCGTGAAGCTGCGCGGAATCGGCCGAGTGCGCGCGCGCGCACTCTACGACCGTGGCTACAGGACCCTCGAGGACCTGCGAGTCGCGAGCTACGACCGGCTCAAGCAGATACCTGCGGTCGGAGAGGCTGTGGCCCGCTCGATAAAGAACCAGCTGGGACAGAAGGAGCCTGGAATGGCTCCGGAACCGCAGGGCGGCCAGAGGACGATCACCGAGTTCGACTGACAGAAGGAGGCGGGAGAGATGTTGTCGTTTGATGTCAGAGAGGCGACGAGGGAGCTCAAGGCATGGCGCACGACGGTGAACAGGGGCGAGGCACCGCTGTTCCTGCACGACCAGGTAGAGCCGAGGAAGGACAGGGCCACTCAGGTCCTTGTGACGAAGGGGGATATGATCTTCGGAACGGACCATCTGAGGACCGCGCTCTACCACGCGAAGAGGGCCTTCGCGGAAGGGAGTAATTCGGCCAACACCCTCGCGCTCGAGACCCTCCTCTATGCGTCAGGAGAGAGGCAGCTGAGCTCTGCGCTGAAGAAGATGACCGTGGACGACGACACCAGCGAAGTGGTCATTGCGCAGCTCTCCGAAGGCGCGTTCACCCCCAAGGAATCGTGGGCACCCCTTCCCGAGAAGCCGGATAGCCCTTCGAAGGAGAGGCTCGCGAAGTTCGGGATATCCGAGAAGGAGCTCGCGACGATCGGGAACAAGAATCCCGTCGAGCTAGTGCTGGAGAAGGTCGCGGCAGTGGACGTCCTGAAGAAGTAGGGGAAGCCTGATATCGTCTGATACCAATCACATCAAACCAGCCGGAGGGAGAAGCTGACCGAGGTCATCGAGTGCGTCCCCAACTTCAGCGAGGGCCGGCGCAAAGAAGTCGTCGAGAGGATCGTCGAGTCCATCCGCTCCGTGCCTGGGATCAAGATACTCGATGTGGAGTCGGACCCGGACCACAACCGCTCCGTCGTGACGTTTGTCGGCCCGAATGAGAGCGTCCAGGAGGCGGCGTTCAGGGGAGCGAAGGCCGCATCCGAGCTCATCGACCTGAACAAGCACACGGGGCAGCATCCGAGGATGGGCGCGCTGGACGTTCTTCCGTTCGTGCCGATAAGCGATGCGACGATGAAGGACTGCGTCCACGTCGCGAACCAGGTGGGTGCGAGGATCGCCAAGGAGCTGAGCATCCCTGTGTATCTCTACGAGGAGGCCGCGAGACGGCCGGACCGCAGGAACCTCGAGAGCGTGAGGAAAGGGCAGTTCGAGGGGCTCCGGGAGTCCATCAAGACGGATGATGCGAGGATCCCGGACTATGGCCCGCGGGCCGTCCATCCCACCGCGGGCGCAGTAGCAGTGGGAGCCAGGATGCCCCTTGTGGCGTTCAACATCGACCTGAAGACTCAAGACGTCGATATCGCGAAAGAGATCGCGAAGAAGATACGGACGAGCGGCGGAGGGCTTCCGCACGTCAAGGCGCTGGGGTTCTATCTGGAGGAACGGCAGATGGCCCAGGTCTCGATGAATTTGACAGACTACAAGGTCACATCGATGTCGAGCGTTTTCGAGGCGGTCAGGAAGGAGGCCGAGTTGAGAGGGGTGGAGATAGCCCAAGGCGAGATCATCGGGCTCGTGCCTCTCGACGCGGTGTGCGACCTCGCGGCCGCCCACATCAAGCAGCCGGCGTTCTCGTCCGAACAGGTGCTGGAGAGGAGGATATGGGGCTGACGACGGTTGATTGTCTGAAGGACTTCTGTCTGGAGCTGTCCAGCGACAGACCTTCGCCGGGAGGCGGCGCGGCTTCGGCCGCGGCGGGGGCGATGGGCGCGTCGCTCTTCATGATGGTGTGCGGACTGACGCGCACCAAGAAGGCCTATCAGGCGCACCTCGCCGAACTGATGAGGATCGAGGAGGAGCTGATGCGCCTCAGGGACGATCTGATTAGGCTCGCAGCCGAGGACGCGGCGGTCTATGACAAGGTCGTAGAGGCCTTCAAGAAGAGAAAGGCGGAGGACACCCCTGCCAGCCAGAAGGACTACGATGACGCCGTCCGGGAGGCCACAGAGGTGCCGAGGCGCACCGCCACTGCATGCCTGAGGCTTCTCGAGATCGCTCCGCGCCTGGCGGAGATCGGCTCCAAGAGCGCGTCATCGGACACGGGCGTCGGGATCCATCTCGCAGCAGTCGGGATCAGAGGGGCGGCCATGAACATCGTCCTGAACCTCAAGGACAGCAGAAATGCGGGGTATGTCCGAACGGTCGGGGAAGAAGTCATGAACAGAGGAGACAGGGCGAACAAGCTCATGAGCGAAGCCCTTCGAAACCTTGAGAGCCCCCAGCGATAGCGAGGGTCCCGCAGTCTGTCGATGCCAGACCTCCTACGATCGCCGTATCGGACCGAGCCGCTCCGGGAGCCGTCCAATCCGCGGTCACTGATTTTGCTGCGACCAGGCCTGCGGGCCGCGAGGGCGAGCGAAATCACTATTGATAGAGATAACGATACGTTTAAATGAGCACCAAGAAATGATAACCCACAACGGAGTCAGGGAACTCCCTCCAGACCCCCGGGAGCTTGACCCAACGGAGCAGGTTTGATTTGCCGGCGACCTCGGGTAACTACCTAAAGAGCCTCCAACTAGCCAAGCAGCTCGAAGAAAAGACGAAGGAGGCGACCAGGAACAGGGAGGTCGCAGAGAAGGAGTTCGAATCACTCAAGGAGTTCTTGAAACAGTGCGAAGACGTTGACGCCGACACCTCCGAGACTGAGAAGCCCATGCAGGACTTCCAGGCGGCGATGGCCAGCAAGGACTACCAGACAGCCATCGGCCATGTCAGGAAGGCGAAGGAGTCTGCCAAGGCCGCTTTCATCCAGAAGACCGGCGAGGTCGGTGACTCGGTCGACGAACTCATCGGGCTGATCCAGAACGCGAGTGGAGACGCGACCTCCGCCTCTGAGATGCTGGAGAAGTCAAAAGAACGACTGGTGGCCGAGGACCTCGAGGGGGCGATGAAACTCGCAAAAAACGCCTACGACGTCGCCGAGAAAGCCATGCACGAAGCGCTCTCGACGCTCTTCTCTCAGGCCCAGGAAACCATAATGCAGGCGAAGGACTCCGGCGACGACGTCTCGATCTTCGAGGACGAGCTCATCCGGGCGAAGGCGTCTCTAGAGGACCAAGAGTACGCGGAGTGCGTGCGCCAGGTCCAGGACGTCCTTCAGGGGGCGGGAGAGGACCTGAAGAACCAGATCAACGCGTCCGTCTCGAGGGCCGAGGAGTTGTGCTCTGCAGGAGAGGACCTCGGTGCGGATTTCGCGCGCGTGAAGAGCCACATCGAGCGCGCGAAGAGCGCGTTGAGCGAGCTGAAGTTCAAGGAGTCACTCTCATATGCCAAGAAGGCGGAGGTGGACGGCGAGACCGCCATCTCAACGCGCTTCCAGGAGCTCGTCAGGGACACTCGCGAGAACATCAAGAAGATGAAGAACGCGAAGGAGGACGTCACGCTCCAGCAGCAGCTCCTCGACGAGGCCCAGACCGCGTTCAAGGAGAAGAAGTACATCGAGGCCTTGCACGCCCTGAACACCGCGCACGAGAAGGTTCACAAAGCTGAGTTCGACACCGTCCTCCAGGTGATCGCACGCGCGCGAGACCGGTTCGTCCTCGCGAACAAGGTGGGTGTGGACATGACCAAGCCGATCATGCTCCTGAACACCGCGAGAGACAACCTCAAGCTCGGCAAGTTCGAGGAGGCCATTGACTACGCCGAGAGGAGCCAGAAGGAAGTGGACGCCTCCCTCGAGAAGTTCTACAAGGCGAGGGACCAGATAGTCGAGCTCACGAAGGCAGTGAAGTTCACGACGGATCTCGGCGTCGAGAGCGCGGGCCTCAAGGACCTGCTTGCGGACGCACGGAAACGGTTCGAGGAGAAGGACTACGAGGCGACCGCGCAGGCGGCCGAGAAGGGCCTGGCAGAATGCAAGAAGCTCTCGTATGACCGCGTGATGGGGCTCATAGACTCATCGGACAAATCCGTCAAGCTGTGCAAGCAGCTGGGCGGGGATGCTACGGAGGCGGAGGGCACGCTCCAGAAGGCTCTCGACTCCCTCGCGAAGGAGGACATGGCAGAGGCGGTCAACTTCGCGAAGGGCAGCCACGAGGCCGCCAACTCGGCGATGACGAGGTCCATGAGCGACAAGCTGCAGAGCCTCGACCAGTTCGTCCACGGCTATCAGGGAGAAGGGGACGTGTACGAAGTCGGGGAATGCCTCACCAGGGCGAGGCAGCAGATCGCCTCGTTCCAGTTCGAAGACGCGTCCGAGAGCCTGAAGGAAGCCACCAAGAAGATAGAGTCCATAGGCCAGGGAGAATGCGACCGGCTCCTCGCACAGGCCGGTGAGAAGGTCAAGGCTGTCGCGTCGATGGGCGTAGACGTGGCCGACCTGGAGATCCTGCTCACGAGGGCGAAGGACGCGCTCGATAGGCGGGTGTTCGAGGAGGCCACGGCCAGGACGAAGGAGGTCATAGAGCAGGCCGAGGGCCTCATGACCAGGGCCATCCAGGCGGAGTTCTCGTCGATGAAAGACATCCTCGACGAGGCGAAGACCATCGGCATCGACATCGAGGAGGCCAAGAGCCGGCTGAAAGACGCGCGCGCTCTCATCGATTCATCCATGCTCGCTGACGCCTATGTCATAATCAGGGACACGAAGAATGCGCTATCGAACAAGATCGCGAGGTACGACGGCATCAAGACCAAGATCCAGAAGGCCGAGGAGCTCATATCGGAGGCGGGAAGGGTCAAGGCCGAGGTCGCATCTGCTTCCAACAAGCTGGACCTCGCGAAGAGGGCGTTCGCAGAAGGGGATCTCGATAGCGCCGATCAGAGGCTTGGGGACTGCATGGCCGAGGCCGAGAAGAACCTCGGGATGTACCTCGCGGCCAAGTTGATACTCACGAACAAGGAGAGCATAGAGCTCGCACAGTCACACGGGATCCAGACTGGGTCCGCATCCGACTTGCTCGCGAAGGCCAAGGACCTGATGAAGCAGAAGCGGTACGAGGAGGCCCTCGAAGCCGCCAAGACGACCGATGCGGAAGTCAGGAAGATCATGTCCGTGTCGGTGGCCGAGATGATCAAGGACCTCCAGAGACTTCTGACGGACGCCAGGAATGTCGGGGTCGACACGACGGGCCCGGAGAAGCTCGCCGAGAAAGCCAACGCCTTCACGAAGGCCGGGAGCTACCTCGAGGCGCTTCGCTGCATAGCCTCCGCTGAGGACGACATCAACCAGGTCAAGAATCTGAGCTCGAAGGCCGCAGTTGAGATACGCGCGGCAAGGACCAGCCTCAAGGACGCCGAGACCCTCGACATGGATGTCGGGCGCGCCAGGGAACTCCTCGACCAGGCCATCGAGGCGCTGACAAGACATCAGTACGCGATAGCCCTCGAGCTCGCACACAAGTCCGCGGAGCAGTCGACTGAGGTCACCAAGAACAGGATCTGGGACACCCTCGGGAAGTTCAAGGACCGTCTGGACAAGCAGGCGGCGGACGGCTTCCCCGTCGGCATGGCCGACTCGTTCGTATCCGACGGGTTCCAGGCGTTCAAGGAAGGGCGTTACCAGGATGCCCTCAGGGCGGCGATGAGGTGCGAGGCTGAGATGGAGCGCGCGGAGCTCCAGAGGGACATCTCGTCTCGGGCCGTCGAGCTGGCGAGGAGGAAGCTGACGGAGGCCAACACGGAGGGCATCAGGAGCGAGAAGCTGGATCAGCTGGTCTCGAACGCCGAGAAGCTTCTCTTCGCGGGCAAGTACGTGGACGCCATGACCGCGGCGATAGCGAGCGGGGACGAGCTGCACAGCATCCGAGAGAATCTCGACACCCTCAGGGTCGAGCTGAGCGCGGCGAAGGAGCGAGTCGAGCGTCTCCGCAAGACGGACGTGGACACGCAGGATGCGGACGAGCTCCTTGACATGGCCCAGGAATTCCTCTCCACGCAGCAGTTCGACAAGTGCTCGGATGCGATCAGGCGCGCGACCGAGAAATCGGGAACGAACTTCGAATCATCGATCAAGGACCTCATGGGCGACAACAGGCGGATGATAGAGAAGGCTAAGGCCATGGGCATCAATGTGAGACAGTGCGAGGACCTCATGGAGGTCGCGAACACCTCGTTCAACGAGAGGCTCTGGGACTTCGCCTATCAGCAGGCAGTTCAGTGCCGGGACGGTTGCCTTGAGCTCATAGCCAAGAAGCTCTCCAGCCTGATAGAAGAGATACAGCAGAAGATTGAGGCCCTCCGGAGGTTCGGAGCCTCGGTCAACCTGGTCGAGGTCCTTGTCGACGAGGCGCAGAGGGCGGGCTCGGACGGCGACGTCGAGGTCGCGTTCCAGAAGTTCATGGAGGCTGACCAGAAGATCAGCGGGATTGAGGGCCAGCACAAGAAATACCTTGACATATCCATCGCCGCCGAGAGCACAATCGAGAACCTGTCGCGGTTCGGCCTCTCCAAGAGGGAGCCGGAGAGGCTCATGGCGATGGCGGAGATAGAGCGCGAGAAGGACTACGATTCGGCGATCGAGCTGGTCGCCGCGGCACTCGACACTGCGAAGGAGCTGATGGAGACGTACTCGCCGGACCTCGCAGCGAGTGTCCTGGCCACGGGCCTCCAGGAGGGCGTGGAAGGTGACATCGAAGTCAGCGTGAGGAACACGGGCAAGGCGCTCGCGCCGCAGGTCATGGCTGAGGCCTCCGGGGACTTCGAGGTCAAGTCCGCGGACACAGTCCAGATGCTCAAGCCGGGCGCCGAGGAAGTGCTTCGCATCAAGGTCGTCCCCTCGGCAAGCGGTGGCATCCCGATCCACATCCGTCTGATGACGAAGAGGCAGTTCGACGGGAGGCCGGTCACCCTGGAACTCGATGAGACGCTCAACGTGTTCGGCGCCGGTCCTGCTTACAAGCTGGGACGCGCGACTGACTCGACCAGATGCATCTCCTGCCAGGGCAGGATCAAACCCGGCTTCGACATTCTCACATGCAGGTGCGGTGGGCAGCTGCACCTCTCATGCGCGAAGAGAAGCATGCAGTGCCCGGTCTGCGGCCAGAAATACGAAATCTGAGTCTATCTCGAACCGCCGATCTTGGCCTTCGAAACCCGCAGCGCGGGCGTCTTGACCCCGAACACGAACCTCGGGCTCTTCCCGACCATGTCCACATTCTTGTACATGTCAATGAGGTGCATCCCAACCGTTGCCTGCCTTATCGACGGCCCGAGCTCGCCCTTCGCGATCCTGTAGCTCTCCATCATGAGCCCGGAGAACTCGCCAGTGACCAGGTTCGGATAGTCATAGGTGAGCCTCAGATAGACGCCCTCCCTGGTCTCCCTGATCATTTCTTCGACCGAGCTGTCGCCTGACGCGATGACAAGGTTCGAAGGGGATATCGACGGGGGCCTGCGGTATGACCACACGGAGCCTCCGCGAGAGGAGTTGCCGGTGCTCTTCCTGCCCTCCTTGCCCGCCGTGTAGCTGTCGTACATGAACGACTTGAGGACGCCTCTGTCCACAATCTTCCTCCTCTTTGCAGCCACCCCTTCGCCATCGAACGAATAGCTGCCCGTCGCCCATCTAAGCGTCGGGTCATCGGTCACCGAAAAGAGCTCCGAGCCGATAGTCTTCCCCAGTTGGTCGGTGAGGTAGCTCCTTTTCCTCTGGATGCTCTCCGCGTTAACGCCGCCTCCAACAGCCATCCCGAGGACGAACCCGGCCGCCAGAGGGTCGAGGATCACCGGGAAGTCGCCGGTCTCCATCTTGGCGCTCTTCAGGCCCATTATCGCATGCTCCAGCGCGTTCTTCCCGACGCCGGCGCTCATCTCCGGTTCGAACCTTCTGCTCCATCCGCCGTCGACTCCGGAGAACATGCTTTCGTCGGACCTGGCGACCGCCTCCGCGCTCAGCTCGAACCCCGTCATCTTCTGAGAGGCCAGGATGCCGTTGCTGTTCGCCAGGACGGCCTCTCCGATTCCCACGGCCGCGCTCGCGTTCACGGAAGTGACCCTCTTGTCGTTCCCCGCGATGTCCGCGAGCTGGATCGCAGCCTCCACGATGTCGTCCGGCTGAAGCTTCGCGATCTTCGGGTCATAGAGCCCGTCCATCCTAGGGATCGCCTCCCTCTTGGGCAGACCTTTGAAGTCCGGATCTTCGGTGCCTGCGCGGGCCTGCGCGACGGCAGCGCGCGCGACCTGCCTCACCGTGGCCGGGTTGAAGCCCGTGCAGAACGAGTATCCCGAGCAGCCCCTTACGAAGACGCGTATGCCCACCCCGGGGTCGTTCGCCGCGCTCGACTGCTTCATGGATCCCTTCTCGATCTCCGCAGTGACGAACCTCGAATCCGACGCGAACACATCGCAGTCAGAGGGGCCCAGCTTCATGACCATGTCGACCGTCTTCCTGGCAAGTTCTGCTAGGTCAGCCATGCAAAGCACCTCCTAAGCGAGTCCTCCTACGACCATGTTGGACAGGCAAAGGTGCGGGCCGCCGTCCGTCGTCCTCGCTGACTGCCCCGACTTCCCGCAGTAGCCCGGGTCTCCGAGCATGAAGTCGCTCCCGACCGCCACCACGTTGTTGAGCACCTCGAGAATGAGCCCGGATATCGACGCGTCCCTGTACCTCTCGCCCACCTCTCCTTTCTTGATCCTGTGTGCCTCGTCGCACTTGAACATGAACTGGCCCTTCGCCGGCTCGACGTATCCGTACTGCGCGCCCTGGATGAGCAGCCCATCCATCAGGTCGGAGATGATCTCGTCCTTGCTCCTGTCGCCATTCCCGATATACGTGTTGCTCATCCGGATGATCGGGGTGCCGGAGTATGACTGCGCCCTTGACGCGCCGTTCGGCTCTACACCCATCCGGCTGCTGGTCTCGATGTTGTGCATGTATCCCCTGAGAACGCCGTTCTCTATCAGCACGTGCTTCTTGGCTCGCACGCCCTCCCAGTCGATCGAGAAGTAGCCGAAGGTGTTCTCCACCTTCGGGTCGTCGACGAGCGAGATCCGCTCATCGGCGACCTTCTTGCCCAGGAGACCTTCGAGCACCGACGACCCTGAGACTATGGCATCCGCTTCGCACGCGTGACCGAAGGCCTCGTGCGCGAGCATCCCGGTCATCTTGTTGTCCAGCACAACCGTGAATTTCCCCGCTGGGACGGGCTTCGAATCAAGGAGCCGGAGCGCCTGCGAGGCTGCCTCATCCCCGAGCCCGACCGCGTCATTCGTCCTCATGAGCTCGTAGCCGCCGACGCTCCCGAAGGCCGCATGACCTCGTTGCATCACCCCGTCAGACCTGGCGAATGCGGAGCACGCCCCGATCGTCCAGACCTCATCGGACCTCACGAGCGTTCCGAACGAGTTGGCGACGACCCGTGCGATCTCCGCGTCATCGTACTTCGCGTTTGTGCTCGTCACCCTCGCGTCCTTCCTAGACATGTCCTTGTCGAGAGCGAGGACGAACCTCACCTTGTCTTCCATTGCAACATCGGAGGGTCGCTCCTTGCACGGATACTTCTCGTTTGCCTTGACTGGCCTGATTTCGCCGATCCTGAACTTGGTCTTCGCCTTCGCCTGGGCGACCTTTGCCATGCCTACGGCGGAGGACGCGGCCTCCTTCAGGCCGCCTTTCGTTAGCGAGTTCGTGACTGCGAAGCCCCAAGCCCCGCCCATGAAGGCCCGTATCCCACAGCCCGATTCCCTAAGCGCGGTCAGCGATTTCGTACGGCCGTCCATCACGACGATGTTCGTCCCGACGGCGGACTCCATCCTCAGATCAGCGAACTCCGCCCCGAGCCTCACCGCGTGTGCGATTGCGGCTTCCGCGAGGTCTTCCAAATCAAAACCCCCTAGGCGGGCAACAGCATCAAGCAAGAATTCAATGTTTCGCCTTTCGCGCTCACGTTCTCTGGAAGTTGCAGACGCTCTCGGCGCCCTTGATGAACGCGCCGTCGGAGATCATTTCCGCCACACGGTCGATGTCCTTGGCCATGGACCGGTCCTTGTCGAGTGCCGGGACCTCCTTGCGCAGCACGGCTCTGACCTTCTCCACTGCCGGGCTCGACTTGAAGGATATGAACTCGAGGCCCTGGCAGGCCGTGATCATCTCGACGGCCACGACCTTCCGGACATTGTCGGCGATGCTCCAAGCCTTCCGGGCGGATATGGTGCCCATGGAATTGTGGTCCTCTTGGTTGGCGCTGGTCGGGATGGAATCAGCCGACGCGGGGTGGACCAGGGACTTATTCTCGGAGACGAGCGAGGCCGCGACGTACTGGGGGACCATCATCCCGGAGCCGACGCCGGGATGCCTCGTCAGGAACGGCGGGAGCCCGCTGAGCTTGTCGTCCACCAGGCGCGCGGTGCGCCTCTCTGAGAAGCTGCCGAGTTCATGGACGGCCAGCGAGAGGAAGTCCATGGCCAGAGCGACGGGCTGCCCGTGGAAGTTCCCTCCAGAGATGACCATCCCGTCCTCCGGAAGGTAGAGAGGGTTGTCGGTCGCGGAGTTGATCTCTACCTGGAGTACGTCCTGCGCGTACCATATGGCCTGCAGGCTCGCTCCCATGACCTGCGGGACGCACCTGAGCGAATACGCATCCTGGACCTTCGGGCAGTCGTGATGGGAGATCATTATCTTGCTGCCCTCGAGCAGCGCGAGCATGTTGCTGGAGACCCTCAGCTGTCCAGGGTGCGGCCGTGCCTTGGATATCTTGAGGTTGAAAGCCGACGACGTGCCCCTCAGCGCCTCGAGAGACATCGCCGCGGCAATCTGCGCGTTGTCTGCCAGGATCGCGGAGTCCTTCACTGTGAGCACTCCGACCGCGGTCATCGCCTGGGTGCCGTTGATGATAGAGATGGCCTCCTTTGGCTCGAGCCTAATTGACCTGATCTTCTTTCTCCTGAGGGCCTTGTCACCCGACTCGAACCCTCGGCCTGCGTCCGCCTCTCCCTCTCCTATCATGACCAGCCCGAGATGTGCCAGCATGACGAGGTCGCCGCTTGAGCCGACCGAACCCTGGCTTGGTATGCTGGGCACGACCCCCTTGTTCAGGAGACTTAACAGCATCTCCACGACTTCTGGCCTGACTCCCGAGTAGCCCTTGGCGAGAGCATTGGCTCGAAGGAGCATCATGGCACGACAGACATCTTCGGGGAACCGTTCCCCCACTCCGCAAGCGTGACTTCTCAGCAGGTTGACTTGCAGCGCCCGAAGCTCATCGTTGGGAATGCGCACGCTGACGAGGTCGCCGACTCCCGTATTGACCGCGTAGATGGTGCGACCTCCTTCCACGAGTTTGAGGAGTGACCGCCGGGTCTCCTTCATCCGCTCCCGCGCTTCGGAGTTGAGCGCGGCCTTGGCGCCCTCGCGGGCGACCCTAACGACCTTCTCGATCGTCAGCCCCTCACCGTCAACCTGGACACGGTCCCTGGACGAACCCCTTGCTTTCGGCATGACGGGCGTCGATGGGTCTAGTAGTACCTTAATCTGACGGCGTGAACGAAATGGTTTAATTGCGGAATAGTTAAATAATCTAACTAATTATCAACTCACCACATGACGGACACAGACCGGAAGAGGCTCGAGGCCATCGCCGACGACATCCTCGATTCCATCCCAGTCTTCTTGCGAAGGATGGCCAGGGGCGCTGTCAGAGCTGGCCCGAGGAAGCACGATCCGAGCATATTCGTGCTGCACGCGGTCTGGAGGCACGGTCCCGTGCGCATGTCCGAGATGGGCAGGCACATGGGAGTCTCGAGACCGTACATGACGATGCTGGTCGACAGACTCATGGCAGACGGCCTCGTCGAGAGAGTATCTGACGCGCGCGACCGCAGAGTCGTCAAAGTCGCCATCACGGATGAGGGGCGGAGCGTGATCAAGGGTTTCCACAAGGACTTCAGGGAGACCGTCATCAGGAACCTCGCGAACCTCGACTCGACGGACATCGCGTCTCTGCACGAATCGATGAGGCTGATAAACAGCGTCGCCACCAAACTCGAACGACATGAAGATGACTTGCTGAACTAGGATGTGAACTGATGTCGGACATAGCAATCAGCGCGACGAACCTGACCAAGAAGTTCGGGGATTTCACCGCAGTGGACCACGTGTCATTCGACGTGCGCAAGGGAGAGGTATTTGGCCTCCTCGGCCCGAACGGCGCCGGGAAATCCACCGCCATCAGGATGCTGTCGACCCTCAGCGCCCCGTCTGAAGGGACGGCTACAGTCGCAGGGTTCGACATCCAGAAGCAGGACGGCAAGGTGCGTGAACACATAGGGCTCGTCTCCGAGAAGATGATCATGTACGACGAGCTGAAGGCGAGGGAGAACCTCACGCTCTTCGGGAAGCTCTACGACATACCCAGCGACTTGCTCGCCAAGAGGATAGAGAGTCTTCTCAAGTTCGTCCGCATGGAGCAGTGGGCAGACCACAGGATAGACACCTTCTCGACCGGCATGAAACAGAGGATCAATGTGATACGGGCGCTCGTGAACGAGCCCGAGATACTGTTCCTCGACGAGCCGACACTGGGCCTCGACCCTCAGTCGACCGCGGAGATCAGGGAGCTCGTGCGCAAGATCAACGCAGAGAACAAGACCACGATCATACTGACCACTCACATGATGACAGAAGCAGACATGCTCTGCGACAGGATCGGCATAATGGACCACGGGAGGATCGTGGCTCTCGACACGCCCGAGAACCTCAAGAAGTCGGTCACGGGCACCGACTCGAACCTCTTCGAGTTCGAGATACCGAACCTGGACTCGGATACGGTCTCGGCCGTCACGGCGTTGGAAGCGGTCGGGTCTGTGGTCCGCGATGATCCAACTCATATCAAGGTGAGCGCCACTGGAGCCGACGCATTCGATGTCCTCGTCGACACTCTCCGGAAGAAGGGGGCGAAGATAAGGACCGTCAGGAACCTCGAGCCCACGCTCGAGGACGTCTTCCTCAAGATCACAGGACACGAGGTAAGGGACGCGCCAGCGAGAGCGCCCACATCGCACAACGGCGGCCATGGTCCGTGGCGGCCGAGGAACAGGGTGAGGTGAGCAGATGGGAATAGAGAGAGTGCTGAGGCACAGCGCCTGGATCTGCTGGAAGGACCTCTTGGAATTCAGCAGGAGCAAGCTGCGCGTGGCGATGCTCATCATCATGCCCCTGTTCATGATGATGATGGTAGGGTTCATCTTTCCGAGTGGAACGACGCTGCACGACCAGCCCATAGCCGTTGCGAACCTGGACTCAGGGGCGACCGGATCCTCATACGGGAGCACTTTCGTGGCCAGCCTGGAATACATCAACAACCAGACCCACGTGATGAAGCTGAGCGATGCCACGGACTTCGACCAGATCAAGACGCAGATACAGGACGGCACTCTGGTCGGGGGCATCATCGTATCGGAGGACTTCACGTGGAACCTAACGCACGGGCAGCAAGGAGTCATACAGGTCGTCACTGACCAGTCTAACCCTCAGATATCCTCGATGATGCAGGCTGTGCTGACTGGAATAGTCGATTCGATGGGGTCGCAGCTCGCCGCGCAGAACCTCAACCACACGTACAACATCTCGCTCGAGCAGACGACCGCGATGCTTCAACCTTACAACATAGAGAAGAAGGGAATCGTCCCCGGCGACCCGAACTACTTCGAGTTCGTCGCGCCCGGGATCATGGCTATGGTCGTCATGATGTCCCTGATGACGGGGCTGCCGCACGCGATCTCGTACGAGAAGGACATCGGGACGCTCGACGGAATGCTCGCCGCGCCGACGAGCCGGTGGTCCATCATCCTCGGGAAGGTCATGGCGCAGACGACCAGGGGTCTGATCCAGGGGTTCATCATCCTGGCCATGTCGGTGCTCCTCTTCGGGGTCGTCATCTACGGGAGCATCCTGCTCGTGATACTGCTGATTCTGCTCACGGTGTTCAGCTTCGTCGGACTGGGGATCCTCATCACCTCGTTCGCGGACAAGGAAGAGACGGCGACGATGGTCATGATGACCCTCATGTTCCCGATGATGTTCCTGAGCGGTGTGTTCTTCCCGGTCCAGCAGATGCCGGGGTTCATGCAGACGATTGCGGACTTCCTTCCGCTGACTTACGCGGCGAACGCGATGAGGAAGGTCATGGTTCTCGGCGCAGGACCGGGGCCAATAATGATGGACGTCGTGGTCCTGATAGTGTTCGGAGCGGTGCTGTTGACGGTTGCGGTGCCGATGTTCAAGAGGGCAATGAACAGGTGAGTGCGAGAGCGTCGAGAATCAGGCAACCCGCCGTCACGGTGTCTTGTCAACCTTCTCTCTGACGGGGACGAACTTGTACCCGTAGTGGATGACCCCCGACGAGCCTTCTTCGCTCAACTTCCGCATCGTCACGCGGACGGGCGTTCCGATCTTGAGGTCGCAGGCCTCGCAATCGATGACCTGGCCCGTGACCCTCGGGCCCTCGTCCATTTCGATCATTGCGAGGACATACGGCCTCTGCGGGACCAATTCCTCGAGCCCTTCATGCACTTCTGTCATCGAGTGTATCTTGCCCGTTCCCCTGAGCTTCACCGGCTCTATCTTGCCCACGCTCTTCCTGTGGCAGACGGGACAGATCGCCCTCGGCGGGAAATACGTCTTGCCGCAGTTGTTGCACTTGAAGCCGACCAGGTTGTACCTGCTCGGGTTCTCTCTCCAGAATCTTGGTGCAGTCGCCATGATCATCCCCTCCTGAACAGGTGGACCACTGCTGTCGCGCCCGTCCCTCCCACGTTGTGGGTGAGCCCAACGTTCGCGTCCTTGACCTGCCGCTTCTCGGCCTTGCCCCTTAGCTGAGTGACGATCTCGACCGCCTGGGCGAGCCCCGTCGCGCCGATGGGGTCGCCCCTGGCCTTCAGGCCTCCGGAAGTGTTGACCGCGATCTCGCCTTCGAGCCCGGTCAGTCCCGCCTCAGTCGCCTTCCCCCCCTGGCCCTTGGCGAAGAACCCCAGGTCCTCGATCGCCAGGATCTCGCTGATCGTGAAGTTGTCGTGCACTTCTGCCACGTCGACGTCCTTGTGCGTCAGGCCTGCCATCTTGAACGCCCTCTGCGCGGCGGCCTTCGTGGCCTCCATCGTGCAGATGTCCCTCCGGTGGTGGAGCGACAGCGTGTCGCTCGCCTGGCCCGAGCCGATTATCTCGATCGGGACATCGGTGAACTTCCTGGCCTCATCGAGGGGGCACAGGACGACAGCGGCGGCGCCGTCCGAGCTAGGCGCGCAGTCGAACATCCTCAGCGGCGAGGCCACCATAGGCGAGCCCATGACCGTCTCTCGCGTTATCTCCCGCCTGAACTGCGCCTTCGGGTTGAGGGAGCCGTGCCTGTGGTTCTTGACGGCCACGTCCGCGAGCTGCTCCCTCGTCGTCCCGTACTCGTGCATGTGCCTCTTCGCGATGAGTGCGTAGAGAGCCGGATATGTCGCGCCCAGGACGGTCTCCCATTCCTGGTCGAGCGCTGCTGACTGTATGATCGAGGACTCGACATCGCTCACGTCGAGCATCTTCTCGGCCCCTCCGACCACGACTATGTCGTGCAGACCTGACGCCACGGCAAGGAATCCCTGCCTGAGCGCCAGGCCTCCGGAGGCTCCAGCGGCCTCGACCCTGGTGGCCGCGATATGGTCCCTCGCGAGACCTGAATAGTCCGCGATAAGAGCCGCTATGTGCTCTTGCTCGATGAACCGGCCGGCGGACATGTTGCCGACGTATAGCGCGTCGATCTGGTCTGCGTTGATCTTGGCGTCGGCCACGGCTGCGAGCCCGGCCTCTATCCCGATGTCCCTGAACGAGGAATCCCACAGCTCACCGAATTCCGTCGCGCCGACTCCGATGATCGCGACCCTCCGCATGATCAGTCACCTCCGAGCAGGATCTTGCCCCTGAACTTCGCGTACGTCGCATAGTCGAGGAACTTCAGGTTGCTGTTGAGCTCCTTGACGGTCGGCGCCTTCTCCCTGTGGAACCTGGCCATCTCGTCCGTGACCGTGATGTCGAATGCGTCCGAGCCCGCGCCCGAGCCGTACGCGACCGCGAATATCCTGTCACCGGGCTTCGCCTCGTCCAGGATGGCGGACAGCCCAAGAGGGACGGCCCCCGAATACGTGTTGCCAATCGTCGGTGCCAGGAGCCCAGGCAGAACCTGGGGGTCCGCGAACCCGAGCTGCTTGGCCACCCTGCTTGGGAACTTCCCGTTCGGCTGGTGGAACACGGCGTACGTGTAATCCTTCGCGGTGGTGTTCATGCAGGACATCATCTGCTTCGCGGCGCTCATGATGTGCTTGAAGTACGCCGGCTCCCCGGTGAACCTCCCGCCGTGCCTCGGGTACATCTCGCCCTCCCTGCGCCAGAAGTCCGGTGTATCGGTGGTGTAGGAGCACGTTTTGTCGATGGTGGCGATGACGTTCTCTGACCCAATCAGGAACGCTGCGCCTCCCGCCGATGCCGAGAACTCGAGCGCGTCCCCAGGAGCGCCCTGGGACGTGTCAGCGCCGATCGCGACGCCGTACTTCACCATCCCCGAACCGACGAGGCCCATGCATGTCTGTATCGCCGCGGTCCCCGCCTTGCACGCGAACTCGTAGTCTGCCACCGTAAGGTTTGGAGCCGCTTCGATCGCCTCCGCGACGATCGTCCCGGTCGGCTTGACCGCGTACGGGTGCGACTCAGAGCCGACATATAGCGCCCCGATGTCCCTGGGGTTCACGTCGCATCTCCGCATCATGTTCCGGGCCGCCTCGACGGCTATCGTTATCGTGTCCTCGTCCGGGGACGGCACGGACTTGCAGTTTATCATCAATCCCTTGCTCATGGCCTTGCCATCCGTGCCCCAGACCTTCCCGATCTCCTCGGGCGTGATCCTGTACCGCGGCACGTAGGCCCCGTAGCTCACGATTCCTACCTTCATTGCTGCATCCCTCCGCTCAGCCCATGGCCCCGAGCTTCTCGACCAGGTCCCCGATCGCCAGCTCGGTCCTGATGAGCGGTATCCCTTCGAGCTCCGCCAGCCTGATGGCGAGCTCGTCCACCTTCTCCGGCTTCTGGTAGACCACCATAGCGGGCTTCAGGGGGTGCGCTCGGATGGCGATCATCGGGCTCCTGCCGAAGCTGACGCCGGTGAAGACCAGAGCCCTCTGGCTGCTCCAGCCGTATATCTTCAGGTAATCGAACGAGCTCAACGAGGTGATCGCGCGGACGCTGTCTATCACAGTGTACCCGTGGATGTGCTTGTCTAGCGAGATCGCGGGCGTGAGGTTCTCCCCGTCGATCTTGCTGACGAGATCCGAACCCAGGATCTCGGCCGCGAACTCCTTGATCGAGATGATGGAGTCGGTCTTCGCGGCGAGCGAGTACTGCTTCAGGACCGCGCCGCCAGTCTTCTCGTCTATGTCGAGGAACGCGTCGACAATCTTACGGACCGTCACGATCCCCGGGGACTTCCTCCGGCCCGCCTCGTAGTCGCTTATGACAGACGGGGACACACCGAGATGCTTCGAAAGTTCCTGCTGAGAAATCTTGAACTGCTCCCTCCACTTCCGGATGGTCCTTCCGGGCTCCTCGGAGAGGCAGATCTCACCTGCGATCTTCTCCCTGACCTGGTCCCGCATGCGCCAAAGAGGATTTGGTCGATATTTAATTCTGTCGAAGATGATTATCGGCAAAAGCCGTTTGATGCTGGCTGCGTCGGATGTGTCGGATTTGGCGCGACGGTCCTACATTCGCGGTGGTTGCATTCCTTCACGAACACTGAGGTTCTAAGACCGCGATTCGAAGGTCAAATGACCAGCAGGCGTGATGCGCCCGCGTGAGGTATGCATAAATAAGAAACCTCTACTATCCCTCAACCGCCCGTCACCATGGGGTAGTGGTCTAGCTTGGTATGATCCGTGGTTCGGGACCACGTGACCGTCGGTTCAAATCCGGCCTACCCCACTCCTCCATCGAGAATCCTTGGAATCCCCCTGGAAGGTTCTTATGCGAGGAGGGGCCTCGATCCGGCTTGTGGCCATGTGGTGTTGCCCGTTCTGCGGGCTCGAGTTCGAGAAGGATGATTTCTCGAAGTCTTGCCCAGACTGCTGGCAGAGGGTCAACACGGCGGTTCGGATGGTGACAGAGGGGTTCCATCGCTTCATCTCGACTCACCTGGACGAGGTCAGGTGTCCTGTCTGCCTAGCGATCAGCCGTGCTGGATCTGAGAAATGCAAAGTCCGCGGGAGCCGCATGGGGATCAGGGAATAGGGGGGTCCGCGTCTGCTGGAAAAGAACATAAGGAGGGTTGAGCGATTTGCCACATCGAACATGCCTCTTAAAGTCAGCTATGCCGACCTCCCGCCCGACTCCGTCATCATCTGTCCGTCATGCGGAGCGAGGAACTTCAGGACGGACAATTTCTGCAGAGGATGCGATTCTAGCCTGGACGATGTGAAGCTGTCCATGGCCAAGGGCGGTATGAAGCGTGTCAGGGAGATCATCAACCTGTATCCCTCTCTGAAGGAGAGGATCCTGACGAAGCTGAACCTCTCCGAGCTGCCTCCTGATGATGTGTACGTGCAGGGAGAAGCGATGGACGTCATCGAATCTTGGGGCAGAAAGGCCGAGCTTTCCAGGCACCTGGAGAACGCGGGAAACTACGACTCCGCCGCCCGTCAGTACGAGGACATGGAACTCTGGGCGGAGGCCAAGACCCTGAGGGACAAGGAGAGCCACACGGTCATCGAGAAGGTTGTCCTGGTCAAGTGCAGGTACTGCGGGTCGCTCTGCCCTCAGGGCACTCTCAAATGCAGCTCATGCGGCGGGGCACTCTGAGAGCCCTTGCTGCATCATGAAGCGTCAGAAAGATGAATAAGGAGGGGGACGATGGCCTCCAAGAGAGTGGGTTGAATGGAGAAGACGAAGGTGAACACGCCGAACGGACCAGCGGATGCGACAGAGCTCGACTTCAAGGTGAAGGCCGACCCGTGGACGACGCTCGAGCTGGAGGACGGGACGATCCTGCACATCAAGATCAACATAGGCAAGGTCTTCAGGCTGGAGCAGTACGACCAGATGACTGGCGAGCCGCACTACCTGTTCACCTCGCACAATCTCGTGCGGTCGCAGGTGCCCCCGAAGCTAAAGAAGTTCATGAACTACCCGAAACCCTCGAACCAGGACGTGGCGTAGGCGTTTCGACGGTGAGCCCGGGTTCCCGGAGATTGGCGGCTAGTGACTGCCCGAACGTCCTCTTCTGACCTCGGCGATCTCCTTCCTCAGCAGCTCGAGCTCCGCCCTGACTCGCTTCTCATGGTCCCTCTCCTGCTCGAGCAACAGGGCGAAGGCCTTTCGCGTGCTCTCCGTGCCGGCGCGGTGCAAGGCCCGGTCGTAGTATTCGGCGGTCGCTCTCTCCCTCGCAATCGCCAGGGTGAGGATCTCCGCCACCGCCTCGAGCTCCGCCAGCCTCTGCGCAGACTCCTTTGTTCTAGCCATAGACGATCTTCCCTCCGTAATGACCCAGAATGACGGTTATTGGAACTAGCGCGAACATGAGCACGGCGTATGCGACGCTGAGCGGCTGTGATTTGGTTAGGACGTCCACGTCGATATACCTCATCGCGAAGAGCAGCACCATGACGGAGAACTGCACAGCGCTGAACAGGATCTTCATCCGGAATATCCTCGTAAGGGTCCGTTCGTACGTCGTCGACCAGCTGAAGAACCCCGTCGCCATGCATCCCATCGATGAGAGGAACCCGAGCAGGACAAGGTACGACGAGAACACCTCGTAGGGCCTGAACCGGTCCACGAACAGGTACAGGAAGACAAAGAGGGCGGCAAGGAGAGGGCACACCTCCGAGAAATGCACGACCATCGGGTGCAGATGCATCGCCTGAAGACGAGCAACCATCCTGCCGCCCATCTGCTCCTCGACAAGCTCGCCGACCACGGGGAACTTCCCGAGGACCGACTCGTCATGGGGCGCGTTGACCATCTGATGGGATAGATCCTCGCCAGCGGAGTGCCTGCTCTCGTGCCTCCCGCCGAGCCACATGTTGCTGCCCGTGACGTCGTACACCTTGCCCTCGAATGCGGTGTATGCAGGCCTCCCCTCCATCCCATCGAACCGCGCGAGGGACTTCGTCGTGAAACGCTTGACCGCTCGTGTGGCCAATTCCTCGCCCGGCAATCGAACATTCGTCGGGATATACATAGAAAACGCAGAAATTCGTCACGCCGTTAGGTATATCGCGGCCCTTGACCTCTCGCGGCCAAAAACGCTGAAGCGATTCGAATGGATATCCTCAAGACGCACGACCTGACGCGGAAGTTCGGCGACCTCACAGCGGTCGACCACATGAACATCTCGCTGCGACAGGGGGAGTTCTTCGGGCTCCTCGGACCGAACGGCGCTGGGAAGACCACCGCGATCAAGATGCTCATCACGCTCCTGCCCCCGACTTCGGGGACGGCGACCGTGGCAGGACACGACATCGTCACGGCCCAGCGGGACGTGAGACGTCACATAGGGTACGTCCCCCAACTCCTTTCCGCGGATGGCCAGCTCACGGGGTACGAGAACCTACTGGTCTTCGCTCGGCTCTTCGACGTCCCAAGGGGAGAAATCAGGCAGAGGGTGGAGGACGCGCTCGACTTCATGGGCCTGAAGGGTGCCGGGGACACTCTTGTACGGAAGTACTCCGGCGGGATGATCCGGAGGCTAGAGATAGCCCAGTCGATGCTGCATCGTCCACAGCTGCTGTTCTTGGACGAGCCCACGCTTGGGCTTGACCCGATCGCGCGCAGGACCGTCTGGGAGCACCTCGCCCGACTGAGGAAGGACTTCAACGCAACCATCCTCATGACCACGCATTACATGGACGAGGCGGACAAGCTCTGCGACCGGCTCGCAATCATGCACCTCGGGAGCGTCGTCGCGATGGGGACCCCTGCGGAGCTGAAGGCAGGTATCGGCAACGAGAACGCCACGCTGGATGAGGTGTTCACCCACTACTCGGGGGGCACGCTGGAGGAAGCGCAAGGGGGCTATCGGGAGACGAGGATGACCCGCAGGACCGCCGGGAGGCTCCGATGAACGACGGGCATGGTGGGGTGCTTCGGGGCTTGTCGAGGTACATCTACAAGACCATGGCACTGGCAGAGATGGAAGCGCGCAAGCTCAGGCACGATCCGACAGAGCTCATCACGAGAGTCGTGCAGCCAGTCCTCTGGCTGCTTGTCTTCGGCGAGGTCCTGTCAAAGCTCAGGGCCATCCCGACCGGCTCATTGACCTATCTGGAATTCCTGACGCCCGGGATCCTGGCGCAGAGCGTTCTGTTCATCGCGATCTTCTACGGCATCTCGGTGATCTGGGAGAGGGACCTCGGAATAGTCCACAAGTTCCTTGCGAGCCCGACTCCGAGATCAGCGCTCGTGTTCGGCAAGGCGCTCTCCGCGGGGATAAGAGGGCTGTCGCAGGCGGCCATCATCTACGTTCTCGCAGTCCTTCTCGGCGTGCAGGTACGCTGGAACCCGCTCGCGATTCTCGCCGTGCTCGTGTTCGTGGTCCTCGGGGCCGCCATATTCTCTACCCTCTCGCTCGTCATCGCGTGCCTGGTCAGGACGAGAGAGCGTTTCATGGGTATCGGCCAGCTGCTGACGATGCCGCTGTTCTTCGCGAGCAACGCGCTGTACCCCATTGAGCTCATGCCCTCCTGGCTGCAGGGGATCTCGATGGGCAACCCGCTGACTTATCTCGTCGACGCCTTGAGGACCCTCATGCTGCCGGGCTACGCCGCGGAATTCCCGCTGATACTTGACTTCGGGGCGATGCTCCTCGTCCTGCTGGTTCTGGCCGCGATCGGGGCGAAGCTGTATCCCAGACTGGCGAGATAGAAGGAGGAAGTGGAGCCTCTGGAGAAGGACACTCGGACGTTTCCGGAGTTGTCTTTCGCCCAAGGGGTCTGCTGCAGAAGATGATAGTCACAGGAAGGCGGCAGCTCCCCCGTTGACCGAACCGTCACGGACTGCTGGCAGCGAGAAGACGAATGTCGAGCCCTTGCCGGGGTCTGACTCGACCCAGATCCGTCCACCGTGGCTCTCGACGACCTTCTTGCATATAGCCAGGCCGATACCCGTCCCCTCGTACTCATCCCTGCCGCGCAGCCTCACGAACATGTTGAACAGCTTGTCAAAATGCTTGCGGTCAATCCCGATTCCGTTGTCCTTGACAGAGATCACCCAGTCGTCGCCCTGCCTCTTCGAGTCGACGAAGACGACTGGCGTGGCCTCAGAATGATACTTGATCGCGTTGTCGATGAGGTTCTGGAAGACGATGGCTATCTGGACGTCGTCGACGGCCACCGTAGGCAAGTAACCTGCGGTCACTGTTGCGCCCGTCTTCGATATCATCGCCCCGAGGTCGTCCACGACCGCGTTGAAGACGGTTGTGAGGTCGATGCTCTTGAACGGCTGCATCCTCGATCCCAGGCGCGTGAACACAAGGAGATCGTCAATCATCTCGCTGAGGCGGGAGGATGCGGCCAGGGTCCGTCTTATGTGGTTCTTCCCCTGGTCGTCGAGTTTGTCGAAGTAGTCCATCTTGAGGAGCTCGAGGAATCCCGATATCGTCCTCAGGGGCTCTCTGAGATCATGCGAGGCGGCGTATGCGAATGTCTGGAGCTCGGCATTCGACTTCGCGAGGCGCTCGGTTCGTTCCTTCACCTTCAGCTCGAGCTCATTGTTGAGCTTGGTCAAGGCTTCCTCGGCCTTGACGCGCTCGGTCAGATCGGTCAAGACCATGCATATTGCCGGAGATGATTCGAATGGCAGTGCCCGCATCGAAAGCAGCACTGGCCTTTCCGACCCATCGGAGACGACCATGCTTATGACCCCCCGCGGGCTGTGAGACCAGCTCCTGCCAATCATCGCGCGGAATGCAAGCTTGTCTCGCTCCGATATGAGGTCTTCGAGCCTGGAACCGAGGACGCTCTCAAGAGGCGTCTTCACCATTTCTGCGAATGCCTGGTTCGAGTACAGTATCGTCCCTTCGGGAGAGACGGTTAGGGCTCCTTCCGTCATCTGTTCGAAGAGCACACGGTAGGGTTTGTCGGCCCCCGTGAGCGTGTACACCCGAGGACCTGTCCTCGTGTCCACGACTATCGCATCGACCTCTCCATTGCGTATCGCCCTCAGGGTGTCGCGGAGCTCCTCGAGCTCCGTCCCCAGAGGGTCGGGATCCTTCTGCTTGACAGCGGTCTCGCCCCCATCATGCGACTTCCTCGTCGGGCTCATCCCTCGCCTTCCATGAGCGCGTGCTTCGTCTGACGATAATCCAACCCATACAACACTCGCTCCCGGTCCGAGAGGTCGCCGACGATCCTTCTGAGGGGCGTCGGCAGCTTCTTTATCAGGGTCGGGGCAGCGATTATCTGTTCTCCCTTCGCCAGCGCCGGCTGCTGGTAGATGTCGATGACCTTGAGGTCGCACATCCCCTTCAGCTCATTGTCGCATATGTCCTTGATGTTCTGGATCGCCTCTTGGGATCTCCTGGTCGAGCCAGTCACATATAGCCTGAGGACGAACGTGTCGTCCCGGTCTGATGCCGCCTTATTTGCTGACATGTGGTGATTCCCCCTCCGCTGCTTCACAACGATTTTATGTCGAGTCCGACCAACACGCGCTCCCTGTTCGAAAGGTCGCCGATGATCTTCTTGATGGGTGGGGGAAGCTTCCTGACCAGCGTCGGCACGGCAACAATCTGGTCTCCTTTGGCCAGGCGAGGGTTCTTCGTGAGGTCGATGATTTCGATGTTGTACCTCCCCTTCAGCTGCTCCTCGCAGATCTTCTTCAGGTTGCCGAACGCACTCAGAGACTTGGGAGTCTGTCCTGCGACGTACAGCCTCAGGTGATAGACCTCTCTGTCCTCTTTACTTGGCACTCCTGCTCCCCCCCATGCCTGCTCTCCTTGAACTGATGCCCTTGTGCGTGCCCGCGCCGTTGGATATCCGTTTCTCCTCATCGGCCAGCTTCACTCTGAGAGCGGACTCTCTCTCCGCCATCTCCATCTCGGTGGCCTCCATCTGCATTCTCGTCTTGTGCCTTAGCAGCTTCAGCTCCTTCTTCAGGCGCTCGACCTCGCCTGCGCGGGCGAACGCCTCCTCCTCCTCCTTCCGCTCCTGGACGTAGCGCGCGGTCCCTGTGAAGACGCCGTCAGGGCTGATGTGTGGGGACGCGATCTTGATTCCGTCGTCTGTCAGCACCATCTCGCGGAGCTGGTTCGAGTGCGCCATACCCCTCGACTTCACTATCCGCAGCAGGCGGTTCTTCTCGCCGCTCGACTCGACGCCCTCGAGGACTATCCATGTGTCCGCGAGGGAGGACACGCCCTGCCCGCCTCCCATGGGCTCTCCTTCCCGCAGTTCGGTGAGCATGACGGTGATGCCTCGCATCTTCAGGAAGTCAGAGGTTCTCAGGAGGGTCGACTTTATGTCGAGTCCGGAGCCTATGATGTTCAGCGACGAGACGGGATCGAAGACGACCGCGTCTGGCTTGAATTTCACGACCATGCTGTGGAACCTGGCAAGGTGCATCTCGAGCCCGAACGAGGACGGCCTCTCGGCCTGCAGCAGCAGTTGCCCCTTCTGGATGAAAGGCTCGAAATCGATTCCTATGGATCTCATGTTCCTGACCACTTGTGTCCCTGACTCCTCGAACAGGAAGTAGAGGACCCTCTTGCCGTCCAAGCAGCACCTTCGCGCGAACTCCGCCGTGAGGCTCGTCTTCCCGGTGCCAGCTTCCCCAGACACGAGGACGGTGCTCCCCATGAAGTAGCCCTTGCCGCCCATCATCGCGTCGAGGCCCGGGATGCCTGTGGAGATGCGCTTGTTCGACGCCTTGCCCATCAGGCCTACGGACGTGATCGGCAGGACGGACAGTCCGCCGTGCTCGATGAGGAACGGGTACTCGTTGGTCCCGTGGGACGACCCACGGTACTTGACCACGCGCATGCGCCTCGTCGCAGTCTCGTTGGTGATCCTGTGATCAAGGGAGATGACCATGTCGGAGATGTACTCCTCCAGACCGTGTCTGCTGAGAGTCCGCTCGCCAGCCTCGGCCGTAACGACCGCGGTCACTCCCTTGTCCTTGAGGAACCTGAAAAGCCGCGCCATCTCCGAGCGTATGACCCCGACGTGCCCGAAAGACGAGAATATCGTCTCCAACGTGTCGAGGGCGATGCGCTTCGCCTTCACCGAATCGATGGCATGATTGATCCTGATGAAGAGTCCCTCGAGGTCGTATTCGCCGGTCTCGACGATCTTGTCTGGCTCGATCAGAACGTGGTCCAGCACCAGCTTCTTCCTGTCGATCAGATCCTGCAGATCGAAGCCGAGTGACGACGAGTTCTCGATGAGTTCCTTCTCCGATTCCTCGAACGATACGAAGACCCCGGGTTCGCCGAACTTCCTGATGCCGTTCACTATGAATTCCACGGCGAAGAGCGTCTTCCCGCTTCCCGGGCCGCCCACCACTAGCGTGGGCCTTCCCTTCGGCAGTCCTCCGCGCGTGACCTCATCGAAACCCTGAATCCCGCTCTCAGCCTTCTTCAACAGTGGACTGATCGTCCCCGCGCGCCTTCGCTCCATTTTCACCATCGCCTTCAGGTCCCCCTCAGATATCGAGCCATTCGACCCGCAACGGTCCC
>Ga0172365_10000025_pt1 | contig 76389 bp, 69 predicted proteins | sample LakKivSesite48cm_FD_114535 | JGI IMG/M metagenome (GOLD analysis project Ga0172365, IMG submission 114535) | Sediment microbial communities from Lake Kivu, Rwanda - Sediment site 48cm | ecosystem: Environmental > Aquatic > Freshwater > Lake > Sediment | place: Rwanda: Western Province, Lake...
CCTCTCCTAGCATACATTGATCCTAGATCCTACGCTCGTTTGTCGGAAGGGAGGACGCGTATGTACACGGACGCCTCATAGGTCAACTGACTTTCCAACTCCAGTTCGAGTCGCTCGGTCTGGTTGAACGTTTATTCATGACCCATTGCCCAGTCGGGCATGCATGACGTGTTGATCGTCGGCGCGGGGCCCGCCGGCGCGACAGCCGCCAGATACACTGCGAAGGCGGGGCTTTCCGTCCTAGTCCTGGATCAAAATCCTAGCGATAAGGTAGGTGACAAGACCTGCGGCAATGCCATTGGCACAAGGGTCTTTAGGGACATTGACATCGACCCCCCAAGATCGGCATATTACGGCTTCGTCAAGGGGGTTGAGGCGGTCTCTCCTGACCGGAAGACTGTGTTCCGACTTGAGCATCCAAGCGAGAGCGGGATGATGTTGGACAGGCTGGGATTCGGTCAGTATCTGCTCAGCCTGGCTCTCGATGCGGGAGCGGAACTCGTTGACGGATTCGCGGTCACTGGCCCGTTACTCGACGGCGGAGTCGCAGGAGTTCGAGGAATCCACCAAAAGGAGAATAGCAAAGATGAATACAGGGCCAAGGCCGTGGTTGATGCATCCGGAGTCGCAGCTGTGATCAGGAGGAACCTTGGCAGGTTGATTGACAACTCAATCGATGACGATGAGGTCATGGTCTGTCACAGGCAGATCAGGCGGCTTGCCGAGCCAGCCACGGAGTACTCAAGAATATACTTGGATCAAGAGGCCGCGCCTGGTGGATACATCTGGTATTTCCCCATGGGAGATGACTTGGTGAACATGGGGTTGGGGGTGGCAAGGGGGACGATAAATCCGGAGAGGGCGTTCGAGAGATACGCGAGCAAGATCCCCGAGTTCGCTGAATCAGAGTTAGTTCACGCGGGTTCCGCAGTAGTCCCCATCAGAAGGCCGATGTCTCCCTCTGTGCACGAAGGCGTCGTCTTCACTGGAGATGCTGGCTTCACTGTCGACCCCTTGGGTGGAGGGGGAATAGCTCCCTCGATGCAAGCAGGCAAGATGGTCGCAGAGGCGCTCATTCAAGCCGCTGAGAAGGGCGACTATTCAATCAAGTCACTGTGGGCCTACTGTCACAAGTTCAATGCTACCGTGGGTCGCTTGCATGCCACACATGACATCCTCAGGATATTCCTGCAGGGCCTCTACAATGACGATGCGAATTTCGGATTGGCAAAGGGGGTCATAACGCAGCAGGATCTCATGAACGTGAGTTCAGGCAGACCATTGAACTTGGGCTTGCTGGGGACGATCAGGAGGTTGCTCACTATCGCGGAGAAACCCGCGCTACTCGCCAAGTTGGTCAGACTGCGGGGATTGTTGAGCGAAGCTGATGCCCTTTACGCGGACTTCCCGAATGCCCCGGGCCCTGACTTCCAAGCCTGGAGAGATAGGGATCTATCGCTTCACAAGAGGGCTCATGAGTTGGTCGGAGGGCCTGCCCTCGCCAGGGCCACGGCTGCTACGAGGGTGACTCTGGACTCGGACAGACAGGGCGACGTTTCCTAGTGATGGTATCTCTCCATCTTCCTCCGGACTATCCTCGCGTAGGAGTGGGGCAATGGCACGAACCTCCAAGATCTTAGCACTCGGTCCGACGACTTCTTCGTGTCGCAGAACCGCTAGGTCTATGGTTCTCTTTTCCTCTTTGGGGCTCCGCCCTCACCAACTGATACAGCCGCGAGAAGTAGCTCCACTGAAGCTCAATGGGTCCCTTCTCGGCGACCTTCGGAGCCTTGTCGAAGACTCCCTTCCATTCACGTCGCTGAGCCCTCGATGGTCTTATTGGCCGATGGTACCGGTCTGCCTGTGACCACAATTTCCCGCCATATCGTGAAACCGATATTAATGCTACCGCATCCTGCGTTAAGGCGAGAGATGGATAGCTCATGTGAGGCGTTGGATTATGATCAGGCTTGATTGTCACTCTCATGTCAAAGGCGGGTTTTGGGATTACGGGGGCCTGACCGCAACATCGCTTGTTGAAGCAGCCGACAAACTAGGGATAGATGCGCTGTGTTGCTCCGTTCCGATGAACAAACCGGCGACCACGCCCGAGGAGTTCAGGGCTTGTAACGACGATATGCTCCGTGCGATGAAGGAATACCCGGACAAGATCTGGGGATACTGCTTCGTCAACCCTGGATATCAATCCGAATCCCTCGTGGAGATCGAAAAAAGAATAACTGAGGACGGCATGGTGGGCGTGAAGCTGTACAACCAGTACAAATGCTCGGACCCCGTGGTCCAGCCCATCGTGAGAAAGACCATCGAATTGAAGGTCCCAATCCTACAACACGCAGGATACCTGACTGACCCGATTGAAGCCGCCAAGCAACCTAACATCTCCGACGCGCACGACATAGTCCAACTGGCGAATCTTTTCCCCGAAGCCATGATTGTAGAAGCTCACCTGCCTGGGGGCGGAGATTGGCAGTGGGCGTTGAAGACCATCAGGAAGGCGAAAAACGTCTTTGTCGATACCAGCGGCAGTATCGTCGATTGTGGGTTCGTTGAGAGAGCCGTTGAATATGTTGGGGCGGAACGAATCCTCTTCGGAACCGACCTGAGCATGGAGGAGGGAGTTGGCAAGATACTCGATGCGGAAATAACGCAAGAGGAGAAGAAGCTCATATTCGGCGAAAACCTCTCAAGGATTCTGCGGAGGCGACCGAAATGATCGTGGACTTCAACGCGTACGTCGGATATTGGCCATTCAGGAGACTACCGGCCAGATCTGCAGACGAGGTGGTAAGGCTCCTCGACAAGGGGGGGATAGATATAGCCGTTGTTTCATCGCTCAACTCGACACTCTACGCCGATGCTCATGAGGGAAACCTCGAACTGATAGATGAGACAAGGCAACACAAGGACAGACTGATCCCGGTCGCTGTGCTAAATCCGAAATACCCCGGCTGGGAACATGACCTAGAGGAGTGCATCCGTCTTGGTTTCAAGGGGGTGAGGCTCTACCCTCAGTATCACAACTACGCGCTCACGGACGACGAATGCCTCAAGCTCGTTTCAAAGGCGTCCGAGATGAACCTCACGGTTTCAATACCCATGAGGCTCAGGGACAGACGCGGACGACACTGGATAGACGTGGCAAGAGACATAGAGTTCGCAGAGGTGGAGCAGCTGGCGTCAAGAATGCCGGATTCAAGGATAATACTCCTTGAATCGAGGGGAGCAGAGAATTCGACGGTCACCAAGTACAGGAACGTATACTTTGAGACCTCAAGGATATCCACAACCCTTGGAGAAATGGCGAAGCTCTTTCGGCTAGTCGGCGCATCAAGGCTGATCTTTGGCTCCGGGGCGCCTCTAAAGTATATTTCACCGGCAAAGCTGAGGATTCAGTTGCTGGACGTGCCAGACGAAGCCAGAGAGAGCATACTCTGGAGAAATGCCTTCGACCTTCTGGGACTCAAGACACGCGATTAATAATCAAAGCGTCCGTGCATAGATCATATTTCTAGAGTTCCTTCTTGAGAAAGATCAGGTCGTCGTATTCGCCCTTTCTCACGATGCCTCGCCCAAGCCTTCCATATTCCGCAAAACCGACCTTCAAATACAATCTATGCGCAGGAGCATTTCTGGTTTCGACATCGATTCTGACTATCTGTATCTGTTTCTCCTTCGCTATCCTGAAGGCCTCTTGAAACATTGCTGTAGCGATACCCTTCCCTTGATACTTTGGGTTGACTACTACCGTGTTGACATCGGCGACATGGGGCATCAGCGGGTGTGGGCTGAACTCGATCTCCAGATTTCCGACAACTTCTCCCCCAACATCCGCGACTATCCTAGCCTTCTTCCCCTTCTCCGCTTCTTTGGCATCCCTCTCTAGGAAGCCCTTCACCTGATCCACCGTGTCTGCCGGCAGACAATTCCGCTGAAGACTTGGAGCGTCCTCGATTCTCGCGGGTCGTATATTCACTGTCAGGCCGTCATCAGTGATGAAGTCTGCCATCTGATCTATCTGCACCTCTCGGGGAATCGAGTTCTGATATTGCTTGGCATCTAGAGATCGCAGTTCGCGAGGGGTCTTAAAGGTGAGGTCAGGCTTCGAAATCAATAAGCATAGGACGCAATCACTTGGAATCACGTTCGTTTACACTTTCTCTCCTAAGACGGGAAACAAGGCTTCGGTAAGTCAAGATAACCCGCTGGTCCCTGAAGTCGAGTAAAAGGAAGCGATGCGCCACTGCAGTCCGGAAGCCATATAGACCAAGTTCGGTCATATTCAACGAGGAGCCGTTGCGGTCAGTGATCAGGCCCTACTCGGACAGAGACTCAGAGTCCTATGCCCTCACCCTCTTGAGGACTTGGCCCTGCGAGAGCATCCAAGAGGCAAGGGAGAATGTGGCAGCTGCGGTCAAGAGGGCAAAGGAAGGCAAGGAGGAGCTATGGGTGGCCGAAGTGGAAGGAAAGGCGGTGGGTTTCATGTCTTTGGAGTTCACGCGGGTTTGGGGACACAGAGGCGAGGCGTTCGAAGAGGATGCCATTGGCGTTGACTGGCTCGACGTCTCCCCCGACTATCAAGGAAAGGGCGTAGGCAAGGAGTTGCTCCTCAAGGCAGAAGAGAGGGGCAAGGAACGCGGGCTCAAACTGCTGTTCATGCACGCGTCAGTTGAGAACTCAGCCATGATTAACTTCGCCTCAAGGATCGGTTTCAAGTTCTCCAGACATCTCAAGGACTTCTGGGGAGAGGGAACAGGGGATGCCTTTCTCATGACAAAGCGATTGTAGGCTCACTACTCCCCCCGGACGATATTGTGGTACCTTGGATCAAATGCTCGCTTGGTGCTCTGCCAGAGGTGGACCCGGGATCAGGGCTTCAGGTTCCTCGCGCAGTCCCCGGTTGTGTGTCGGCTCTCTTAGGCCGTGCGACCGTGATTTCGTCAATGCCTCTCACCGCCATGCCCTGCTCTTTCAAGACCTTCGTAACCTCTTCGTACCTGATGCTGGGTCCGGTCAGTGTCAACCTTATCGTCTCCGTCATGGCATCCACCTCCCGCACTACGACATCAACTTGCTCGACTCCTCCCGCCTTGCACAAAGTCGTAGAGAACTCAACGAAAGAGACCTCTCGGGGTTTGAGAACGTCCATCAAAATCCTCCTGATCGTCACCGGCAAGTGGTCTGAGATAGGCCACGGCGTGACTTCTTTAAAAGAGTTGTCACTCATGACCGGCGAACCTTTAATAGAATGTTAGGCGATTAGTGGGCAGAACTGGGCAAAGTGATGGGTTTTGGAAGGTGAGGCCAGCGAAGATCCCGGTGCTGGTCTCAAGGGTCACGCCTCAAGAGTGGTTTCTTGGCTCGCGGATCTGAAATCATACTTGCGGATGACGGGCGGTGGCGAGATAGCCCGAAGGTACATAGCAATGAACGGGTTCGACGGCATATCCACGGCCCTCGGAGTCGTCTTGGGGCTGGCTCTAGGAGGAGCATCCGATCCCAGGGTGATCGTCAACGCTTGCTTCGGTGCAGGCGTGGCGATGGCGGTGTCCGGGCTGTGGGGCGCCTACATCGCAGAGAGGGCTGAGAGAAAGAGGGAGATGGATGAACTTGAGAGTCACATGAAGCGAGATCTCAGCGGCTCCGTCTTGGAAAGGGCGTCCGAGGCCACTGCTATCCTGCTCTCCCTCGTTGACGGACTTGCCGCTGGAATTCCAGCGTTGATACCGGCCGTCCCGTTCGTGTTCGCCTCTTGGGGGTGGATAGCGATGGAGACGGCGGTGAGTTCGTCCATCATCCTGTGTGTCGTACTACTCTTTCTGCTTGGAGTCTACGTCGGCTGGGTGTCAGGGGAGAATCCTTGGCTTCACGGGGTTCTGATGGTCTGTACAGGCGTCGTGATCGTTGTCCTGCTGTCGTTGCTGCTGCCGGGAAACTCAATAGGCGTCGGTTGAGGGTTGCAGGGTGCCAGGATGGGGGCCAAGATAGGCGGCTCCAATGAGTTCGCGGATTGTTGCCGTGTCTCTAGTGGAGGGTCAGTCTGTCAGTGGCGCGTCTCGAAGCCTCTGATACATCACCGCTGCGATCGTGACAAGAACGGCAGACAGTCCAACCATCCCCATTCCTCCTACTGGAGTGGCAATGGCCAAGAATGCAAAGAACCCGGCCAGGATGATGCTGCCGATGATTAGCCCGAGGCGAATAGCCATGCGACCTGTGCCGATGCTTCTCTCGCTCCAGGCGGAGGCTTCCTTTGGCAACGAAGAGACGGTAGAGAAGGAGCTGATGGCCAGCGACGCGACTATGTTGACCTCCAGTAGCGCGAATGACGTCAGTCCCTGCAATATCCCCGCAACATATGAAACCACAGCGCAGGCTATCAGCCCCATGGGCAACAGCCCGAGGAACGCTGAGAGCGCCTTTGATAGGGCCAGATTCCTCCTTGTCACCGGCAATCTATACAGGTCCCTAGCTCCCTCTCCCTCGATGTAGAAGAGGTGTTCCGAAAGAACACCGAGCAATGTTCCCAACGCTGGGACTACCGTGGTCACCACCTGTAGAATCACGCCACCTTGAGGGAGCGAGACAAGATCCAAGGGTTTCCCCTGTAGCTGGAAAAAGGCGACAAGGAACGGCATCAGGAAAATCACGGGATAGGCTATGAAGATCGCCAGCCTCTGAGGATTTCTTATCAGGAGTTTCATGTCCTTTATTGACAGCCCGAAAATGGTCCGATAGCTGTGCACGGTCCATCTCGATTTCCTCTCCAGCTTGAGACGTCCTGCACCACCAAGTGTTGCCGGGCCTTGAATCAGGCTCGACCACAGCCTGTTCGAAGAGTATCTCAGGATGATCACCGACGTCGCCAAGGTAATCGCACAGGATGCAACGGCTGCTAGGCTTATGTTTCCGGCTGCGAGGGCTCCAAAGCTGAACGGCGGGATGAATTCCACTATGGACCCAAGATCTGGTATCGCCCCTTGGACCGCTCCGCCTAAGAGTGAATTCAACATAGACGGGAGGTAACCAATCAGCAAAATGAAAACCCAAGCGAGGGTGGCCAGGATCCTCAACCTCGGATCAGAGCGAACAGAAGGGGCCAGCGAGGCCACGAACAGGCCGACTCCATAAGCCAAGATCAACAGCGTCAGCGCCATCGCCGTTCCCGCGACGATGGGGTAAGGCGTCCTAAGTCCGACGGACAGTATGATGGATGCCGGGATGACCACTAACGCTGATGAGCCGACCCCCCAGTAGACGAGACTAGCTGCTAGGACGGCTTTGCGCAGCGTGGACTCCTCGACCGGGCGATAGCTCAAAGGATCTAGCAGTCGTTGGGAGGTCATTATGGACGTGGAGGGGGCAATTGCGAAGAGCGAGAAAATCAGCTCAACGGCTCCCATTGCCCCGAAGATCAAGGGGAGCGCACTTGAAGAACCAGATGAAGCGAATATGGCGGCGAGTCCGAGGAAGCACGAAACGGCCGTGCACAGAATCCCTGGAATCAGGTTGGCTTGCACTATTGAGCCGCTTCCTCTCCAGAAGCTCGGAGTCCTTATGGTCTGCCTTTGCCTCGCAGACCTATAGGCAGATTCCTTCGCCAGAATCCTTGCCATCTCGCTCCAAGAGACCATCTTCGATGCCCTCACAATGTCTTCAACACTTCAAGGAGTTCCTGCACTTCATCGCTGACCCCCGTCACTTGCAGGAACGCCTGCTCCAAGTCCTTAGCGCCGGTTCTGGACCTTAGCTCGTCGAGAGGCCCCTCTGCGATGAGCCTACCCCTCTGCATGATGGCCACCCGCTTCGATATGGCCTCTGCTATCTCCAGCACGTGGGTCGATATTATGACGGTCTTCCCCCTGGACACGTAGTCCAGCAAGGTCTCTTTCAGGACTTTGGCCGACTCAGGGTCCAATCCCGAAAATGCCTCGTCCAAGATCAGAACCGACGGGTCGTGGATTATGCTCGCTGCCAGAACGACCTTCTGCCTGTTCCCATGACTCAGCTCTCCTATCGGCTTTGCCATGTACTCATCGAGAGTTAGCAGGCGGACCAAGGCCCTTGACCTAGATTGCACGATTTCGTCCGGCATCCCGTACAAACTCGCGATGAAGCTCAGGTACTCAGCGGGCGTGAGGCTGTCATAAGTCACCACTTCCTCCGGCATGTACCCAATACTTCTCCTGACAGAGATCGGGTCTAGTGTGGCATCGACCCCGTTCACCAAGATCCTCCCTGAGTCCGGCTTGAGCATGCCAACCGCCAATTTCATGAGGGTGCTCTTCCCCGAGCCATTCGGGCCTAAGAGGGCATACAACAGGCCGTTGGGTATCCTGAGATTAACTTCGCTCACAGCCAAGACATCCCCGAAGCTCTTCGAGATCCCGTCGTACACTATGCCTAGGTCTTGACCTTTCACTGGTTTCAAAGTGTAGCGTTGAGCCAATGAGTCATCGTTCGGTTCCCTGTATATATGAGTTCTCAGAGCTATTCACTCAGCAGGTGGCGAGGGAATTGGGGGACCACAGCCAATCGCGTTCGCCATCGGCCTACACTTCATGCACATAGCTCGAATGATATCAGTGAAGGAGCGGATTTAAAGGGAACATCTTCTCATCTGCACTTCCTCGGCCAAAAATGGCATCTTTTTCCTTCAATTGGTTGGAAAACGAAATGGTAATATCCGGCGGAGTCGCTCACGCGGATGATATTGGGAGATAGTACAATAGAGGCGCATGGCCTGACCAAGGTCTACATCACAAAGAAGCCCAAGGAAGGAGGAGGCTTCATAGCCGGAGTGAGGAATCTGCTCACCCCTGAGAAGACCTCGATCAGGGCTGTGGATGGCGTTGATTTGACAATTGACGAGGGTGAGATATTCGGTCTGCTGGGACCGAATGGTGCAGGAAAAACGACGATGGTCAAGATGCTTTGTACCGTCATTGAACCAACTTCTGGACGGGCAGCGGTTGCTGGCCTTGATGTAGTACAGCAGGCTGACAAGGTCAGGGAGCAGATAGGGGCAGTGCTTGAGGGGGAGAGGGCCCTGTACTGGAAGCTAACGGGCAGGGAGAACTTGGAGTTCTACTCCACGCTCTATCATGTGCCGCCTCAAGTTGCAAAGAAGAGGGTTCAGGAGTTGCTCGAGTTTGCAGGTCTCAAAGAATGGGAGGACGAGATGGTAGAGAAATACAGCAAGGGCATGAAGCAGAGGCTCACGATACTGAAGGCCCTCGTCCACAATCCCCCGATCCTCCTTCTAGATGAGCCAACCTTGGGGCTCGATCCTGTCGGCTCGCGGGAGATCAGGGAGAAGATACTTCAGATGAAGAAGGAAGGGCACACCATCCTCTTGACCACGCACTACATGCAGGAGGCCGACGAACTCTGCGACAGGGTCGGCGTAATCGACAAAGGTAAGCTCATTGCGTTGGGAACGCCGAAGGAGCTGAAAGATAGCCTGAAGAAGAACGACATCATCGAGGTGGAGCTTTCTAACTTCAGCGGGGAGAAGTTCGAGGGCCTCAAGAAGGTTGGAGGCAGTGTGGACTGGATCGTGTACGCATGGATAGATCAGGTGGTCGGAAGGGCCTCTGTCAAGCTCCAGACGCCCAACGGCAGGGCCGTTCTACCCGATCTCGTTCGACTTTCCGCCGAGTTGGGAATGAAAGTGGAATACGTGAAGTTCAGCGAGCCGTCTCTTGAGGATGTTTTTGTCAGCCTCACGGGCAGAAAGCTCAGCGAGGGTGCGCCCGCATGAGGACGAGCCTGACCAACAGGACCTTCGTCTCGGAGCTGAGGGTTCTCTGGGCCTTCAGCAAAAGGGAGCTTGTGGTCTACATGAGATATCCGCTCGACATCTTCTTCGATCTCATCATGGAGCCCTTCTATATCTTGGACTGGATGATCATAGGAATGTTCTACGTTGGAGGGTTGACTTCCCAAAACCTACTGACGATCGCCGGGACCGGCGACTTCATCTCCTACCTGTTCTTGGGCGGGGTCCTCATGGGTTTCGCTAGAGGTGCTGTTTGGTCAGCTGCGAATTCCCTACGCACGGAGATGAGACAGGGAACGCTCGAGTCGTGCTGGATAACTCCAATAATCCGCTTCACTATCATGACGGGCAGAATTCTCCTTAACTTCTTCTGGATGATCGTTTTCGATCTGTTCACTGGGACCTTGGTCTACGTGATCTTCAAACCGGTGTGGCACTTTGACTGGGCCGCCCTCTTCCTCATATTCGTTCTAACCATGCTCTCAAACTACGCCTTTGGGCTGCTGATGGGCGGCATCGTCTTCGTGTTCAAGGAGGTGTGGAGCTTCCGCGACATTTTCACCTCCGTCCTATGGATCCTGTCTGGCACCACATTCCCCGTCGAGATGTTGCCCGCTTGGGCCCAGTCGATATCACAATTCGTCCCGTACTACTACAGCCTGAGGGACTTCCGGGCGGTTGTCATCAACGGGGTAGTGCTCCCTGAATTGACTAGTGACCTCACTTTCCTGTTGCTGTTTGCAGTCGCATCACTTGCTGCCAGCTATGCCCTGTTCAAGAGGATGGAACGCGTAGCGTTGCGTGAGGGAACGCTGGGGTTGTACTGATGAGAGGATGACCATGAGGCCAACTTCTCTTAGCAAAAGAAGCCCTCTGTCTGAGATCAGGGCCATTTTCGCAGGCGTATCGGTGGATCTCAAGCAGATGAGAGTCTACCTCCTGAACTTCATCGGGACCCTGTTCGTTCCACTCCTGTTCCTCCTCACCTTCTACCTGACGGTTACCTCGCTGACCGGAGGCGACCTTTCCAGGTTCCACCAGATAACAGGAAGCTACGACATCTTGGCCTACATGTTGGTAGGCTATGTCTTCACCTCGTACGTAAACGACGCGTTGTTCTCAATAGGGGAGAACCTGAAGGGAATGATGACATACGGCGTGTTCGAGAGCATCTCAATGGTCCCCCTGAGCAGGGTTGCCTTCCTGCTGATGTGGACCCTCTCCAGCTACATGTGGACGACCATCTACACAAGCATGATCTTGGTGTCTGTTTGGCTCCTGTTCGGGTTCGTCCTACAAGGCAACCTACCGTTGGCAGCGTTCGTCATTGTCCTCTCGGTCGTGGCTCTTTATGGTTTCGGCTTCTTCTACGCGGGGTTCGCCATTCAACTGAAGGGGACCTACAAGTTCAGCTACTTCATAAGCATGATCTTCCCAATCCTCTGCGGGTTCTCTTACTCCATTCTGGTGCTGCCTGCACAGGTTCAAGTGATCAGCAGAGTCATACCGTTGACCTATTCAATCGACATGTTGAGGGTCTCGATCCTGGCCACCTTCCCGCTCATCCCAACCGAGCTGGAGCTGTTGGTCCTTGCGGTGTCAGCGCTGGTATTCCCATACCTGGGCTACAGAACTTACCTCAGGCTCGAGAGAAGGGCTCGGAGAGAAGGAACGCTCGGGAGATACTGAAATCACGAAAAGATACGGCAGGATCAACGTCCCCTAATACAACTACGCGATGGTATGATGCCAAAAGCAATAAACTCATCCCAGTCAATAATGAGCACAGGCGAAGACCATGTCGGAGAAATTGATAGTGAAGACTGAGGTGATATTCTACGATGGCGACAAGCCGAAGATGAAGGGGCCTATAGGTCAGCTGATTCTTACCAGTCGCAGGCTCGCGTTCATCAAGTATCCCTCACGCATATTCGTCGCCATGGCGGCCCAAGACTACTCGGGCAACGTAGATGAGGGCCTGAAGAATGAGGGAAGCATTGAGATTCCGATGGCACAGGTCAGCGAGGCCAAGGCCGACTCCACTTGGGGCACACCTTACCTGAGGGTGCGCTACAGGATTGGGTCCGTCGAGAAGGCCTGTTCCGTCATCTTCAGGGGTGGGTCCTTGGAGGCTGGTGGAGTCTACCTCAGAAGAGGCCCGATCGAGCAACTAGCAAGGACCATAGAGCAGTTGAAGCAGGAAGCCCCCACGGAATGAGTGCCTCATCGTCACAACTTGTCAGATGTTCACATTTCATTGAGCGCCGGTATTCCGAGCAGGTCCAGCACCTTGCCGAACACGATGATGAAAGCCTCCACAAGATGCAGCCTTGAGGACCTGAGATCTCGGCTCCCCGCCGAAAGGACAGGGCAGGATTCGTAGAATATGTTGAACTTATCCGCCAGCTGCTTCGCGTAGTTGGTCAGGTACTTGAGCTGCAGGTCCCTCGCGGTTAGTTCCACCCAATAGGAGAACTTGGCCAACTCCTTCACCAAGGCGATCTCCGGCCCTGAGACTAGCAACTTCGGGACGAGAGGCCCTTGCTCGTAGGGTCCGGCCTTCGTCAATATGCCGCATGCCCTCGCGTGGGTGTACTGCAGCCTCTGTCCCGTGTCGCCCTCAAGCCTCAGCGCCTCATCGATGTCGAACACGATCAGGTTCTTGATGTCAGCCCTGATCAGCGCATACCTAACGGATCCGACGGCTATCTCGGATCCCACCAGATCCAGCCACTCCTCCCTCGCCGAGGGGTTGCGCTTCTTGCTCTCCTGCTTGGCCCTCCTGCTCAACTCGGCCAGCACGTCCTCGGCGTTGATGACTAGCCCCTTCCTTCCAGACATGTGGACGATCTTCTTAGACCTGTAGGACTCGTCCTTCGAGAGTTGGTAGGCGGTCTCCCCTGACAGCGCCACCACCTCATACAGGAAGGGCTGGTACGACTCCTTGGCCGATCCGGACAGGAAGCCGATAGCTTCCCTGACCACGCTCTGGGGGTAGTCCTGTCTCACGTCAACAACGGTTATCGCTCGGTCCACCCCTGAGTAACGCTCCGGTGGCCTTCCCCCTTTCGTGTGGTCAGTCGTCCAGAGCGTCTGGCCATTCGGCTGGATTACGAACGTCCTGTACTCGAAGTCAGTCTTCGGAGATCCCACCTTCCACCAAGCGTAGGCTATGTCCTTGCCGACATAAGTCGCAGTACCATCGGACCTCACGAGGATCTCATCGGGCTCCTCAAGTCTTGAGAAGGCCTCGATGTCGCTGAGCCTTATCATTGTCGCGCCCTTGTTCTTCCCGTCCTTCGGGCGCACTATCCTGCCCTTCTCATCTAACATGGAGACCGTCTCCTCAAAAAGGCCTGACTTCACGATGTCGCTCTCCCAGTTGAGCAGGTCGAAGAACACGTTCATCCCCCAGCAGGTCCGCAGCTGATCCGAGACCACTCTCTCAGCGAACTCCCTCGCGATCCTCGATGTCTCATTGTCTCCCTCCTCTATCTTTGTGATAATCTCGCTCTTCTTCCTGCTGAGTTCCATGTCGTTCTCTATCTTCGAGTGAGTCTCCGCGTACACCCTGCCCGCGTACACGTCGAACCTCTCTCCCTTGGGCTCCATTGAATATCCCATGTGCAGGTGAGCGACCAAGTTGTCTGCAACTTGAGCCCCGCTGTCGTCTATGTAATTCAGGGCGCGCACCTTGTGTCCAACGTATCTGAGCACCCTGGCCAGAGAGTCACCTAGGACCGTGTTCCTCAGCGTTCCTATGTGCAGGGCCTTGTTTGGGTTCGAGTTCGTGTGCTCGACCAGTATTCTCTTCGGTTTTGTCTCGGTCGGCCTTCCGCAGTCACTCTTCCTCGCGAACACCCCTTCGAGCACGGACATAGTGTATCCGACCCTTTCGAATGAGAAATTCAAATATCCGGAGACTTGCTGAACTGACCTGACAAAGGGGTGCGATCCTAGGTCCATTTCGCGGGCGATCCTATCAGCCACCTCCTTCGGACTCTTCCCAAGGCTGTTAGCGATCCGAAGCGCCACGGTGGACATCAGATCGCCGTGGCTCGGGTCCGTGGGTTCGGTCACCGACACTTCTGCCTCGTAACCGGCCTTTCGAACCGCTTCTGCGACTATGCGCTCAACGTAGCCGACGGCCTCCGCGAACGACAACGAGGGGTAGCTCCACACTGATGGGTTAAAGCTGTTTCGAAGGAAGCGAGTGCTTCCTCAATAGAGGATGTCAGCTATTGCTCTCCTCACGTCGTCCGAGCTTATGGTCTTCCTCTTGTCCTTCTGCGCGTACTCGATGGCCCTCTTGGATAGCTTCCTTCCCTCTCTAAGCAACACGTCGTGGAGCACCAACAGTGCTTCTCCAGATACCCTTTCCACCGACCTGGACTCTTTCATCTCAAACTCCAAGACCTTCCTGATGGAACTGTTGGGGAACACCCTCACCGATGGTTCGATCTTTCTTGTGGTCCTTTTCTCCTCCTGAGGGGCCTTAGGCGTCTCACTGGGTCCCTGACCTGTCGCGTTTGCCAACTCGTCTGCGTCACTTCTTCGCCCTTTCTTAAAGCTTGCCGGCTTGCTTACCTTCTTCTCAGCTTCTCATCAAGCTTCCAGACCTTCCTGAGTTCCTGCAAGTTCGGGAAGGCCTTCTCCAACATGGGAAGGTACATCTCTATTTCCTCTCTCGTCATGTACTGAAACTGATACTCCCCAGCGTAGGGCGAGGGATCGCCTATCCTCTTGACGAACTCCATGTGCATGAACGGCTCGCCTGCCTTGATCTCGATCGGCTTCCTCTCGTTGTTCAGGTTGACGACCTCTAGGGCGAGCCTGCCCATGAACCCGCTGTGCACCTTGGCGGCGTTCAGGAATGAGAGCCCATCCCTGCCGAACTTGCTCTTCGCGGTCAGATGAGCGACCAAGTCACCAGGGAGAAAGACTATCTCCCTTGAGATCAAGTTCTGGTGCTCCAAGTAGTTCAGGACGACGGGCTCCTTGACCGTGAGGATATACGAATCCCCGTCGACCAGTCGCTCGTCAAATGGATAGATCGACCTGTACTCTTTGATGAGCTTCAGTATCTCGCTTCTACCGAGCACTGTCATCGGCCTGCGCCGGCAAGTGGAGCCTTAAATGCATGATATCGCAGGTGAGCCCCCATAGGGGTAGCAGTGGCGGGCCCGCTGGGATTCGAACCCAGGATCTCCGACTTCGCAGGCCGGTGCCTTGATCCGTGCTTGGCCACGGGCCCTTTGTTCTTGGCCGCCCGTTGCCAGTATAAAGATTGCACAAGACCCTTTCTATCTTGGCATGGCGAGTGCCGCATTAGTGCTATATCCACGCGAATGCCGAGAGTGTCCGCTTGAGCAAGGAGGTTGCGTCGCCTAAGCCTCTGATAGTAGCCCTGGGTGCAGTAGTCGCTTCAGTATGGACCTTCTCCCAGATATACATGGCCGAGACCACGGGGAGCTACGTCACAGGAGAGGGAGCATTTGTCAGCACCTCGCTTCTGGTGTTCCTCTGTCTCCCGTTCGCGTTGAAGCTTGCTCCGATCGACTTCGCTGCCCTGTTCGCGATTGTTGAAGGAGCGAGCGCAAGTTCGGTACTGCTACCCGCGCTCGTCGGCCTTCCGATCCTGTTGGGCCTCCCTTCGAATACGAACTGGGGCGACATGTTCGCGAGCGTCCCGTTTCTGCTCAGGCCCAACAAGGACATAGCGATCCTAGCCACCTTCGGTGGCGCTCCGATCCCCTTTGCGACCATCATGCCCTCCTTGTTGTTCGCCATAGTCCTCAACTCCTTGGTATGGGCGTCACTCTCGTTTCAGATGTTCCTGCTAAGGGACAACATCTACTCGCTCCGCACGGTCTCCTATCCCGTCCCGTCGGCGACATATTCTCTCGTCATGGAATCTGCCTCTGGAGAAAGGAAGTTGACCACAGGGATCAACCTGCTCCTGGGCTTCTCGCTCGGGTTCCTTCTTGTCTCCTTCACTGATGGATACTTGTCGAGCATGTTGCTCGGCGGCCTCTACCTCATCCCTGCCGGCTATACAGCGTCGCTGTACTCTGTGTTCAGACAATTGCTGCCCGGTTCGTTGCTAGGATTGGACATCGCATCCAACATTCCGTACGTATGGTTCTTGCTCTTCGCGCCCTCTTCTGTTAGTGCGACTGTCTCAATCGCGGGCATCCTCTTCTACCTTCTGTTGCTACCATTGGAAGTTCAACTTGGGATCATTCAAGAGCAATACACGCAGAGTTACACGTCGCTCCTCTCCGCAAGCCGCGGCGTTGGGGTCAGCTCGGTTTGGTTGGGGACTGGGCTCTTCATTTCCTCAGCGGTTGGGGTGTTCTTGGAGAGGGAACGTCTTCCACGGCCCCCGAGGAAGGAGGTGCCCAAGCTCCTCTTGGCTGCAGCCTTCTTGTTGCCCCCGGTCCTCCTCGCCTGGGCCCTAGGGGGAAGTGCCATTGTCCTTGGAGTTGTCATGCTCATCTCGTTGTTGACAGCCTCCGTCTGGAGCGCTCGAGGGTTGGCAGAGGTCAACATGGCGTTCTCCCAATCCGATGTCATAGTGAACGGGTCGTGGCCTCTGGTGTCGAAGACTCTTGAGGTGAAGTCCGTGTGCTACGGAGACTCCTTCTCCTTCTTCACAGGTGGCTATCTTAGCGTCGCCGCCTCCTTGGGTGGGGCTACTTCGCTGGAGTCCGTCAAGCTGGGGGAAATGTTGAATCAGGATCACAAGACCATCTTCTCCTATTTCGCCCTAGGCTCTGCGATAGGCCTGATACTTGGGCCAATCATGTACCTCTGGCTTCTCTTCAGGCTGGGAACTCAAAGCAAGATACTCGGAGGGAGAGCCTTGGATATGGTGGATCAGGTCACGGGCATCTACTCAGCGCGCTCGCAGCTCGTCGATCACTTCTCACCGCTGAACATTGACCCCACCTCCCTAGTAATAGGGTGCGCGATCGGGCTAGCACTGCCCTTCCTCGCCAGCTACTTCCTCAGGATCGCGCTGAGTCCCTACGCCTTCGCAATGGGGATCTTCATGGATCCTGCCAGCACCGTAGTGCCCTATGCCCTTATCGCGGTAGTCAGGCACTTGGTGTTCGAGCGGCAGAAGGACGTAGGCACCATTCATTCCCGCTCAACGCTCGTGGCTGGGCTGGCTTCAGGGGCGGTGTCCTCTGCCCTCCTGTCCACGCTGATTTCATCCCTCTCCTGATCATGTGAAGAATTGAATTCGCACTTCCTGGGCTGGCCTCGCACGTTGAGCACAATCCCACTTGGCCGAAATGGCCCAGCTTCCTCGTATCAATCGGTATTTTAGGCTTCTCCAATGTCTGTCGAGCCTTTTTTCAGGGGCGGCAAAGGCTTATAGAACCTCAGAGCAGACGTGGCCTCGAAATGAAAGTCAACTCTCAAAAGGCAATCTTCACGTTCATTGCGGCGACGATACTCGTCTCGGTTTTCGTGATCAGTCCGATTCAGCCTCAAGCCGGCAGGACGATAGTGATCGATCAGAAAGTAGGCAGGCCCTATTGGCAATCGAGTCCACCACTAACAGGGGGTGCGCCCCTCGCTAACGCGGTTGGCAACCTGACCGCCCTGGGATATAATGTAGTGGTGGAGCGAGGGGGCATAAACAGCTCTATTCTTCAAGGCGCTTCAGCCCTGATCCTCTTCAAGCTCCTGACACAAGAGGGGAACTACACGCAAGCGGAAATCAATGCCATAGTCGACTGGATGAGGACTGGCAATAAGTTCCTCTGGGTTGCGTCAGACAGCGACTACTTGGATTCATACTTGACGGTAACAGGCTCGGACTTCAGGGAGGATCAGCCGAACAAAGTGTTAGCTGCTGTCGGCTCTCACATAAGGTTCGAACTCTGCTCAGTTGAGAGTCCAACCTGGAACATCGGGGCAGCACCGTACAGGGTCCTGTCTAACGTCACGAACACGGCCGATCCCGATGTTGCCAAGATAATGACCGGAATCACCAAGCCTATCTACTTCGCTGGGCCTGCGGCCATCGTTTTCGCCAACGACCAAGGAACCCTTGTCTCCTACGACGCACTGCCAAAGCCCGGCCTGTTCACGTCAACGCCCGCCGTCTTCTGGGTCCTCAAGAGCGCACCGGACTCGAGGATAGTCGACGGTAGTCCGAAGTTTCCTCCTCGCTTCTATTCCGCCGGAGATACGGGTTCGTTCGTCCTCATGGCTGGAGAGAAGTACCTCTTCGGCTCTAGCAAGGTGATAGCCACAGTTGAGACGCCGATCGGTGACATCGGATACTCAGTCTGGACTGATCTTTACAAGGGGATGGCGTTGGACGGTTCGAAGCTCCTGTACAACACGATAGCTTGGGGACTCACTCCCGAATCTACACCGACACCGACTGGTTATTACATCGTGGGCGTCATAGTCATCATAATAGTAGCTGCCGCGGTGTACTTCTTCTTCATCAAGAAGAAATAGGGAGAAGGGGCCTTCCCCTCTCCTTTTTCTACTTCTTTGCTAGCGCCAAGCGTGCAACTCCTGCCATCACAACCAACGCGGCGGCCACCGCCTACCTGTAGCCAGAGTGGGTTCCCATCACGCCTTCGAAGGAGAGCGGCTCCGGCTTCATCGTTACCTTGACCTATATCCGGTTCGCTTGGTGGCACATCTCCAATGATACAAGTCCACATGACTCCATTTCACCGAAGCACGAAATAATCGACTTCGAGAGATCATAGGCAAGGCAGCTTAGGCACTTCGACCCCCACGACCGGCTAGGAACTCCCGCAAGGAGATCCCGTCTCGCGGGTTGATCCTGTGTTTCTTCGGCGCGACCCTGAAGTTTCCTCGCCCGAAATCGGCCACGAGCATCACGGGGAAGCCTTGCACCCTTCGGGGCACTCTCTCCGCTAGGTACAACGGCCCTTTCGCCTTCCTCTTGACCTGTACCAGAACCACCTCTCCAGCTCGCATGCAGACTAGATCTATGGGGCCCAAGCTCCCACCTGACCTGACTACCGCCCAGCCAGCCTCTTTGAACATATCCCTGACTGAGTACTCCGACTTGGTCCCCCGCCTCTTGGCTGACCCGCCCTCAGTCAACAAGTTCGCGACCTTCGGCCAACGTTAATAAACGATTCAGCGAATTGCGATGGCCTCATGTCATACGTAGACCTTGGAATGCTGCCCGATCCCGACAGCTACGTTCTTTCGCAATACTTGGTCGAATCTGATCTGCCTCTGACAGAGGCTGGCAAGAGGGTGGCGGAGGAGGAGTCCGTAGGGTCATGGACCAACGTGACCACGATGACATCCTCGATATTCGACAGGCTGGCCGCCAAAGTTTACAGAGTCGACGAGACGCAGGGTATGGTCTTCATAGCCTACCCCACTGAGCTGTTTGAGGAAGGGAACCTCTATCAGTGGCTGTCTGTCGTGGCAGGCAATCTGTTCGGGCTGAGTTCACTGAAGAACGTCAGGTTGATCGATGTTTCCGTGCCGAACCGATTGCTCAAATCGTTCAGTGGCCCGAAGTTTGGCATCGAAGGGGTGAGAGGGATAATTGGAACGTCTAGGGACAGGAGGCCGCACATAGGATGCATTTTCAAGCCCAAGGTCGGTCTATCCCCGGACGAGATGGCAAACCTAGCCTATCAGGTCGGCAAGAACGGCGTCGACTTTCTTAAGGACGACGAGACGCTCACTGACCAAGCTTTTTGCCCACTGGAGGACAGGGTATCCCTCGTCTCAGAGGCGCTGGACCGCGTCTACCAAGAGACTCAGAGGAAGGTCATATACTCGGCCAACATCACCTGCGGTCCCTCGGACTTCATGGACAGGGCTGATATCGCGATCGAGAACGGCGCTACCGCCTTGATGGTCGATGCCATGGTTAGCGGACTAGAGTGCATCAGAACGCTCGCTGAGGACCCGTCGGTCACAGTCCCGATTCACGTTCACAGGACCATGCACGCCGCCTTCACGAGGAATCCGAAGCATGGCGTCGCCTTTCCAGTTATGGCGCTGCTGACCAGAATAGCCGGAGGAGATCAGCTCCACGTAGGCACAGCGGGGATAGGCAAGATGGAATCCGAAGAACGCGAGGTCAAGAAGAGCATCGGCGCACTGACATCTGGGCTTCCGAACATGAGGAAGGTCTTTCCGGTGGCCAGTGGAGGCATTCACCCCGGCCTGGTGCCACCGCTGGTTAATGCGATGGGCAAAGATGTCGTGATAAACGCTGGGGCTGGCATCTGGGGTCATCCAGATGGCGGCGCATCTGGGGCGAAGGCAATGAAGGAAGCAGTAGACGCCACCATGTCTGGAGTGCAGTTGCAGGAATATGCCCGCAATCATCCCGCCCTTAGAAAGGCCCTAGATCTTTGGTCGCGGTAGGCGGGAATCCAGCTGATCTCCGGATGACTTCCTAGCCCGGAATCTCCAGGTTCGGAACTGCTGCTCCCACCAGTCTGGTCTTTCCAGACAGTGCCTTCACCGCGACTTGGATGGAAAGGGGGTCAGGGCTGTAGGTCGCGATGTAGGCGGATGGCTTTCTTATGGCTCTCAAGTCATACGGGCTGTTGACAGAGACTACCACGGACTGCCTTGCCTGCCCAAGGACTCTGTTCACCTGATCCAAGACCTGGGGGTTCTTGCTAAGGTCTCTTGTGAAGACCAAGCTCACGTCGGTGCTCCTGGATTTCCCCAGAGGCAACATCTCTCCAGCTACGATCTTCTCATGGGAGATGACCTGTCCCGGTGGCATGGAGCGCTCGAGTTCTGTCCTTATTTCCTCGTTCAGCCTATCGGCTTGCACGGCTGAGAAGCTAGCCACCTTCAACCTATGAGATATCGGCAGCGCGCCGTCATCATAGATCAGAGCGACGCAACTCTCGACGATCTTGGTCACCTCCGAGACATGTGAATTGCAGCCCACTATAGAGGGCGATGGTTTCCTGAAGTTTCTGAGCTTCGACTCCTTAGTGGCTATGACCCTAGCCGCCCTTCTTTTGAGCCTCTTCGCGAACGTCTTGTCTGCCTTTGCCTTCGCGACGATGGCCGAGTGGACGTCATGTGCCATGTTGACTCGCTCACAAGCCAAGACCATATCATTTCCCGCCTCTATAGCAGCCACGGCTGCTTCGCCGACATCAAATATCTTGGTCATGGCGTCCATCGCCAACAGGTCGGCTATTATGATGCCCGGGAAAGATAGTCTGCGTCTCAGAAGTCCAGAGACGACGTTCTTGGAGAGCGAGGATGGCGTCGGCTCCGGGTCCATGCGAGTCAGCGCGACGTGAGATACCATGATCCCATCCACTCCACTTGCCACTGCCTTCCTGAACGGCGCCAGCTCCACAGCCTCCAGCCTCTTGATGTCGTGCCTGATAATCGGCAGTCCGCTACGCGAGTCGACGTCTGTGTCCCCATGACCTGGAAAGTGCTTTGCAACCGACAGGACTCTGCCCTGTCTCAGCCCCTCTATGAACTTCGCGCCGAACTGTGCCACTGTGTTCGCGTCGTCCCAGAACGACCTTGTGCCGATCATTGGGTTATCCGGGTTGTTGCTGATGTCCATCACGGGAGCAAGATCCATGTTGATCCCGATCGCCCTCAGCTCAGTCGCGACCAAAGTTGCAATCTTGAACGCGTTCATGGGCTTGCGACTTGCCCCTATGGACATCATGCTGGGGAATTGCGTGGCCTCTGACGGCAAGGTGGTCACAGCTCCGCCCTCTTGATCGGCGGCTATGAATGGCTTCACACCTTTCGCTACCTCCGTCAGCGCGGTGAGGTCATCGCATAGATTCCTCCCGCCCTCAAGACTAACTACGTTCTTGCTGAACAAGACATAACCGCCTGGGCCCACCTCCCTCAATATATCCCTCTCGCGCTCAGTCAGCTGGGGCCCGTCTATCCCGGCCAGTATGACCTCACCTGCAATCTGGCCGAGCTTCATCCTTGAAATGCGTCGCATTGCGCTGGATGGCAGCGATATCATCGTCTCTCACGTTCCGTTCCGATCCTAAGGGCGATGTCGAACGCTTCTCTCCTGTAGGGGTTTATGCTCTTCTCCTTTCTATGCGGATGGACGGCGCTTGTGAGCAAGATCGCTGATATCCTGCTCTCAGGATCAACCGCAATGCAGGTTCCAGTGAAGCCAGAATGTCCGAAGGAGGCGTTGGAGCACAACGCTCCGAAGATGCTCTCGCCCTTCTTGGTAACCCATCCATACCCAAAGTGTCCACCGATGCGCTCGTTCTGGTTTGTGATCATGAGCCGCAGATATTCCTCAGAGAGCAATCGCTTCCCATGTGCCTCTCCCTTTCCAACCAGCATGCTTGAGAACCTGAACAGGTCCTCGGCCGTGCTGAACAACCCAGCGTGTCCTGCCACCCCGCCCACGGCCCTGGCGTTTTCGTCATGGACAACCCCTATCAGAGGAAGACCATCCTCCGTCAATTCAGTTGCGACTGCCCTCTTCTTCATGGATTCGCTGGGCAGAAAGGTGGTCTCGTTCATGTTGAGTGGGGAGAAGACCAATTCCCTTGATAGCTCCCTCTGCGACTTGTGATATGTCCTTTCAAGAGCCAGACCTAACAACATGTAGCCCAAGTCGCTGTAGACCTCGGCCTCGTTTGGAGGCCTGATGGGTTTCACGCGCATCAGATTCTCTATCGCATCCTCTCGGCTCCTTGCATCCTTGTACAGCGGGACACAATCCGGCAGGCCAGATCTGTGGCTCATCAGATCGCAGATGCGCACACCCTTAAGGTTCACCGCCTCTGGAATTATCTCGGAGATCTCCGTCTCCAGCTTGAGGACGTGCCTCTCGATCGCCACCATGGCAGCCGTGGCGGTCGCCACTGGTTTGGTGAGGGAAGCCATGTCGAACACGGGCTTCTCGACAATCGGCTTCTTGTTCAGTATTAGCTGTTGATATCCTCCGCTCATGTGAACGAGAGTTTCGTCGTCCTGCGAGAGCAGGCAGTCATATCCGATGAAGTCGCCAGCCGAAACTCCGACCTCAAGCAATTCACGAAGCTTCTTGATTTGCTCTTCCATCACACCGTTCAATCTACGACTGCCTATTCTATCTTCGCGTTGCGATCTGTGCTTGTCGAGTTAAAAGCTTTAAATCATGTTTGCCCGACGCCTACTCGGGTGACCTTTTGACTTGGCGTTGGATCGGAGGATTCTCATAATCGGAATCGCTGTGATCTTGGTCTTGGGTGGGGGAGCCGTGGTTCTTCTGCAGCAACAGGGAGGCCAGACCCTAACTCCCCAAGGAAAGGAATTGGTGATCATAACTCGACACGACTCATCCATAGAGAAGAAATTCGAGGATGCCTACCTCGAGTCCGACTACGCGAAGGACTACGGCATCACCTCAGTCAGGTGGATCTACACCCCGGTTGACTACTGGAGGGCAACGATCCAGCAGGGAGGGGTGGATGTCGCTTTCGGCGGGGGACCAACTCTGTTCAATCAGCTCATAGTATTGGGATTGCTGCAGCCCATAACTGGCTCTCAGGCCTTGAGCGTGGTCAACACGCTTCCCGCGGCTTTGGGCACGGCCTTGATGAGGATAGATGACAATCAGGGGAGGCCTCTTTGGGTTGCGGCCGCGATCTCTTCGTTCGGTTTCACGGTTAACGACATATTCATGAGCAGGTACAACCTCACGACCCCCCTTTTGTGGTCTGATCTTGCCTCGCCGGACATGCAAAGGGATTTCCCGACCATAGCCCTAGCCAAGCCAAGCCTTTCTACGTCTCACACGAGGGTCTACACGATACTGCTTCAGGCCTTCGGTTGGGACGCAGGATGGAGCCTTCTTAGGAGAATAGCCGCAAACGGCAGGATATATGACGGATCTGTCGAGTCGCAGAGCGCCGTGGAGACTGGCGAGGTCGGCGTGTCGGTATCCATTGACTTCTACGGATACGGCAGCCATCTAAGAGATCCCAACCTGGAATACATCTTGCCAGCTGGGGAGTCAATAGTGAATGGCGATCCGATAGCTGTCATCAATGGCACGCAGAACAAGGATGCGGCCGAAGCTTTCTTGGCCTTTGTCTTGTCCTCGGAGGGACAGGCGCTCTGGCTCGACCCAACTCTGAACAGGATGCCAGTTAGACCCGAGGTCTTTCAGACCCCGGCTGGCCTTGCGAGGCAGGATCTCTACGCGTACTACAACATCACAATCGCAGGGGCGGGGTTCGACTTCAACGAAACCGAGGCGGGGGTGATCGAGATAGGCATGAGGAACTTCTTCGAGAGCACGATAGTGGACTTGCACGATGAGCTGACCGACCTGTGGTCCGCGATGGTGACCAAGCTGAGGACCGGTCAGATAACACAGGCGAGGTTCGACGAACTCCTGAGGGAGCTTAATCGTCCGCTGACTTGGATTGAGGACAATGGGACCGTCCTGACTTTCACAAGGGAGTACGCCATCTCGATAGGCAACAGGCTATTGATGGACACCTCGTTCTCCCTTGACATGAGGCTCAAGTGGAAGACAGCAGCCCTAGACAGATATGAGTCAATAATGAGCATGCTCGGTGCGTGAATTGGGCGTCCGCAGCACGCTCAGGAAGCTATCCTGGCAAATGGATGGCCTGTCCTGGGTGATGCTGATAGCCGCAATCATCTTCTTCACCGCGTTCATGGTAGTTCCAATCCTATCCATTCTTTACAACGCCTTCATCTTCAATGGGCAGCCATCCTTACGCGTCTTTGACCTGATACTATCCGACCCATACTATTTCCCCCTGAAAGTGTACATGAACTCCACCTTTCCGTTCCTTCACCTAGACCTGAGGGTCAGGGGCTCTCTATTCGTCCTTCAGGGCACTGATCGTCTGATCTTGTCTGGATATGATCTCGGCGTTATCTTGAACTCCCTGCAGATAGCTCTGGCGACCTCGTTGCTGGCTACGGTGCTAGGAACCTGTCTAGCCTTCATTTTCGCCAGGTATTCATTCCGTGGAAAAGGAGTGCTGAATATGTTCATTCAGGTGCCTCTTTTGTTCACGCCCTTCGTGGGTGCGATAGGACTCAGGAGGATGATACACGTCGACGGCGTCCTGAACATACTCCTCTCCGACTATCTCCACATCCTTCCATTCAGGATCGGGCTGGAGGGGATAGTCGCAGTGATAGCGGTGCAGGTTCTGACTTTCTATCCCATCGCGTTCCTCAATTCGTTCAACTCAATCGTCAACATCGACCCCACACTTGAGGAGCAGGCCGAGAACTTGGGCGCTCGCGGGCTTGGCTTGCTGAGGAGGGTGATCTTGCCCCTCGCTCTACCTGGGATAGAAGCTGGGGCGATACTGACATTCATCCTGAGCTTGGAGGACCTGGGCACTCCTATCGTATTTCAAGGGACTGCAGCCGAGAAGACATTGACCTATCAGGTATATTCAAAGATGTTCTCCCCAATCGGGGACATAAGGCCAGAGGCCACGGTACTGGCCTTGTTCCTGCTCATGTTCAGCTTAGTTTCTTTCATCTTGGTCAGGAAGTACGTATCCCTCAGGAAGTACGCCATGGTCAGCAGGGGCGGGACTTGGAAGCCCCGGTCACAGAAAGCAACGGGATGGAAGTCGATCGCCATATACTCGTTCATCTTCGTCACCCTAGCTTTCGCGATGCTTCCTCACATAGGCGTCACGCTGTTGGCGTTCGGGGACGTGTGGGGTGCGACCTTGCTGCCCGTCAGGTTGTCCCTCCGAAACTTTAGCACTGCCTTCTCGGACCCGACTGTGATTTCGGCTCTCGGGAACAGCTTGGCCTACTCCGGGGTTGCGACTCTCATCATAGCTTTCCTAGGCACTGGCGCCGCCTACATAGTCTCCAGAAAGGACATACCCGGGAAGGAGATGTTCGACACGCTGGTCACGATGCCAATGGCGGTGCCTGGCGTCGTCATAGCGGCTGGCCTGTTCTTCACCTACATCGGGAACCCATTCCTATCCCCGCTGATCAACCCGGCACCTCTGCTGATATTCGCCTTCTCTGTGAGAAGGTTTCCGTTCACCGTTAGATCATCATTCGCAGGCCTTGAGCAGACTCATGTCTCCCTTGAGGAAGCCGCGATCAACTTGGGCGCTAGTAGGATCCGCAACTTCATCAGCATCGTCTTAGCCCTGATATTCCTGAACGTCCTTTCGGGCGCGATGCTATCGTTCATCTACTCGATGTCCGAGGTTTCAACAAGTCTGGTGATAGGAAGTGCCAATCCCCGGTATGGTCCACTTACTTTGAAGATGCTCGATGTCCTCTACATGCTAGCGGGAGGACCAGGCGTAGCCGCAGCGCTGGGCCTTCTGCTGATGACGATGCAGGCCACTGCGATAGGTCTGTCGACAATGCTCTCACGGCAGAGGGCAACCGCGCTAGTGGGGGTGTGATGTTGACCAAGGTGAGCGTCGACGGTGTGACGAAGAGGTTCGGTGAAGTAGTTGCAGTTGATGACGTGTCCGCGGGAATAGAGGACGGCGAGTTCTTCGCGCTCCTGGGGCCAAGCGGCTGCGGCAAGACCACCCTCCTGAGAATCGTGGCTGGGTTCGAGTTGCCGGACAGCGGTAAGATCTACTTCGCAGGCAAGGAGATGACGAACGTCCCACCGAACCAGAGGGGGACCGGGATGGTGTTTCAGAACTACGCCCTCTGGCCACACATGACGGTCAGGGAAAACATCGAGTTCGGCCTGAAGATGAGGAAGCTGTCAAATGATGAGAGGGCGAGAAAAGTCGCACACGTCGTCGAGTTGTTGCGACTGAGCGGACTTGAGGCGAGGAGCCCGCTGCAACTGAGCGGAGGCCAACAGCAAAGGGTAGCAGTGGCTAGGGCCTTGGCAATAGAGCCGCAGATTCTCCTGATGGACGAACCACTGAGCAACTTGGACGCGAAGCTGAGAATAGAGACTAGGACAGAACTCAAGAAGATCCAGAGAGAACTCGGCATAACCGTGATCTACGTCACACATGACCAAGAGGAGGCGATGAGCATCGCTGACAGAATAGGCATCATGAACAGGGGCCGACTTCTTCAGGTCGGGTCTCCGAGGGAGACATACTTGTTCCCGAGGAGTCTGTTCGTGGCTGACTTCATTGGCCAAGCGACATGGGTTCAAGGAAGCGTGTCTTCAAAGGACGAGTTTGTGTCGGTCACAACACAGACTGGGAAGATAAGGGGGAAGTTCGCCCCCGGGACAGATGTCGACATCGGCGGCAAGGTCATCGCCGTGGTGCGTCCCGAGCACCTCTCCTTGAGGCAGATGGACCAGGCGAACGAGATCAGGGTCAGGGTCTCCGCACTTTCGTACCTTGGGAGCGTGACGAGGGTTTTCGGCCAATCCACGGGCCTCAACCTCATCGCTGACGCAGAAGCCGACGCGTCCCTTTCCGTCGGGCAAGACCTAGCGCTCTACTTCAGGCCGAGAGACACCCTGATATTGGCATCGGAATAGTTTTATCACAGCATCAACACCCCTCAGCAGGGATGCTTAGGATACACGCCTCCAAGCTGGAACCCGAGCAGCTTGTGAACGCGCTCTCGAAGGTCAACTCCCTGCTGTCCGTTGATGTGGATGTCAGGAGAGTCACAAAGTCCACCAGAGGAAAGGACAAGGAGAACCTCTCCGCTGGTGACTTCTTGGTGGAGGAGAATTCGCTACCAGGTGCTGCGGGCATAACCCGGCACTTCGCGGATGAGATCGGGCTCAAGGTCACGACCGTGTCATCATACGACGCGAACACGTCTCCACGACTCAGGACGCCGGTCGTCGGCCTATACAGTGGCTATGGGACCAGCCCCAAGTCCTTATTGCAGCTTCACCAAGCTTTGGAGCGTACCGGGTTCAGCCTCGTTTCATTCCTTAACTCAAGGGATTTCGAGGAAGCTCTCTCCAAGCTGGATGTCTTGGTGATGCCCGGCGGCGACAGCACGGAAATGTCGCTTTCAATAGGTCAGGAGAACGCGCGGTCAATCAGGAAGTTCGTGGAAGGGGGCGGCACTTACTTGGGCATATGCGCGGGCGCTTTCTTGGGAATCACAGGCGAGGGCGGGAGGATCGGGCCTGCTGATCCTTCTTTCGCGTCCACCCAAGAAACCTTGGGGGCGGTGAAAGCGCAACTTCTCAACGAGTCATCCGAGCAGCCCAAGGTCCCGATGTGGTCCTACAAAGACTTCGGGAATGTCGTCCGCACGTACCCCTATGAGGGCGAGATCAGGTTCAAGGTGAAGAAGAGATCCGATCTGGTGACTTTGGGTCTGCCTAGCACCTTCTGTTTGAGGATGGAGGGCCCGGTCCTGAAGGTCAAGGACGAAGCGGATGTTCTGCTTGTCTCTGACGGCTCAGTCCCGACCACCACGTTTGGAGTAAGACATGAGGGCGCTGAGTCGCTGTTCGTTCAGTTTGACGCTGTCGTGAGGAAGAAGGTGGGGTCCGGTCAATACTTGCTATCCGGTCCACACTTGGAGTCAAGAGTAGCCCCAGAGGGGATCGGGTTGCTGGGGAACTCACTGTTCTCAGTCGTGGCGGGAACGCTCTCCCTTTCACTATCATCGAATTCACAGAAGCCAGAGCCGAGACGGTCCAGCCTCTTCATGGCCTCCATCGTTGACCAATCCGACGAGCTGAGCCGGTCCATGCAACGGCTGTCACAGCACTTGCTTGTCTTGATTTCGCTGATCTCATGCACTGAAGCGTCAAGGCTTTGTGGCAGATTGGAGGAACTCAGTCAGACCCTGTCAAGACTATCCAATGAGAGCAAGGAGCTAGGCCAAATGACGATCGAAGTGATCGACGAGCAGCAGCACATTCAGAGGCTGTTGTCGTCAATATCCAGAGGTTCTACGGCTACAGGCGCCACGGCAGGATTCCAACCCTTCATATCCCTGATGTTGAAGTTGGACCAAGAGTATGGCTCGACCGTTACGACGGCTGGTCGAGCGTTGCCTGCCCTCACAATGGTATGCCTCAAGTTTGAGAAGGAGACGACCGAACTCATATCGAAGCTCAGCAAGGGCGAGGAGGTTGATGCGCTTAGAGAGACAATAATCCTAATAGAAAAGATAGCAGGGGATAAGGGATACTACGCTCCTTGGTATGATGGGAGAGGTGGTCCCGTCTCGGACGAATCCCCGAGCCAAGGGATAACATCACCGCTCATGGGAGTGCGTGCGAAGCTCAGACACATCAGGAACACTTCGCGCACGATGAGAATCCTCTCCACTTCCTGATATAAGTCTCGGACTCGACCCTCTATGCTGAAAGACTTATCTTCTCTCAGCGGAAATGGCGCGAAGATGTACGAGATCGTCAACCTAGACGAGTCGTTGATACCGAGCGTGACGAGCTTGATCAACTCCGTCTACATCCACGACTCGATTACCACATGGAGTCTCACTAGGTCCACGTTCTTGGATCCGAACTTCGACCCTGGCCTCTCTTTGGTGGCCGTTGAGGATGGCAATACGATTGGTGTGGCCATTGGGGCAGCTAGGAGCAAGGAACCCAAGGAGCTGATAACTCACGAGCACGCTTGGTTCAAGGTCTTTGCGGCAACCCGCGAGCACTTGGAAACGGGCCTCGGTGACAAGCTCCTATCGCAGGTCGAAGGCGAACTCAGGGCAAGAGGGTACAAAGACATCAGAGCTACGGACTTCGCAGGCTGGCATCTCTTCCCCGGCATAAACATCAGATCGGAAAACGTCCTGTCATTCCTCACGAAGAGAGACTACGAGAAGGTTTCCGAGGCAGTTGACTACGTTGTCGACTTGGGCGGCTTCGAGATACCGGAGATGGTGCTGGATCTTGAGGACAAGTTCAGGCGAGCTGGTTTCACCTTCAGAATGCCAGACGCGGTCGAGAAGGACAGGATAATGTCTTGGGTGCTGGAGATTTTCGGGCCGGTGTGGAGCTACGAGACCGTGATGAGCTTCAGGCACAAGCCTCCTGGCATGATGATCGCTGAACAGGACGAAGACATAGTGGGCTTTGCCGGGTTCAGCTCTTTGGAACTCGAATGGTTCGGACCGCTCGGGGTGATAGAAGATCCGAAATATGAGGGGCTCAGCACTGTTCTGCTCTACAAGGCCCTGTGGGAGATGAAACTCAGAGGACAAAGGACTGCAGTCATCCCGTGGGCTTCACATCTCTTCTTCTACTCACAGCTGCCGAACATCAACAAGATCAAACACTACTGGATACTCTCTAAGAAACTCTAGCCACTCAATCTCTTTGTCAGCGGGAGGAAGAAATGAGCAAAGACAGCAGCTACGTCGACGTCATAGCTTCATCGTCCGGCCTGCGCACGAGGATGGAGCTTAGGGACGGGATCAAGTTCTTCTTCAGGCTCGGCGTGTCGATCGGAAGAAAGCTGGAGGGGGATTTCATTCTCGGTCATGACACGAGGAAGTCTTCGGCGCCCTTCGCGGACGCCCTCGCATCGGGGCTTGCTTCCACTGGGATGCAGGTGACCGTGTGCGGGATATGCCCCGTGTTCGTGGTGTCGTACCTGGTTTCGAAGAGGCTGGCCGACTTCGGGCTTATGGTCACGGCCTCGCACAACCCTCCGGAGTGGAACGGGCTGAAGCTCTTCGGCCCCAGCGGCGTGATAGTGGACGGAGGCACGATCTCCTCGGTAAGCTCGGACGCATTCAAATCGGACGCGGCTCCTGAGGTCAGGAAATTCGAGAGAGCAGAAGACATGCAGGAGGAATACGTCCGTGATCTACTCTCCGAGCTCCATCAGTTGCGGCTGAGCGTCAAGGGAATCAAGGTGGCCGTGGACGCGGGCAACGGGGCTTCCGCGGCCCTGTCGCATGCGACACTTGAAGAGGCGGGAGCCAACGTGGTTGCCATCAACCAAGATATGAGCGGGACCTTTCACAGGACCATAGAGCCCAAGGTCGAGTCTCTCTCCGGACTGGGCGAGGCTGTCCGATCAAACAAATGTGACTTCGGTGTGGGCTATGATTGCGATGGAGACAGGGCAGTCATGGCTGACGAAACCGGAAGAGTGTTAAAGGAGGACATGACCCTCTTAGCCTCCCTCCGCTGTCTGCTCGATCGCATCGATACCTCATTTGTCGTCAACTGCGCGTCGTCATCTGCGTTCTCGGATCTCGCCCATGCAATGGGGCGCGACCTATTCCTGTCGAACGTAGGCGAACGGAACGTGGTGCTCAAGATGCGTGAGAAGGGTGCTCTGTTGGGCGGGGAGGGCAGTTCTGGTGGGGTGATATATGCGAAGTTAGCCGCCACAAGGGACGGGATGCTGGCGACGATGGCCATTGCCGCCTTGGTCAGAGAGGCGGGCCCGATCGGGCCGATCGTCAAACCCTATCTCAAGTATCACGAACACAGGGTGAACGTCCCGTTCCCAAGTTCCGCCGACGAGAGAGAAGTCCTCTCATCATTGAAAAACGCCTTCTCTGAGGTCAGGTGCGAGGAGTGGGATGGCCTGAAGTTCTTCGAGGCCGACGGATGGGCACTCATCCGAGCGTCCAAGACAGAGCCGGTCATCAGAATCATAGCTGAGGCCCTCTCTGACGATCGAGCGATGAGCTTGGCCGACAAGTATTCGTCCGCATTGGCAAAACTGCTACGCTAGGCCCCTCATTGCTTCTCGCAATATCTTCTCAGGAGCTTACCCCTTCGCTTCCTGAGAATGTTCAGCCTTCTCTCCAACATACCGGATTCCTCGTCAATCCTCCTCAACTCCTCCAGAGCTCCGCCGTCCGTCACCGAAGAGAAGCCCTGTCTCGCCTGAGATCTCGGGATCCGCTGGGTCTCGCAGGACAGCTCCCCCGAACTCATGTCTATTTCGATCTTGATCCTCTTGGCCAGACCGAAGTACTTCCTGTTCGACTTCTCCTCCTCCCAAGATCTCAAGATACCAGCCCTCTCCATCAGGTCAAGATGTCTAGCGACTGCTTGAGGCCCGGAGTCAGAGAGCCTGACGAGGTCAAGGAAATACGTCGGGCTAGCACTGAGCCTCCTCATTATCCTGAACCTGGTTGGGTTTCCCAGAACCCGAAGCATCTCCTCCAAGTCCTCCATCATGGGCCTACGAAGGGTAGGCAATTCTTAAATATTACTCACTAAATGTGACTAACACGAGGTGATGGGGCGGTGACCGCGACCTCGCCCCGGGGCAACGACGCCAGGGGGCCAGACATCGGCAGGAAGGCCTCAGCTTTGGGGCGCTTGGGGAACTCGGGAGGCTTGGGGGAAGGGGCCAAGCGGCCGGTAGCCTTTAAAAGAGGGTGGGGCTATCTGCCTTCGTCATCCCAGGAGGGATGAGAAGTCAAGTTGAGTGAAAACGATTCAGGGAACGAGAAGGATCAGGGAAAGAACTACATGCATCTGAGAGTAGCTGAGGCGCTCTCTACCGACGTGGGCAGAGGAATCGCGAGGGTGGATCCCTCGGTCGTAGAGCAGCTGAACCTTCAGACCGGGGATGCGATAGAGGTAGTCGGAAAGAAGAGGACGTTCGCGCTGATATGGCCCGCTCACCCAAGGGACACCGGAAGGGGGCTCATCAGGATAGACGGTTACACCAGGGAGAACGCGGGTGTCAGCATTGACGATCGCGTTAAGGTCAGGAAGGTCACTGCCAAGTACGCCGAAGTCGTGAAGCTGGCGCCGACTGAGCCCCTGAAGATTATGGGCGGCGAGGAGTTCATCAAGAGCCAGCTGATCGGCAGGATAATCTCGAAGAGGGACGTACTCCCGGTGAGGATTATGGGTCGCACGATTAACCTGATAGTGACCAGTTTCAGCCCCGGGGCTGACGCCGTGATAGTAAATGACTACACTCAGGTTGCGATAAGCGAGAAACCTCAGCCGCCTCCGAGGGACATCGAGAGGATAACGTACGAGGACATAGGTGGGCTTGACAATGCGATCCAGAAGGTCAGGGAGATGATAGAGCTACCTCTGAGGCATCCTGAACTCTTCGAGCGACTGGGCATAGAAGCTCCCAGGGGGGTCCTGCTGCACGGCCCGCCCGGGACAGGCAAGACTCTGCTCGCGAAAGCCGTCGCCAACGAAACCAACGCCAACTTCGTGAGCATCAGCGGCCCCGAGATAATGAGCAAGTACTACGGAGAAAGTGAACAGAGGCTGAGGGAGATATTCAAGGACGCACAGGAGAACGCCCCCAGCATCATCTTCATCGATGAAATCGACTCGATAGCTCCCAAGCGAGAGGAGGTAACAGGTGAAGTGGAGAAGAGAGTGGTGGCCCAATTGCTGTCGCTTATGGACGGGCTGAAGTCAAGGGGGAAGGTCGTTGTGATCGGAGCGACGAACAGGGTCAACGCAATAGACCCTGCCCTCAGGAGACCGGGAAGGTTCGACAGGGAGATTGAGATCGGAGTCCCAGACAAACGCGCCAGGCTTGAGATCCTGCAGATACACACGAGAGGTATGCCGCTCTTGGAGGACGTGGACCTGAAGTATCTCTCCGACGTGACTCACGGGTTCGTCGGGGCCGACCTCTCGGCGTTGTCGAAGGAGGCTGCCCTTAGGTCGCTTCGCAGGATTCTACCACACATAGACTTGGAGGCAGACGAGGTGCCGAGTGATGTCCTGTCCAACCTCAGGGTCACGATGCAGGACTTCAACGATGCGCTGAAGGAGATCGAGCCCTCTGCGATGAGGGAGGTCATGATAGAGACCCCCAATGTCCACTGGGAGGACATAGGTGGGCTTGAGGAAGTGAAAAGGGAACTGAACATGAGCATAGAATGGCCACTGAAGTTTCCGGAACTCTTCACTCACCTCAGCATAAAGCCATCCAAGGGCGTCTTGCTCTACGGCCCGCCCGGCACCGGCAAGACTCTACTCGCCAAGGCTTTGGCAACGGAATCAGAGGCCAACTTCATCTCCATCAAGGGCCCGGAGCTGTTGTCGAAGTGGGTGGGAGAGAGCGAGAAGGGAATCAGGGAAGTATTCAGAAAGGCAAGGCAGGCTGCGCCATGCATAGTCTTCTTCGACGAGATCGACGCGATCGCCCCGACCAGGGGAGGCGGAGCCGGAGACGCGATGGTAACCGAGAGGGTCATCAGCCAATTGCTGACCGAGCTGGATGGTCTGGAGGAGCTGAGGAACGTGGTCGTCGTCGCTGCGACGAACAGGCCAGATATGCTCGACACAGCGCTGCTCAGGGCCGGAAGGTTCGACAAGCTGATACGACTACCTTGGCCGGACGCGGAAGGGAGGATGACCATCTTCGAAGTGCATCTGCGAGGAAAGCCACTGGACACTGACGTGAATATATCGGAGTTGGTGAACGCGACTGACGGTTTCACGGGAGCTGACATCGCCTTCTGCGTCAACGAGGCCGCGCTGTTAGCGCTGAAGGAGGCGATACATTCGATGGGGGAGGGAGAGCAACCTGGAACCATCACACCCAAGCTCAAGATATCCAGGAGACACCTGCTAGAGGCGATCAGCAAGGCTAGGGTTCCCTCCAAGGAGGAACGCGCCGTGCACGACCAAGTCATGGACAGGTTCTCGAGATCTGCGAAGACCGAGATCGGCGCACTACAGAGGTTGGTGTCCTAGCCGATTGCATCCTGACCGAGTCACATCGCCTCGCGGCTGGCGCTGGGGAGATGTCTGAGAATTGAGGAGACTAGTGGCGCTGGTGGTCAGCGCTCTGATGTCGGCGCTCGCCTTCATAGCTACGTTCGTGGTCGTGGTTCCTCTGCCCTGGACCGGAGGTTACTTCAACCTAGGAGACGCTGCCGTGATACTGGCTGGCCTTCTGTTCGGGCCCACGATAGGTGCCACTGCGGGTGCAATAGGTCCAACCATCGCGGATATCGTCTCGGGATACCCCGTGTTCGCGCCAGCCACTCTGGTGGCCAAGGCACTGGAGGGAATGGTGACTGGCTTGATAGTTCGGAGATTCCAGATGATGAACAAGGGTAGGGCAAGGCAAGTCTCTTTCATCATGACAGGCCTCTACGGCCTCGTCGGCATTGGGATCATAGGCTATCTGTTGGCGACAAATCAGAGCCCAGGGGACTGGCTGTTTCCAGGGACTTGGGCAGTCATCTTCTTGGCGTTCGCTCTCTTGATCCTCGGCAACGTCATCAGAGGGCAATGGTCTGAGACAACTGCTGGAGTTCTTGCAGGAGCAATCGGAGCGACCTTGATGATCTCCTTCTACTTCCTCTATGAACAGCTCCTGATGGGAGTGCCTGCAATACTAGAGGTCGTCCCCAATTGCCTGCAGGGCATGCTCGGATCCGGCATAGCGGGCACGGTGTACGGCTACAAGGGGCTTCGTGAGAGGATCGAGTCGGTCAACCGATAGCTCTCCAGAGCTCGTCTGAAGGGGCATCCTTGATGGCTACTTTCCTTCCCCCTTTGGTGACGAATCGCTCAGCCTCGTTGGCCTTGAACTCACCGATGACCTCTATGCCAACCCCACTTCTCCCGATTTCCCTTAGGACATCACTAGCTCCATCAGGGGAGCAAGAAGCCAGGAGGGCTCCTGAGGAGATCAGCTTTAGGGGGTCCAGCTTCAATCCGCGTGCTATCACGTCAGTCTCGTGCCTCATCGAAACGCCATCTAGTTTGGCCTCGAACCCCAATCCCGATGCAACCGACATCTCATAGATGCCGCCAACCAACCCGCCCTCTGTAGGATCATGCATTGATTTGACCGCCTCAAACTCGGCCAGATGCATGGCCATTCTCATCACGCTCGTCTCCTCTATCAGGTTCTGCGCTTTCGACAACAACGAGCGCGGAATTCCGATTCGGGCCAACTTCTTCTGCATCTCGGTCGCGAGGATAGCTGTCCCCTCGATCCCCACATCCCCCACTAGAAGCAGCAGATCGCCGGGCCTAACATCCGAGGGCAACTTCGGCCTAGTAGTTGACGCCCCCATCGCCGTAGCGATTACTATCGGCTTAGCTATGTAGTCCACGTATTCCGTGTGCCCGCCGACGACGGCAACGTTGAGTTGCTTCGCCTGCGCGTTGATATCTTCGAATAACCTCTCGGCTTTGCGTGACGCGAAGTCCATGGGCATAAGCACAGTCATTGAGAGCCAAGCCGGCCTGATCCCGGATGTCGATACGTCGTTCGTTGCCACATTCACTGCAATCTTGCCCAAGAGGGTCTGCGCTCCAGTGACTGGGTCGGAGGATGATATGATCCAGATATCTCCGCACTTGGTGGCTGCGAAGTCGCGCCCAACTCCTGGACCTTGTGACACGTCGTCCCTGATTCCTCCCAATCTGCTCAAGACGAACCTTCTCAGGAACGCTATGGGAACCTTGCCTGGGCTTCGCTTTCTCACGCGACACGCGCGCACTCCAAAGATTATATTGCTTGCCCACTCGGAGTCGTCGAGCCATTGGATGACGCGCTGAGGGCTTGGACGCAGCTTTCATCTCTACACGACATGGAGTGGAGACTCCTCAACGTGGTGGCGAGCTCTTCGGTCAGAAGGAGGAAAGCTACTCTGAGGACTCTGCAAAGGGCATCGTCGATGACTGCTGACAGGGCACACAACATGCTGGCCAGGTTGTTCGACAAGGGGTTGCTCAGGTGGGAAAGCCCGTCTCGGCGCTCTCTTTCTCTCACCTTCTCGGGATACGACATCTTGGCCTTGAGAGTGCTAGCAAAGAGCCTCCGGATAGCATACCTGAGCCCAGTGGTCACCAAGGGAAAAGAGTCAGACTTTCATGTGGGAACAACAGCGACAGGAGAGGAGCTGCTGCTCAAGTTCTACAGGTTGGGCAGGGTTAGCTTCAGATCGGTCCTGCTTAAGAGGGACTTCTCACGCAGCAAGTTGCCTTGGGTGGTGCTCTCGTCAAGGGCGGCGGCAAGGGAGGCTGAGGCATATCGGTTGCTCGAGAGATGTGGGATCTCTGTCCCTCCACTTGTAACGGTCGAGAGGCATGTCTTGGTGCTCAAGAGCATTTCGGGATCGTTGCTTCAGTACGCACCACATGTGGACCTCTCGCTAGCCGAGAAGACGTTCGATCTGTTGAGGAGGATGTATGAAGACGCGGGCATAGTGCACGTTGACATGAGTCCGTTCAATGTCCTTATCGGGGATGACGGTTCTGTCTATTTGATTGACTTCCCACAGTGGATCCCAAGGTCGCACAAGAACGCGCGGTTCTACCTAGAGAGGGACATCAAGAACATCACTGCCTTCTTCGAAAGGAGGAAGGTCACGGCGGACCTATCGCAGCTTGCCAAGTGGGCTGAAGAAGGGTCGCCCAACGGATCACCGGCCTGAGCCGCCGGTTCCGCCCTAGGATTCAGTCGCAGGTGCAAGACTCACGTACAGTATGTTGTTACCCCTTATGATGACCGTTCCGAGATTGCTGACCTCTTTGCTCCTATCGTGTTCCACGGAACCTGTCAGTATCAAGTTCATCTGCACGTCCATCTTCTCAAGCTGGCCCGTGTAACCCAAGTCGCTCTTCAGTTTGACTATCACCTGTTTGCCGACCATGCCCCGCAACACTTGCAATGGTTTCCTGTTCTCGTTGCCCTTCGGTTTGGTGTCGCTCAAGCCGAACGCAGTGAGTTCCAGCTGTTGGGGTAAAAAGGTTTCTCATGTGTGCGTTGCGCGAGGATTTCACACTCCGTCTTGGGGGAATTCCTTTTATACGTTGGGAAAAGACGCGTAGTCGGCTCAAGATGTCAGAGAAAAAGGAGGATTCGCTGATACTTTGGTTCAATAGGATAGGAATGGAAGATGTCCCGACAGTCGGTGGGAAGTCTGCGAGCTTGGGTGAGATGACGAGAAAGACGAGAGTCCCTGTCCCGGACGGGTTTGCGACTACAGCGAAGGCTTTTCGGTTGTTCATCGAGAGAAACAACCTGAGGGCTAGGATCGAGAAGGCCCTTTCGGCATTGAAGGATCCGAACGACACACAAACCCTAGGAAAAGTTGGTCACGAGGTGAGGGAGATGATAGTGCAGTCGAAAGTCCCAGACGAGATCAGGGATACCGTATACTCAGCGTACAAGCAGCTCGAGGCCAAGACTCGTCAACAGAACCCGCCTGTCGCGATCAGGTCGTCCGCCACAGCTGAGGATCTCCCTGACGCGAGCTTCGCCGGTCAGCAGGAGACGTACCTCAACGTGAGTGGCCCATCCGATGTCGTGGAGAGCGTCAAGAAGTGCTATGCTAGCCTCTTCACTGACAGGGCGATATTCTACAGGATACAGAAGGGATTCGACCACATGGCTGTGGCGCTTTCCGCCGCTGTCCAACTCATGGTCTACTCGAAAGCCTCGGGGGTGACCTTCACTCTCGATGTCTCGAATGGAGACAGATCTGTTGTGCTCATAGAGGGAAGCTGGGGGCTGGGAGAATATGTCGTCCAAGGCAAGGTCACCCCTGATGAGTATGTCGTCAGGAAGTCAGACCTAGCGATACTGAGGAGGATGATCCCCACAAAGAAGGTCATGCTTGTACGCTCCGAGAGGGGAGGAACCCTTGAGAAGCAGGTCTCAAACGAGCAGCAGAACGCCCCGGTGGCCAGCGATGATCAGATAAGGGAACTCGCTAGGTACAGCATCGCCATAGAGGAACACTACAAGAAGCCCATGGACATAGAGTGGGCACTAGACGAGAGGGATAACAAGATCTACATACTTCAGGCCAGGCCGGAGACCGTCTGGTCTATGAAGGGCGTCGCGGAACAGAAGGAGGAGATAGTCACCGCGTCTGAGAAGACTGTGTTGGTTCAGGGTATGCCAGCCTCCCCTGGCCTCGCTGTTGGGAAAGCTCACATAATCATGGACGTTGAGAAGCTGAACGAGTTCCAGGCCGGAGAGATACTGATAACGGAGATGACCGCCCCAGAGTGGGTCCCGGCCATGAGGAAAGCTGCCGCGATAGTCACAAACAGCGGCGGCATGACCTCTCACGCCGCGATCGTGAGCAGGGAACTGGCAATACCCTGCGTCGTGGGCACGGCGAGCAAGGGGAAACCCGCCACTCAGGTAATCACAAATGGGGAGATGATAACGGTCGACTCAAAGCTGGGAGTGGTGTACAAGGGAGCCATCGAGGAGGCGATCGCTAAGAAGAAGGAGGTCGCGCCTGTTGTGGCCGCAGCTGAATCCTACCCGGTCACCGGCACAAGGATCTATGTCAACTTGGGAGAACCCGAGCTGGCGGAGAAGACATCCGCCCTTCCGGTAGATGGAGTTGGGCTCTTGAGGGAGGAGTTCATATGGGCGGCGGACATCGGTGAGCACCCCCTCTATCTCCTTGAGACTGGCCAGTCTCAGAAGGTCGTGGACAAACTCGCTGACGGCATCGCCAAAATCTGTAGGGCATTCTACCCAAGACCTGTCGTGCTCAGACTGACTGATTTCAAGAGCAACGAGTACAGGGATCTCAAGGGAGGCGACAAGTACGAGCCGGTCGAACCGAGCTCGTTGCTGGGATGGAGGGGAGCCTCGAGATACTATGACCCGAAGTACCTCCCTGCATTCAAGCTTGAGCTCGCCGCGATAAAGAAAGTGCGCCAGGAATACAACCTCAGGAACCTCTGGGTCATGATACCGTTCTGCAGGACCATAGCTGAGATCAAGCGCGTGACGGAGATCATGAAGGAGGAAGGGCTAGAACGAGGCCCCGATTTCAAACTGTGGGTCATGGCGGAGATACCGAGCAACGTGTTCATCGCTGACAAATTCAACCGGTACGTCGATGGTTACTCGATCGGATCGAATGACCTCACAATGCTGATCCTCGGAGCTGACAGGGACAACGAGAGTATAGCGCACATCTTCGACGAAAGAGATCTCGCGGTCAAAAGAGCAATTGCCTACCTGATCAAGGTAGCCCACAGGGACGGCAAGACCGTTAGCATATGCGGGCAGTCTCCCAGCGTGTACCCCGAGTTCAATGACTTCCTAGTGAGTGTTGGAATAGACTCCATCAGCGTGCTTCCCGACGCAGTCATCCCAGTCAGGAAGCGTGTCGCAACCGTTGAGCAGAGGTTAATGCTCGACCGCTCCACCGGAAGGGGACTTGCTCACGATCCCGACATAGATCTGCCGTAAACAGACCAACACACCGCGTTGATCGCTCTACTCGAATACGAACACCTTTGCCCCCCGTCTGCTCACCGGTTCTATGCCACTCTCTTGATGTCAGGATCTGTGAAAATGTCCGCCTCGTCGATGCTCTTGGTTGAGAACTCAGATACCACTGCTCCCTCTGGACCAGCCTGGAACCAATGCAAGGTGTTAGGCATTAGAGTGTACTGTTCCCCTGGGTTCAGCTGCACTTCATGCCATACTGTGAACCACCTCCCTCTAGCGCTCGGCACGACGGCGCTAGGCCTTGGTGTTCGCGGGCCGGGCACGTATAGGTACACTCTGCCGTAACGACAGCGAAACGTCTCCTCCTTCCCAGGGTAGTCCCCCACTCGCGGATGTCTATGCTCAGGGCATGTCTGGTGGGGCAACAGCACCAATTCCTTGGCACAACATCGCTCGGTGTTCACATAGACGACTATCTCCACCCCGATGTGTTCGATGTCACCAAGACCAAGGTCGGCTACCTCGAGGTTCTTGACCTCGTCGGGCCTTATCACGATACCCGCCTTTCTGAGCAAGCTCATGCTTCGAGACTTGACCTCCTCAGAGTCCATTGTTCCTCGCCGAAACGCACTCTTTCGGAGAATAAAGGTCTCTCTGGGGGTCGAGAGGTCAGCTCAAGAGCATCTCGCGACCTGCGCCGACGTGCGCCTATCTTGGGCTCAAAACCCTTTTTACCGAAAGGGAGGCTCCGATGGCAGGTGTTGACCACGGCTAAGAAGGTCGCGCTCATAGTTGGCACGGGGATGGCCAAGTTCTTCGATGTCCGAGGCATGGAGAAGAGAAACACCCAGTACGGCGAGTGCTTCATGGGGCGCTTCAACGTCTCAGAGGGGGAAGCCTTGCTCGTTCCCAGACATGGACCCCATTATTCCCTCCCCCCTCACAGGATCAACTACCGGGCCGTCTTGAGGTCCGTGAGGGATGCGGGAGCCTCGTCCGTCATAGCCACCAACGCGGTGGGTTCTATCAACAAGAGGATGAAGCCTGGGGACTTGGTCGTTCCAGATCAGATCTTGGACTTCACGAGGGGAAGGGCTGAGACCTTCTTCGATGGAGACGGCGACGTGGTCTTCACAGATGTCACGAAGCCATACTCAGACTCCATCCGCAGTGCCCTTTACGCGGCAGCCAAGCGGCTGAAGGTCAGGGTCCACAACCGAGGGACCTACGTCTGCACGCAGGGCCCTCGCTTCGAGACTGCCGCGGAGATCAAGATGTTCTCAAGGCTGGGCGGAGATGTTGTGGGCATGACCGGCGTCCCTGAGGCCTTCTTGGCTAGGGAGTTGGGGCTTGAATACGCAACGTTGTGCGTCGTGACGAACTGGGCTGCCGGGATCGCCAAACAGGTGTCACACGCTGAGGTTCTCGACATAATGGAGGATGTCGGCCCAGTAGTCAGAGATGTGATAGTGTCAACGATCACGCGGGAGCTCGGAGAGTGAGCCAATGGGGTTCCTGATAGAGGGAGGCACGCTTCTCACCCCAGACGGCGTCAAACGGAATGGCGCCCTGGCATGTGTGGAAGACAGGATCGTCGCGTTGGGTCCAGCCGACGACTTGAGGAGCAAATACGGCGGCCTTGAGAGGGTAGACGCCAAGGGCTGTCTCGTGTCACCAGGGTTCGTGAACGCGCACACCCATTGCGCCATGACCCTCGTTAGGGGATTCGCCGAGAGCATGTCGCTGATGGACTGGCTTAACAGGATCTGGGCCTTCGAGGCGAAGTTGATGCCCTCTGACATCCAACTGGGGGCAGAGCTGGGAGCGTACGAGGCCTTGCTCTCCGGAACGACGACCCTGAACTCACAATACTTCTACTCAGACGATGCGAGCGAGGCCCACGCCTTTCTGAAGACAGGCATCAGAGCAGTTGTCGGTCATGGCTTTTTCGAGAGGACGAAGGATGAAGGTTTGAGGATCACAGAGAACATGGCAAGGAGATGGCACGGCAGCGGGGACGGCAGAATAAGAGTCAGCGTGGACCCGCATGCCCCATATTCCACCGGCCCAGACGCTTACGCGGAGGCATTCAGGTTGGCCACCAAGCTTAACGAGGAAATCGGAGACAGGGGCAAGGTGATCATTCACACCCACATAGCAGAGGTCCCCGATGAGGCGAATCAGGTCAAGCACAATTTCGACTTGGACTTCACAGGCGGGGTCGTGAACTATCTCAACGACCTTGGGGTCCTGTCGGATATAGTCGTGGCTGCTCACTCAATCCACCTAAGCGAAGAGGAGATAGGCATCCTGAAAGCCAAGGGAGTGTCGGTGGTTCTCAACCCAGTCTCGAATCTGAAGTTGGCCTTGGGGATAGCTCCATACACTAGGCTGAGGGGCGCGGGGCTGAGAATAGGCCTAGGCACGGACGGTGCCGGTTCAAATAACACATTGGACATGATAGAATCAATGAAGATCCTATCCATAACTCAGAAGCAGGCAACAGGAGATCCACGAATCCTCGGGTCGAAGGAGGCCTTTGATATCAGCACAACGGGAGGAGCCAAAGCCATCGGCTGGGGTGATGAAATAGGTTCGCTGAGGCAGGGGTACAAAGCGGACATCGCAATCATAGACACGAGGAAGATGCACTCCGTGCCGCTCTATGGAGAGTACGATCACCTCGTCTATTCCGCAAGGTCTGGAGACGTCAGAGATGTCTTCGTCAACGGCGAGCATCTGGTCGAGCATGGAAGGATAGTGGGCTTAGACTATCATAACTTCTTCCGGCGAGTAGAGGATACCCGAGAGTCGATCATGTCCAGACTCGAACGGTAACGCACAACATGCACATGGATGCTAATGTTCATGCTAGTGGACTTGAGTGGAATGTTCACGCGCTCCACTACTAGCAGTGCGGGTTGAAAAACATCGAACGAGGCGAACTGGTCGCATCGAGCCGATAGATTTAAGAGCATTCGCTGCACCTCGTTCAATCAAATGCCGAAGAAGAAGGCGAAGAAGAAGGCAAAGAAGAAGAAGTGATCGCCTCTTAGGTGCGGCCGCTCTCATTGATCATATCAATGGGCACGTTTCGCTCCGTTGAAATGGATCACTTCAGTCCCCATCCTTCGGGTTGGGGATGAGGTAACTGTTTTTTCCCACTTTCTCATTTCTGCGAGTCATCTCCGTCAAGAGTTAAATCCACCAAAGTTCGTCGCATCGAGCGCGACAAACATGGCAAAGTTGAAGCTTGGTCTCCTTGGATCTGGCTTCGCCGCAACATTTCATGCGATGGCATTGAAAGAGATCGGCGATGTCGATGTCGTCTCCGTCGGTTCGGCAACGCAGTCGCATGCGGAGAGGTTCGCAAAGAGATGGAACATACCAAACGCGTACTACGGAGAGGAGGCCATACAAAGGGTGGCATCTGACCCCGATGTTGATGCGATTGATGTGACTCTGCCAAACCACCTCCATCTGGAAGCAGTCGTGGCGGGAGCTGAGAACGGGAAGAATGTCATAGTTGAGAAGCCGCTGGCCCGCAACAAGAAAGAGGCAAAGGATATGCTCGCAGCAGTGGAGAAGCACGGGGTCCTTCATGGTTATGCGGAGGATCAGTTGTTCGCGCCTCAAGTCGAGAGAGCGGTTGAGATGATCAGGAAAGGCGCAATAGGCAAGATACTGTGGATAAGAAGCAGGGAGGCCCACATGGGGCCTCACTCCGCTTGGTTCTGGGATCCATCCTTGGCTGGGGGCGGAGTGCTGATGGACATGGGATGCCACAGCGTCGAAGTTGCCAGGAGGATCATTGACAAGGCGCCTGTCGAAGCCTTCTGTTGGGGGGCGACACTTCTTCACGATACCAAAGCTGAGGACAGCTGCTTGATCGTCGTGAGGTATGAGGGAGGTAACATAGGGCAATCAGAGGACAGTTGGACGGCACACGGAGGGCTTGACATCAGGTACGAGATCTACGGCTCCGATGGTGCTGTCTTCGTCGATATAACGAGGGAGACTGGCATCAAGATGTTCACCGTCGCGCCGGAGGAGAAGGTCGGATACATAATGGAGAAAGCTGAGGCCAAGACGGGATGGATATTCCCCACGTGGAGGGAGCATCAAACGTATGGTTACCTCGGCGAACTCCAGCACTTCATTGACTGTTTCAGGAGGGGAGTACAACCAAGGGAAACCCTGAAGGACGGCTACGTAGTGAACGCAATTCTGGATGCCGGATATGAATCGATGAAGAGCGGCAAGTGGGAGAAGATCGAGTACTAAGGTGGCTGAATTGTCCCAGGCGCTTGAGAAGAAGCTCGATGAAATATCCGCCATCCCATGCCCGTCGGGGGGTAACCATCAACCAGCCATCGAAAAGAAGGAAGAATATGCAGATGGAACCATGAAGTACATCATCTCATGCAGGAAATGCAGGGCTCATTTCGAGCTGGAAGTATGAGCAAGCCATTACCCCGGAGGACGCATTTCTCCCACCAAATCCGCTCTAACCTTTAAAGCAACCCGATGACCTTGGTTATGAACTTGACCACGCGAATCAAATTCTGGCTCCTTGATCTCAACGAGGGCATGTCAAATGGCCAGAGATGCATTTTCCTGTGGGGGATGGACACTGACGCGCGCAGGGTTCTACTGCTTGACAGGGACTTCAGGGCTTCTTTTCTCATTCCCATAAAGGACAGGAGCCGTGTCAGCTCGGTTCTCAAGCAACTGAACGAGCTCGCCACCAAGGTGGACCAAGGGATGGAGCTTTCGGTTGAAACCAAGAGACTGCTGGGTAGGGAGGTGGATGCGGTCAGGATCAAATACTCCGACGCTTCGAAGGCCGAGAAACTGGTCTCCGCAGCAAAGAAGGTGAAGGGGCTGGGGGCTGCGCTTGAACTCGACGTGAGGCCGACCCTGCTCTATCTGTTGGAGACCGAGGCCACGCCCTGTTCTTGGCACGACGTCGATGTGACGGAAGCAGAAGGAAGTGAAGGTTACATGGTATCATCCGTATACTACGCGAAAGGGGGTCTGAGACGCAGCGGCGACCTCTCCTCCCCGCCATTGAGGGTGATGGCCTTCTACGTGGTGCGCAGGGCAACGAGGGGAACACCGGAAGCGAGACGAGACCCCGTCTTGGTGATATCCACGAAGTCCGAGAGGGGGGTCAACTCGTTCATCACAAAAGGAGAGGATGACGCCGATGTCCTCAGCAGCTTCTCGGGGTTAGTCAGAAAACACGACCCTGACGTCTTGGTCGGATTCCGCGGCAACTCGATCCTATGGCCTTACCTAATTGCTAGGGCTCGTATCAGCGAAGTGAGCCTGGGTCTGAGCAGGGCCATGACTGAACCCCACCAAAGCGCATTCGGGCACTTCTCAGTGACAGGAAGGTTGAGCTTAGACTTGAATGACGTGGCGGGGGACATTCAAGAGCTTGAGTCCAAGACTCTAGAGGCTCTGTCCTCCTACGTAGGCGCATCCCCAACAGGCGGGTTTCTGCCGCTCGACGAGGCTCCGACCCCCGAAGCTTGGACCGATCGTGCGGCGCGGGAGGAGATCATAAGGGCTTCCGAGCAAAGAGCAGAAGCCGCGTATGATACTTGTCTCAAGTCAATGGACTTCATCATGCAACTCTCATCGCTGACGAAGTTACCCGCCGATCACGTCATGACAGCGGCCGTGGGCTTCAGGGTCGAATCCTATCTGATGTCTGTCGCCAAGACGAGGGGTGAACTGATACCTCCGAGGGAAGACAGGCCCTACTATCCATATGCCGGGGGCCTAGTCCTGAGCCCAGCCCCGGGCATGCACGAGCAGATCGCAGTGATAGACTTCAGATCGATGTACCCCAACATCATGATATCGTTCAACGTCTCGCCAGAGACTCTGGTGAAGGCGCATGCTCGGCCGGACAAGGAGGTGAACACTTCTCCCGACGGTCGACACCAGTTTGTGAAGGAACCACAGGGGTTCTTGCCGTTTGCCCTCCAGGGACTAATAGCGGAAAGAAAGAAGACAGAGGCGTCTGCCAGTGAGGTCAAGTCGGAGCCCGAACTGCGCGTCCTGCAGGCTCGCGACAAGGCTGTGAAAGTCGTATCCAACGCGGTGTACGGCTACACCGGCTGGCCCGGCGCTAGGTGGTACTGCATGGAGGTGGCTGAATCGACAACTGCCTGGGGCAGATCCTTGATCAGCAGGGCCACAGAAATGGCCGCGCACTTGGGCTTGGACATCATCTACGGGGACACCGACAGCCTTTTCGTGTCCTACGACAAGCGCAAGACGAGCAATCTCCTGCACAGCATCGACAGGGAGCTCGGGTTTCAGGCCCGCGTGGAGAAAGTATACTCGGCGGTCGTCTTCACCGAAGCCAAGAAGAGGTACGCAGGGCTCACCGTCCATGGGGAGATTGACATAGTGGGACTTGAGGTTGTTAGAAGCGACTGGAGCGGAGTAGCTAGAAGAGCTCAAAGAGCCATCCTCAGCGACCTGCTCACAGGCAAAGGTAGGGACGCTGCCAGGAGCACGCTAGACGGCATAGTATCATCCGTTCGGTCGGGGAACGTGCCCTTGTCCGAGTTCGTCCTATGGAAGACAATATCGAGGCCGCTCTCTGAGTACACCGTGCGCGCTCCTCATGTTGAGGCTGCCAGAGCATTGGAGGCAAAGGGTTGGTCGGTGAGGCCGGGTGACAAGATTGGGTATGTGATGGTCACAACGCCCGACCGAGCCAAGTCCCAGGTGATCCCGTACCAGCTAGCTCAGAACCAGAGTGTCGACTACGAGTACTACATAAGGGAACAAGTACTTCCCCCTTGCGAGAGGATCCTTGAGGCCATTGAGAAGAAGAGACAACCGGTGCCCCATGACGCTGGCGGCCACGGGTGACGGAATATGAACAAGCCCGCGTTCGCGCGGAATGAAAAAGCATTCTTGGAGTCCGTCAAGGTCGCCGGAAGATTCTTGACCGATGTCACTCGCCCGAGCGCGTTGGTCGTCCATCACGGGGATGCCGACGGGCTATGTTCCGCTGCCATCTTGAAACTGGCTCTTGAGAGGGAGAACTGGGATGTGAGAGCGATCTGCCTCGAGAAGCTCTTCCCAGAGGTGTTGGAGCGCATACACTCTGCGGATGTAGGCGCAGTGATTTACTCCGACTTGGGGAGCCCGCACGTCGCGAGAATCTCAGAGGCAAACAAGGGCAGGAGGACGACGATCGTCGTCGATCATCATGATCCGCGCACTGTCCAGGACAAAACTGTGCTCAACCTGAATCCAGAGCTTTCAGGAATAGACGGTGAATCCCAAGCTTCGAGTTCTACCGTCGCATACCTATTAGCACTCGAACTCAGCGAGTCGAATTCGGACACGGCGCCGATCGCGCTCGTGGGCTCTTCGGAACTTCCGGGGGACATATTGGGTCTAAATGGGGTTGTCTTGGAAAAGGCGGTAACCTTGGGAACGGCGTCGGTGGTGCGCGCTAGATCAACACAAAGAGTGAAGGTCAAGCTGGGAAACGACTGGTGGGACCGCAAAAAGGCTTCCTCCTTGATCACAGCCCTGGGTTCCGTCGGCTACTACAGGGATGGGCCCAGACTGGCGATGAACGCGATCGCGCGAGGAATAGATAGGACGACCAAGGAGGTTGCAGGGGGCCTCGAGGCCGAAAGGAGGTCAAGGTTCAACGCCCTGTTTTCCAAGATGGGAAGATCCACGCTGGCGAAGATGGACGCAACTCAATGGTTGGACGTCAGGAACAAGTTCACAGGCATGGGAAGCAAGGTGATAGGCACGTTCCTCTCAATCTTAAGATACAAGAGGATGGTCGATCCCAACAAGTATCTGCTAGGGTTCATGTGGCTGGACCCGAGCATCCCCGGGCTCGGTTCCCTGGAAGGAAGCTGGACCAAAGTCTCCGCCCGAATCCCGCCTCCCCTTGAGCCTGTTATATCATCGGGCGCAATGCTACCCCTATCGACCCTTCTCTCCGGGGCGGCAGATGCTGTGGGCGGTTTCGCTGACGGCCATGCCTTTGCCTCATCAGGGGTTGTTCCAAGGGAAAAGATGGCTTCGTTCTTGGAACGTTTCGATGGGCTCGCGGCACGCCAAGGTAGCGGGAAGCTTGGACAATTCAAAAAGCCTTAAAATCTCTGGCCCAAGTCGAACACCAATGTCCGCTAGCATAGGTCAATCCAAGATGATTGGCAAGCAGGTCTACAATCCCAACGGAACTCTCGTCGGCACGGTTTCCGACATAGGGCTGGTTCCTGGGCAGAAGGAAATCACCCTGCAGGTCAAGACGGCAGCTGGTTCCGTCATAGATGTCAAGTGGGAAGAGATCAACGCTGTCGGCGACATAGTCCTTCTCAGCAAGGAGAAGGAGGTTCCAAGGGCGGAAGCAAGGCCAGTTGCAGCAGCTGCTGCCGCAGGGGCTCAGAACTGCCCGACATGCGGCAAGCCAGCGACTTGGATACCTCAGTACCAGAGATGGTACTGCTACAACTGCAAGAAATACCTGTAGTCAGATCCCAGCCTTGGAAAGGAAGGCCTCGGCCTCCCTCAAATCCTTAATCGTATCTATGGGCATCCAAGGGTCCTCGCTCATGTACACGGAAATGTCTCCACCCATCTTGGAGAACACATCTGCCTCAAGCGAGCCCTTGATGGGCAAGTGCGACTCAATCCTCCTACATATGAGGTATATCCCCGCGTTCACCCAATAGGGCAAAGTCGGCTTCTCCTTGAACTCCTCCAGGACGCCGTCAGAGAACTTCACTATTCCATAAGGTGACCTGAAAGGGACCACCACTATCGTGGCGGTCTTGCCCTTGACGCGGTGGTATCCTTCAACCCTCGTCAGATCGACGTTGGAGATGATGTCCCCATTCACCACGAAGAACTCGTCGTTCAGCGTCCTCTTGAGCGCAAGCTTGAGGGCTCCGCCGGTCCCCAGCTTCTTGTCCTCCACGCTAAGATCTATCTTGACCCCAAGATCATTGGACTTCACGTAGCTGTCTATTCTTTCGCTGAGATGGCCGCAGGAAATCACCACTCTCCTCACCCCATGCTTCTTGAGCCAAGCTATCTGCCTGTCAAGTATTGGAACCCCGCGAACCTTGACTAGGATCTTTGGGACATCTTGAGTCAGCGGCCCGAGTCTTTCTCCCAACCCCCCGGCGAGTATGACCGCTTCAACGATCTCTCCCAGAATGCTCACCTCTCTTCCCAGAGCGGAGCAAAACTGGACTCGCCTCTGCCTGGGATCAGCTCACCTGAAATCATGGTCGCGCTCCGAACATGTTCACCTTTTCATGGTGGTCCATAGCCTCATTGCCCTCGCATCCCGTCCAGAATCTCCTCTCTTGATGAGGCCATTCCCTCGATTCTCGACATGATGACTTGAAGTTCCTCGATGACCCTCGTGATCGAATCATAGTCCCCACGCATGGCCAGCTCCAAGAGCTCCTTCCCCTTGGTTTCTATCTCCTCAGCCAAGTCCACTATGGCCAAGTCTTGGCTCACGAGCTCACCTGCCTTATCTTCCTCAATCTTGGTGGCCTCCAGCAACCCAGCCTGGCCTAAGGGACATCTGGACAGCGCGCTGTATATGTAGTTCAGCTGAAAGATTAGTTTACCGATAACTTCAGATTTGTCCGAACCGGAGCTCTCGATCGCCCTTGAGAGAGCCATGGTTACGCTCTTTGTGGCCGCCCGCAAGGACCGCAAGACTTTCGCCCTGATGATCCTGTCGCTTTCATCTCTGGTCCCCCCATTCGTGTAGCCCTTGTACCCATGGACCCGCGCGGCCAACTTCTCTTGCTTGGATTGTTCTTCAGCGGTTCTATCCCTTAGGCCTCCGACGGCCGACATCTCATGGTGACGCTACTGCTCTTGATATATGGTCTTCAAGCGAGGAAGCAATTAGCGGTGAAAATCTCCTGGGCTTCGCGTTGGAAGGCTTATAAACCCGCGTCCTCAAAACCGCCGACAATGTACAACCCACAGGTAGCCAAAGAAGCGAGAGATTACATGAACTGCACTTACATTGGGATGCTTGTGTGCGGCGGGCTCATGGCCGTCTACGCGGTATGGGGACTCATCAGCATCCTGTCGTACATGGGCTTGCCATTCGGACTGGGCATGTATCTCATGGGAAGCCTCATATGGACCGTTGTGCTCGTGGCCGCAGCTGCCTTCGGGCTCTACACAGCGCTCAAGGTCATTCAACCCAAAGTCCTGGCCAAGATAGATCAAGGGAGATACTCAGAAGCCTACTCCACCTCATCCGCTCTGATGACAATCATAGGGGCCTTCGCCGCAGGCATAATTCCTGGGATAATACTCATTCTGGCGAACCAGAAGCTATCCGAAGTCTCAGGCCCCGTGTCAACCGCTCCGCCTCCTCCACCACCTGTCTAGGTTTTGCTCAGCCCACCTTCTGAATTCTCGCGTTATGTAGCTCTACAAGTTCGGAGGTGGTGGTGGCGTCCTCAGCTCTCTTGTCTGTCCTATACTTGCCAGTGAACCTTGGGAACCTTATGGCGAGCCCAGCATCCTGCTTTAGCTTTCCAAATCCCGCGAGGTGAATTGGACTCAAGGTGATCTCAGCGCCTATGACCTCGAGGACTACGCTAGGTGTGAACCAGAAGTCGGCGCTCAGCTTTGATTCAACCCTGGGAGGTTTCTCCTTGACCTTACACTTTTCCAAACCTGCTCCGAGTTGGCCAAGGTCGTCTTCAGTGAATCCAGTTCCTAACTTGCAGACCGTTGGGAAAGTGTCAGTCTCGGGCTCGTACACGGACATCAGGAATGACCCGTACTTGAACTGAGAGCGCTTGCCCCTTCCGGCGTACGCTCCGACGATGACCAAGTCCAGGGTGTCTCTGAGTTCACTCCTGTACTCCCTTTTCAGCTTCACCCACTTAAACGAACGGGCTCCTGCCTCGTAGTCTGCGTCGAGAGCTTTCGCCATTATGCCCTCCATTCCCTCAGCCACCGACTCCTCGAAGAATTTATCCATCTCCTCTGTCGTCCTCACGATCCTCATCTCGGATAGCTGTATCTGCTCGTTCTCCTCGACTATGGCCTCCATCGCCTTCCTCCTTTCTGAATAGGGCCTTGTCGTCTGATCCTTGCCGTCCACATACAGGATGTCGAAGGCTCTCAATGATACCGGGATCTCCTCAGTCATCTGCGATATGTCATGCTTTCTCCTTCTCCTCATCAATTCTTGGAAGGGCCTGAGTTCGCCGGAGTCTGGGTCAGTGGCCACGCATTCCATTTCCAATATCAGACTCTTGGCTCTTGTCCTTTTCCTCATGGTTTCGACGACATCTGGGTACTGATAGGTTATGTTCTCAAGCCTGCGCGAGAAGAGCTGTGTTCCCTCTGCTTTTTTGTGTGCCTGGATCCGTTCCCCGTCGTACTTGAACTCCACCGCGCAAGGAGATCCGACCTTATCCAGTATCTCCTTTGATGAGCTTAGTCTCTCAGCCAATGCCATCCTTATCGGGGTGCCCACCTCAATGCCCACGTGTCGCAGTCCCCTCAGTCCCTCCCTCTTCAGCTGAGTGGCTATGTATCCTATGTCCGGCCTCACGTTGTACGTCCTCTCCACCTCGCTTCTTCTCTCCTTCCCGCCCACGAACGCCTCGGAGAGGGCATCCAGCAGCGTCATATCGGCTATCCCAAGCCTCAAGTTGCCTGTTACATATCTCACCAAGTACTTGACCTCAGTTGGAGAAGCATCAATGAGTATCTTGGAGAGACCAGCAACCTTGTTCGATATCGATCCTTTTCCGCTCAACCTGGAGAGTTCAAGCGCCTCTCTGTGGGCCTCAGACACCGTGAGCTCAGTGGAGACTAGTTTCTTCATGCGCTTCGCTGACAACAACTGAGCTGCCGCCTCCCCTATGTCCCCCACTCTCTTCAGCCTACTCTCCACCTCCAGTTCTCCGACACCAGCGACTTTGGCGATGCTCCTCATGACAAGTTTTTCCGCCATCCCGACCTCCACTCCCTCATAGTCTGGGGCGAGGCTTCCCAACAGTATGAAGCAGACGGGAGCGATCTCCTTCTCATTGACCTCCAGGAGCAGGTCCTTGAGAATGTCGATCATTTCGAGCCTCTTCGACGTTGATTCGAGTCGCTCCATGTAGCTAGCAAGCTTGGAGAACCTCAATCGCGGGTCCACCTCTTGTGACAGCTCTCGGAATATAGCATGTCTTTCAAGGGGGGAGCCGGGCGATGCCGCACCTTGCCTGAAGCCTTGCCCAGGGGCACAACGGTGACAGCTCTCCAGTTCGGCGGCGCCTCCAACAGAGCAGCAACGGTGGCCTCGTCGAAGGCTCCCACCCAGCATGTCCCAAGGCCGGCCTCGACCGCGGCAAGCAACAGGTTTTGGACCGCAGCGCCCACGTCGAGGAGGCAATAGAGTTCAGTCCCCCTTCTGCCGTATCTCCGTCCGGCCGATGCCAGATCCACGAAGAACACGATCGATACGGGTGCTTCGGCCACGAATCTCTGCCCCAGGCACGCATCGGCCAGAGCGCTCCTAGTCTTCTCATCTGTGACAATGACGATCCTGTACGGATGGATATCCCCAGCCGAAGGTGCCAAGCAGCATGTCTTGACTAGGTTCCTGACCAATTGCCTCGGCACTCGAAAGGGGGTGAAACACCTGACGCTAGTTCTGCTGGCCATGGCCCTGCGTAGTTCCAACTCTGCCCCTGAATTCCGGTCCCCTGATATTAAGGAGTTGACTGCGGAACCCCCTAAACCGTCGTGAAGGAGCTCTTGGAAAACCCGTTCTTCTTCAGGTATTCTATCGACCTCGCCCTTTGGTCGCCCTGAAGGAAGATCTTGCCGTCCCTGATGGTCCCGCCGCATGCGCAATGTGCCTTCAACCTCTTCGCAAGGGCGGCCAGCTCACCGTCCTTCATGTCCAATCCCTCAAGTATTGTCATAGGCTTGTTGAATTTCCTGATCTCCAGCCTAGCGGTTATCTTCTGTTCCTCCCTGAAAGCTTCCTCAAGAGCCTCTTCCGTCCCGAAGATGTCCGGCGCTTCAGACCCTAGGCCCTTTGCCATTACCTCCCTCTTGACTTAGAGGTCGGTCCCAGACTATTTAAGGGTACCAGACCAGAAACGCGCAAGATTCAGTCCAAGGCGCTGGACAAGAGATATAACAGGTCCAGTTCACATATTGCCGAAGACTTTTGCCGGAGAGTTATCCGTTTGACGAACTGACCGGCTACATAAAGGACATAGCTGCCCACAAGATCATCGGGGACATAATACTGAGCGAAGAGTCCGGCAAGGCATTCAAGAAATGGAGGATCATCTTTCAGGTCGCGCAGAAGGATCTCTCCGAGAGGATGGGCGTCTCCCCTTCCGTCCTAAGCGACTATGAGAGGGGCCGCAGGAGGAATCCCGGCACGAAGTTCATGCGCACATTTGTCGAGTCGCTCCTGGACATGGACGTGGAGAGAGGGGGGGCCAAGCTGGCCGAACTCTCAAGAATGGAGCTCCCCCCGCCGGGGGTGATTCTGGCCATAAGGGAGTTGTCGATGCCGGTCAAGGTCAGCACTCTTTTTCAGGTGACCAATTCCTCTCCCTTGGTCGAGGGCCCCGGCCTGACCGATTCGATATTCGGCTACACGGTCGTTGACAGCGTCAAGGCGATCCTCTACTTCAAGGGCGACGAGTTCACCAGGTTATTCGGGGCAACTGCTAAGAGGGCGCTGGTCTTCACAAACGTCACTCACGGCAGGTCGCCGCTCGTGGCCATTAGGGTGTTCCCGTTCAAGCCAAGCGCCGTGGTCATACACGGTCCGACAGAGCTTGACCAAGTGGCGCTCGAGATCGCGAGGAGGGAGAACATACCGTTGGGCCTGTCAAGGATGCCTAGCACAGAAGATCTCGTCAAGACCCTTGATGACCTGGAAATAGTGGAGAAGGCAAGCTCCAGAACCGAATCAGGCGTCAATAAGGGTTAAAAACGAGGTGGCCCGACCGCGGGCATTGGCCTTGTTGGGACTGCCCGCCCTGAGCGGGGATCTCTTGCTCAAGATCGCCGTGATAACAGTGATAGGGATCATATCGGTCCTCCTGAAAACGGCCTCGCTCTCCGGATTTGCCGCTGGTATGATACTGGGCGGTCTGGTAATAATCTACGGGGACTGGAACGCGTTCTTCGTCATCGCCTTCTTTCACGTAGTCGCGGCGATATTCACTCGATTCAAGTACGAGAAGAAGAGGAGAATGGGGTTGGCGCAAGAGAAGGGAGGAGCCAGGTCTTGGGGTAATGTCGTGGCGAACGGCGCCTGGGCTTCAGCCGCCGCGGTCCTTGAGGGGATCACAGGAGGGAGAGGGTTCGTTGGGGCGTATTTGGCGTCAGTGTCCACGGGGCTGGCTGACACATTGGCAACGGAGGTAGGCCTCCTGAGCGAGAGCGAACCAAGGTTGGTCACGGATCTCAGAAGGACCGTTGAGAGGGGGGCATCCGGGGGTGTCACCCTGCTGGGAACTTCCGTCGCGCTGCTCGCCTCAGTGACGATAGGCGTGCTCGCCGTGGTGCTCACGAATTCGATCGGTCTCAGCGGAATGTTGAGGGAGATCCCAGCGTCGACCATGCTTCTGACCTCAATCGCTGGGGGGTTCATCGGCACTATGGTCGATAGCTTCATAGGAGCGACGATACAAGGCATATACGTGTGCCAATCGTGTGGCAAGACGACTGAGAAGAAGAACCACTGCGGGAAGCCCGCTCGCAAGATCAGAGGGCACGAGTTCGTCGACAACAATCTAGTCAACTTCACCTCCATATTCATCAGTTTCGCCATAGGATACGCACTGGCCTCATGGTTCTAGTCGATTCGAAATGTCGAGGGGTTCGATCCCCTTCTTTTCCTTCATCTTCTTCTTGCAACGCATTGGCATCTGCCGAGACAGGAATCACTGAAGGTCTTAATGCTTGACGACCAAGCGGGATCAACTGACAGAGACTAGCCTAGCTTGTGCGCCTTGGCATCCAAGTGATGTCAACACCGGCGGCACGGAGGGCGGCCCGCAGAGAGACCAGAATATCGAAACGATATAACGTCCCCGTTGTCTGATCTGGGCGCATGGAACTGAGATTGAATCCCACAAGCGCCGAATGGGTGATCGTCTCGGCGGCGAGAGAGCAGAGGCCGATTTTGGAGGGCGCTGGATGTCCGTTCTGCCCGGGTTCAAAGGAAGTTCCCAGCGGGGACTGGGATGTGCTCGTGCTCGAGAACAAGTATCCGTCCCTGACGGGTGATCCACCAGAGCCGGAGGCTGTCGCCGTGCCTCCCTACAGGGTGAGGAGGTCGCACGGAGCTTGCCTAGTGGTCGTGTTCAGTCCAGATCATCACCTTCAGCTTGCCCAGATGACTGTCCAACACATACAGAAGATAGTGGATACTTGGGCCGGTCTGTTCGAAAAGTTCTCGCAGGACAAGGCCATCAAGTACGTGCTGTTCTTCGAGAACAGAGGCAAGGAGATGGGAGTGACGATAGAGCACCCTCATGCTCAGGTCTACGCCTTCCCGTTCGTGCCCCCTCTTATGCGAAGGGAGATTGCTGTTTCGCGCCGTTATTTCAGGAAGACGGGACGGTGCCTCTTCTGCGACGTGGTCAGCGCCGAATTGTCATCCGGCAGTCGCATCGTTCACGAGAACAAGAGTTCTGTGTCGTTCCTGCCGTTCGCTCCGAAGATGCCGTTCGGGGTCACGATATATCCGAGAAGACATGTGCCTGACCTTTCTGAGCTCAAGGAAGGAGAACGGAGGGATCTGGCGGACTCAATAAAGCAGATCGTCACAGCACTGGACCGGCTTTTCGACAGGGAGATGCCCTATTCGATGGTCCTACATCAGCAGCCGACAGACCGCTCGGCCTCAGAGTTTTACCACCTCCACGTCGAGTTCTTCCCGCAGTTGCGCGAACGAGACAAGTTGAAATTCCTAGCTGGCGTCGAGCTGGGTGCTGGGACCGTTACCTATGATTACCGACCTGAGGAAAAGGCGGCCGAACTCAGGAGAGTGAAGTGAGTTGGGCCAGCAGATCCCCAAGGCCTATCTCAATGAGGCAACGGAGTTTCTCGGGGAGACGCCGAAGTTCGTCTCATCAGCGCCTGGGAGACTGGACCTTCTCAACACGCATCAGGACTACAAGATGCTGTCGGTCGTCCCAGTCGCAGTGAACTTGAGGCTTTACCTGTTCGCCATCCAGACGGAGGGGAGCAGGATCGAGGCGAGATCAAAGGAACTAGCGGAATCAACCGGCCAGGGAGACTTCCAGGTGGATCTCTCTAACCTGCCGGGCCTCACTAGGGGACCCAGTGGGTACCTGTCATCAGTCATCAAGGCGCTTGAGAAATTCGCGCACGTCAGGGGCATTGCGGGAATGAAGGTCTACATTAGAACCGAGATCCCGATAGCCTCAGGCATGGGGAGCAGCGGCGCCTTGGAGGTCGCCTTTCTGGCGCTTCTCAATGGCATGTTCTCGCTGGGCCTGGACAAGCGGGACATCGCCGAATATGCCTACCTCTCCGAGAACTCCGAGATGGGGATCCCCTGCGGCAGGCTCGACCAATATTCCTCAACATATGGCGGCATGATCGTGCTTCGTCAGAGGCCGACGATCGATGTTGGGCGCCTTGACTTCCCTGGACTGGATTTCGTCGCAATCGATTCTGGAGAGAAACACAGGACCGAGTCCGTGCACTCGGTCAGACAGGCTGAGATAGACAGAGGATTGCGAGCGCTGTACGGGTCATCTGCAGTTCCCAAGGGGCTCAAGTCTAGGCTGGGACGCAGCTGTCAAGAGGCGGATTGGGAGTCAGTCAAGAGGGACGAGATCAGCAGGTACTTGTTCTTGCTTCCCGCCAAATCTGCCGATAGGATATTGTTCACGTTTCAGATGAACGGTTCGACCGAGCTTGCACTGGCAGCCATTCGCGGGGAGAGGGTGGATCTGTCGATGGCGAGGGACATCCTTGGCGAAGACAGGGCATCCAGATTGGGTCAGAAGGGATGGAATCCTCGTGATACATTGGGGGAGGTAATGAACGCGCAGCACGAGTTCCTGAGGGACCTGTACGAGGTCTCAACCCCGAAGCTTGAGAGGATCAGGGACGCCGTTCTCTACTTTGGGGGGGCAACGGGTGTTAAGATCAGCGGCGCCGGAGTGGGGGGCAGCTTGGTGGCCCTTGTCGACAACAGGCAGATTGGGGAGAGGGCTGCCAAGGAGGCAATAGAGGCCGGAGCCGTCAGCGCGTGGCCAGTCAGAGAGGACACCGGGTGCTTGTTTCAGGGGATTTCGTGAGATGGTCCGGGTTTTGGTCATAGGTGGTCTCACACTCGACAAGATCAGGACGGCCAAGACGGAAGAAACTAGGGTAGGAGGCGGCGCCTATTACTGCTCCGTGACAGCGGCAAGGTTGGGGGAAGACGTCGAGCTGAGGACCGTGGTTGGTTCAGACATGCCCCCAGAATACGTGAGGGAGATAGAGTCAGAGGGCGTCAACGTTGTGGCCCACAGGTCATCGAACTCCATTCAGTTCGTGAACACGCTGTTCGGCGACGGCAGACGGGTTCAGCAAGTGGTATCGGTGGGGGCCTCGACAATAGATGTGGATGCCGACACCGTGAAGGAGTTTGATGTCGTCCAGATCACACCGGTTCTTGGGGAAGTGGATCCGAAGCTCGCTGAGATGGACTACCCAAGAGCCACGGCTATCGAAGCGCAGGGTTTCGTGCGTGAGAGGCGAGTGGGGGATCTGGTGATGAAACACTGGGACGACCGCGACAACTGGACCAAGGGGAGGCTACTGCTTCACCTGTCAGATGAAGAGTTGCTGCACCTTTGCAACCGCAACCTCAGCGAGGCCCTGACTGACAGGGGACCCGAAGTCATCGCCCTGACCCGCTCGTCTGAAGGGTCTTTCATACTGACAAGGGAGAGTGTCCTGTTTGTCCCCTCGCTGGGCATTGATGTTGTCGATGATGTCGGTTGTGGTGACGTCTACGCAATGACCATGCTTGTTTCTCTTTTCGTCGGCAAGAATACATTGGATTCGGCAGTGGCCGCTACTGCCGCAGCGACGCTCAACGCGGAGGGAAGGGGTCTTGAGAAGCTCCGGTCGGGCAAAGAGTTCCGCGAGAGGGAGAGCTTGACAATGAAGAAATTCCGGGAATTCGGTCTATCGGGTCGACGAAGGCGGTGACGACCGGATCCTCGTGCTGCCGCCTGAAGCGTTCACCAATGTTCTCAGCGAAGTCATGGCTTCCTCGACATGGTGCGCAGGCCGTCTCCCTCTGCAACTGAAGAAGACTTCAATTGGTGACAGCCCGACCTCGGAGTATTTCACGTGTGACTTGATGTAGACTCCGCTGACGGCTTCCTTCACCTCGCCTACCATGGGGGCCAAGTCAGCTTCCGGGACCCCCTTGACGGTCATCCTGCCTGTCACGCGCATCTCCTTTCTCAGACTACCCCTGATGACGTTCAAGACCTGCCGGTCAAAGAGATCCATCATCTCTTCCGGCACGCCTGGCAGGGCCACTATTCGTGTAGCTCCCTTTCTGGCGTATACTCCGGGTGCCGTACCCTTGTTATTCTTGAGCGGCTTCGATCCTTCGGGAAGAAACGCCATCTTCTTCCTCTCCGCGGTGAGTTTTCCTCTGATGCGCGATCTGATCATCCGCAAGGCCACGCGACTGAGCACAAGCTTCACATGAAGGGCACGGGCCAGCCCCTGTAGGGTTACGTCATCCCAGGTCGGGCCCAGCCCCCCTGTCAGGATCAGCACCCTCGGCTTGTAACGGACGATGTCAGAAATCTGCCTTGACAGTTCACTCACGTCGTCTCTCAGTATCAAGGATCTCGCTATTGAGTATCCCTCGTCCTCCAACCGCTTGCCGAGCCACGCGAGATTCGTGTTCACCGTTCTTCCGTCCAACAGCTCGTTTCCGACCCCGACGACGACTATGTCTTCGGTCAAGAGGACAACAGTCCCACTTCTAAGGGATAAAAACCCACATCCACAGCCTGTTCAAAATGTCCTCCAAGTCAGAGGAGCCACCGGCCATTTTCCTGGTCGGGACAGCTGGGAGCGGAAAGACGACTTTGGCATCTTCCTTGGGAGATTGGCTCGGCCGAAAGGGCGTGCAGGCAGAGATCCTGAACCTTGACCCAGGCGTCGAGTATTTGCCCTATGACCCGATTGTGGACGTCAGAGAGTACGTCGATGTTCGCGAACTCATGAGGACGAAGGGATTGGGCCCGAATTCGGCTCTTGTTCTGGCGACCGACATGCTAGCGGACTACTTGGGCCAGATGCGCGACGTTTTTTCCGGGTCTTCTCCTGACTTATTCATCGCGGACACACCCGGCCAGATAGAGTTGTTTGCGTTCAGGGCAAGCGGTTTGCTCCTTTGCAGGGAACTCTTCGCTGGGAGCAAGGCGGTCGCCTTCCTAGTGGACGCGCCCTTCTCGGTCGACCCGATGAACTACGTGTCGAACATGTTCCTAGAGTCTGCTGTGTATTCCAGGTTGCTGTTGCCAGTCTTGACCACTGTGACCAAGGTGGACCTAGTCCCGCGGACGACAGCTGAACAGCTAACGTCTTGGGCCAAAGACCCTGACTCCATACTGCTCTACGCCAGGGACAACTACCCCTCCGAGCGCTACCTATACGTCGACTCCGTCTTACGCTCTCTTCCCAAACTGGACTTCCTCTCAAGACCGTTCATGGTCTCCGCTCTTGACTTCACGGGGTTTGTGGAGTTCAACGCTGCGATATCCAGGATGTTTTTTGGGGGGGAGGAAACCCTTGGAGGACCCCCGTCTTGAGCGCCTCCTGAGGGAGAAAAGCATTTATCTCGTGTTCTCGACGGTCGGCTGTCGGTTTGAGTCTCCTCGCACAGCTCAGCCAACTGAGGAAGGAAGCGCGTGACCTTGAGGGGCAACTTGAGAGCACAAAGCAGAGGCTCAGAGAGACGGTCGAGCGCAAGAACCAGCTCCTAGAGCAGATAAAGGGGCTGAACTCAAAGGCGGCAGAGAGCCGAAAGAGAAGGGACGAACTGAACATTCAGGTCAAAGAATCCAAGTCGCAGGAGGAGAAAGCGCTGACGGACCTGCAGAGCCTCAGGAATGAGATCCGTTCTAGGGAGTCCCTAGTCGATCAGTACAGGCGAAGGTACAGAATGAGCGAGGAAGAGGCCAGGAGGAGGCTAAACGACCTAGAGTGGCGCCTAGTGACTGAGGCGCATAACCCAAAGAGGGAGTCCTCGATGGTCGATGAAATAGAGCACCTCAGGGGGATACTCTCGTCTTACGATAGGGCCAAGACCATAGATGAGTCAGCTGAGAATTATAGGGATAAGATGGCGGAACTCAAGGAGGCAGTGGGCTCCAGCAGAAACAAGAGAAGCCTCTTGGCCCAGCAGTCGGATGAGTATCACAGGCAATATGTCGAGGCCATGGAGGCCAGGAGGGTGACCATCAAGGAACTGGAGGCAGGGAGGTCAGAGATACAGGCTCTGGCTACCAAGAAGAACGAGTTGTTCATGAAACTCGTCGAATGTGACGCTAAGGCGTACCTAATAGCTTCATCCTTGAAGACAGCGCGGGATAGCGCTAAGGTCAGAAGAGAACATGCCCTCATTGACGCCAAGGCTCAAGTCGCCGAGGAAGTCGATCAGAAGATCAAGGACGGCAGGTCCCTGTCGTTGGATGAGCTCCGCATTTACTACGAGATGAAGAGCTCGACCTGAGGTCACTCGCCGTCTAAGTTCTAAACAACAGAAACACGAAAAGCTTTTCTTGCCTTGCGCGCGAGTAATCCGATTACGGAGAGCGCAATTGGCAAGTAGTTCACAGAAGAAGGTGCTGGTTCTTTGCATCGACCTAGACGACGATTTGGGTCAGAAGACCGGCATCGCCTCCCCTGTGGTAGGACGAGAGGAGGTGCTCTCCGCGGGGATCAGGCTGGGATTAGTCGACCCTGAGGAATCTGATTCGAACGCGATATTCGCTTCGGTCAAGACGTACGATCTGATCCAGTCGAGAGGAGATGCGGCCGAGGTCGCAATAGTGACTGGATCCAAGGATGGAGAGCCCTTCTCGTCATCGACGGTCCTGGATCAGGTCTCGAAGGTATCGCAGACTGTTCAGCCCACAGATGTGTATGTCGTCACCGATGGCTTCGGCGACGAGGACATAGTCCCAGTTCTGAAGCTCAAGCTTCCGCTGTCCGGGATAGTCAGAGTCGTGGTGAAGCACAGCAAGACCGTCGAGGAGTCCTATGTGGTAGTCGGCAGGTACCTAAAGATGCTTTTCACCGACCAGCGCTTCAAGAGATACAGTCTTGGGTTCACTGGATTCTCCGTCATGATCCTGTCGGCCCTTGCATTCATCGGGTACCTCAACTATGCGCTGTTGATCATCTCAATGGTACTGGGGTTGACCGCCTTCGTTAAGGGCATGTCACTGGATAGATTCGTGATCGACAGGGCAAGGTCGGTGTTGAGTCCGCCGATGCCAGCCTATCTGCTGGCAATCAGGATACTGGCTTTCATCGCGGGGTACGGGCTCTTCTTTATCGGAGGCGCTCTCGGTGTGTATGGGGCCTTCAACGCGCTTGTCCAGCTTGGGATCACGGATCCACTCACTGCCCTTCTGAAACTGAACGTGCTCGGTGGGGAGTTCCTGAGAAGTTCCTCTCTTTACTTTCTGACGGGGGGCATAGCGCTGCAGCTGGGTAGGGCAACCGCGTTCTTCGTGGGCGACTGGGCTGAATCAAGGGGGCTGGTGGTGTCCATAGCTGTGATGGCCTCACTTTACCCACTGGCTCTTGTCATAGGCGATTTTCTGATAGACCCGAACAGGTTCCTGCAGACCACAGTGACGGCTGCTCTCACGAGCACCCTCCTCTCCCTTGTGTCGTACGCCGTTCTGACGGGCGTCCATCTGCTTCTGGAGAAGCGTCTCCGACGAAAACGTGACGCTGGCAGTTGATCCCTTGGGCTCTAAGGCTCATCCGCTCGACGGTTGATGTCCTACCGGTAGGAAGGCTGTATGAGGCTGTCCTCGTGAACCAAGTCACCTCAGGGCCGATGCCATCCCACATTGGACTCATACTCGACGGGAACAGGAGGTGGGCGAGAGAACACAACCTGTCCGATATGGATGGGCACGCAGAAGGCGCCAAGAGGCTAGAGGAGGTGCTCTCTTGGTTCCGGGAACTGAAAGTGAAGACTGTGACGATCTATGCCCTCTCAACGGAGAACCTTTCAAGGCCCCCAGAAGAGGTCAGAGGCATACTCTCCGTCATGGAGCGCTACCTGACCGAAGCTGTGAACGAGCGCCTCTTCGAGAAGGACGGGGTAAAAGTCAGGTTTCTCGGAGAAAGGGGGCTTCTTCCCGTGGAGATCACGAGGTTGATGACGGCTCTCGAGCAAGACACGTCCAAGAACGACCGCGCGTTCTTGAACATCGCCATGGGATACGGGAGCAGGATGGAGATAGTCAACGCCGCAAAGAAAATGGTGGCGTTGGCAAGGGCAGGCGCTTTGTCCCCGGAGGAAGTGAACGAGGAGCTGGTGGGCAACTTCCTCTATACCGCGTATCTCCCAAACCCAGATCCCGATCTCATCATAAGAACATCAGGAGAGCTTAGGGTCAGCAACTTCCTCCTGTGGCAGAGCGCATACAGCGAGTTGTTCTTCTTGGAGGTCAACTGGCCGGACTTCAGGAAGATAGATTTGTTGAGAGCCATAAGGTCCTATCAAGGCAGAAAAAGAAGGTATGGCAAGTAGGATCAAGTGAGGACATCGCAGCCGCCTGTCTTCACCAAGACGGTGTTCTCCCATCGGGCACCAGTTATCCCTCTCAAGTATGCCCCTGGTTCGACGGTCACGACATTGCCAGCGCGCAACTCCTCGTGATTCTTCGTGTTGACGGTTGGGTCCTCGTGGATCTCGAGCCCGACTCCGTGACCCAGACCGTGCAGTATTCCCTCCGAAAACCCGGCTGAAGCTATGACTCGGTCCGCCTTGGAGGCCAGATCGCTCGCCCTGCCCCCAGCCCTCACGTCCTTAATCGTCTCGTCGTATGCCTTCATAACGGCATCCAAGACTCTGCGGTCGTTGTCTGAGATTGCCCCAATCCCCACTGTCCTAGTCACATCTGACTTGTAATGGTCGAGATCGGCACCCAGGTCTATGACGACCAACTCACCCTCCTGTATCTTCTTATCCGTCGGCAACGCGTGAGGCAGCGAAGCCCTCCAACCAGATCCTACCGAGATCGGAAAAGCAACATCATCGCCCCCGCCCTGCATCATCTCTACATGCGCGGACCGGGCCACTTCTTTCTCCGTCACTCCGGCCTTGGCGCGGCTCAAGGCTGCTTCTGTGCCCTTCTTCGCCAGCTCTGCACTCCTTCTCAACAGGCTGATCTCACCCTCGTCTTTCACGGCTCTCATCTCCTGCACGATCCTGTTTCCAGGCCTCACGAGGGCCTTGGAGCCAGCTTCGAGCCTGCCACTAATCGGGAAAACTCCATCAACCTCAACGTAGGCGTCCCCCGATGAGCGGAGCATTCTCAGGAGTTCTTCTATTATCTCACTCTCGTTCCGCCCGGAGAACGTCTTCATCTCATTGGACTCCGCCAGAAAGAGGTCGAGCTTCGACCCGAGGATCTCCACCTCTCCATCCTTCGGGATCGACAGGATCGTCTGCCCGATGGGCCAAACACCAGTGAGGTAGTACACGTTCGGGTTCTCGAGCAGTAGCAGCCTATCTATCGCGGTCTTTTGGAGTTTATCCCTGACCTTCTCCAGTCTTGCCTTGTTCGGCCGGATTTGCATCAACTGCATTATCCTTTCGTTTCAGCAACGCTTCCATCTCCTTTTTAACTGATTTGGTGTCACGACAACCTAGCAGTTTGTTGAACCTTTCTGTCGTTGACAGCGTGAATGTCCTTCCAGCCCTTATGGCCTGGACGTAGCCTGCCTTGACCAGTTCCTTGACATGCCTGTACGAGTGCCTCCCCCTTATCTGTATGACCACGGACTGGGCAATAGGCTGCTCAACAGCTATGACGGAGAGTGTCTTGGACGCACCCCTCGATATCGGAAGCCCTGAGGATACCTTCTTCGCGTGTTCAAAATACCGGGGCTTTACCTGCATAATGTACTTGTCGACGTCAAATCTTACTATCTCAACCCCTCCCTTCCTCGTGGCGTATTCCTCGACCAGACTCTGAAGGCAGGCCTCCACCGCGTCCCTCTTCGACCTCGTCGCCCTGATTATCTCGTCGGCAGAGAGCGGTCTGCCTGCCGCAAAGAGCACTGCTTCCACTGAAGCCCTCACGTTCTCGGTCCGCCCGCGCTCACTATCCACAGCCGCTCGCCCTCTTTTCTCAGTTCGTAGTCCATCGAACTGAGCACGAACAGCAAGACTATGAAAGTCCTCACCGCCTCAAGGTAGTCGAGCCCAGAAAACAGGTCCAAGACATCGACCCGGCCGCCATACCTCATGGATATGGTGAGTCTGTCCGCCAATTCTTTCACCCTCTCCTCGATCTCCTCAAGGAAGAGATCGGGGACTATTAGGTCCTCAGCCACCTCTGTGCTCCCGACGAACATCTTTCGCTCCCTGAGCGCCCTCGTGAGCAACTCCACTAGGTCGGAAAACAACTCGCTTGAGTCGACAACTGGGTGGGAAGTCCTCACGGGCAGGTCAATGGGCAGCACAAGACGATCATACTTCACCGGTTCTTTTCCCTCAGCAGGTGGTTGGGGGGGTTCCTCGAGCTTCAACAGCTCCTCGGTCTTCCTTCTGAATATGATAGCGGATGAAAGAAGCGCTACGCCGGACCTTTCAAAGTCCACGTATCCCCCAGTTCTAATCTGGCTCAACAAGCTCCTTATTGCCGTCGCTATGTCGAGGTCCCAAACCTTGGCCTTGTAGGCGCTGAGAATGTCGAACAGGATGTTGAAGGCCGTCGCGACTGAGCTCACTTTCTCACCTTCTGACCGACGACGATTGGCATCTCCATTGCCTTGGATCTGCCGCCCTTGATATAGGTGCCTATCAGCTTGTCAGCGCCGAACGCGACGACGTCTTTGAGAGATATCAGAAGAAGCTGGGAACCGGTCGCACGCATCGACACCAGCTTCAGGTAATTCTGTACGTTCCGGGCATCTAGATGGGCGTCGATCTCGTCTAAGAAATAGAAAGGAGCGGGCTTTAGCTGCTGTAGCGCGAATATCAGGCACAGCGCAGTCACTGACTTCTCGCCACCGCTGGACCCGTAGACGAGCCTCGTCTCTTTGCCGGGGAATTGCACCATTATGCTCAGGCCCCCCTGGAAGGGGTCGTCAGGACGCTCGCACTCTAGCCTTGCTGAGCCGCCGGTGACATCTACGAAATATCCACCGAAGGTCTTGCTGACGGTCTCGAGGGCCTGAAGAAAGGCCTGTTTCTTGGACATTTCGATCTCGGATATCAAGTCAAGGATGGCCTTCTTCTCCTCCTCCAAAGTGTTCAGCCTCTGGGATATCAGGACGTAGTTTTGGGAATACTGGTCGTAGTGTTGCCTTGCGAGCATGTTCAAGGCGCCCATCCCCAAGAGCTCGCTCTCGAGCTCCTTGGCCAGCGACTCGCAAACCGCCGCTTCCAAACCACCCAAGTTCGGCAACTTGGGGGCACCCAAGGATGACATCTTCTCCCTCACGGATGATATCTCCTTCTCCACTTCATATTTCCTGAGTTGGGCATCAGCGATCTTGTTTTGTGATTCCCTCAGTCTAGCGTCTAAGCCTTCGATAGCATCCTCTGCTTTCTGCATATCGTCGGCCAGTTGATCCCTACGCTCGTCAGTCTCGGGCTTTGTCGTCAATTCCCTCAGCCTAGTTTGGACTTGCGCGATCTCTGCGTCCAGTTTCGCCCTTGCTTCGGTCAGCTCTCTCAATTTCATGTCGGCGTCCTTCAGGGCGCTGGCGATCTCAAGGATCCTCGCGGCGGTGCTGGCCCTGTTGCGCATTGACAATTCAAGTTGCCTGTCAACCTCGGCCACCCTCCTTTTGGAGGCCTCCAAGGCCTGCGTCGCACCCCTGATCTCGGCATCGAGATTCTTGAGTCTCCTCTCCGACGAGCTCAAGAGAGCAGAGCCTTGGAAGGCCCTCGACCGAGTGATCCTCCTTTCTCTAAGGGAAAGGGACAACTGCCTTCGGAGATTCTCCAGCTTCTCCCGCATCTCTCGCCTCCTTTTCTTGGCTTGAAGCAATCTCACCTTGACCCCCTTCACCTTCTCTTCCTCGGCCAACAGGAGACTTTCTTCTGCGTTCATCCTGTCCGTGAGGTCATCGAGCAACCTAGATGCGGCTTTTCTGACACGCACGGTCTTCTCCAGCCAGGAGCCAGCCTTGGAGATGCTCTGCTTCAGATCAGTGACACTCTTGTGGAGAATCTCCTCCCTGAGTCTCCTTGCCTCCGAAAGGTCGGCTTCGAGGGCCTTCAGCGTGTCCATGAGTGTCGAGGCGCTGATCCTAGGCGCGCCGCGCACCCCTCCGGAACCCCCACTTCGGAGGACGAGCCCCTTTCTCGTGACGACGCTTAGCCCTTTCTGGAATGCCACACCAGCCTGCGTCGCGTCACTCACTAGGACAAACTCTCCTATCTGAGAACGGAGGAATTCTCCCAGCTCAGGCGGGAACTGGATATGATCTATCAGCTTATCCCCAGTCTCCCGGCTCACTTGTGGGGATTCGCCTTCTCTCACCAACCAAGCCGAATCAACGCCGATGTTCAGAAGGGATATCGAAATGGCCGAGGTGTCCTCCTCCTTTCCTATCACTATCGCGTCAAGCCAATCCCCTAGGGTCGCATTCATGGCGGGTTCGAGATCCGGCGGATACCTGATCATCTCCCTGAGCAGTCCAGATACAGAGATGCCTGCCTCCTTGAGTACCATTGAGACATAGTGAGGGTCTGAGGCGTTGAGGCCGAACGTGTTCTCAAGTTTCCCCCTCACTCTTTCCGCCGCCGCTTCCAACTTGCTCATGAGTTCTCTTAGTGTCATCTCACCCTTCTCGAGTCTCTCCGCTTTGGAGAGGCTCTGGGTTAGGCTTTCGCCGAACGTCTGGGCTTCTCTCGTTATGGTCTCCAAGCGCGCATTGAGCCTCTCCACTTTCGTTCTGGACCTCAGGTATTTCTTGGCATGAAACCTCCTCTTCTCGGCGGCTGCTATCTCACTGTTTTCCAGCTCCCCGATCTGCTCATCGATCCTTTTCAGCTCGAACTCAGTCTGAGCCGCATCCAACTTGATGGCCTGAAGTGCAGCCTCTACTTCCTTGAGCTTCTTCCGCGAGGACTCGCTGTCCTTTCTGGCCTTGTCTGCTATCCGCCTGATCCTATCCCTGACGGAAGAGGACCTCTCGATCCTGAGCTCTAAGACCCTGATGTTGGCCACGGCGGCCCTCCTCCTTCTCCTCAGATACCTTATCGCTGAGGACGTCTTCCTCCTCAGTCCTCTTCGCTCGCCTATCTCAGCTGACAACCGCCTTTTGGACTCCTTCCATTGCTGAAGGCCATACTCGGCCCTTGCCAACTCCGCCATCTCATTCGTCAGAGTCGCAGCGAGTTCACTCGAGTTCATCCTAGATGTATCCTCGGCCACAGCGTCGAGCTTCAGGATCGCATCGACCACGGCCTTCCTGTGCTCAGTCGCCTCTCTTCTCTCGTCCTCGATCCCCCGCGCGTCGGCTGAAAGCTCACTGATGTTGTTCAGGATCTCCTGCAACCTTGGCTCGAGAGAGCCAAGCCGATTGGATAGCATGTATCTCCTAAGTTCCTCTGTCATTTCGCGCAGGGTCACCGAAGCCATGGCGCGATTCATTTCCCGCTCCAGCTGTTCGATGTTGGTCCTCACTTCCTCAAGGCGGCTCATAGCAACCCTCAAGTTGGTCTCCGCCTCCTTCAGTTCTTCCTCTGCTTGCTTCTTCCTCTCGTCAAAGCTGGAGATTCCCACAGCTTCTTCGATCATGCCTCTGATCTCCTCCGGGCTCTTCTCGGATATTCTGGATATCTCGCCCTGCACGACTATGTTGTAGCCCCTAGAACTCAGTCCGGCCATGCTCAACACGTTCATCACGACGGATCTCTGGGCCCTGCGTCTGTTCAGGAAGTACTTGCTCTCCCCTCTCTCGTCTATGTACCTGGTGACGACGAGTTCACGCTCATTCATGGGGATCCTTCCGTCGCTGTTGTCAATCACCATCCTAACGTAGTACTTCTGCCCCTTTCCTCTGCCCCCGTCTGATATCAGACTGGATAGCTTGTCAGCGCGCAGGGCTCTGGTCGAGTTCTCCCCCATCACAAACCTGACCGCGTCGATCAAGTTGCTCTTCCCAGAGCCGTTAGGGCCGGTGATCACGCTCAGGCCTGGAGAAAGGCGAATTGTGGTCTTGTCGGCAAATGACTTGAACCCCTTAAGCTCCAGCCTAGAGATATACATCTGGGGCCCTTCCTCTACTCCATCATTCTCCTCAGCACAGCCAGATATCTCTTCGTGTTCTCAAGCTCATCGCCAGCGCTTTCATTCTCAAGCGATATCACCCCAGCATAGCCGAGAACCTCAAGTTTCCTCATGAACCTGGCGACATCCGTTTTGCCCTCACCCGGTCCGACCACCACATAGCGTTTTGAGTCGGCGCCCTCGAATACTTCTTTGTCGTCAGGCTTCGCCCGCCTGATGTCTTTCATGTGAATATGGAGGACATATTTGAAGACCTTGTCGATTGCGGAATTGGCGTCGTCCCCGGCCGGAACAAAGTTGCCGACATCGAAGTTCAGGCCCAGATTGGGAGAGCCAACCCTCCGCATTATCTCCAGCAACTGGGCTGCAGTCCCGTAGAGCTCCCCATGGTTCTCAAGGGCCAACTTGACCCCATGGTCTCCGGCGTAGTCTGCGCCAGCCGATAGCCCCTCTATCATCAATTCGAAGGCCCGTGAGCGGGATATCCCGTCCTTCGGCGCGCCAGCGAACACCCTCACGATCGGCGCGCCGATCTTCTTCGCGACGTCGACCCCGCGTTGCACCTCCCGTACCGCACTCCGGAAATCGGAGCGATCGGCTTTTACGAAATCATTGCCGACGTCATAGGCGGACACGAACAGCTCTAGCCCTCTCAATTGATCGGTCGCCTGCCTTATCTCGTCATCTCTCTCGCGCCAGAATACGTTCAGAAGTTCCACGTTCTTGGTGCCGAGGTCGTTGGCGACGCGAATGAAGTCGGCAACGCTCATTCTGCCTTGCTCGGCTGCCCTGTGGAAGCTCCACATGCTGACGCCGACTTCCATATCAACCAGCCACCGCGACCACAACTCATTAAAGCTTTCGACTGAGCGTATCTCGAGAATCCAACATCAGACAGACTCAGGGAGATGCTGAGCCCAGTCCAAACTCTTATCTAGGCCACTGTCACTCGCGGATCAATGACGATATACCAAGTCAACCTCAAGAAGAGGAAGAGGACGGGAGGCGCAAGGACCCCTTCCAGAAGCAGGCGTGAGTACGAGATGGGCCGCGGCCCGACCGAGACCAAGGTTTCCGAGGGGGAAGAAGTAGTTGAAGAAAGGAGGGTCTTCGGGGCGAATATCAAACTCAGAGTCAGGGCCGTGGGCATGGTGAACGTGAGCTCCAAGGACGGCAAAACCACGAGGACCAAGATCCTAGCGCTTGCTGACAATCCATCGAACCCCCTGTATTCAAGGAGGGGGATCATAACCAATGGTGCCATAGTCAAGTCGACGATTGGCATGGTAAGGGTCACATCCAAGCCAGGCAAGGACGGAACGCTCAACGGGGTGCTTCTCGAGGAAGCAGCGAGCGCATGAAGAGGATAGGCAAAGACCACTACAGGGTGATATACCCCCAGTACTTGGACTCCAAGAGATCCAGGCAGGAAGGCAGGAGGATTCCCAAGTCAGTTTCGATCCCGGCCCCAAAAGAGTCAGAGTTCAGATCGGCAGCCAAGGACCTGAAGATTAGGTTCGAGATCCAAGCCGGCAAGTCCTATCCCAAGGCGGGAAAGGCAGGGTCCTTCAGAGTGTTGGTCTTCACGGATGAGACTAAGTCAAGAGTGATCGAGAAATTGGCACAGAGAATTGCAACGAACAGGGGCAAGACTCACCAGACCGAATGATTATATACGCGTACATTCAGTGAGAATTGCGTTTGGCTGGGGGGACGAAGCTCGTTGACATAGGCTGTGTGAGTGGCCCCACCGCGCAAAACAAGTTTCTCGTGAGGTTGACAAAGGTCCCCAGAATTGGCGATAGACTCTGTGATATTAATGGCAACCAGGTCGCTCGCGTCAGGGATGTCATAGGCAATGTGGACAGGCCCTTTGCGGTCGTCGAATCTGCGTCGAAGGGCGCTACACTGAGGGAATCCATGAAACTTTTCCTCCGGGGGAGCAAGGGTGTCGAACGATGACCAAGGAGGAATCTTGCCCTCACTGCGGCTCAAAGAGGTTGTTGTATGATTCCAGCACCGGAGAGCTTGCGTGTTCGGACTGTGGTCTCGTGGTTCACAAGACCGAATATGACTTCTCTCCAGAATGGCGGGCCTTCACAGAGGAGGAAAGGGATCAGATGGAGAGGATAGGTCCGCCGAGATCTTCACTTTTTGACAGCGGTGGGCTTTCAACAAAGATCGTGCCGACCAAGAGGACCGAGGGAGATTCACAGGATCCGAACCGGTACCTCAGGCTAGCTAAGTGGCAGGATCGCTCGGCTTCCTCCTCGTCTGAGGTCCGTTCCCTCCCGAAGGCTCAGTGGCTGATAAGCAGCTCAGGCCTGAAGTTGAATTGCCCGAGGGCTATCATCGAGAGGGCAGCCGAGATATACAAGGAGGCTCACCTAAAAGGGTTGGTGAAGGGCAGGGCCATGGAGGCCGAAGCGATGGCGGCGCTGTACATGTCATGCAAGAGGTTTGACAACCCTAGAACCCTTGAGGAGATATCGAAGGTTTCTGGGGTCAAGAAATCCTCGATAGCGAAGTCCTACAGGGAGATGGTCTGGAGCATGGGTTCCCCGAAGAACAAGGACGAGTCGACGCTCGTGCTAGTGAGGCTGTCTGACAAGCTTAACCTGCGGGGAAAGGGACTCAAGATCGCCCTTGAGCTGCTTGAGCGAGCCAAGGAAAGGAAGCTCAGCTGTGGCCGGTCTCCCACAAGCTTGGCCGCAGCCTGTATCTACCTTTCCTCCATGATGGTCAACACGCCAATAACCCAGAAGACGGTGGCATCAGTGGCGAATGTCACCGAGGTAACCCTGAGGAACAGGTACAAGGAGATGATCGAGGTTCTGGGACTCAAGGTTCAATTGTGACAATAAGCGCTTAATAATTCCGTTGGGTCTCTTTACATGAGTCTTGTCGTCCCGGTTCGTCACAAAAAGGAGCACTCTTGAAAGGAAGGCCCTAGACATAGTGATGAAGTCCGGGCCTGAGGGGATTCTGCAGACCGAGCTGTGGAAGAAGATAGGGGTGAGCAGCAGAGAGGGCTCGAGGATCTGCGTGAGGCTCGAAAGATGGGGGCTGATAGGCAGGGAAAAGTTCCTCAGCGACGGCAGGTGGACGTACAAGATCTTCTCGACCAAACCTCCTCTTAAGTTGGACTCAATAATGGGCGCTCCCTGCATCACTTGTCCGTACTTCTCCCAGTGTGCCCCTGGTGCCGAGGTGTCTCCGGAGCGTTGTGTTTGGATCGAGGAGTGGGTCTTGACATCGGAGGTTGCGTACCGGCCACAGAATGCCTGATCCCAAGCGTCGGTGGGTGGAAGAGAGGAACAGGGACTTCTACCACAGAAGGGCGATGGAACTTGGCTATAGGAGCAGGGCCACGTTTAAGCTCATGGAGATGGACAAGAGGTTCAGACTCCTCAGAAACGGGATGAGGGTCCTGGAACTCGGCTCAAGCCCCGGTGGTTGGACACAATACGCTTCAGAGCGGGTTGGCAGAGAGGGGCTGGTAGTGGCAGTGGACGAGGAGAACCTGAAGCCCCTTGGGCTCTCCCAGGTCAGATTCATCAGAGCAGACGTGATGGACAGATCTCTCGAATCATCAGTGGCGGCCGTACTCGAGCCAGCTACCGTTGATTTGGTTCTATCCGATCTAGCCCCAGACATGACGGGCAGGTATGAGCTGGATCACGAGAGGCAGATGGCGTTGGCAAGGCGGGCGGTCGAGATATCCAGAGCGTTCCTTAGGAAAAAGGGAAACCTGGTCGTGAAGATATTTGAGGGGAGACTGTCGCCGGAACTGGTGCGTTCCGTAAGACCGTTTTTCAGCAAGACCACGAAGTTCAGAGCAGCCGCATCAAGGAAGAGGAGCACAGAGAGCTACCTCTTGTGCCTGGGCCTCAAGGGGTAGCGGGTCTCACGGAAAGGGCCTCGGTAATCTCCTTGAGACTGGCCTGAGCCTTGACCGCGTTGGGATCGAAGAGCGTCCTGCCGGACCTTATCCCCGCCTTCCGAAGTCTGTTCAAGATCTCAGCTATGGGAAGGGCTCTCCCATCACATGCCTTGGCCAGCAAATCATGAGGGTAATAGCCTAGGATGTCACTCTCCTCGGCGCGAATCTTGCCAATGAGCACGTCTGACTCCCGGGAAACACCTGCGCCCCCCTCCGCGAGCCTTGACACGAAAATGGAATCCTCATATCCGCTCGTCCACATGGGGCCACAGACGGCCTTGTTCCGCTTCGTGCCTATATGCAGCCCGGCAAGGTCATGGCAGCTCATCGCCTCCCAGCCCCCATCGCCGTCTGAGGACACAAGGTAGCCGACGTGCTCCACAGCAGAAAGAGCCTTGGACCTGCTTCTGTGGAGCCGGAAATACGCCCTGAAGTAGTTTCTCTCCGCGTAGCTGACCAGGGGCTCTGCGCCAATCTCATGACGAGCCGCAGCCCGCACTACCGCTCCGATGAGAACCCTCACCCCGATCTCCTTCTCACATGGCAACTTGCAACAATAGGAGTCGTACATCAACCTCATCTTGTTAGGGAAGAGCCCGCAGAGCACAGGTGAGTCGGTGGCCGTCACTGCCAGATATCCCCCGTGGATGAGAGACAGGAGGGCATTGTCAAGAAAGGGAGCTGGACTACCGAAAGGATCGATGTCGACGTATGAGAATCTGTCTCCTGGCTCCGAGTGCTCCGCCAAGAACATGTTCGCGTCATTGCAGCTCGCATGCAGTCTCCTCCCAACCCTGTTCAGGTTCGCATTTCGTCGGATGAGGTCAAAAGCGCGCCTATTGAGATCGTTAGCAAGTGCTCTGTCCGTAACCTCGGTCTCCAGCAGGAACCTTATCGATCTCACGCCGACTCCGGCGAGTGGGTCGCCGACTATCATCTTCCGTTCTGAAACCGATCCGACCGTTCTGAGGAAAGCTACGGCGATGTCCCTGTTCGTCTTCATGAGCGGATTATAGAACACTGGGGTCTTGGACGGGACATACTCCTTGTTGCTGGACCGGTATGTCTCAAGCTTAGATACCTCGATCCGGGCGCGTCCTTCGCTTATCATCTCAAGATCCAAGTGAGACGATAAGTCGGTGATTTGGGTTACATTTATCCATGAGCGGACGGGCGGTCCGTCATGTATGACGTGCTCGTCGTGGGTGCCGGGCCAGCTGGAGCGACTGCAGCAAGGTTCGCGGCGAAGGCCGGCCTCTCCGTCCTCATGCTTGATCAGAACCCAATGGCTAAGATAGGCGAAAAGACCTGTGGGAACGCGATTAGCACTGACGTCTTCAGCGAGCTGGAAGTCGACCCGCCGAGGTCTGCGTACCACGGTTTGGTAGACGGCATCGAGATCGTCTCGCCGGACTGGAATGTGACATATCACCTTGAGCAACAGGGGGCGAGAGGCATGATGTTGGACAGACTGGGGTTCGGTCAATACCTCCTCGGGCTGGCCTTGGATGCGGGAGCTGAGTTGCGGGACAACTTCGCTGTCACGGGCCCTATCGTCGATAAGTCCGTCGCCGGGGTACGCGGCGTGAACCTGAGACAGAAAAGCAGGGAGGAAGTTGGGGCGAGGATCACAGTGGAGGCCTCCGGCGTGGGCGCCGTGATAAGAAGGAACATGGGCAAAGATGTCGACAACTCGACTGACAATGACGAAACAATGGTGTGTCACAGACAGATAAGGAATGTGGGAGGAAACGACTCGAAGTTCCTCAGGATATATCTGGATCAGGAGGCCGCGCCAGGGGGATACATTTGGTACTTCCCGATGGGCGGGGACATGGTCAACGCAGGACTGGGAGTAGCGAAGGGGACGACGAATCCGGAGAGGGCCTTCGAAGTGTACGCGAGGAAGTTCCCTGGCTTCAACAGGGCGGCGTTGGTACACGCTGGGTCCGCGATAGTGCCGACTCGAAGGCCGATGGCCCCATCAGTGCACGACGGCATCATTTTCACCGGTGACGCTGGCTTCACTGTCGACCCGCTCCACGGCGGTGGAATCGCTTCCTCGATGCAAGCGGGAAAGATAGCAGCCCGAACCCTAGCTGAGGCCGTCGAGGAGGGGGACTATTCGATGAAATCCCTTTGGTCCTATTGTCATGACTTCAACACGACCGTGGGTCGCTTGCATGCCACTCATGATGTCCTGAGAATATTCCTGCAGGGTCTTTACAACGAAGAGGCGAACTTCGGCATGGCGAACCGCGTGATAACCGAGCAGGACGTGATGGACATGAGTTCAGGCAGGCCCTTCAAACTGAGCCTCACTGATGCCATCAGGAGATTGCTGACTGCTGCCGAGAAGACGGCGCTGTTGGGCAGGCTGGCGAGACTGCCAAGTCTCTTGAAGAAGGCTGAGGACATCTACGCTGGGTTCCCGGGTGAGCCGGGCCGACAGTTTGAGGCATGGAAGGAAAGGGACTCAGCACTTCACAGGAGAGTTCACGAGCTCGTGGGAGGAACCGCCCTTGTTAGAGCCATGGCAGCTGCGAGGGATAGCTGAAGTTCGCAGCTTCCACCTGGACCGACTCTCCTTTCCTCCTCTGGTACGAGGCGGAAACGAACGCGTAGAAGCAGGGGTTGGGGGCTCCGGGCCAGCTCTTGAACTCCGGGTGGAACTGCGTTGCCAAATAGAATGGATGTCCGGACAGAGCCAGCACCTCTGCCCTTCCGTCGTCGGACGTGCCCACGATCTCGTATCCAGCTGACGTTATTCTCTGCACGTAATCGCTATTCAACTCGTATCTGTGCCTATGTCTCTCGAACACCTCATCTCTTCCGTATATCCTGTGGGCCAATGTCTTGCGCTTAAGGTTCACCCTGCTCACCCCCAGTCTCTGAGTCCCGCCCATGTTCTCGATGTTCAGCTGATCTTTGGATATGTGCACGACGGGATAAGGCGTTTCCGGGTCTACCTCGGTGGAGTTGGCCCGCGCGAGGCCCAAGACATTCCTAGCGAATTCCACCGCGGACAGCTGGAATCCGAAACACAGCCCCAAGAACGGTACTCCCTTCTCCCTGGCATACCTCATCGCGACCATCTTTCCCTCAGCCCCCCTACTACCGAATCCTCCAGGAACTAAGATCCCGTCTGCCTTCTCAAGTGATGATGTGGCACCAGCCTCCTGCTCAAGTTCCTCTGCCTCGACCAGGGCCAAGTTCACCTTCAAGTCCAGTTTGCCACCGGCGTGGTTGAGCGCGTCCATGACGCTGATGTAGCTATCAGGCACAGTGACGTACTTCCCAATGAGGGCGATGTTGACGGTGCCCCTTGGGTTCACGATGCCCGCTATGGATCCATTCCAGTCTCCCCAGTCGGGCGTCGGACACTTCAGCCTGAGCTTGGAGCACAGTGCCTTCCCAAGCCCTTGCTCATCCAAGTATCCGGGCAAAGCATAGACTGAGGCTAGATCCACAGCGGCGAATGCATACCGCCTCTCGACGGAGGAGAACAGGGCCACCTTCACCATGACCTCCTCAGACGGAGCCCCCTTTGACCGGACGAATATCAGGTCCGGCTGCAGGCCCGTCCTCCTCAACTCCTGAACGCTATGTTGAAGGGGCTTCGTCTTGTACTCGCTGGTGGTCTCAAGAAACGGTACCAAGGCAACGTGCGCTATGACGGTGTTGCCTTCCCCGGCCTCCAGCCTCATCTGCCTGACCGCCTCAAAGAACGACATGCCCTCTATGTCACCGACCGTGCCGCCAATCTCGACTATGCCAACTTCTGCCTTCGCTGACTCCGTCGCGTCTCGGATCCTGCGTTTGATCTCGTCTGTGACATGAGGTATGATCTGAACACACTTGCCCAAGTAGTCCCCCCGCCTCTCCCTTTGAATCACCTCGAGGTAGACCTGACCGGTCGTGATGTTACTCCTCTTGTTTATCGTCGTCTTCAGGAACCGCTCGTACCTGCCAAGGTCGAGGTCAGTTTCGCCACCA
>Ga0172365_10000027_pt1 | contig 76197 bp, 81 predicted proteins | sample LakKivSesite48cm_FD_114535 | JGI IMG/M metagenome (GOLD analysis project Ga0172365, IMG submission 114535) | Sediment microbial communities from Lake Kivu, Rwanda - Sediment site 48cm | ecosystem: Environmental > Aquatic > Freshwater > Lake > Sediment | place: Rwanda: Western Province, Lake...
GTTTTTTTGTTTTGATGAATTATCTCCGGAGGAAGCATATAAGATTCCCGCGAAGATGATGGTGCCGACCGCCAAGATGGCGCCGATACCGAGGCCGACGTTAAAAATATTCGCAATTCCTCCCGGAATGAAACCGTCTATCGCGGCCATAATGCCGCTTGGACTCTCTTCAGCCAAGGCGATGTTAATCAAGCTCATAGATTAATTATATGCCATAAGCCGATATTTCTTATATCGTCTTAACCATTAATACAAGCCAGTTCTTGTTCGGCCTGCCTCATGGACAAATTGAACAGAGGATTGATATTCACGGCTTCAATGATGCCGGTTTCCGGATTAAGCTTGCGCGTTTCAAAATGAAGATGGCAGCCGGTGCTTTGGCCGGTTGAGCCGACATAGCCGATGACTTCTCCTTTTGAGACGGAATCACCGGAAGAAAGGCCGGAAGAAAATTCGTTTAGGTGCGCGTAATAAGTAATGGAGCCGTCGGTGTGTTTGATAAACGCGTACCAGCCAAATCCGGCCGTTTTGGAGCTGGTATTCTTGTAAAAGGTTCCGTCTTTGGCGGCTCTGACTGGAGTGTCGCAGTTCACGGCAAAATCAACGCCGCGATGCGGAAGACACTGGTTTGAAATTGGATGTATTCTCATTCCATAAACGGAAGAGATAGAAGAGGCTCCGCTTATCGGGGCGAGCATTCCCGCGGCATCAAGCGACAGATATGGAGTGTAGTAAGGAAGGGGGGTCGGATCATTAAAGGATAGCTTCGGGATATCTATTTCGCGGAATTCAAGAATTTCCGGATTGGCGACGGATATAATAACAAAACCAAAGGCGATGAGGGCCAACCCTTTAACCGCCGCCCAAATCCATTCACGGGCGTATTTTTGTTTGGATGGATTGTCTCCCGCCGAAGAATAGAGAATGCCGGCGTAAATGACCGTTCCGACCGCCAAGATGGCGCCGACGCCCAATCCGACATTGAAAATATTTTCAATGCCTCCCGGGATAAAGTCGTTTATGGCGGCCATAATGCCTCCCTCCGTTTGGGGACCCATAGAGGCGCATTATGAGGCAAAAAAGCGAGAAAATGGAAGACTACTTTTCAGCCGGTTCTTCAAAGGGTTCTTCGGCGGCTCTTTCTTCAGCATCCATTTCGGCTTCAATGGCCGCTTCTCTTTTTCTCGCGAGGAGCTCTTCCGGATTCGTGGTGATTATCGCATTTTCAAAGGCAGAGGGAACGATTTGAACAGCAACGTGCTTTTGGCCCACAAGCATCAGTCCCTGTCCGACGCCAACGTCTATAAGATAGTTCTTTTCCACGTCGGTTAAGTTGAACGCCTTGCCGACGATGTCAATCGTGGCGGGAGACTGCTTAAGCAGAATCTGGAGGGACGAGTTTGTGATGACCGGCCTGCCGTAAGGAGAGCTCAAGAAGTCTTCCACATCCTGGGTAATGGTCGTGATTCCAAGGTAATACTTTCTCGCGCGTCGGACGAGGTTAAAGAGAAAAGCGGCGGAATCGGGGTATTTCATCATAAGCCACGCCTCGTCCACCACCATGATTCTGCGCTTGAGTTCCGAGCGCACGACGTTCCAAACGTAGTTCAAAACAATGTACATCGCGATGGGGCGGAGTTCTTCTTCCAGGTCTCTGATGGAAAAGACGACAACATCGTTTTTGGTATCAATGTTTGTCGGGCGGTTTGCGAAACCGGCATAGCTTCCTTTAGTGAAGCGGTAAAGCCGGTCGGCTAAATCTTTTCCGCCATCCATATTACGGAGGATGTCTTCCAGGTCTCCAAGCAAGGGAGGCTCAATTCCCTTAAAGTCGCGTCCCGGAGCGATGTCGCGGGAAGCATAAGTTTCGTTGATGGCGCGGTCCAAGATTCCTTCTTCCGCCGGAGTGACGGCGCCGACCATAAGTTTGATAAGTCCGGTAAGGCTCGCGATGTGGGACTGGAGTACTTCGCCCTCGTCTTCTCCCTCCGGAACAACCGGAATATCAAAAGGATTGATGCTGTCTTTGGAAGTAAGCGAGATCTTAAATGTTGTTCCGCCGACGGCATCGGCGAGAGACTGATATTCGTTCTCGGGGTCAATAATTAAGACGTTCACACCGAGCATAATGGAGCGCAAAAGCTCAAGTTTCGCCGCGTAGGATTTACCGGAACCGGACCGGGCGAAGATGGTTGAGTTGTGGTTTTCCAAATCAAATCGGTCAAAGATGACAAGGGTATTGTTGTGGAGATTAAGACCGTACATTATACCTTCGTCGGAAGTAAGGTCGGGGGAGATGAACGGAAAAAACGCCGAAGCGGGACTCGTGTTCATCGCGAAGGTTATTCCCATGAAGTTCTTGGAAAGGGGGCTTATGGAGCGCCACAGCTTAGTCTGCTCAAACATGGGGGTTTTGACGGTGATGAGAGAACGCTCAAAGGTGGAGACTATCTTATATTCAAGCTTTTTAATCTCTTCCAGAGTGTCGGTGTAAACGCAGCAATAAAGGCTGACGGAAAACAGCTTCTCCCTCGTTTGCTGAAGAGTGTCGCGGAGTTCTTCCGTATCCATAAGGGCGGTTTCAAGCGCCGGATCGCGGACCAGCCCTTTTTCTTCGCGTTCGGCGATGGCGGCGTTCAGCATAGCCGTTTTTTTAGTGAGATTCTTAAGCGCTATGCCGGTATCAATGGGAGACATATGGATGGAAATATCCATAAGTTCCGGCTGGTTGATGATGGGATCCAGCCAGTTGGAGGCGAGATATCTCGGGTAGTTAAGCACAAAAAAACTTTTGACAAATTTATCGTTTATTTTCAGGTAGTCCGATTTAAGTTCAATCCGTTTGGAGGCTATCGGGTCATCGTCGGGAATAGGCTCTTTTTCGGTAGTTTTTGGATTGTAGAAATTAATGCAAAGCTCCCTGAGTTCCGCATCGTTTAAAGTAACGGCGCGGAGGCCGACATGACGAAGTCCCTGAAGGGTCTGTTCCGTGCGGAAATTCAGCTTGTCCATGTGCTGCATCAGGTCCTCAACCGACATATTGGCGTTTTTCTCTTCTTCTTCCTTCTTTTTCGCGCCGATGCCGGGTACGGTTACCATGTCAAACGGAACAGTGACGAAGAAGCTTTTCTCAACGACGGTGTTCTCGGAGATGAATTTTTCTATGAATTGAATGTATTCGGCAAACTGGTTTTTAATGAGAGGATTCTCTTCTTTATCCATCCTCGCTTTCATATTATTCAGATATTCTTTGATGGCGAGGCGGCGGGAGTGAACGTTAAATTGAATATTGAAATCCAGGGAATTAAGGAGGTTCTGAAAAGAAGAGATTATGGAGTCCTGTTCTTCTTCGGACTTAAGGTCTAAATTGATTCCTGCGACCATAATGACCTTTCTCATTCCGCCGCTCTTCAGAAAGATGGTGTTGTTCCTGATTTCCTTGACGTCTGAAAGGGTTTCGGTGGAACCGACCGGCTCCTGGTTTTGCGAAACTGGTTTTGATGGTGTTTGTGGCATTTTATCTGTAATCAACTCTTCTTGCGGCGATGGTTTCGCCGGTCGCCCTTTCCACGAATTCATACCCTTCTTGCTTTGAGGTTTGTTTCAGGCTCTCTTCGCGGAAAGGAATAGGGGAGGAGGAGGTGGTGATTTTACCGAAGAGACTCTGGAGGCGGGATCTCTTAACAGGCGCCGGAACGGCTTCAGTCGGAGCGATCGGGGGAGGAACTGGAATTTCTGAGACAGCGGAAGCGGCGGGAGTAATGGGAGCCGTTTCGGCGGGAGTTGATATTTCAAACTGTTTAGCGGGTCCGCCGGCCGGCGGAGTAGCGGGAGGCATGGCAGAGATGCCGATAGGGCTGATTCTCATCGGTGTCGCCGGAGCGGACGGGGCGGGCATGGATGGAGCGGCGGGCGCCGGAGAGGGAGTTTTAATAGTGGCGGCGGGTTCGGCTGGCGCCGAGACAGGCGGCATGGCAAGTCCGGCTGCTGCCGAGACAGGTCCGGCGGCAGGCATTTGTCTTGGAATTTCAAATTTTTTGGACGGCGGGAGAGGTTCAAGGTTTTTCAGACCAATTACCTCGCTTTGTTTGGGCTTGATGGTGAGGATTTTTGGTTCCCACATGTATTTGAACGCCGCCAACATAAAGATAGGCATCGGCCGGCCGTTTACTTTCATTAAGGCGAGAACAAGAGAAGTTCCCACAAGGAAAGACGAGACGATAAACCAAAACCAGGTCGTGAGGACTGTGAAAAGCATAAAGGAGAGGGCGACCGCCACTCCGACATAAACAAATTGAATTACGGTAAAAGGCCCTACAAGCTTGTTTTCCGTCTCAAATTGAGGGACCTGAAACTGCATGATATCTGAATTTTAAGTAAGCCACAGATGACTTACAAGGGCAAATCGTTCAAATCAACCACGTTATTCGGGTCAATTTTCTTGGATGTTTCCGGTTTGCCGAACTCTATATTGACCACCGGGGTGCTTCCCCGCGCTTCCGGTTCAGCGGAATAGAACATCGGCCTTATGGGGCTCGCGCCGTTCGCACTTGCGGACGCTTGCTCAACGGTTTTTTCTTCGTGAATCACGAAAGGAGCGGGGGCTGGAGCGGAAGCGCTCGTTTGATTAATTAAAGGAGCCGCCAAGGGTTCGGTGTTTGCGTCAAAGTTGGGAGTGAGCGGAGCGGACTCGTTTATCACCGGAGCGGGCCCGTTTGCCGTCGGGGCGGACTCATTCATTTCCGAAGCGGGGCTTGCTGCCGGAGCGGGAGAGAATTCCACCGGAGATACAGCGTTTCCTTCCGGGGGTAATTCATCAAGAGGGGATATGGGGCCGGTCTTCTCCGCAGTTTTTTCCGGCTCTTCTTCGGGCTTAGCGTTCGGATTATACGGAATGGTGTTTGCCTCATCTAAGGGGGCGATAACTGATATGTCTATGCCGGATTCGGCGAGGGGCCCCTTAATAGGAAGGAGGGAAAGATTAACGAGCTTCGCGACAAGGGTATCGCCCCGTTTGTTTTCAGGGAGAGAAGTGAGTAACTTTATTTTGAATTCAACCGGAGTGATCGTTTTAAGAATCAAACCGACAACGGCTTCAGACAAAGGAGAGGACGACGAGAGACCGAATTCGTGCGTTACCGAAACCAGTGAATCTATAAATTCATCGGAATCAATCCAAGATTGGATGATTGGATTAAGTTCGTTGAAAGTCATTTGTTGATTTAAGACTTATCTGCCGAAGCCTATTGGCCTTTTGGGAGGAACCGGTTCCTGTTTCCAATCCTTCTTTTGTTTAAGCACGTCTATCTTCGCTTCAATGCGTTCAACTTCCGCTTTCTCCATAGCAGTAGTCGCTTCATTAAACGCTTCTTTCCTTCTCTTAAGAGCCTCTTCTATCTTCTGTTGAGTGCCGGAATCTCCTTTTTGGCCAATACTGGTCAGATCGGAGTTGGATAGCCTGACTACCTGGTTGTCCAAATCGCTTACAATGTTGTCCGTAATTTGCTCTCCAAATGTTTTCTTGATTTCTTTGAGTGAAGCAAGACTCTTATCAGACAGCTTGAAGTTCGGATCACCGAGACTATTCGTGTCCACAACTTCCACAACCTTTGTCAATTTCTCTATCTGATCTTCGGTAAGATTCTTTGCCATTTCCGACATATTTTTCCCGACCATTGTAGCGAGCGCTTTTTGCGCTTCTTCCAAGCTTACCTCTCCTTGTGGAATATCCTTTATGGCCGCCGAGTTGAGTTCAGACGCGAATTTGTTTTCTTTCTTTCTGAGATTAACGATTTCTTGACTGGTGAGCTTGTCCTTGTTTTCATCATGAAGGTTAGTCTGGAGTTTGCGAATAGACTGAATGTAATTCTTCTTCGCTTCGGGGGAGAGGTTGTTTATATCATCATCGGAGAAATCAAGAGCCTTCTTGTTGTTATCAAGCAGGTTTTTGGTATGACTGCCGAATCCAGTCGCGCCGCCAAGTCGTTGCGCTCTCTTTTCGGCGACTTGTTTGCGCGCTTCAGCGTCAGACAGCGTGCTGAATTTGGTTTTAACACCCATTGTCCCAAGGAGCTTGCCCTCTCTGTCACCCATCAACCCTCCTCCGTAGAGCTTGGCACGGGCTTCGTAGAACCTGGCTTTGCCTGTCTTTCCTTCGGCCTTGAGTTTGTCGGCGCGCATTTGGCTGCTCATTTGGCCTCTTTTCATTATTCCCTGTGTCTTGCCGGCGATAAATCCGAGTCCACCGGAGGCGGCGGCTACTGCCAGGCTTCCGGCAACACCGCTGAATTTGGCGGCGAGAAAAATTCCCATGGCGGCGATAACGATAACGGCAATAAGCTGAGCCAAGCCGAAGAGCTCAACTCCGGCGGGAACGGAGCTTAATATTGAAGTGGATGGGACGGTAGGACTACTATTGATGTTTGTGGCGGCAACGTTCAGATATTCGGAAATGAAAGCGAGGAAAAGGACAATAACCGGACCAAAGAAAGTCCATTTAAGGAACTGACCCCACCATGCCGACCAGATGTTCCCTGATTTACCGAGTTTGAGATCCTTAAAAATGAATCCAAACCAGATAAGAGGAGAGAAGGTAAGAAGCAACATCAGTATCACAAATCGGATAATCAGGAACGCGCCAAAGGTAAGGAAAGTGAGGGCGGCTATCAGACTCAATACCGCGGCGGTAATCATGGAAAGGAAATCACGGGCCAGCCCGCCGACTATTCCCGTGAATGCCTCTGCCTGGGCTCCGGTTTTTTCAGCTTGATCGTTTAGCCTGTTTCTTTCGTCATCTGTTAGTCCACTACCTCCTTCATCATCTTGACCATATTCATCGCCGACAATTCCCGCTGTTGTAAAGCAATTACAGTTTGCCGGGCCATTGTCCCCACATGGGATCTCTGTGGCTTCGCCCGTGCATGCCCTAAGACCGCTATTGGCAGAACCTTCACCTAATAGGGTGTATATTCTGTCTTTTAAGGCCCACACGGTAAATTGCTTGGTTATATTTTCCGGACATGGAGAGGACGCCTTATACATTGCCATAGTCACTCTTGTTCCGAGATCGGCGATAGCGGAAGCTATTGGAATGGTGAGATTCACCAAAATGATGCCGACAATCAGTTTGATAAGGAGCTTGTTGGCGGAGAGTTCGTCTTTTTTGAGACGGAGAATGGTGGCAATACCAACGAAGATGATGGCGATAACAAAACCGAAGTTTGCGATTTGAAGGATTATCTTGCCGCCGTAAGCAACAAGGGCGTTATCCGCGGTGAGGGTCAGATTTAGCACCATTGCCGATTCTATAAGGGAGCCGGCAAACCAGTTGAACACAGAGGCGATTACGCCAAAAATAAGGGATTTCATCCAAATATCCCTCATAAAGTTCATTGCCTGATCAAGTGGCTCAAAAACACCGCCTACGTTGAAACCGAAAATGGTAAGCGTTTCAAGGAAGCTTGTGAGCATATCCACCGCCATAAACTCAGCTCCCCAAAGAATGTTCGTTATAACAAAGTTGCCGATTCCGCTTGAGAAGCTAGTGCCGGCCTCAACGCAGGCCTGGTCTATTTCAAGCGTTTCTCCTCCTCCAGTCGCGGCAGCATTGGCGACCGGAACGACAGGAGTGAAGCTTCCAAGGATTATGAGCAGCAATAAAGCGCTGATGATTTTTCGGAACATTGGTATTACTTAAATAATACCAAATTAGAAAAACAAAAAGAACGGAACTTCATTATAAGAGGCGGGAAAGGCAGAGAACTTCTCCGTCTGAAATATTCTGCGGACGGGCGTCGGGAGAAATACCGCAGGAGGTAAAAAGTTTTAAGGCTTCTTCTTTGGAAATATTAAGCGATTCAGATAAGTTGTTGGCGGCTTTTTTTCTGGGCTGGCTGAAAAGAGCGCGCGCGGCGGAAAAATAAGCTTTTGGAGCGGGTGATTCTTTCTTGGAGAGCGAAATAACGGCGGAATCAACGTTCGGAACGGGGTTAAAATGGGCGCGCGGGACGGAAAAAAGATACTCCGGAACGGCCCAGCCGCGAACCATGGAGGAGAGAAGGCTGGCTTTTGGCGGAAGAGCGGAAATACGTTCAGCCACCTCCTTTTGGACTAAAACAACGGTTTTTATAGGCGGATTTGGCAATTCGGAGATGATTCTTAAAAGGTGGCCGGTGATGTAATAGGGGATATTGCCTATGAGTTTCCAATCTTTGGGGAGTTCAATATTCTCCAATTCCTTGAGCGCGTCGCCCGAAATAAGCCGAATGCCGGGAAACTTTTGTTTCAATAAATCCGCCAGAGATTCGTCTTTTTCAATGGCGATGAGATTCTTCGGTTTTCCCGCTTTTAAAAACTCGGTGAGTTCGCCGTGGCCGGGACCGATTTCAACCACCGTGTCGCCTTCATTAATATTGAGGGCTTCGGCGGTTTTACGCAGAACCTCTTTGCTCTCCAAAAAGTTTTGACCGAGAGATTTTTTCGCCCGCATGTTAATCCAAGTATATCGTATCTTCGTCGCCGAATCCGGTGTTGTCAAAAACGACGAGCTCCGGCGGAATTTCGTAAAGGAAGCGGGAAGCATTGCGGAAGAAGGAGATGAAAAGTTTCTTTTTCGCCCTGGTCATCGCGACATACATCAACCGGCGTTCCTCTTCCAGGTCATCTTCTTTAAATATGGAGCGTTCGTGGGGAAGGATGCTCTCGGAAGCGCCGACCAAGAAGACATTATCAAACTCAAGCCCTTTCGCCATATGGATAGTCATTAAGCGGACGGGAACCGCGCCGGCGTTGCTTCCGTTCTGGCGGGGCTGATCGGTTGATTCCAGGAGAGAAACTCTTTCCACGAGTTCCGCGACGGACTTGAAGCTTTCCGCAAATGAAATAAGTTCACCGATATTTTCCATCCTTTCTTCGTAGTTTTTATCGCTCCGGAGAGTGGTGAAATAGTCGGTTTCTTTAAGCAGATAGCCGATGAATTCAACTGGAGACAGGGACTCTGCCATTTCGGGAAGCGCGCCTAATACAGGTTTTACCTTGGTTTTTTTGAATTCCTTGAGAAGTCTTTCTTTGCTGACCTCATCCGACGGATTAACGGCATAACGCAGAGCGGAGACAATGTCCTTTATTTCTTTGCGGTCGTAGAACTTGAGTCCGCCGTAAACGAAATAAGGGATTCCGTTAAAGACGAGCGCCTGTTCAATGGGACGGGACTGGGCGTTTGTGCGGTAAAGAACGGCGGAATTGCCGTCGGGACGGATGTTTTCCGCGACCCATTCGGCTTCGCCTTCCGGAGAATCAAAGCCGTAAATTTTTATCGGGTCTCCCGTTTCGTTTTCCGTCCAGAGAGTTTTCGGACGCTGGTTTTTGTTGTTGCTGATGACGGCGGAGGAAGCAGAAACGATGTTTTTGGTTGAACGGTAATTTTGGTCAAGCACCACCACTTTGGCGTCGGGAAAGTCGCGTTCAAAATTCAGGAAATTCCGGAAATCAGCGGAACGGAAACTGTAAATGCTCTGGTGGTCATCGCCGACAACGCTTAGGTTACGTTCTTTATCGGACAGTAGTTTAACGAGGCGGTATTGGGCAGTATTAATATCCTGATATTCGTCAACCAAAAAGTAACGGAACCGGTTTTGATAATCGGAAAGCACTTCCGGAAAAGACTCAAAAAGACGGGCGGGTTTTTCAATGAGGTCGTCAAAGTCAAAAGCGTTCTGGCGTTTGAGCTCCGCCTCGTACCGGCCGTAGATAAATTCCAGCCGGTCGTCGCCCAACTCCCCGGAGAGTTCATCTTTGGCGCGGGAAATGCTTTTTCTGACCAATCCGAAAGGATAACGGACTTTATCAAAGTCGCCGTCCTTCAGGATCTTTTTGACGAGTTTAACGGCGTCATTCTCGTCAAAGATACTGAAAGCGCCAGTCCGGCCGAAGTTTCTGGCTTCTTTGCGCATTATTCTTGCTCCGAAGGAGTGAAAAGTGCCTATAAAAGGAAGCCCGTCTCCTTTCTTGTCGGCAGGAATCACGGAATTCGCCCGGCGCTTCATCTCTTCCGCCGCTTTATTGGTGAAAGTAATGGCGACTATCTGACTTCCCGGAACGCCTTCCGATAAAAGGTAGAGCAATCGGCTCGTTAAAGTCTTGGTTTTGCCGGAACCGGCTCCGGCGGTGATTAGAAGAGGACCGCCAGCGTAACTGGCGGCTTCAAGTTGATTGGGGTTCAAGTCGTGTGGTAGTATCCCGGCCATTAGTACAGTATTATCAAAAATCGCTTATTTCGCCATTTTTGGGGCCATAACCGCCCTTTCAGCGGCGCTATTCCTGGCATATCCCGGCATTTTGGCGGATATGATCGGAGCGAAAAATGAGATTCCGCCGCAGGCGGAAAAGACAAAGATAGCTTCCATAAAAGAAGGCCGGGTTGTTTTAAACAACGATTCGGCTCTTGTCGGGACTCAACCTCTTACGGCGGACGCCGGAAAGAGCGGAGCCACCGATGTCCCGGAAGACACCCAGTTTGCCGGAGAATACGGAGAAGAAGATCTGTTTTACGCTTCGTGCGGGATGGAGGTAAAAGCCGGATTTCCCGGACTGGTTTCCGACATCGGCTTCCCTGAAAAGTGGAACGGCGGGAGAGGAGGATACGTAACAATGCAAAATGCTTATACGCTCGGACTCGTGACATATTCCCACTTGTCGGATGTGTATGTTGAGCCCGGCGATTTTTTGGAAAAAGGAGAAGCGATGGGAGTTGCGGGAGCGTCGGGAGACTTATTGCCGGGCGGAACCTGCCAGATAGGGGTGGCAAGCAAATAACGGATCAGCCCGACACGCCGGACTTCAATCTGTATTGGAACGCTTCGGCGACGTGGCGCGATTCAACTGTTTCACTGAGTTCCAGATCGGCGATGGTGCGGGACACTTTAAGGAGGCGGTAGTAGCCTCTCCCTGAAATCCGCGCGGAATCAAATATCTTTTTAACGAATTCTTCAGCGTCTTTGGAAAGAAAAATAGTTTCGTCGCACTGCTTTGAGGAAAGTTCCGCGTTGTTTTTGGAAATTATTCCGAATTTTTTGAATCTTTCTTCGCGAAACATCCCGGCGGACGAAACGGCGCCGCGATACTTCGCGATATTTTCGCCGGAACCGCTTTTCAATTCGTCGTATTTTATCCGCGGGACGCTTATCTGGATATCCATTCTGTCCAACAGCGGCCCCGAAACTTTCCGTTGATAACGGATGACGTCATGGACGCCGCAGCGGCACTCAATTTCCGGATCGCCATAATATCCGCACGGGCACGGATTCATGGCGGAAATGAACTGGAATTTTGCCGGCAGCAGAAGGCTTGCTCTTGCCCGCGCCACGGCCACTTCTCCAGATTCCATCGGCTGCCTCAGGGACTCAAGCACATCCCGGTGAAATTCCGGCAATTCGTCAAAGAAAAGCACGCCGTTGTGAGCAAGGCTTATTTCTCCCGGACGGGGATTCGCTCCGCCTCCGATAATGGAGACGGAACTTGCCGTGTGATGCGGACTGCGGAACGGGCGCGCCGAAACAAAAGGCATTTCATCCGAAAGGAGTCCCGAAGCGCTCCAGGCTTTGGATGTTTCCATTGAACTTTGGACATCAAGCGGCGGGAGGATTGAATTCAGAGCCCTCGCGAGCATGGTTTTGCCGGAGCCGGGAGGTCCGACCATAAGCATATTGTGCCCGCCGGAAGCGGCGACAAGAAGAGCGCGCTTCGCCGACTCGTGTCCCTTGATGTCGGTTAAGAGAACCTGATGATTATTTGAAGAAGGAAGCGGAGTTTTCGCGGCAGGAGAAATTCTCGCCGAACCTTCAATGTGGCGCGCGGCTTCAATGAGGCTGCCAACCGGAATGACATCAATGCCTGAGACGAACGCCGCTTCGCGCGCGTTTTCTTTCGGCAGAACTATTTCTTTTAATCCTTTTTCTTTGGCGAGCGAGGCAATGTTCAGCGCTCCCCGAACGGGACGCAGACCGCCGTCAAGCGAAAGTTCGCCGATAAACAAGCTGTTTTCCAGGTCGGCGTTACGCAGTTCGCCGGTCGCTGCGGCGTATCCCAGGGCAATCCCCAGGTCGTATTGCGAGCCGGTTTTATGGATGTCAGCCGGAGCGAGGCTTACGGTGATTCTCCTGTTTTCCCGATTTGGCGGCCGAAAGCCGGAGTTTTTTAGAGCGGAATTAACCCTCTCCTTCGCTTCGGAGAGGGCTTTATCGGCGAGGCCGACAATCGTGAAATTATGAAGGCCGACGTTTAGGTCAACCTCCAGGGTTATTATTTTAGCCGTTATTCCTTCCAGCTCGGCGGAGAAGAGCTTTGAAAGGTTTCGGGACATCAATTCAGTTTCCGAGTTTATGCTTTTTACAGAGACGGGATTCGGGAACTATTTCCAATATTTCTTCCTCAATCGGCTCGCCGCATTCTTCGCAGACGCCGTAATTATCGTTTTTTATCTTGTTCAGAGCGGAGCGGACATCTTCCAGGCGTGACCTTATTTCGTCTCTGATGCCGACCTGCTCATCGGCCGCGACCGATTCGTCAGCTTCGTCTTCTTCCGGATCAGCTTGGTCGCCGAAATCCAGTCTTTCGGGGATTTCCTCAAGCTCGCCTTCAAGCCTTTTTTCAAGCGCTTCCAGGGCAGCCCTATGTTTTTCTAATTCTTCGCGGTTCATTATACAATTCTAACATATAAATAATGATTTATGCCCTGAGAGGAAAAGTTGAGGAAATACGCGGAAATTTCGCCGTGATAGCGACAGCTGGGGGCGAATCCTACAAGGTATTCATGCCGGCGGGGGATTTAGGGGCGCTCCAGGGCGTTCAGGAAACGAAAATTTTCACTTGCCTGTTTTCACGGGAAGACGGAATGGATCTGTACGGATTCATGTCGGCTGAAGAGAGAGATTTATTTGAAACGCTGAATACCGTCTCCGGAGTGGGGCCGAAGGCCGCTATCGGAATATTAGGACTTGGTCCCGTGGACCAAATAAAAGCGGCGATAAGAGAAGGCAGGCCGGAGGCGCTTACCAAATCATTCGGCATAGGGAAAAAAACGGCGGAAAGAATAGTCGTGGAGCTTAAGGACAAGATAAAGGGAGGAGGAGAGGTCCCGGAATGGGATGAGGACGTTTATGACGCGCTCATAAAACTCGGATACAGAAGGGAGGCGGCGAAGGAAGCAGTAAAGAAAATAAGTTCGGAAAACAAAAACGTGAACGACAGGCTGAAAGAAGCGCTGAAGAATATTAAATAAACCACAGCTTCTAACCCACAACTCACAACAAACTCATAAATTGCAAACGATGAAAAAGCTGAAAAATATTTACCATTACTTTCTTGCCTGGCTCAGCAGTGTTTTGTACGGAAATCCGTCAAAGAAGCTGACGGTTATCGGCGTGACCGGAACAAAAGGAAAAACATCAACGGTGGAGCTTATCGCCGCGGCTCTCGGTTCTTGTGGACGGAAAACGGCGGCGATATCTTCTGCGCGCGTAATGGTGGCGGGGGAAGAAGAAACAAATCAGGGCAATACGATGCCCGGAAGAGGAAAAATACAGAAGACTTTAAGGAGAGCGGTTAAAGCCGGATGCTCATTTGCTGTCGTGGAAGTGAGCTCGCAGGGGGTGGTCCAGCACAGGCATGAGTTCATTGACTGGGACGCGGCCGTGTTTATGAATCTCCATCCGGAGCATATTGAAGACCACGGCGGTTTTGAAAATTACCGGGAAGCGAAATTAAAGTTTTTCCGATACGTGGCGGATAAATCACCGAAGACGGGAAAGGCGTTTTTCATAAACAAAGAGGACGAAAACGCCGAGTTTTTCATAAAAGCGGCCGGTGACAACAAGAAGGTCTTTTTCGGCGGTACGTTCCTAAAATCCAATTACGAAGCGGCCTTGGCCGTTTCCGATCACTTCGGATGCGGAAGAGAGGGGGCGGAAAAAGCGCTTGATGATTTTCGCGGCGTTCCGGGCCGGATGGAAGTAGCGGTAAAGGAACCGTTTAAGGTGATAGTGGATTACGCGCACACGCCGGACTCGCTTGAACAGGCTTACAAATGGGCGGCGCTTCCTTCAAAAATAAATCACGGAGAGGGTAAATTGATATGCGTTCTCGGTTCTGCCGGAAAGGGGAAAGCTAAGCTGATAGGCTCAACCGGAGCGGGGAGGGATAAGTGGAAACGTCCGAAAATGGGAGAGGTCGCGGCGAAATATTGCGACAAAATAATAATCTCAAATGAAGACCCATACGACGAAGACCCGATGGAGATAATGAAGTCGGTGGAAGACGGAGTGAAAACAATGGGAAAAGAAGCGATGCTTATCATTGACCGACAGGAGGCGATAGATAAGGCGGTAGCTCTCGCCGAAGCGGGGGATACTGTTATTCTGACCGGAAAAGGAAGCGAAGAATTCATACATCTCGCGAACGGAAAGAAAATATCGTGGTCTGAAAAAGAGGCGGTTAAGCGGGCGATGGAGGATAGGGAAAAGATATAAAACTCGCAACTTCCAACTCACAACGAAGAAAACTCACAAATCATAAAATATAAAAAAACTAAGGTAATTCCGTAGAGCGGCTACGTCGCCACGGGATAAATAAAAAGCTCCTCAACGTGGGGAGCTTTTGGGTTCGCCTTATCGGCGGCGGCGCGGTTTGCGGCTTCTGCCGAACAAAGCGCGGAGGATGAAGGTGGCGGGCCGATTGCCATAAAGGTTATTCAGCCGCCAGAGGGAAAAAATCACGAGAAAGAGTCCGGCTATCGTTCGGAACCAGAAATCCAGCGCGCCCCGGTATTCAATGAATGCCGAGATAAAGATGACGATGGAAAGAAAGGAGAGAACAAAGAACATTCCCTTTTCAATTTTGTTCTCAAAAACTTTAAGCGCCATATTGAACTGCCGTTCGCCTTCTTCGGTGTCTTCAGCGCGCGCCATAACAATCATGGCTCGCAACAAGGAATCTCTTTTCATTAGTGGAGCGCCTCCTTCAAAGTTATTAATTTTTCAGGGTACTTTTGGATTATAAAATAAAATATTGATTTTGTCAATGGCGGAATGCTATTTTTGGGCTTAAAACCTACGAAAAACTCCCTTCTTGCGAAGAGAGTTTTTTAAAAAGATCATTTGATTTCTAGTAAATTGCCGTCGTGTATGACGAAACATCCTTTTTCCGGCGCGTTTTCCGGGACTTCTTTCTTTTTTAGTCCCCACCTGCTGGATTTATGAGTTTGAATCCCATTGATACCAAGCGCGCGCAGCCCCATGTTGGCCAATTTCCATGACTGGTCGGAAGAAAATGCCCCGACATCAAGAAAGGTGACTTTTTCGTCAAAGTCGACGAAACGGTACCTCATACAACTGCGCTGCTTTTTCCTCTTCTTTGTCTCTGATTTGTTTCCGGTTTTGGCTACTGCCACAGCAAGTCCCTCCTTTTCCTTATTCAGATGTTAACGGTACGTTTCATTTCTATCATAAAATCGGTACTTTGTCAATAAAAAGCCCCCTTTGGGGGCTTTTAAAGCGGTCAAACCGGTTGTATGGCGACACTGTCCAGCCGTTTAAGAACGTCCATGACTATCCCGAGGGCCAGCCCTTTGTTTCCGGTATCGCTTTCAACGCTGAACGAATCGTCGGAAAGATCCAGACTTACCTTTATGGAATAAACATCGCGCTCATTCGGTTCGGATTCGTCCTTTCCTTCCCCTATCTGGGAACGGGCAAATTCAGAAAGCACTTCTTCAAGGCCTTCTTTTGTAAGGTCGGTTCTAATGATCGTCTTCTCCGGACTGCCGATATCAAACGCTATATCCGCCGTAACCACACTCATGATAACGCCTCCAATTATTAATATTTCTAACTTATGAATAATACATATTCGGGACTGCCGCAATATTCGGAGAACGGGCTGTTATAATGAAAGAAAACCATGCTAAAAGATCATAATCACGACTTGGTCCAGCAGCTTTCCGAAATATCGGACAGTCTCTGGCGGGTGGGCCTTTATAAACAAAATGCCGAAGGATGCGATTCGTGTCGCGCGATGTGGGAGAAGATGAAAGACGACTACGAAAATCACGTGGAGATGCTGAAGAAGGAGATAGTGAAGCATGTTAATGAAGAAAGGTTTGACTAAAAGATAGGCCGCAAAGATCCCCGCGAGAAGCGGGGATTTTTATCGCTTCATCCGGTGAGTTATCATAATGTACATGAAGCTGTATTTTTACGGGGGCGCCCAAGCCGTTACCGGAGCAAACTATCTGCTTGAGGGCGAGCCGAACGCGAAAGGGGAGACGACGAAGATACTGATAGACTGCGGTCTGACCCAGGGCTCAAAAAAGGAAGAGGAGGAAAACTATAAACCTTTTGCTTACGATCCGAAGGAGATAGACGCGCTCTTCATAACGCACGCGCACGTGGACCACACCGGAAGAGTCCCTTATTTATACAAGCTCGGATTTCGGGGAAAAGTATATTCCACGGCTCCGACCAAAGACTTTGCCGAAGAGCTACTCATAGACTCTCAGGGCCTGATTGAAAAAGACGCGAGAGAAGACGGGCACGAGCCGCTTTACACCTTAAAAGACGTAGCGGACTCGCTGGATATATGGAACAGCATAAAATACCACGAGCCGGTGAGGGTAAAAGAATTCAGCGCGGAGTTTTTTGACGCCGGACACATCCTCGGTTCCAGCTTCATAAAAATAACGGAGAATCCGCCGGCTGGAGAAAACGGTGAAGGAAAAGAAAAAAAGACGATAGTCTTTTCCGGAGACATCGGAAACGTCAAGACGCCGCTCGTCAAAGACACCGAGCTTTTGGCCGAATCGGATTATGTCGTGATGGAAGCGCTCTACGGAGACAAACTTCACGAGCACACGAGCGACCGGAAAGACGTGCTGGAGGATGTGATAGAGGAAGCGGTGACGGAAGGCGGAACGCTCATGATTCCGGCGTTCGCCATGGAAAGGACGCAGGAGCTTTTATACGAGATAAACGAGCTTACCGAAAACGGAAGGATCCCGAAGTCGCCCATATTCATAGACAGCCCGCTTGCCATCAAGCTGCTCGCGATATACAAGAAATATTCAGACGATCCAAACTACTTTGATGAGGAGGCTATAGACCTATTTAAACAGGGAGACGAGATATTCAATTTTCCGGGACTGCAATTTACACTGACAACCGAACAGTCAAAGGGAATAAACGACGTTCCGCCGCCGAAGATAATCATCGCCGGAAGCGGAATGAGCGAAGGGGGCAGAATGATACACCACGAGTACCGGTACTTGGGTGACCCCAAGAGCACGATGCTCTTTATCAGCTATCAGGCGCCGGGATCGCTCGGACGCAGGGTATTGAACGGAGAAAAGCTCGTTAAGATATTCGGGGATGAAATAGTGGTGCGGTGCAATATAAGGCAAATCGGCGGGTATTCCGCGCACGGCGACCAGGCGAAACTGCTTTCATGGCTTGAACCGCGGAAAACAAGGATACAGAAACTGTTTCTGGTGCAGAGTGAAGGCGATGCGGCAAGGGTGTTTGCCGGAAAAGTGAGGGACAAGCTTGCGATAGACGTCCAAATTCCGGAACCCGGGACGGTCCTTGAATTCTAAGGTATAATCAATAAAACAAAAACAAAATCAGAATAACAAGAAAAACATGCAGGACTTCTATCTAAAATACAAAATCTGCGTTTCGGGAGCGGCGGAGACCAGCCACTGCGGAGAAGAATCGTTTGCGGTAGCCGAAGAACTTGGAAAGGAAATAATCAGGCAAGGAGCGGTCATGGTGGACGGAGCGACGACCGGTTTTCCGTTCTGGGCGGCGAAAGGCGCCAAGAAAGAAGGAGGGATAGTCGTCGGAGTTTCGCCCGCCGATTCAAAAAGAGAACATGTCGCCACCTATGAATTGCCGGTGGATTACCACGACATAATAATGTATACGGGCCACGGATACTCCGGCAGAAATTTACTGCTTACCAGGATGGCGGACGCGGTGGTTGTGGGATGCGGAAGAATGGGAACGCTTAACGAATTCACCATCGCTTTTGAAGACAAAAAGCCCATCGGCGTGCTGGAAGGCTCCTGGGAATCCGATGAAGTGATTAAACTTCTGATAGAAAAATCGCAGCGCGCGAACGAGATGAAAGACAAGATCGTTTTTTCAAGCGACCCGAAGGATTTGATCGCAAAGGTGATAGCGAAGATACAGGACGAAGAAAAGAACGGATTCAAATAACCTAATGCTTATTCCGGCGGGAATTCTCGCCTCTCTGATAGTGGGCGCCGGCATGTTTTCTCTCCCTCACGTATTCGTGAGGGCGGGTTTGATTTACGGGATCGCGGCGCTCGCTTTTTTTGCCTGGGTATCCGGTTCGCTTAATTCCAGGTACGCGGAAGTGATAGACAAGGACGGAACGGACAAAAGATTCGCCGGTTACGCCAAAAAAAATCTGGGAAAGAAAGGATATATCGCGTCCCTGGTTTTCGTTTTGGGAGGAACGGCTTTCACGCTCGCGGTTTATCTGTCTCTCTCATCAAGTTTTTTTTCGCTGATATTCCCGAGCTTGCCCGAATGGGCGGCGGCGTTGATATTCTGGGTGTTCGGAACGGCAATCGCCTTACTTGGAACCAAGAGGGGTTCTGCCGCGAGCCTTGCCGTGTTTTTGGCAATGGCGGCGATGATAGTCTTTTTCGGAGTGTTTGCTTTGTTTAAAGGGGACGCTGGAAATATCGCTTCCGCTACTTTGTTTGATCCGAAAAATCTGATTCTCCCGTTCGGGCCGCTACTTTTCTCGCTGTCCGGACGTTCGGCCCTTTCTTCCATCAGGGAGGGATATAAAGAAAAAGAATACAGCCTTTCCAAATTCAAGAAGGCGATAAGGCTTGGGGTGATAATTCCGGCCGTGATTTACGCCGTGTTTGCCGCCGCGGTCATCGTTCTTTCGGGAAGAGGAGTGACGCCGGATGCGGTAACGGGGCTTACCGCGCTGCCCGCCTGGGGCCTTGCCGCGGTCGGCGCGCTCGGTCTTTTGGCGATAGTTGATTCGTACGCCCTGCTTGGGCTGGAATTCACGGGGATAGTCTCAAAGGATGTCAAAATCCCGAAGGCTCTTTCTCTCGCTTTGTTTGCGGTGATTCCTCTGCTTATATATTTCCTCGGTTCAAGCGACTTCTTGACGCTTGTCGGCATAACGGGAGGAATATTCCTTGCCGCCGAGTCAATAATGGTGATATTCATGGGACGAAAGGTTTTTGGAAGGAGGCTCTCGGATGTTCCCTTGATAGCAGTCTTTGTTTTGGGAATAATCTATGAGATCGTCGGTTTTTTCCGATAGACAAGCGCAAAAAAACAAAAGCATCCCAAGAGGGGTGTTTTTTTTGTGCTCCCGGGAGGAGTGTTCTATTTTGTGCTCCCGGGAGGAATCGAACCTCCATCGCAAGCTTCGGAAGCTTGCATCCTATCCGTTGAAAGACGAGAGCAAAGCGGGTATCGCATTTATTTTTAAGCCATTTATGGGACAACGGCAAATGGCGAGGTTTACAAAAGACGGATATAATTCATATATATGGCAGGTAAATACATAGCGGAACAGGCGGCGATGTGGGTGATTGATTTTTTCCGCCATTGGTACGCGGGCGGGTTACGCGGTTTTCTGAAGACCTTCATAAAACTGATTTCCGTTATTGACAGGGTTCTTGCGCTGAGGGTCAGCGTCAAAAATATTTTCACGCCGATGTATCAGGACAGAAGCGCCATGGGATACGTGATGGGCTTTTTGTTTAGAACAATAAGAATAGTAACGGCACTCGTCTTATACGCCGTTATCGGAACGGTGTTCGCCGCCGCTTATATTGTTTGGTCGCTTATTCCTCCGTATCTTGCCGTGAAAGCAATCAATCCAAATGTTCAATCCTTACTTTAAAGATGATTATTACAAGCTTTCCTTTTTCGGAAGGCTGTTCTCGCGGATCGTTTCGGTGACGGCGATGACGCTGGTTGTCGTCGGCGCCGTCGTATTCCTTCTTTCCGATTCCGTTAATCTGAAATATGCCGGCGCACTGCTTGCGATCGTCGCGACCGAAAAGATAGCTCATATCGGAAAATCAAAAAAATCGCTGAAGAGGCTTCCAAAAAACGGAAGAACGAACATCGCGGACTACGTTTCTCCGAGGACGAAGGCGATGATAGTTTCCGCTTTCAATAAAACGGCTTTTAGAAAAAACGGCTTGGCGGCGGAACTGGCTCTTGAATCGCTTGGAACAAAAGAAGCGGCGGAAGCGGTGAGGCGCCTGGGTGTCGCTCCCGACGAACTCAAGGCAAAAATAAAAGAATTCACCAAGGGATCGGAAAAGGAAGGGCGTGATCAGCAGGAAAAGATGGCGACACTCACGCTCACGCGCGCTTTTGAAGCGGCGTTCAAAGCGGGAGAAGATTCCGTTACTCCGGCTGATTTACTCGTGGCTCAGGCGATGGATGAAAGCGACGGCCTGAAGAAAGCTTTCAACCTGTTCGGCATCACTTCGGAGGATTTGGAAAAGGCGCTCATATTCGGAAGGCTTGCCAAAGAGAGGAGGGCGACGAGTACTTCTTTTTTCGCGCGCAGAATGCCAACCAAGGAGATAAGCAATATGAATCGCGCGTGGACTTCCCGGCCAACGCCAACCCTGGATATTTTCGGCTACGACCTGACGAACATAGCCGTTGCCGGCAAAGCGGGATTTCTGATAGGACACACAAACGAATACGACAGACTTGAAGATATTCTTTCAAGACCGAGCAAGCCGAACGCCCTTTTGATAGGAGAACCGGGAATCGGAAAGGAAACGATAGTGGGCCATCTGGCTTACATGATAGTGAAAGACCAGGCGTCTTCCCAGCTTTTTGACAAGAGACTCGTGGCGCTTGACGTGTCGGCTCTGACTTCCGGAGCGGACCAGGCCGAGATCCAGAGAAGAGTGAACGCGATAATAAACGAAATAAGGCTGGCGGAAAACATAATCCTTTACATTCCCGAAATACATAATTTAAGCAGGACGTCCGGAGAAGGAGCCATGTCTGCCGCGAACGCGCTGATTCCGGCTTTGAGCGCCGATGAGTTCCCGGTAATCGGAACCACCTACCCGCGGGAATATAAGAGATTCATAGACCAAGACAGCTCTTTTGCCAACGCCTTTGAACCTATTCAAGTGGAGGAAATATCGGAAGGAGAAGCGGAAGAATATCTATCGTACGACGCCGTTATTCTGGAAAAAGAATGGAAAACGGAAATATCTTTTGCCGCCATAAAGAAGGCGGTAATGATAGCCAAAAAATATTTCCACAATAAGCCGCTCCCGACTTCGGCGGAAGATTTGCTTAAGGAGTCGCTTGCCGAAGCGAGGAGGGTTGGAAACGCGACGCTTTCGGAAGATGACGTGATAAGAGCGGCGGAAAAGAGAGTAAATGTCCCGATACACAAAGCCGGACCGGCGGAAGCCGAATCTCTTTTGAACCTGGAGGAAAAAATACACGAGAGGATGGTGGATCAGGAGGAGGCGGTCTCCGCTGTCGCGAGAGCGCTCCGCGAATACCGGAGCGGTCTGTCCCGTCAGGGCGGACCGATAGCTTCATTCTTGTTCGTGGGACCGACGGGCGTCGGAAAAACGGAACTCGCCAAGTCCTTGGCAAAAATCCAGTTCGGCTCGGAAGAAATGATGGTCCGTTTTGACATGTCGGAATTCCAGGGAGAAGACAGCATAATGAGGCTGCTCGGCGGAAGCGACGGAAAAATATACGGAGCGCTCACCGAAGCGGTCTCGGAGAAACCTTATAGCTTGGTGCTTCTGGACGAGTTTGAAAAAGCGAACGGAGACGTGCTTAATCTATTTTTGCAGGTTCTTGACGATGGCAGGCTCACCGACGGTTCCGGCCGGACGGTGGATTTCCAAAACACGATAATTATTGCCACTTCAAACGCCCATTCCAACTTCATCAAAGAATCGCTGGAGCGGGGAGAAGACGCTGTTTCCGTGGGAGAGGCGCTCAAGAAAAAACTGACGGAATACTTCAAGCCGGAACTTTTAAACAGGTTCTCCGGCATCATAGCTTTTAAGACTCTTTCCGTGGAGGACATGGAAAAAATCGCCGGATTACAGCTTAAGGCTCTCGCGAAGACGCTTGAGGCGAGCCAGGGAATCAGGATGGAATTTGAAAGCGGCGCCATTTCGCTCATCGCGAAGGAGGGTTTTGACCCGACTTTCGGCGCGAGGCCTTTAAGGGGCGCCATATCAAAACTGGTAAACGACCCGCTTTCTTCAAAGATTTTAAGAGGAGAGATAGAGAGAGGCGACTCTGTGAAGGTGTCGGTAAACGGCATGGAATTGGCTTTCATAAAGGAATAATCCAGGCAGGGCTTCTTTCTGCTATCATTAAGGAAAGGGATGATAAAAGAAGTCTTAAGATATCTCGGAAACAATAAAGTGGTCCGCAACTTCATTTTTGCGGACCTTTTGCTTTTCGGAGGATGGGGGCTGGTGTCGCCCATTATGGCTATATTCGTTGTGGAAAAAGTCGCCGGAGCGAGCATCGTGACCGTGGGAATTTTGGCCGGAATATACTGGGCGGTCAGATCATCCGTCCAACTGCCCATGGCGGTAGCCGTGGAAAAATCAGAAACGGAAAGGGATGATCTATATCTCATAATAGTGGGCTTACTTCTCATATCCGCCTCGGCTTTCTGGCTTAACTTCGTGGACACGATTCCCAAGCTTTACGCTTTTCAGGCGATACACGCGCTCGGATTCGCCTTCTACGCCGCGGCGTGGGCGGGAATATTTTCGCGGCATATAGACAAGAGCAGGGCGGCCATAAGCTGGTCTCTTGACCATACGTTTCTCGGGGTCGCGACCGGAGTTGCCGGGTTTGCCGGAGGGTATGTCGCCGATAAGTTCGGATTCAGCGTTGTGTTCGTGGCTGTGGGGGTTTTATCGCTCCTGTCGGCTGTTCTGATATTCATAGTTCCGGATATCATTTTCCCCAGCAAAAAAAGCGGAGCCGCACCGATAATGGACCATTCCCCGAAGACAGTCGTTAAATGATAAATCAGGAGATAGCCAAAATTTTTGAAGAGATAAGCGAATACCTTGAGATGAGGGATGACCCGTTCCGTCCCAGAGCGTACGCGAGAGCTGCAAGGGTAATAGAAGAGCTCGCGGAAGATGTCGCGAAAATATACGGGGAAGGGGGAATGAAAGCCGTGGAAGAGATTCCCGGAGTGGGGGAATCAATGGCGGAAAAGATTGAAGAGTATATCAAAACCGGGAAAATAAAATATTTTGAAGAGCTTAAGAAAAAAGCGCCGATAGACGTTTCTTCGCTCACCGCCGTGGAGGGACTTGGACCGAAAAAAATAAAAAGGCTGTATAAAGAACTTGATATCCGGTCGCTTGAGGATTTGGAAAAGGCGGCGGCCGAAGGAAGAATAAGAGGTCTTGAAGGTTTCGGCGAAAAGACAGAGGAGAACATAATAAAGGGCATCCAATTTCTGAAACAATCCGGCGGACGAATGACGCTCGGAGACGCCCATGCGCTCGCGGAAGAAATAAAGGGGAGGATAAAGAAACTGAAGGGAGCGGAGAGTGTTGATGTCGCCGGTTCGGCGAGAAGGATGAAAGAGACGGTCGGTGACATAGACATACTTGCCCTCATTGGAAATAAAAAAGATGCCGAAGCGGCGATGGATTATTTCACTTCCATGCCGGGCGTTATAAACGTTTATTCAAAGGGAACGACCAGATCGTCGGTTAGGCTCAAGGAGGGGATAGATGTTGATCTCCGGATTCTGCCAAAGGAATCGTACGGGGCGGGAATCATATATTTCACCGGTTCAAAAGACCATAACATTGAGCTTAGAAAAATCGCCATTAAAAAAGGGCTGAAGCTTAACGAATACGGACTGTTCAAGGGGGATAATCAGGTAGCCGGAAAAAGTGAGAGCCAGGTTTACGAGCATCTCGGGCTCCAGCCCATTCCGCCGGAGATGAGGGAGAACACCGGAGAAGTGGAAGCGGCGGAAAGCGGTTCCCTGCCGCGCCTTATTGAAGAAAAAGACATAATGGGGGATTTACAGATACAGACCAACTGGACGGACGGAGAAAACACGATAATGGAATACGCCGAGGCGGCGATAAAAAAGGGCCTGAAATACATTTTAATAACGGACCACAGCAAGCGGCTTGCGATGGCAAACGGGCTTGATGAGAAGAGGCTCAGAGAACAGGGAAGGGAAATAGACAAAGCAAACCGAATACTCGCGGACAAAGGGCGCGACTTCAAAATTCTGAAAGGAATAGAATGCGACATCCTTAAAGACGGCTCATTAGACCTCTCGGACGACGCTCTTGCCGAGCTTGACATAGCCGGAGCGGCAGTCCATTCTTACTTTAATTTACCGGCCGCCCTGCAGACGGAGAGAATGATAAAGGCGATGGAAAACCGGAACATAGACGTCATTTTCCACCCGACAGCCAGAATCATAAACCAGAGAAAAGCGATGGACTTGGATATGGATTCCGTCATAGAGGCCGCCCTTAAATCGGGAACAATTCTCGAGATTGACTCTTTTCCCGACAGGCTTGACCTTAAGGACGAGTACATCAGGAAATGCGTTGAACGCGGAGCTAAGCTATCAATAGATTCGGACGCCCATTCTGTGAGGCATCTGGATTATCTTAAGTTTGGCGTGGCTCAGGCGCGCAGGGGATGGGCGGAACAAAAGAACATCGTCAATGCCTGGCCGGTTGAAGAACTGTTAAAGAAAATAAAAAAATGACGGACAAGAACCAAAATCAAGATCAGGTGAAGAAAGAGTTTTCAGCCGGACTTATCGTTTACAGAAACACTCCTCAGGGACCGAAGTTCTTACTGCTATATCACGGAGGCAGATATTGGAACTTCCCCAAAGGGCATATAGAAAACCTGAAGAATGTCGTCACCTCGCTCGGGGGAGACGCCGAGGAAGTGAATGTGAGGGAAACGAGCAAGGAGGCGGCGATAAGGGAGACGGTGGAAGAAACGGGCATAGATCCGTCCAAGCTTTCCATAAAGAGAAATTTCAGAGCCGTTGAAAAGTTCCGTTTCAGAAGAAACAGAGAACAGATATTCAAAGTGGTTATTTTTTATCTCGCCGAAACCGACGAAGTTGAAGTCAAAATATCATCCGAGCACGAAGGATTCGGCTGGTTCCAATATAAAGACGCGAGACATATTCTCGCGCCTTATAAAGATAGCCAGCGTCTGCTCCGAAACGCTTATGAGTACGTGAGGCCTAAGCCTCCTTTACGGCCGAGACCAGTTTCTTCCAGGCCTCAGGGTGATTCTCGGCAATCTCAGCCAAAACCTTCCGATCAAGCTTAATGTTCGCTTTTCCGAGAGCGCCGATAAACCTGCTGTAGGTGGTTCCTTCTTCCCGAAGGGCGGCGTTCAACTTAGTGTTCCAAAGGGCGCGGAAATCTCTCTTCTTTTCCTTGCGTCCGCGGAAGGCGTTTTGCCAGGCGTGAACCAGAGCTTCTTTCGCGAGCTTCTCTTTGGACTTCCGTCCCCACTTGAAGCCTTTGGTGTATTTAAGAATCCTTTCTCTTTTTTTGTGGGCAATCGTGCCTCTTTTTACTCTCGTCATGTTTTTATAATCCCGAAATTATCTGCTTCCTGTCGGAGGAAGCGAGGGCGACCGAGCTTCTCTTGTTGCGGATTATCTTCGGGCTCTTCTTTGATTTGAAATGGGACAATCCCATTTGACGGCGCATTATTTTGCCCGTCTTGGTGACTTTGAATCTTTTGGTAAAAGTTTTCTTTGCCATTTTTACGATTTGCTTATTTGGGCGATGAACCCGATTCCTCCCGCCTTGGGGCTCATAATGACGCGGTAGTTTTCAGTGATGAGTTCAAGAAACTCGTTGAATTTCCCAAAAGCCCAGTCTTTGTTGGCTTTTTCCCTCCCGCGGAGCTTAAGCAGAATCTCCACTTTATAACCTTCTTTGAGAAAATCGTCAATCTGGCGGGCCCTAATAAGGAGGTCATTACGGCCGGAGCCGAGGCCAATGCGGACTTGCTTCAGGTCGTCCTTTGCCTGGGCTTGCGCCTGCTTTTCTTTTTTGAGCTCTTTGTCCTTCTGATAACGGAATTTGTCGTAATTACCGATGCGGGCGACGGGCGGAGTAGCGGTCGCTGAAATTTCTATAAGGTCCAATCCTTTTTCTTCGGCAATTTGCAAAGCGGCGTCCCTTTCAAGGACGCCGAGGTTTTCCCCGTTTTCGCCGATGACGCGATGTTCCCTTGCGGGAAGTTCGCGGTTCTTGCGAACAGCTGGGACGGGAACATATCTTCTTCTGTAGTAAGGGAAAGCGCTTATACCCAAAAATATAGCGGTTTACGGACAGCACGTCAATTAAGAAAAAAAGAAAAAAGCTCCCTAGAGGGGAGCTTTTCTTGTGTGAATATAAGCAATCTGCTCGGTCGTTTTTTGCGGCTATTTTAGCCAATCTTCATCCGGGTCGGAAAAAAGAGAACTTTGCTTATACGCTTTGGGCCTTATGAGGACCCCGGTATTCACTTCTGAACGAACTATGACATTATATTATCCCGGGGCGCCTATTACCGGCAAGTGGATAACTTTTCCGCCGGAGAGCCTTCCGGAATTTTATTGAAAAGCGGCTGTTTCTGGGGTATTTTGAGACATATGAGATTTAATTTCGCGATGTTCGCCCAGGGCGCGAGGGTGCTGGAAACGGGAGGGCTGGATATTTACAATCCGATAACCGACTTGTCGGCGAAAGATTTTCCGGCCGTCCATCAGGAGGCGGTGATAATAGTCAATTTTTTTCCGGAGGATTCGGAAGAGCACGAGCTCGTTGTTTCCATCAACGGAGGATACAAGAAAGACTGCATTGAGCCGTACAAGACGAAGATGCGGGACGCCGATAATTCCGGACATTCCATCGGTCACGTGGCGTACCTCCAGGGCATAAGTTTTGAACAGCCCGGACAGTACAAGGTTGAAGTAAGCATTGACGGACAAATAGTTTCAACGCAGTCGTTTGTCGTAAAGCGGACGGAAGACGCCTGCCCGATTCCCGGAGGAGGATGCGAGGGAAAATAAAAAAGATTTCCGGAAAGACGGCGACCAAAATCATTTTAATTGCGGCGACCGTTTTGATTCTCGCCGCCACAGCCTGGTTTGTTATCGGGTTTTTGATTCCGGCGATACCGGCTAAAGAACCGACCAATGAAGAGATTTACGATAAAGCGAAGGAGTACGTGGAGATAACCGCCGAGGACAGTATTATTCCGGAGTTTCCGAAACAGCCGATCCAAATAATCCCGGACGGCGGAATAAAAGGATCTTACAGAGTATTATCGTTTTTTCAGTTTCGGGACCTTGCCGGGGAAAGCCAGATGAAAGGATTTGTGATAGACATGAAGATTTCGGGGATCGGGCGCGAGTGGGCAATGGAGAGGCTGGTGATAGAAGACAGGGTCTATGATGAATTGGTTCCCGGAGGGTATTGGTGGCCATGAGGCAGATAAATAAAAAACAGGGCTCAAACAGAGTCCTGTTTTTTATCTGACGAAATTCCTAAGCGGCAGCTTCGGTTTCGTCGGGAGTTGAAGCCTCCTCGGAGGGAGTTTCTTCAACCGTCGCCGGCTGCTCAACATTCTCAGCTTCGGCTTCAACGGCCGGAGCTTCGGTAGCGACAACTTCTTCGTTCATCGCTTCGGCAGCACCCTGGTTCATTTCTTCCATGTTAATCAAAAAGATGTTTATTGGCGGCTTACGACTATTGTTGCCTCAAGCAGAGTAGCGGGTGAAGAGGGAAGAGTCAATGGAATAAATGAAGCGGGAGTTCTCTTCGGTCAATCGCTTGCCGCCGCTCGCGATTGCCTCCAAGCCCCGCCTCCTTTGTTTTGCCTGCTGGCAAAACTTCAGTCCGGCGTTCAACTCCCACCTGACATATTTCTAAAAACATAAACCCCTCAATGAGGGGTTTATGTTTGTGGAGATGGTGGGAATTTCACGTCGCTCACTGGCCCGTACGGCCGGACTCGCTCCTTAAGGACCCACGGTCCTTAATCTTTTCCTATACGAGAGACCGCTTAAGCGTTCTCCTGACCCCACTCGACGTTCAACTTTCACCAAGTCATTTTCAAAAATACAGACCCTTTTAAAGGGTCTGTATTTGTGGAGATGGTGGGAGTTGAACCCACGTCCAAATTAAAATCATGAATAGCGTCTACGAGCGTGTTCCGATTTTAAGGTTTAATCGGCCCATCCTTTAATCGGACTAACGAATGGGCCGAACCGTGTTTCTATTTTCTTTGTTACGCCGTGAAACACTAGACGGGCGGAACGCAACTTGAAATATTATGCCTTGCAGAGAGGCTCAAGCAAATCCTCTCGAAGACACCCGCAGTGCCTGCTATTTAAGCGAAGGCGAAAGCGGGAACGCGAACTTTGTTAGTGGCGTTTGTAGTTTCGGGCTTGTTTAAGGAGAAAGTCCGACTCCGCGCGCGACTATTCTGTTTTTAATTTATCGAGGCCTGTCATCCCCGTGCTTCCCTTATACCACAAAAACCAAGTTTTGGCAAGAAGACTTATTTTATCCTTTTGCCGACTTCTTTGGAGATATCCTTTTTCTTTATGGCTTCGCGTTTATCCGCCTTTCGGCGGGGAGCGCCGAGACCAAGCTTTACTTTTATTTTGCTGCCTTTGCCGTACATTTCCAGAGGAACGACGGAGAGCCGATCCGATTCGGTCAGCCTCAGGATTTCGGCGATTTCTTTTTTGTTAAGCAGTACCCGCCGGGCGCGGGAAGTATCCGGTTCACCCGTGATGTTTTTAGGCTGATACAAGGGGATGTCCAGATTGACGAGCCAGACTTCGCCGTTCCGGATGATGCCGTAAGAGCCGGAGAGGTCGGCTTTGCCACTTCTCACCGATTTCACTTCCCATCCGAGCAGCTCAATTCCGGCCTCAAAAGAGCCGCGGATATCGTAGTTGAAAGAAGCTTTTCGGTTGGTGGTAAAGGCGGACATATACGTCATATAATCTTAATTAATGATAGAAGCGATTGCCAATATTATCGTCCAAGCCTCGGGAGAGCCGGAGCCGAAGGTAACCATACCGGATGACTCCAAATTCGGGCATTATTCCACGAATCTGGCGATGGTCCGGGCGGGACTCAAGGAGACCAATCCGAGGGAGGAGGCGAAGGAAATAGCGGACGCCATAATGCGGACGGCGCCGAAGGGCTTTTTTGAGAAGGTGGAAATCGCCGGTCCGGGATTCATCAATCTTTACGTGTCTAAAGGAGCGATAGCCAAAGAAACGGAGAGCGTTTTAAAGAAGAAGGAAAAATATGGAATGGGAACGGCCGGGAAAGGGAAAACGGTTGTCATAGATTATTCGGCGCCGAATATCGCGAAACCGATGTCTGTGGGGCACCTGCGGTCTACCGTCATCGGAGCGGCGCTCGCTAACCTGCTTAAGTTTCAAGGATATAAAGTTATCGGAGACAATCACTTGGGGGACTGGGGAACGCAATTCGGAGCGCTCATATATGCTTACCGGAACTGGGCAGATGAGAACGAATTTAAAAAAGACCCGATAGGGCATTTGGTTTCGCTCTACATCAGATTCCATAAAGAAGCGCACGAAAACGAGAAACTGATGGATGAGGCGAGGATGGAAACGGCAAAACTGCAGAAAGGCGACAAGGAAAACACCAATCTCTGGAAGTTGTTCGTCAGGGAAAGCCTTAAGGAATTCGGGAAAACTTACAAGCGGCTCGGGGTGAAATTTGAAGCGTCGCTCGGCGAAAGCTTTTATCAGCCGATGCTGCAGCAAATCGTTGACGGCGCGGTCGCAGGCGGAATCGCGCGGAAGGACGAAGGAGCTATAAAAATATTTTTCGGAGACGAAAAGCTTCCACCGTACGTGATAGAAAAGTCGGACGGTTCGCACCTGTACACGACGACCGATCTCGCGACCATAAAATACAGAATCAAGAAGTGGAATCCGGCGAAAATATTATACGTGGTGGCGAACGAACAAGCGCTTCATTTCTCGCAGCTGTTTGAGGCGGCGAAACTGCTTGATTTCGCGCCGGACGCGGAGCTGACTCACGTAAAATTCGGAATGATGCTCGGGGCGTCGGGCAAGAAGTTTTCCACTCGCAAGGGAGAATTTATAAAACTGGAAGAGCTGCTGAACCAGGCGAAGAAGGCGGCGGCAGAAGTGAACCCGGACTCGGCGGAAGAGGTCGGCGTTGGGGCGGTGAAGTATTACGATCTGTCGCATTACAGGTTGAGCGACATCGTTTTTGACTGGGACGCGATGCTGAATCTCAAAGGCAATTCATCTCCTTATATTCAGTACACCTATTCCCGCCTCAAAAACATCGCCAAAAAAGCCAAGGGAATAAAGCCCAGATTGAATGCCGAGCTTTTAACCACGGAAGCGGAAACAAGAGCGATGGAAGCGCTGATGCATTTCCCGGACGCCGCCGCTTACGCCGCCGATAAATATGAACCGAATCATCTGGCCGATTATCTGTTCAGGACGGCAAACGCGTTCAACGCGTTTTACGAGACGTCTCCGGTGATAAGAGCGGAAAAGGAAACGGCAGCCTCAAGGCTCGCCTTGGCAGAGGCCGGCGCGATCGCGCTTAAGAGCGGATTGAATATTCTTGGAATAAAGATTCCGAAGAAAATGTAGAATGGAAAATTTTTGGGAAAAGCTTCAGAGGCCCATTTCGGCTTCGGCGCCGATGGCGGGCGTTTCGGACGCCGCCATGAGAGCGATGCTCGCGAAGTACGGCGGACCCGATGTTATTTGGACCGAGATGATCTCTCTCGCCGGGCTTGCGATACGGGGAGAATCGGAATTTGAAAACGAAATGATTCTCTCGGAAGAAGAACATCCGGTGGTTTTTCAATTTTTCGGCTCCCGGCCGGAGGAGTTTTCCATTTGCGGAAGAATCGCCAAGGAGCGCGGAGCGGACGGAATAGACATCAATATGGGCTGTCCGGATAAAGGCGTTGAAAAACAGGGAGCGGGGGCATGTATCATAAAATCTCCGGCGCTTGCCAAAGAAATAATTTCGGCGGCCAAGGAGAGCTCTAAGGGGCTGCCCGTATCGGTCAAAACCAGAGTCGGTTACGCGAGCGACAAAGAAATGGAAAATTGGATAACGGCGCTCGCCGAAGACCGTCCTGAGGCGATAACCATCCATGGCCGGACGAGGGCTGAGAGAAGGAAGGGAAAAGCGAATTGGAACCGGATAAAAGAGGCCGGAAAACTGATAAAGGAGATTTCTCCGAAAACGGTTATTCTCGGGAACGGAGACGTGAAATCAAAAGAAGAAGGGGAAAGGCTGGCTGAGAAGTCGGATATTGACGGGTATATGGTTGGACGGGCGCTGATCGGCAATCCATGGTTCTTTTCAGGGGAGAGGGCTTCCAAAGAGGAAAGAATAGCCGCCGCGGAGGAACACGTTAAATTATTCAGGGAACTTCTCGGAAAAACGGAGAGTTTTGACACGGTCAAAAAGCACCTCGCCGGCTATATAAGCGGCTTTTCGGGAGCCAGAGAGTTGAAGATAAAACTAATGAAGGCAAAGAAGGCGGACGAGGCTGTTCTTCTGATAAGCAATTTTACAAGTTGACAGGGAAATATTGTGGGTATATATTCATAACATAGCAGTTCGGCGCCGAACTGTATTGATAAAAGGTCGTAATAAAAAATAAACAATGCCTTATTTTGATGGAACAGGTCCGACAGGGTATGGGTCTGGAACCGGAAAAGGGATGGGTCCCTGCGGGGCAGGTATGTCGCGCAGTTTCGGATGCAGGAGAGGATTCGGAATGAGAGGCTTCCGTTTCACGGAGCAAGATTTAAAGGAAAGAAAGGAGTGGCTTAAAGCGGAGCTTCAAGCGTTGGAACAGGAAGAGTCGGATAATAAATAGAAACGAAGCAGCTGGCGGTTTCGTTTTCGCGAACCGCCAGCTCTTCCTTTATCATTATGATATGGTTAGGCCAAGAAGATGCAGAAGAGTAAGCTTCAATCCGGCGGTGAAAATATTCAAACCGCAGGGAATACCTGCCAGAGAACTGGAGGCGGTGTTGTTGTCGATGGATGAAGTTGAGGCGGTCAGGCTTAAAAACATTGAGGGGCTTGACCAGACCGAGTGTGCCGAAAAGATGGCCGTATCTCAAAGTACTTTCCAAAGGATACTTTCATCAGCCAACAAGAAAATAGCCGAGGCTCTAATCAACGGAAAGGCCTTAGTTATGAAGGAGTGAGGTGCGGGGCTACAAGGATTCGAACCCTGGTTAACGGTTTTGGAGACCGTCGTTCTACCACTGAACTATAGCCCCATACCAGACGATTCTAACCGGAAAAAAGCGAATTTGCCAATCGTACTCGGGAAACAGATTATAATTTGGTTTGACGTTTTTTGATGTGGTTTAATTATCCAATGACCGACAAAAAGAAGGCTGACAAGAGGTGGATGATAGCAATCGCCGCGGTGGTGGTCGTTTTTCTGGGACTGATGATTGGAAAGGGAACATTGCCGAGCCTGTTTACAACGGGAGACGGCGACGGGAGCGTGATACTTTACCACACATTGACTTGCCCACACTGCCAGAACGTCAAAGAATACATTGAGGAAAACGGAATAACTGGAATAACGCAAAAAGAAATATCCATTGACCAGGCGGCGGCGAACGAACTTGGAGACAGACTTACGGCGTGCGGAGAAGATATTTCCCAGGGGATACCGGTGCCGGTGCTGTGGGCGGACGGAAAGTGTTATGTCGGAGAAGTGGAATCTATTGATTATCTAAAAACGCTTAATTCCCAAAATGAACAAACGGAACAATCTAATTAAGGCGGCGGCGGCCACGTTCGCGGCTTTATCCTTAAGCGGAAAAGCGGCGGCGGTTTGCCCGGTATGCACGGTGGCAGTCGGAGCGGGGCTTGGCGTTTCCCGCTGGCTTGGCATAAGCGACCTTATTTCGGCAACGTGGATAGGCGCGCTGCTCGCGTCCGCGTCTATGTGGACGGTCAATTGGGCGGCGAAGAAAGGAGTTCGGTTCAAATGGTTCAGGGAAATAGTCTTCGCGTCGTTTTACGTCCTGACGATCGTTTCTCTTTGGCTCTCAAAAATAATCGGCGTTCCGGGAAACATTATCTGGGGGGCCGACAAGATCATAGCCGGAATCGCTCTGGGAACCGCGATATTCCTTATGGCGGAGATATATTATGAATTAACCAGAAAAAAGAGAGGAAAAGCGCTTTTTCCGTTCCAGAAGGTGGTTGTTCCGTTCGGCGCTCTTGCAGTAGCGAGCCTTATATTCTATTTATTAGGCATATAAACAATGGAAGACAAAAAGATAAAAGAACTCATAGAAAAAGTTTCGGAAGGGAAGAGAGGAAAACTTGACCTCTCTTCCGACGAGGATCTGTCGGTTGCGGTGATGAATCTCATATCAATTGAGGAGCATTTCTTTTTCACCGCTTCCAAAACCGAGAATCCGGAGTATTACGACATGCTCGCGCAAGTCAGGGAGATGAGGAAGGAGCTTTTAAAGAAGCTCATCAAGGAATATGAGGGAGAAGTCTGGTGCATATCCAAACACCTGCTTTCGGCATCAATGAGGCTCATGGAAGTCGGGACCAAGCAGTTGGGGCAGGGGAATAAAGAGGAGGCCGAGGATATGTTTAAAAAGGCTTATGATCTTTATTCGCTTTTCTGGGGACTTAATTTAAGACTCATAAAAACCGATGGCGTTAAAAAAATCGCCGACGACGAATTGAATAACAAAGACAGAGAGGAGGGGAAGAAGGGGTTTGGAAAACTGGGAGATTTGGTGAAAAGGGTAATAGATTGCTGCATAGAGTAGCGAAATTCAACGGTTGAAAAAGGAGCCATAGACCTGTTATTATGGCCTTACGCCGCGATAGCTCAGTGGTAGAGCGCAGCTCTGAAGAAGCTGGCGTCGGGGGTCCGATTCCCTCTCGCGGCACCAGAAAGAGATTCTTGCCCCGAACCTCCTACTATATCCTGTAGGATATCTTGAGGCAATTTCAGTTTTATATGGATTCGATAAGGGATCTGCTGATCAGCTCTTTTCTTGCCAGCGATTATATCGTTATCTTTCGCTGGCCTTGAATAAACAATGATTTCCTCTATTAAAGAGTGAATCAAGTCATAAAGTTCCTCGCGGTTGTTAGTTATTTTTTCAAGAGTCTTTTTATATTTTTTTGAAAACAAACTCAGACTCTCTATATAACCTTGGGATAGAACATTTTGGGATATTCGATAGTCTATTTCTTTGATTTCTTTTTTATATTGATCTTCTTTCGTCTTTAAATTATTCGTCTCTTCTTTGAGTCTTGAAGTGTCAATAATCCCGAGAGAATGCTGCTCTCGGAGACGTTCTATTCTGTTTGGAATACTATCTATCAACCTGCATAGTCCCTCCCTCTTTTTACTAAGTTCATTGATTTCAACCTTACTCGATTTAAGTTCTTTCTGATGATTATAGACGGCTATCGGATTAGCTAGTAATTTTTTGGTAAAATCTATTATATATTTTTCGATTTCTCCTGCTGGAAGAGGAAGAGACTTACAACCGACAGTTGTTTTTCCGGATTTTTTATTTCCACATTGATAAGAATAGACAATATTACCGCTCTCTATCCTTTTCTTCTCACCAGCCCAATACGCTCTGCTTTCATCTTTATCAGGATCAAAACAGCAGTTACACCTTAATAAGCCGCTTAGTAAGTAGGTATGTTTTGTGTTATTGCCTTTTCTCTGATGTTTGCGATTTTCTAATAAAATCCTAGCTTTTTCAAAGGTTAAGCTATCAATTATGACAGGTATATTTGCGGGAGATTGCTTCCACTCGGACCTTGGTCTTAATCTCCCTTCTCTGGTTTTATTGTAGTAATAAACACCTGTATATCTCTCATTAGAGAGGATGTCGCGAACTCGCTCCATTCTCCAAAAACTTGCCGGATTTTTCTTGTTGATTCCTCCTATATTCTTTCCGTTATTTATAGCGGAGGCGTGCGGGGAAGGATAATCGTGATCAGATAGATATTTGGCAATTTCATAAGGGCTTTTCTTGCCATTAATAAACATATTAAAAATCATCTTTACGGTTTCTGCCTCTATATCAAAGATTTTAAGTTTCTTATTTTCGTCTTTCTTGTATCCATAAGGAACGGCGGGGCCCATTATTATGCCTTTTTTGATAGCCTCCATTCTTCCGCCTTGGGTTCTAAGCTTTATGTTTTCCAATTCAAGTTCAGAGATGACGCCTAATATGCCTAATATGGCCCTACCAAAAGGAGAAGAAGTATCAATACTCTCATTAGCAGATATGAATTGGAGGTCGTTATCTCTAAAGAAATCTACAATATCGAAAAGAACTTTTAGTCTGCGCGCAAAGCGATCTATTTTATAAACGGCCACTGCATCAAAAGGCTTATTCCCTTCGGGAGCCATAAGGATGTCCTCTTTGAGTCTGGCAAAACCTGGGCGCTCGTCTATTGGGGATGTGCCACTAATATCATCCATATACACATATTGATCCCCAGCGAGAACCATAGCTGGTCGGCCGTCAGTAAATGACCCCTTTGACTTCATAAGGGCATTTAAAGCCTCTTTTTGGAGGTCGGGGCCGTATTTTTCAGTCTGTTCCTCGGTGGAAACCCTGATATAGAAGGCTACTCTTATTGTTTCTTGTTTGTTTTCGCTTTCCATTGAATAGAGCGTAAGGGTAGGAACTTAATTAATAGTAGCCTTATAATAAGACTATGACCAAAAAAGGGGTAGCTTCAAAAGTAAAAAAGTTGCCTAAAAAAAAGACATACAGCTTTTATAGGGCAATAGATGAGCGTGATGATTTAAAACAAATTGGTTCAAATATACTAACGCTCTTTGCCTTGCAGCTCTTTTTCGGAATAGAGGACATTACAGAGGTAGTGGCTAACGATATTATTGTGGACGGATCTGACGATGAAGGACTGGATATCGTTTATGTAGATAGAGAAAGAAGATTAGCTGTTATTACACAAGAATATGAATCTTCAGCAGGGTCAAGGAAAAAGTCAGCTCCTGCTAAAAAAGCCAGAGATATATCGAGCGGCTTATCTGCATTATTAGGAGCTCCTATCAAAGACGTCCCTGGTCCACTTAAATCTGCTGCTGAAGAAATAAAAGAAGCTCTTGAAGAAGGAGCTATCGATGAAGTTCATATATGGTATGTACATAATCTCCCTGGTTCTAAAGATATTGCCAGAAAAATGAAATTAGTAGAAACAACTGCTGGTGCGTTTTTAAAAAAGTATAAGGTCAAATGTTTCGGAATAGAAATGTCTGCAGATCTCATTGAAAATGAATATAAATCTAAGTCCACGCCGATATTAGTAAATGACGATTTCAGTGTACCGGTTAGTAGTTTTCTAAGTACACAAGGAACGAACTGGAAATCAGTTGTTGTCTCGGTGCCAATAAGTTGGCTTTATGAGCAGTTTAATAAATATAAAACTGATTTATTTTCAGCTAATTTACGAGATTATCTAGGCACAAGGAAGAAGGACAAAGACATTAATAAGGGCATTCAAGTGACAGCAGAGAATGACTCTGATCACTTCTGGATATTTAACAATGGAATAACCGCGTTAGTTAATAGTTTCAGTATTAAAGATAATATACTCAGATTTTCCGGTCTCTCTATCCTTAATGGAGCTCAAACCACTGGGGCGATTGGTAATCTTCGAAAAGTCCCTAGTGTAAAAGGGCTAGTTCAAATGAGGCTTATTCACTGCGTAGATGAACCGACCGTCGAAGATATCAAAAAGTATAATAATCGCCAGAATAAAGTCGAGGCATATGACTTTAGAAGTATAGACTCTAATCAGAATAGGCTTACAAAAGATTTGGAAAAATTGGGAGTAAGTTATCTTCTGAGAAGAGGCGGAGTCGAGGATATAATTAAAAAGAAGACTGGATCCATATCGGCTGTCGTTGTTAGCCAAGTTTTAGCTGCCTTTCAAGGAAGGCCAGATATTGCTTATCATCAGAAGACAAATATATGGGAAGATGACTCTTTGTACGGTAGGTACTTTAACAACCAACTTAGTGGCTCTCATATAATTTTCTCTTATTCTCTATTCGAGTCAGTAAGAAAAAGAAAGATAGCCTTGCTAAAGAAAAGTAAAAAAGGAGGACTGACAAAAGACGAGGAAAGAGAACTTGATTTCTTCCAAACTCGCGGCTCAGTTTTTTTACTTACATCTGCTGTTGCGGAATGTCTAGAAGTCATAACTAATCAAGCGATTCCTAATAGGTTCAGATTGTGTTTTTCTAGCAAGACATCTATGGACGAAGGCGTGAATATCTGGACTGATATTATCGATATAGTTATTTCATTCTCAACAACTCTCAAAAAAGGATTTTCGTCTGGAGCAATAAGACAAACAGAGGCAGCCGATGCAATAAGAGAGGTAGCCACTATGGTTTCAGCTGTTAAAAAGCCGAATAGCAAGATATTCTCCGATTTTACCGACAAGATAAAGCAATCTTAATAGTTATTGCTCTAAATCTGTCTAAGATATAAACTCAAGAAGTTAGAGAAAGCCTAACCCCTACGGATCTCCGTAGGGTATGGCATCAAATCCTACGCGAATAAAGAAGGTCTCCTGACCGGCACTTATTCGCGTAGGTTCATCCTCGAAAGGGGATGAGGTAACTTCGAAAGGGGTTATCGCTGAGTCGGGGGACTTTTTTGTAACCCGCTCAGGAAGATCAAAAAACCTACGCGAAAAATGAAAGAAAAAACGGTTTCTAACGACAGTGCCGAAGATATTGTTTTAAAAGAGATGCTGTCTTCTGAGGGATACAAGAAGATGGTTGATAAAGATCTTAAGAGGATTATAGGAGATAAGCTTAAAGAAGCTGGATATAATGAGAATGATTGGTCAATTCATTATGCAATAGAAAGAATATTTAAAAGCGTAAGAAAGGCCTGGTTAGGCGGTAAAAGTCCTAATAAAAAATTAGCTATCACAAGTCTAGTCTTAGGAATTATTGGTGGTTATATGTCTACACTTAGCATAGGAGCTATTGTATGTGGACACATTGCTCTCTATAAGATTAAAAAAGACCCGATTGTTTATAGGGGTAAAGGCATTGCTATAGCTGGGTTAATTCTTGGCTATATAGGGCTAGTAATTGGGGTGGTGCTTGGCATTATGGAGGGATTAGTAAAAGCCAAGCTTGACTATTAATTGAACTTAAAACGTGATTCTAGAATCGGGGATAGTCGGATAATTGAAGATCTTTAGAAAAAAATGGCGGAAAATGGCGGATTTTCAAGAAAGTCGTAAAAACTGTTTTATGGCTTGAAATCTACATAATTTAGAAAATAGCTATTTAAAAAATAGGGGAAATTAGAAGAATGCGTAAAAGAGTATTCTTACTTGTTTAACTACTAAAGCCTATCGAATGCCATACACGGTAGGCACTTTCTTAAGGAAATCTTCCCAGCTATTTGCGTTTACGACAAAGGTTGGAGAATATATTAATTTACCGTCAATATAAGAAAGATAATCAGGGAGAGGAAACTGATAGATGACCCAAGGCCTCTTGATATAAGTAATATCATCGGGACTTATTTCTCCACTAGGAATAGAAACATCCGCAGGGCCATATTCGGCGATATATAAATCAGCCGTTGTGACCACAACTGGTATAAATAAGGCTTTATTATGAGGAGGAAGACTTAGGTCGGCGGTTTTTTCAGTAAAAGATTTTAACCCAGTATTCGATTGAAGCAGTGACTTATAGATTATTTCATTTTGATCACGATTTAAACTGCCTAACATATTATTGATTTCAAATCCTTGATTTAAGCACTCAAACTTATCTGATGTGTCATAACCAATATCAGGGAATATTAATTTATTTTCTAGGCAGACGTCTCCTTCCACGGGACCCGCGCCTCTTTTGTAGTATATTTTGGAAACAAATACAGGATCGTCTCTATCCCTTCTTACCGATGGGAATATCCAATTTTTAATTTTTTCATTCGCTCTTTTGCATTCGATTATTAAATAAATTACTCCTTCCTTAAATGCGACCGGTCCAGGATTATTGTCAAAATGAGCAGCTATTATATCTATAGCGCCTGGTTTTCCTAGAGATGGACCAATACTAGGTGGCCAGGTATATGGATGCTCGCTAACACACTTATAATTATCAAGCTGATTAACAATATTGAAGCACCAATCTTGGAAAGGAACTCCTGTTTGGTTGAAGATTCTTGTTATTTTTTGATGGTCAATTGTATCCATTTTAGTAGTGATATTAGCTCTTGTTTCTTTTGAATAAATAATGCAACAGGGATTGATTATCCAGATCTACTGACGAACATTCAACTTCTAATTGCTTTTTGGTTGTTTTTAACCCCAAATTGATTTTAGGTAGTTGAGAAGAAAAGAAATAAGTTATACGGCCCTTTTTATCATTTTTATCCTTGTGGCTTTTAATAAATACCTCTGATCCACTGCCAAAATCGAACTCTCTGGCTACTTCGCGCATCCTTTCCTCGTGGAGTATGTTTTCCTTGTTTTTATGGCTATTTTTAGACATTTGAGACTGTACTTATACCAATCCGGCGTATTTTCTTGTCCAAATTATAGCAAACAAGGGTTAAATTGTATTTTTCTTGGTATTTTAGGTTCGGGGTAATAATTCGTTTCTCACAGACAAACACTCTGATTGCAATCGGAGTGTTTTGTTATTAGTATTTTAGAGCCTTTTGAGCCCTCGTAGTTCAATGGATAGAACAGCACACTCCTAACGTGCTGATGGAGGTTCGATTCCTCCCGAGGGCACCAAATAAAAACACCTCCCAAGCTGGAGACTTTTTGCGAATGACGGCGAAAAATTGAAATTTTCCCGAAAAACTTTTATTGTCTATGGGAGTTATTTGCCCCGATATCCATGCTTTTCAAAGCAGGATATCGTGGCTTCGCTCGGCATAAACCATAAAAATCTTTATGTTTTTGCCTCGCTTGCCCCGATAGTTCAACGGATAGAACGGCTCCCTTCTAAGGAGTAAATGAGGGTTCGATTCCTTCTCGGGGTACCGTTTTTTAACGGGGTGTAGTATAGCGGTAGTATACGTGCTTTGGGAGCACGAGGTCCGAGTTCGACTCTCGGCACCCCGACAAGAATTTTTCGTGGATTAAGGCTGTTTCATTTGCTAAAATCATTAGTGTAGGGAGTTTAAGTTTTCCTCAAGTATTTTTCTGAACCGATAATCATGGTAGCCAATCTCCTGATCTTTATCGTCGCTCTTTTTCTCGTCGTGAGAGGCGCGACTCTCGCCACCAAGTACTCCGCCAAAGTCGCGGAGCGTTTTAATATTTCCCGGTATGCCATCGGCTTTATAGTTGTCGCTTTCATTTCCATTTTGCCCGAAACGGTAATATCCATAAGCTCCGCCCTGAAAGGAATACCCGAGTTCGGCCTTGGAACTCTGTTCGGTTCAAATGTTGCTGATCTCACTCTAATCTTCGCCATTATGACCATAGTGGCGGGAAGGAGGCTTAAGGTGGAAAGCAAAATGCTGAAGAACGTGAAATATTATCCGTTCCTCGTGATGCTGCCGATCATATTCGGACTCAACGGCCACTACTCAAGAATTGAAGGAATCGCGCTTATGGCCGCCGGACTGTTTTTCTATTACCAAATATTCAAAGCCGGAACCGGCCCCTCCAAGGCGTATCATGCCGCTCACGGAAAATTCAAAGACTCCATTATCCTTCTTTTAGCGATGGTCATTCTGCTTGTCGGGGCCCACTTTACGGTAAACTCGGCGGCTGAAATAGCCGATGCCCTGAAAGTCAGTCCGGTTCTCATCGGGATGCTTGTCGTCGGTCTCGGCACGACTCTGCCTGAGCTTTTCTATTCGCTTAAGGCCATCCGAAAGAGAGAGGACGGGCTGGCAATAGGGGACATTTTGGGAACAGTCATGGCGGACGCGACCATAGTGGTTGGCGTCATCGCCTGTATAAGCCCGTTCTTTTTCCCGGCGAAAATCATATATGTCGCCGGCATGTTTATGGTGATTGCCGCGTTTTTCCTGTTAAGGCTCATGAAAACCGGGAAAACGCTTACCAGGCTGGAAGGCTTTTTGCTGCTCGCTTTCTGGCTCGTTTACGCCATTACGGAGTTTTTGATAGGTAGGAGTTGATTCAGTCTTTAAATCCCGATACAATACCAGCCACGTATGGTGTCTATGGTGTAACGGTTAGCACTAGGGTTTGTGGAGCCCTCAGTACGGGTTCGAATCCCGTTAGACACCCTAAGACAAAACCCTGCAACGCGGGGTTTTGTAAATTGTAATCCTAAACTTTAACTCTAAAAGAGGTATGAATAAGGTTCTAAAGTTATGGTTAACTGGTTGACGATAGTTTCTATTTGTTGCCTCGAAGGGTTATTATATATCAATGTGGTATTTGTATTTGGACGAAAGCGGAGATTTGGGCTTTGATTTTGTAAATAAGAAGCCATCAAAATTTTTTACCATAACGATTTTAGCTATTAGTGACCGCGATGCTAACCTAAAAATAATGAAAGCGGTTAAGAAGACTATTAGCCGCAAATTAAACAGGCCTAAACACAGAAAGAGGATAGTTAGAGAATTAAAGGGAACAGGAACAACAATAGAGATTAAGAAGTATCTCTTTAATCAAATAAAGGATGTTAAGTTTGGCATATATTCTATAACTTTAAATAAGAAGAGGGTCTTTGAGCGATTAACTAAGGATAAATCTCGTGTTTATAATTATGTTTCTAGAAAAGTTTTGGATCAGATACCATTCGAGCAAAATAATGGAGATAGAGTGGAGTTGATTATTGATAAATCAATGGGGAAGCCAGAAATAGAGGAATTTAACTCGTATGTTCGTCGCCAACTTGAGGGTAGACTATCTATTAAAACTCCGCTAGATATATATCATCGGCTATCTCATGAGAGTCAAGGTATTCAGGTAGCTGATTTATTTTGTTGGGGAATATTCGAAAAATACGAGAGAAAGAATTTTGAATGGGAGGATGTTTTTAAGGGCAAAGTATTATTTGATGAACAATTCTTATAGAAACAAAAACCCCCTTGCGGGGGTAGCTGCCTTATAGACTTGCGTCGTCTAGACTCTAGCCAACCGATGGATGGGAACGCCTAGAACAATCTATAAAGGTCTTACGCTTGACTGCATGTTAACATAATGATGTTTTTATGACAACACAGGGGGTGTGGATATTTCTAGGGTTGAGGAATGGCTAAGAAAGACTCTGTTTTTGGTTTGAACCTCCTCTGCGATGTCACCTAAGATGGAAAATTAAAGGTCGAAAATCATAGAGAGAAATGGAAATAACCGACAAAAAGGAGTGCACAAAGTGCAAGAGCGATAATATACTCTTTACTGGTGGATTTTCCGCCGGGGTCGCTGGTTTAAATCCAACGCAGTCTATTCGTGAGCCTGGAATGGCTATTTACGAGTGCGAAAAGTGTGGAGAGAGATTTATCTATTCTGGACACCAGTCCTAACATTCTCTACGATGTCACTCAAGACAAAGCCCTGCTTTCTGCAGGGCTTTGTAATTTATAATTTTAAATTTCCAAAGAAATTTATTTCAGCTTGCCGTCAAACTCTTCCATCAGGCTCTGATATTTGCGGTTGAGTTCATTTATCGCCAAGGCGTCGTCGTTCATCGCTTTCGTTATTTCCTCCATCTCGGCATCAAAGTTTTCGGGAGTATAGCTCGTGAATTTATTCCTTAAGACATCAAGAAGCTGTTTGGTTTTCTCGTTGTAGTTTAAGAGCCTGTCAACCAGAGAAATTTCCGTGGAAATGGCCTGCATGCCGAGAGCCTGAGCCTCGTCTTGCGGAACAGAAGGGAGGGAGGCGGCCATCTTTTCAAGTTCGCCGAGAAGTTCAATGGTTTTCACGCGGGCCCCCTGAACCCTTTCCAATTCCCTGATCGTCAGGTTAAGGGCTTCATCGTATTTTCGGGCCTTATCTTTCTCTTCTATCTCGTTTATCGTGTCTACGGACTTGCTTGAAAAGTCATTCAAAAAGTCGGCGATAAGGGCTCCGTTAATGCGAGCTTCGGCGAAACTTTCAGGAACGGAGAACTTGTCTTTGGGAATAAAAGAAAAGCCCAAAACGGCGGCTGAGACGATTACTGCCACCCCGAGAGACGGCAAAATCCATTTGCGAAACATGGGCTTTATCTTAGGGAATTTCTTTACAACAATCAACTTTTGGCTTAAATTTAAGCCTGTCGCGGGATTAGTATAGTGGCAGTACGCTACCTTGCCAAGGTAATGGCGCCGGTTCGATTCCGGTATCCCGCTCATTTTATAAAAACCACCAAAATGGTGGTTTTTATAAAATTGGAGGATGTCGGTTAACCATAAGGAAAGGGGTCGGGAAAACATTTGTTTTCCCGTGGAGGAAGGTAGGCCCGAAGGGCCGTTGGAAAACCGTGGGTTTCCAAGACTGTGAGATAGCGAAGCGTCCGGTATCCTGCTCAAGTAAACTCTCTGAACTCCTACTGCGAAGCGATAAAAATCGCTCGGCGTACACGCTCCGCTCTAAGGTACGCTGTCTCTCTTTTTATCACTTCTCGCTACGGAGTTAAGAGGTTTTTAAAAGAAGCCTATTTACACCTTCCCTTACGAATCATTGGATTTTTTGCTATAACAAATCAATCATGTCCCGGTTGTTGGATCCGATAATCAATTTCCTGCATTCGGTCGCCAATGCTTTGCCGTTGCCGGCTTTTTCTTTTTTCGGAGCGCTGGTTGAAGAGATAATCGCGCCGATCCCGTCTCCGCTCGTCATGGCCCTGACTGGTACACTTGCGGCGGCGAAGGACTCGTCATGGTTTTACATGGCGATGATTATTCTCATGGGGGCCGCCGGCAAGACGATCGGCAGCTACGTTGTCTATTTTATTTCCGACAAGGGAGAGGATATTGTCCTCGGGAAATTCGGAAAGTTTCTGGGAGTGACACACAGGGAAGTGGAAGTGATAGGGAAGCATTTGAATAAAGGATGGCGTGATGATTTGGTTTTATTCCTTCTGCGCGCCATTCCCATAATGCCCACCGCACCGGTTTCAATAGTCTGCGGCCTGATAAAGATAAATTTGCGGACATATTTAACATCCACCTTTTTCGGGGTGCTGGTCAGGAACATCTTTTATTTTTATCTCGGATACACAAGCGCGGGAGCGCTGGAGTCAATCAATGAGGGAATCGGAGGCCTGGAAAAAATCGGCTATGTGATTTTGCTTGCCGCGGTTGCCGCCGCGTTAATCAATATTTACCGCCAAAAAAGGAGAGGAGCGGGGATAAAATTCCTGGAAAAGAAAAGTTCCAAATAAGCGCGCCGGCTAAAATATCCGGCCGCGTCTTTCATAAAAACGAATTGACCGAACGGTCTATAAGTGGTTGAATCCGATCAGAACCCTTAAAACCCCAAAAGGAGGCATCTTTTATGAAGCGACCGACTGAAATCCCGTGTCCATTCGGGTGCAAAACGGAAAACAACGCGCCGGTAATGGTAAAAATAGGCTGTTCTTGCCCAAATTGCCTGGTGCTTGTACCCCGCGGAGCGGAGTCAACAATTACGCATTCTTTTATAAAGAAGCACGCTTACGGCGCCACAGGCAGAACCGAGGCAAGGATATACGGCGATGAACTGAGATGGTACTTCGGATGATATAAGTAAGACACGCAAGCCCCTCAACGCGGGGGCTTTTGCTTTTCGGGGAATAGCGGGATAATTCATATCGTCAACCGATGGACAAAAAACTGGAAAAGCTCATAAGACAAGAATCCTTGAGGCAGGACAAGACGATAGATCTCATACCGTCGGAAAACTTGATGTCCCGGGACATACTGGAGATACTCGGTTCTCCTCTCGCGAATAAATATTCGGAAGGGTATCCCGGAAAAAGATATTATCCGGGTAACGTTTTTTGCGACGAAATAGAGAACACCGCGAAGGCGGCGGCGCTTAAGGCGTTTGGCCTCAAAGAAGAAGAGTGGGCGGCAAACGTCCAGCCCTATTCTGGTTCTCCGGCGAATTTGGCGGTTTATACGGGGCTAATGGGTCCCGGGGACATTTTGCTTGGGATGGAGCTTGCTTCCGGCGGGCATCTGACTCACGGACACAAAGTCTCGGTGACAGGAAGATTTTTTTCTTCCGTCCAGTACGGAATAGGGAAGAACGGAAAGATTGATTACGCGGATATAGAAAAACTTGCCAAAAAACACAGGCCGAAGGTAATCGTTTCAGGGACGACGGCTTACCCCAGAAAACTGGACTTCAAAAAATTCGGAGAGATAGCCAAATCCGTAAGCGCGTACCACGTCGCCGACATTTCTCACATAGCGGGACTCGTACTTACCGGCAACCATCAGCCTCCGTTCAAATACGCGCATGTCGTGACGATGACGACGCATAAGACTCTGCGCGGTCCGAGGGGCGCGGTGATTATTTCAAGAAAGGAACCTCTTATTTCGGGGGAGGGAACCGTAAACGGAGCGATAGACAAGGCGGTTTTTCCCGGACTTCAGGGCGGACCGCACAACAACCAGACGGCGGCGATAGCGCAATGTTTCTTTGAGAGCCAGACTTCCGGATTCAAAAGATACGGAGGACAAATAATAAGAAACGCCAAGGCGCTGGAGAAGGGCCTTAAGGCAAAGGGATTCAAACTCGTGACCGGGGGAACCGACAATCACCTCCTACTGATTGATCTCCGGAATCTTGGCATCAGCGGAAAAGACGCTCAGGACAGGCTGGAGGAGAGCGGGATAATAGCCAACCGAAACGCCGTTCCGGGAGATTTGTCCCCATTTAATCCTTCGGGAATCCGCGCCGGGGTTCCGGCGGTGACGACGAGGGGCATGAAGGAAAAGGACATGGAGCGCATCGCCGGCTTGATGCATAGAGCGATAGTCTTCAAAGAGAACGTTAGAACCGAGACGGAAAAACTGGCGGCGAAATATCCGGCGGAAAAGTTCGTAAAATGGAAAAAATAAACGGAAAAGAAATAGCGGAAAAAATATATTCCAGAATAGGAAGCGAAAACGGCGGACTGAAGCTTGCCGTTATCATGGCGGGAGCGGATAAGGCGACTGAGTCTTTCGTGGCTCAAAAGAAAAAGGCGGCGTTAAAGACGGGGGTTGATTTTGAGCTTCTCAATTTTCCAGCCGACACGACAACGAAGGAACTATCGGAAGTCGTGAAGAGAGCATCCGATAATCCGGAAATAACGGCAATCGTGACTCAGCTTCCTTTTCCCCCTCAGGTGGATAAACGGGAAGTTCTCTCCGCCATAAGCCGGCAAAAAGACGCCGATTCTTTGAATGGAGGAGACTTGCCGGCGCCGGCCGTGGGAACGGTAATTGAGATATTGAGTCATTTAAACAAGGACATAAGCTCCATCAATCTTTCCGTTATCGGCTATGGGGAGCTCGTGGGAAAGCCGGTTTACGATTATTTCTCCGGCAGGGCGAAATCAGCGACCTTATCAAGGAGGGGGAGTGATTTATCTTCCGACCTTAAAGACGCCGATGCTGTTGTTTCCGGTGCCGGAAAGTTCGGCCTGATAACGCCCGACATGCTAAAGGACGGAGCGATAGTGATAGACTTCGGCTACGGGATGGATGAGAACGGGAATATGGGAGGGGATTTCAATCCGGAAGAATCGGACAAAAACATTGTTTACACGCCGACGCCGGGAGGAACTGGACCGATATTGGTAGCCAAACTTTTTGAGAACATCGTTTCTATCGGAAAATAAAAACACCCCATACGGGGTGTTTTTATTTTTATTCTTCGGAATCTGATTCGGAAGGCGATTCAGCCGATGATTCGGACGCCGCTTTATTGATCACTGAGATGAGTTCTTTTTCTATTTCTTTGAGGAGCTTTTTATCTTCTTTGAGCTTGATCTTTGATGCTTCTTGGCCGACGCCGAGCTTATCTTCCTTGAACGACCAAGTGTTTCCGCTCTTTTTTACGACGCCGTATTTAAGTCCGGTATTCAGGAGATCTCCTTCGTAGGAAATTCCTTCGCTGAACATAATATCAAACTCGGTCTGACGGAACGGAGGAGCGACTTTATTTTTAACCACCTTGGCGCGGACTCTGTTTCCCACGACTTCTTCTCCTTTTTTGATTTGAGCGATGCGGCGGAGGTCAACGCGGACGGAGGAATAAAACTTAAGAGCTCTTCCTCCCGGAGTGGTGGTGGTTTCTCCGTAGCCCATCATGCCGATTTTTTCCCTGATTTGGTTAATGAAAATGAGGAGCGTTTTTGACTTGGCGGCGATGGCGGTTATCTTTCTCATCGCCTGGGAAATCATCCTTGCCTGAAGACCGACGTATTGGGCTCCCATCTCTCCGTCTATTTCCGCTTTCGGAGTGAGGGCGGCGACGGAGTCAATGATTATGACGTCTATCAGTCCCGACTTAACGAGGCTTTCCATTATATTCAGCGCTTCTTCGCCGTTGTCCGGCTGAGAGATGATAAGCTCCTTTATATTGACGCCGATTTTTTTTGCCCTTTCCGGATCAAGAGAGTGTTCCGCATCTATGAACGCGGCCTTGCCTCCTTTCTTCTGAGCTTCGGCGATTATCTGAAGGCCGAGCGTGCTTTTGCCGGACATTTCCGGCCCGAACACTTCAACTATTCTGCCTTTCGGAAATCCGCCGACGCCGAGAGCAAGGTCAAGGCTAAACGAGCCGGAGGATATGGCTTCAATGTCGGCGTGTTTCACTTCGCCGAGCTTCATTACGGATTCTTCGCCGAATTTTTCGCGGATGGACGCTATAAGCGAGTCCAAATCCCCTCCGGCGGGGGAGTTAGAAGAGGGTTTCTTCTTGGATGATTTCTTCTCCATAATCGGTTTCTGTTTCTATGTTTGTGTTTTCTGTTTCTTCGTTCAAATTCTCGGTTATGTAGAAAACTTTTCTGATAACCGTGGTTTCCGACCTCAGGAATCTTTTTACTTTTATTTCAAACGTGTTAAGTCCAGGGTCAAGCATAACCTCTTTAGAGAACGCCCCGTCGGTTGTAACCGATATCGGCTCCCTATTGATTATAATGGAATCCTTGGGATTTATCCTGCCTTCAATGGTGAAAAATTGGTCTCTGGTTTCCAGGAAATCGCGGTCGTCAACTTTAGCGGGAAGATTCACCTCAATTGGAGGGATTCCCATAAAACCGGCAAAAAGATAGCGTTTTCCGACGGGAAAAAGAATAACGGCAATAACCGCCGCCGCCACGCATACGGCAACAATCAAACCGGTCTTCTTTTTCACCAAAGCAAACCGGTTCGTCGGCAAACTATCTTCCTTGCCGGAAGATTTGATACCGGCCGCCTTATACGCTTCCATCAAGGGGGAAGGGTCCGCTCCGAGAGTCGCGCAAATTTTCGTTATATAGCCCTTAACGTACGGAGCGGCGGGCATATTCTTCTCGTCGTTTTCTGCCATGGCGGAAAGATAACGCTTGGGAATATTCGTCAGTTCCGAAAGCTTATCAAGCGTGAGTCCGTGCTCTACGGCAAGTTCCGATAAAGTTTCCCCAAAATTCCTATCGTTCATCATCGCTGTTCATCCGGCTCTCTTGGTTCAGGTACACCTCCCGGGGTTTTGCTCCATCACCCGGTCCGATGATCCCTTTTGATTCCATTATATCCAGGAGCCTTGCAGCCCGAGCATAACCGATTTTAAGCCTTCTCTGCAACAAGGAAGCGCTGGCTTTTCCAGCATCCATGACCGTTTCAAGGGCTTCGGGGAACATGTCGTCTTCATCCTCGTCGCCTGTCGGGGAGCTTAAAATACCCTCCAGCTCATTGGGCTCGGTGACGGAAAGGTCGTTAATCTCACCTTCGTTATTATCTATTATGAACTTTGCCACGGACTTGATTTCCTCGTCCGTAAGGAACGAACCCTGGATTCTCCTCGGTTTTGAGAGCTCGGAAGACACAAGAAGCATATCTCCTCTCCCCAGGAGCTTTTCGGCGCCGGAAGTGTCCAAGATGGTACGAGAGTCTATTTGGCTCGCCACCTGAAGGGCGATTCTCGTCGTAATATTCGCCTTGATGAGCCCAGTGATGACTTCCACGGATGGCCGCTGGGTGGAAACTATTAGATGAATACCGGTCGCGCGCGCCATCTGGGCGAGGCGGACGATGGAGCCTTCAACTTCCCGGCCGTAGGTTGTCATAAGGTCGGCAAGTTCGTCTATCACGATGACAAGGTAAGGCATCGGGTCTTCCTTGTGTTTTTCGTTGAAGCCCTTGATGTCTCTAAAGCCTTCCTTAAGAAGAGTTTCGTAGCGCCTGTCCATTTCAGCTATCGCCCAGCGGAGAGCGGAAACGGCTTTCTTTCCTTCAGTTATGACTGGAGCGATAAGGTGGGGAAGTCCGCTGTAAACAGAAAGCTCAACGCGCTTGGGGTCAACAAAAATGAACCTGAGAGTTTCCGGAGAGTTCTTGTAGAGAAGGGAAACGATAATGGAATGGATAGTAACGCTCTTTCCGCTTCCGGTTGCTCCGGCAACGAGCAGATGAGGCATCTTGGCGATGTTCGGGAAAACCGGTTCGCCGGACAGGCCCTTACCGAGAGCGAAGCCCAAAGTGCCGGCGGAATTGAATTCGGGATAACCAAGAAGCGTGCCGAGGCGGACGAGTGCGGCGGTCTTGTTCGGAACTTCTATGCCGACCAGAGATTTTCCGGGAATGGGGGCTTCAATGCGGAGCGGATGGGCGGCGAGCGCGAGCGATAAATCTTGGTTTAGCGCCGTAATACGGGAGAGCTTTATGCCTTCGGCCGGCTTCAGCGTGTATCTCGTGACCTTCGGACCGATAGTTATTTCTCCCATTTCAACCGGAATGCCGAAGCTGTCCAGAGTTCTTTTAATAATGTTCGCGTTTGCCTGAAGATCACCGACGGTCGGTTTTTCAACGGTGGCGTTCAGGAGGCTAAGCGGGGGAGGAACATAGTTTTTAAAGGATATCTTCTTTTCCGATTTGCCGGGCTTTGCGGAAAAACCTTCCGAAACTTCCAGTTCTTTTTCTCCCTTTTCTTCTTTTTCTTCCGGTTTCGGTTTTACGGCGGTCTTTTCTTCCAGTGATTCGCCGGCGCCTTCGCCGTTCACGACGAGCTTGTCCGAGCTGTTCTTTCTAAGCTTTATCTTTTCCGGGTTTATTTTGACCGGGACATCAAGAACGAAGATAAGCCCGACAGAAAGGACAACCACCGAAACGATGATTCCCGCCAAATAACCAAAAGGTATTTCAATGGAACCGACGAGCTTGCCAAGTAGTCCCGCCTTGTCGGAATAGAGAATATCAATAAGCCCCAAGCTGCCGAAAATGAAGACCAGTCCTCCGATAGTCGTTCTTTTCATCAGGCCATTTCTTCTGCCAAAGAGGAGCAGAATGCCCGCCACAATCAAAGTGAGCGGTATCAGCCAATAGCCGATACCGAGCAAGGCGGAACCTCCCTTGAATAAGAGGTCTCCGAGCGGGCCGGCTTTATGGAATCCGGCGAGTATGAGAATAAGACCAAAGCCAAGAAAGACTATCGCCCAGATGCCCATAAGGACGTCTGGGCGCATTTTTTCCTTTTCAACAGGTGTTTTAGTTTCGGTTCTTTTAGCCATTCAACAACTAATTATAGGTAGCTAACGGGTAAAACTAAAGGGCTTTGCGTGTTATTATGTAGTGGCAAATGGCGGAAATTAATCCATCTATTTACAGGGCGTACGATGTGCGGGGGAAATATCCTTCCGAGCTTAACGAGACGGCCGCGGAAGAGGTAGCAAGGTCGCTTTCCAAAAATTTTTTTGGGAAAGGACCGGTTGTTGTCGCCCACGATGCGAGAAAAAGCTCTCCGGCGCTTTACAAGTCGGCCATAAAAGGGCTTGAGGGCAGGGATATAATCGCCGTTGGCCCATCAACGACGCCGATGTTCTATTTTTTTGTGACTGAGAAGAAGGCGGCAGGAGGAATAATGGTGACGGCATCGCATCAGCCGGCGGAATGGAACGGACTGAAAACGGTTGGCCCAAAGGCGGTCCCGATAAACGGCTTTGATATCAAGAAAAAGGCAGATAAAAAATGAACAAAGCTTTTTTTAAAGAATATGGAGAATTTTTACGGAAGGGATTGAAACCGAAAAGGCCGGTCAGAGTCGTATTTGATTGTTCAAACGGATATGCGGGAGAGGTTCTTAAAGAAGCCTTGAGGGGAGTCAAAGGCGTAAAGGCTTATTATCTGAATGATGTTCCGGACGGCAAGTTTCCGGGACACGGTCCCAATCCGGTGGCGCCCGGAGCGCTCGTCGCCCTCGGGAAAGCGGTCATCGCGAAGAAAGCGGACTTTGGGGCGGCTTTTGACGGCGATGCGGACAGGGTTGTGTTCGTGGACGACGAAGGCAGAGAGATTGATTCGGATGCTGTCATAAAGCTTTACGTCGCGCGAAAAAAACCGAAGGCGATAGCCGTTGATCTAAGGATAGGGCACTCGGTGAAAAGGGCAGGCATGAAGATGACGAGGATTAAGGTGGGAAACTACTACGTCAAGAAAGAGATGATAAGCAAAGGAATACTATTCGGAGCGGAAAGGGCCGGACATTATTTTTTCAGAGTGAACGGCGCTTACGTTGATGCCGCCGTGATGATGGCGTTCGCTTTTCTAAACCTTGTTTCGGAAAAGAAAAAAATATCGGAATGGATAGACGGCAACACGACCACTTTCCGGATGAAGGAAAAAAACTATCCGGTTAAGGATAAGGAGGCGGTTTTTGCGAGGATCAAAAAAGGATATTCGGCGCGGAAACCGAAGTGGTCAACACTTGACGGACTGACGGCGGAATTCAAGGATTTCTGGTTTAATATCAGGCCGTCTTCAAATGAAGATTTGATAAGACTGAATATGGAGGCCGACACGGAAGAAACTTTCCAAAGGGAAATTGCGGTGATAGAATCGCTTATTCAGGATGAACAAAGACATTCTCGTAATAGACATAGAAACAAAGAACACGTTTTATGACGTTGGGGGGCAGGCGAACATCTCCCGCCTGGATATGTCGCTTACCTGCGTCTATTCCTACAATCAGGACGCTTATTTGAGCTTTTGGGAAACCGACACCAAAGAGCTTGGACAGATGATAAAAGACGCGGCGCTTGTTGTTGGCTTCAGCATTAACAGGTTTGATTTACCGGTTCTGGACAAATATTTTGATTTCAGCACAAAAGCCCTAAAGAGAGTGGATTTACTGGAAGAAATAGAGCTTTCGGCCGGCAGGAGAATCGGGTTGGATTTGCTTGCCAAAGCCAATCTTGGGATCGGTAAAACCCATAACGGGCTTGAGGCGATAAAATTCTGGAACGAGGGAAACCTAAAGGAACTTGAAGACTATTGCCGGAACGATGTTAAGGTCACGAAGGACCTGTATGACCTCGCGAAGACGCAGAAATACTTGATGATGCCCGAGAGGGGAACGGACGAATTAATAAGGGTGAATCTGGACTTCAATGAAAAAGTCAGAGAAGCGACAACCGAAAACACTCTATTTTGATTACGCTGCGACGGCCCAGATAAGTCATACCGCCAGAAAAGCGATGGATTTGGCGTACGGCGGTAATTTCGGGAATCCCGGTTCGGTTCATGGATTTGGAATGAGATCCATGTCTCTGTTGGATGAGGCGAGGGAGACAATCGCCGAAGTTTTGGGCGGGGAATTCAAAGGGGTGATATTCACCTCGTCCGCGACGGAAGCAAATAACTTATTCCTTAAGGGAATAGTCAAAAAATACGCGAGGCGGGCGAGAACGGAGAATATCGGACTTCCGGCAAAGCTCGTTATTTCCTATTCGGAGCACGAGTCGGTTGAGCAGACGGCGGAAAAACTTTCCGAAGAGGGGACGGAAGTCGTTCGCGTTCCGGTTAAGAAAAACGGAAAGATTGACCTGAAGGCTCTTGGTGAATCCATAACCGGGAGGACTGTCGCCGTGTCGCTTATATTTACAAACAACGAAACCGGAGCGGTGAACGACATAAAAAAGGCGGCGAAAATAATTTCGGAGAAAAGAGCCGGGGGAATTTACCCTCTTTTCCACGTTGACGCTTCGCAGTCGCTGCAATACGAAGACTGCTCTTTTCAGGCGACGGGAGCTGACGCGATAACGATTTCATCGCACAAGATAGGCGGACCGAAAGGCGCCGGAGCGCTCGTCTTCAGGGAAGCGGACAAAGTGAAGCTGTTGGAACCGCAGACGCATGGAGGAGGGCAGGAGCTTGGAATGAGATCGGGAACGGAAAACGTCCCGGCGATAGCGGGATTCGCCGCCGCCGCGGGCGAGGTCGTGAAAATCAGAAAGGCTGAAGCCAGAAGAGTGATGGAACTCAAAAAATCTTTGTTTAAAAAAATAACGAAAGTGTCGCCGAGGGCGAAGGCAAACGGACCGGAGCCGGAGAAAGGGAGCCCTCATATATTGAACGTATGGCTCCCCGGAATGCCGGCGGAGACCGCCGTGGTCGCCATGGATATGGAAGGAATCGCCGTTTCTTACGGATCCGCCTGCTCGGCGAGGGCGTTTAGGCCAAGCCGGGCGGTTAAAGCTCTGGGGTATCCGGAGAGCCGGGCAAAAGAGAGCGTAAGGATAAGCTTAGGACGGGAAACGAAGGCAGAAGACATCAGGCGGTTCGGGGCGGTTTTTAAGAAAATATGGCATAATTTCAACAATGCTTAAGGATAAAGCCACTCTGCCTGAGATAGAGAAAGACGTTTTGAAGTTCTGGGAAGACGCCAATATTTTTGAAAAGTCCGTAAGCCAAAAGACGGGAAAGAAGGCTTTTTCCTTTTATGACGGCCCTCCATTTGCGACCGGACTACCCCATTACGGACACATACTCGCGACGACCATTAAGGATTCCGTTACCAGGTTTTGGACGATGAAGGGATATAAGGTGGAACGCCGGGTCGGCTGGGACTGCCACGGATTACCAGTTGAAAACCTTATTGAAAAAGAACTGGGACTCAAGGATAAGAAAGCCATTGAGGAGATGGGGATGGGCGCTTTCAACGACGCCTGCCGGGCGGCGGTTTTCCGTTCGGTCGGCGATTTTCAGAAGACTCTCCAGAGAGTCGGCAGGTGGGCGGATTATTCCAATTCATACGCGACACTGGACAACACTTATATGGAGTCCGTCTGGTGGGTTTTCAAACAGCTTTGGGACAAGGGGCTGGTTTATTCCGATTACAGAGTGACGCCGTATTGTCCGAGGTGCGGAACGCCTCTCGCCAATTTTGAGGTCAATCAGGGATACAAGAATACCACTGATCCGGCGATATTCGTTAAATTCAAGCTGAAAAACCAGCCGGACGGCATTCCGACTTATTTCGTGGCGTGGACCACGACTCCGTGGACGCTTACGGCAAACGCCGCTTTGGCGGTCGGAGAGGATATTGAATACGCCTATATCCTCGCCCGCGACGGGAAAGAAAGGCTGATCGTCGCCAAAGACAGAATAGAAGCCGCCGGATTATCCGGAGAAAAAATAGAGAAAACGGAAAAAGGGAGAGAACTCAAGGGAGCGGAGTATATTCCGCTGTTTTCATTCATTAAGCCGGACAAGAAAGCGCACTTTGTCATTACCGCCGATTTTGTTTCCACGGAAGACGGAAGCGGAATAGTGCACATGGCGCCCGCTTTCGGAGTGGACGACATGGAGGCGGCGAAGAAAAACGGCATCCCGACGATAATCACCGTCAATAAGGAGGGAAAGTTCGTGAAGGAAGTGGAGCCGTGGGCGGGCCAATTTGTTAAAAAAGCGGACGCTGAAATAATAGAGCGGCTTAAAGCTGAGGGTAATTTATTAAAGCAAGACGCGATTGAACACCAATATCCTTTTTGCTGGAGATGCGATTCGCCGCTTTTATACTATCCGATAGATTCCTGGTACGTGTCCGCCACAAAAATAAAAAATCAGCTCGTCGGGAACAACGAAAAAATAAGATGGGTGCCGCAGCACATAAAGACGGGGAGGTTCGGCAAATGGCTTGCGGATGCGAGGGACTGGGCGATTTCAAGAAACAGGTTTTGGGGAGCGCCCATTCCGGTATGGAAATGCTCCGACTGCGAAACTCACATTCCTGTGGGTTCGCTTGAAGATCTCGCCAAGCTTGCTCCGACAAACAACGAGTATTTCATAATGCGCCACGGCGAAGCGGATTCAAACGTTTTGAACATCGTTTCTTCGGCACCGGAAAAAGCGGAAATCAAACTGACAAAGAAAGGAGAGTCCCAGGCGCTCAAGGCGGCGAAAGCGCTCAAGAGGGAAAAACTGGATTTGATAATATCTTCTCCCTTAAAGAGAACGGCGGAAACGGCGAAAATAGTCGCCGATTATTGCGGAGTAAAATATGTCACCGATGAAAGGCTTAGGGAGTATGATTTCGGCTCATTGAACGGCAAGCCGGTTGAAGAATTTGAGGCGTTCGTTGAAAGCCATAAAGGAAAGTTTATGCGGGCGCCCGAAGGAGGAGAGACTCTTATTGAAGTAAAACGCAGAATGCTTGACTTCATCGGCGAAATTGAGAGGGAACATAAAGCCAAAAAGATATTGATTGTCGGACACGGCGACCCGCTTTGGGTTTTGGAGGGGGCCATGGAGGGGATTGAGAGAAAAAAACTCACGGCGGAGAGGGACACGATAATGCTAAAGACCGGAGAATTCCGAAAGCCGAAGTTTGGCAAAATGCCGCTTGATAAAGACGGGGAATTGAACCTGCACAGGCCATACATAGACAATATAGAAGGGAAATGTCCAAAATGCGGAGGAAAGGCGGTCAGGGAGCCTCACGTTTTTGACTGCTGGTTTGAATCCGGCTCCATGCCTTACGCCTCGTGGCATTATCCGTTTGAAAACAAGAAGAAAGTGGAAAGCATTTTTCCGGCTGATTTCATCGCCGAGGGATTGGACCAGACGAGAGGGTGGTTTTACACACTTCATGTCCTGGCGACGGCTCTGACTTCAAAAAAGTCGGCGTTCGGCAAAGACAGGCCGGCGTTCAAAAATGTCATAGTGAACGGTTTGATACTGGACAAGTTTGGAAGGAAGCTTTCAAAGAAGCTCCGCAATTACACCGAGCCGGAAATGCTTTTTGACAAGACCGGAGCGGACGCCGTCAGATTCTTCCTTTTGTCATCAACTTCAATCGGAGAAGATTACAGATTCTCCGACAAAGGGGTACTGGAGGTGAAAACGAGAATTTCCGACAGGCTTTTAAATTCCTACAACTTCTTCGCGATGTATGCCGACAAGGCGCAAAGAGCGGAAGGATATAAATATCCGGCAAAGGAAACGGAACTGGATAAGTGGATAAAAGCGCGGTTCAAACAAGCGGCGGAAGAAATAAACCGCAACATGGAAAAATACGAGCTTACGCAGGCGACGAGGCCCATAACCGATTTACTGGATGATCTCTCCAACTGGTACATAAGACGCTCCAGAACGAGGCTTCAGAGACCGGAGAATCAGGATGATTTTTACGCCGCCTCAAAGACGCTTTATGACTGCCTGATAACGGCTTCCAAGCTGATGGCTCCGTTCACGCCGTTCATTTCGGAAGCGGTTTACAAGTCGCTTACCAGCGATAAAGAGTCGGTTCATCTGGAGGATTGGCCCAATCTCGGAAAAACGACCAAAGAAGAAGAGTCGCTCATTGAGGCGATGATCTATGCCCGCGTCGTGGCGAGCCAGGCTTTGGCGAAAAGAGCCGAGGCGGGGATAAAAGTGAAACAGCCGCTGTTTTCCTATAAGACATCCGTAAAAGAACTTGCCGGCAAAAAGGGAATCCTGGCGCTTATCGCCGACGAGGCGAACGTGAAAGAAGCGGTATATGACGCCGAGGCTCCCGCCGCCGGTATTTTGAGCACCGAAATAACCGCCGAACTGAGAGAGGAGGGCATGCTCCGCGAGATCGCGAGAATAATACAGGATATGAGGCAGAAGGCGGAGTTCAAGCCGAAAGAAAAAGCTGTGTTCCATATCCAATCGGATGACGAGGAAATAAACAAAGCCGTTTCAAGGAACGCCGAAAAGCTCAAGGAGGATTTTTCCCTTTCGGATGTCGTGATGAAAAAAGACGACGATATGAAAATCGTGAACGAAACGAAGGTTGGAGAAGCGCAGATCTGGGCGGGAATTAAATAAAGCTAAAGCTGTCAGACGTTTAAAAAACCGCCCGGCTCCAGCCAGGCGGTTTTTGTTTCAGCCGTTCAGATAAGGCCCATCTTTTTCTTAACTTCTTTAAGAGTCTCGGAAGCGATGAGCCTCGCTTTCTCTGCTCCTTCGGAAAGGGTCTCGCGGACCATCCGCGGATTTCCGGCTATCTCCGCTCTTCTCTGCCTGAACTCGGAAAGAGAATCAGACACGGCTTCAGCCATGTTCTCTTTGAATTCTTTGTATCCAGCTCCTTTATGGTTTTTAACGATATCGGATACGGGAATGCCGGACATTTCCGAATAAATAAGCAAAAGGTTTGCGAGCGCCGGTTTTTTCTTCGGCTCGTAGACTATTTCCGTTCCGGAGTCAGTGACGGCGGAGCGGATCTTTTTACCGATAAGCTCGGGGGAATCGGTTAGATACAGGCAGCCCTTTGGCATGGACTTGGACATTTTCTTTTCCGGATTATCCAGACTCCTAATCCTTAGCCCTTCCACAAAGATGCCTTTTGGTTCGGGAAAAGTTTTGCCGAACCTTTTGTTGAATATGCGGGCGACATCCCTCGCAAGTTCCAGGTGCTGGCGCTGGTCTTCGCCGACCGGAACGGCGTCGGCTTTGTATATCAGAATGTCCGCCGCCATAAGCACGGGATAATTGAGGAGTCCGGCGGTCGCCGGCTGGCCTTCTTCCACTTTTTCGCGGAATTCAATCATTCCCTGAAGCTGGCCGGCGGGCGTGACGCAGTCCAGGAGCCAGGCGAGATTCGCGTGTTCCAAAATGTCCGATTGCATGAAAAAGACGGATTTCTGGGGATCAATGCCGAGCGACAGAAGATCAACGGCAACGTCAAAAATCTCCGCCGTTTTGTCGCTTACCGCATATTTCTGGGTAAGGGCGTGATAGTCGGCGATGAAATAATGGCAGTTGTATCTGTCTGAGCTCTGGAGAGCGACGGACTGCTTCGTCATGCCGAGATAATTACCGACGTGCAGTTTTCCGCTCGGTTTTATGCCGCTAACAACTATCGGTTTCATAGGTTCAATTATATCCGGCGAGGACCTACACCTCAATTATGACCGGGAGGATCATCGGACGGCGATAGGTTTTATTGTAGACAAACTGGCCAATCTGGTCCCGGAACATGGTTTTCAGGCAATCGGAATCAAGATCGCTCTTTCTCGGAATTTTTGTGATGATGGTTTTAACCTTTCCGCGGATATCTTCAAGGATCTTTTGATTTTCCTTGAGATAGATGAACCCCCGGGAAATAATGTCGGGGTTCTTGATGAGGCGTCCGTCCTTACGGCCTATGGTCGCGATTATCACAATCATTCCTTCTTGGGCGAGTAAGCGGCGGTCGCGAAGAACGACTTCGCCGACGTCGCCGACGCCGAGGCCGTCAACCATAACGTAGGAGGAGGGGACTATTTCATCCGTCATTTTCACGGAGTCGGGGAGGATGTTCACTATCTGGCCGTTGTCCGGCAGAAAGATGTTATTTTTGGGAATGCCCGTTTGGACGCCGTTTTGGGCGTTCATAGTCCTCATAAAGAGATATCCGTGAATCGGGATGAAGAATCTCGGTTTGACTGTGGAAAGAATGGTTTTAATTTCTTCCTGGGAGGCGTGTCCGGTGGTGTGGATGTCTATCATTTTGGTGTGGTAGACGAAAGCTCCCTGGCGGACGAGGTTGTCCTTAAGAGCCTGGACGCTGCGTTCGTTTCCCGGAATGACCGACGAGGAAAAGACGATGGAATCCCCGGCCTTGATGCGAAGGTTTTTATGTTCTCCGGTCACAATTTTCATGAGCGAAGCGTTTGATTCGCCCTGCGCTCCGGTTGAAAGGATGAGGATCTTTTTGTCGTCATATTTGGAAACTTCTTCCAAGGAAATGATGGTTCCTTTCTTGACCTTGATATAGCCAAGCCTTCTCGCTATTTCAAAGTTTTCTTTGATGGACCGTCCGGAAAAGGCCACTTTCTTGTCCAGTTCTTCAGCTATCTTGATGATCTCGCCGATACGGTTAAGGAGCGTGGAAAAGATGCCGACCATTATCCTGCCTTCCGCTTTAAGGAACAGGTCTTTGAGATTTTTCTCAACCACTTTTTCGGGAACGGTCCATCCGGGGGTTTCGGCGTTTGTGCTGTCCAGAAAAACCGTATGGATGTTCCTTTTGCCTATCAGCGCGAGCTCGTCCAGGTCTTTGGGCTTGCCCTGTTCGTCGGCGAGAATCTTGAAGTCGGCGAAAGTCGCCATGTTTCCCACTGGAGTTTTCAGGATGAGTCCGGTGGTATCCGGAACGCTGTGCGACACGCCGAAGAATTCCGCTTCAAAGTATTTGGAAAAGCGGACGATATCTTTGTCTTTAACGACTCTGACATCCAGCTTCGGAGCGTTCACAAACTCGCTCTGGCGCTTGATGATCATTTCCTTTGCCAATGCGGTCGTGTAAATCGGCGGATTACCGATTTTGCCGATGATGTAGGGAATCGCTCCGATGTGGTCAAAGTGGGCGTGGGTAACGACCATCGCCTTGATATTTTTCTTTTTCGGTTCCAGCGAAGACACGTTCGGGATGATATAGTCTATTCCCGGCGTTTCTTCTTCGGGAAACTGGATTCCGGCGTCAATGATGATTATCTCGTCTTCGTACTCAAAGTACGACATGTTTCTGCCGATTTCTTCCAGTCCGCCCAAAGCGGCGAACCTAAGGACACCTTTCGGCGCCGGAGAAACGTTCACTTCCTCCGTTTGTCGCGTGCGAAGCGGCTGAAGTTCCGTTTTCGCGACTCGCGGCCTTCTTGGTCTTGATCTGTCCTGTCCGTATTGCCGGTGACCTGCGGGCGACGGCCTGCCTTCACGGGTGTTCGGACGCCCATCCCGCCGGGAGGCGGAAACGGGAGAGAGCTGCTTCCGCGATCCGGAAGAATACTCTTTGTTATATGTTTTTTCCATATTTATTTTTTGATTACTGTTTTATTAATGATTAATTTTTCTCTTTGATAGAAGGAGAATCGAACTGCTCGCGGCGGCCTTCGGCCGGCTGCGCCTCAGAAACCCTCGGTTTCTGACGGCCCTCGCGAACTCGGGTCTAATTTCCTACACGGGAAAACGTTTAAAACGTTTTCCCGACCTGTCTCGCTGAAGGCTCGCCGAGGCGGACCCCTTTCAACGTTCGAGTCTCCCGTTATTGAGACAACGCAGGCTTATTAAAAACTTCGTTTTTCAAAAACCTGCATTTGTGCCGAGAAGGAGACTCGAACTCCTATGCCTTGCGGCGCTAGCACCTGAAGCTAGTGCGTCTACCAATTTCGCCATCTCGGCTTGAGACCAGGATTATTTTTAACCCCGTCCTTCGTATTTTTCAAATATTGACCAAAACTTAAGCTCGGCGAACCCTTTGTTGTAAACCTTATGGAATCTTCCTTTTGGAATAACCAGCACGTCGCCTTTCTTCACTTTTTGCTTTTGGTCTCCGATCTCCATTTCTCCCTTTCCCTGAAAGAAAACATAGACTTCTTCGGCGTCTTCGTGGGAATGGCCGCCGGTCGCTTTGCCCGGTTTCAGCTCCGTGAGGGAAAGAGTCATGTGACTAAGAGTCTTCAGATCGTAGACCCGGTACGTCTCGTTATCCCTTATAAGCTCGGCCTCGCGCTTGTATTCCTTAAGGTCCATTATTTAAATTTGCGGTTCGTATTTACGTACCAGGATTCGGCGTTCTCCAGCCGGTTCGCGGCAGTGGTCGCCTTATCGGCGGAGAAGCCTTTAAGGCGGGGGGAAGCGACATAAAGATAGTCGGGAGAGACCGTGAAAACGGCTCCGATATTGTCCGTTATAACGGAAGAGAGCGAATCAAGCAAGGCGGCTCTTTCTTCGGGATCGGCTTCGGAGCGGATGTTTTCCATTAGCGCGTCGGCTTCCCGGCTGTTAAATAAAGCGAGATTAAGACCCGGGTAGAATCTTTTAGAAGAATGCCAGAAGGAATACAGGTCATCTTCAACGTTAAGAATATTGCCGAAGAGAAGCGCTTCGTAATCCCTATTCCTGATGGATTCCTGGATGTCGGCGGAGCGAAGCGCGGAAATATTAACCACGGCACCTTTCGCTTCCCAGGCGGATTTAAGATTTCCAGCCATCGTGGAAAGAGGGGCGATGTCCGGGACGGTCAGGCGGAATTCCAATCCAGCAAGCGAACCGTCAGCGGATGTTTCCGGAGACGTGCCGCCAGAGAGCGGGCCAAATGACTGTTCGGCGAGTCCGCCGAAAACGTCGTTCACCATTTCTTCCCGAGGGACAGACGAAGACATTGTTTGCCTGACGGCGAGATCGCGAAATTGGGGAATAAGACCGGAATTAAGGAAGACGGCGTAATATCGCGCGGAAGGAATCGGATAAACGGTTTTAATTACGGACACTTCCTTGACGGAGGCCGGGTCGGAGGCGGGAAAGCCGTCTATGTCTCCGTTATTGAAGGCTTTAATCAGCTTTTCTTCGTCGCCATAGAACTTGAAAACGAACTCCTTAATGTAGGGGGCGTTTGCGTGATAATTCTTATTGACAGCCAGAACGTATTCGCTGATGAACCCATCTTTTTCTTTTTTGAGCGATTTGAATTTATAAGGACCGGAACCGACGGGCTCGCGGGCATATGAAGAAAGGCTGAAATTGGCGGCTGGGATGTTTCCGAAAACATGTTTCGGAATTACATTCAGGCTTTTGAGCGTTTCTTTAAAGAAAACATAAGAAGAAGGGAGAATGAATTTCACCTCAAGCTCGCTTACGCGTTCCACTCTCGCGCCGTCAAAGCTTGCGGCAAACGGAGAACGGGCTTCCGGATCAATGATGGTATCAAAGGTGAAGATTACGTCGTCGCTTGTTATCTTCGCGCCGTCGCTCCACTTAAGCCCTTCCTTCAGGCGGACAGTCCATTCCTTAAGAAGAGCGTCGGACTTGATGCTCTCGGAAAGCCCATTCAAGTCGTCAAAGACGAGTTCTGAAATATCATGGTCGGCTTCATTTGAAGAAATCACCGGATTAACGAAAACCGGCTGACCGACGATTCCCTCGCGCCATGTTCCGCCATAAGCGGCAACTTCAACGGTTTTGGTGCTTACGATATATCCGGCGTAGAGAACAACGGCGACCACCAAAACAGCCAGAACGGCAACAGCCGCCGCGAGTTCTTTTCCGCTCAGAGATTTAACGAGTTTTAGAAACCTATAGAACAAGTTTCAAAATTGAAAGAATTACGAATAAAACGATGAAAAAGGCGGTGGCCCAAAGGACGACATTCTCCATGCCGCGCCTTTTTTGGTAAAAAGACTCTCCGCCGCCGAACATTCCGCCGACGCCGGAAGACCTGTCCTGAATGAGGACGAGGGCTATGACAATCACAGGTATTACGATTTGGGCAATAACAATCGCTGACATATCAGATTAACAATGCTTATAAGGAGGGTCCCGAGAACTAACGGAACCAGTCCGTTAATAATAACGTCTTCCCTCAAATAATCAAGAACGTAAAGCATTCCGAGATTAACGACGAGCGCCGAAAGCCCGAAGGTAAGCCAGGCGATAGGGGTTAAAAGGAGGTTTAAGAGCGGCTTAATAACCATGTTAAGTCCGGTTAAAATGAGGGAGATTATTAGGAGAGGATACAGCTCCAAGGGGGCTGAAAAGCCCGGAATAACCGTCGCTGAAAGGTAGACGGCGAGCATATTGATGAGGGTGATGATTATCGCTCTGCCGATGAAGTTCATTGGAGATAAGAGGTTAAGTCCTGGCCGGTCATTTCCGGCGGCTTGCCGATGCCCATTAATCTTAAAATTGTCGGAGCAATATCGCAAAGAGAACCAACGACCATTTTTTCGCTGTCTTCAATTTCATCCGGGGTTCTCGGTCTCGCGAATCGGCTGTCCACCACGATGAACGGAACGGGGTTAGCGTTGTGCTTGGTATCTCGCTCTCCCGTCAGCTCGTTCAGCATTTTTTCGGCATTGCCGTGGTCGGAGGTGATTATGAGCGTTGTTCCGGTGCGTAGACAGGTGTCGGCAATAAGTCCAAGCTCTTTGTCTATCAGTTCCACCGCGCGCACGGTCGCGTCAAAATTTCCGGTGTGGGCGATAATGTCGGGATTCGCGAAATTAGCGAGAATAAACCCGTACGAGCCTTCTTCCACGGCCTGAACGATCCTCGCGGTGATTTCCTCCGCCATCATTTCCGGCGCTTTGTCATGCGAGGCGATCTTTTTGGAGGGGATGATGATGCGGAATTCGTTTTGATACGGTTCTTCTTCTTCGCCGTTGAAGAAATAGGTGACGTGCGCCTTTTTTTCGCTTTCCGCCACGCGGAGCTGGACGATTCCATGGTCGGCAATGAGTTTGGACAAGGGATTCGCAATCTTATCCAGCGAGAAAGCGGCGGGAATGCCGTCGCCTGGCTCATATTCAGTGAACGAAACAATTTCCGTGTCGGGAAGGGACTCTCTGAACATTTTGGAAATCTGTTTCATCCGGTCTTTGCGGAAATTAAAGAAAACAACGGAATCTTCAGGTTTGACCAAGAGGTTTTTATTGAAACAGGCGGGTCGGACGAATTCATCCGTGACGCCGGCCGCGTAGCTCGCGCGCAGGTATTCGGACGGCGTTTCGGAAACAGCAGGCTCTCCTGAAACCATCGCGGTAAAAGCAGCTTTGGTGCGGTCCGCGTGGCCGTCCCGGTCCATGGAATAAAACCGGCCGGAGATACTGCCTATTTTTTCTTCTTTAAGGCGGGAAATAAGTTCAATGCATTCCTTCGGCGGGCTATCCCTTCCATCAGTAAAAAGATGCAGCTTGTAATCAACCTGGCGTTTTTCGGCAAGCTCAATCAAGGCAGAAAGATGCTTGAAGGCGGAGTGGGTGATGCCGCTTCCCAAAAGTCCCGCGAAGCAAACGGAGGAACCTCTGGCTTTGGCGGCGTCAAAAGCTCTGATAATAGCGGGATTTTCGTAAAAAGAACCGGAGACGATGGATGAATCTATTTGGGCGACGCTCTGGTAGACTATCCGGCCGGCGCTGATAGTGAGATGCCCGATTTCGCTGTTTCCCTCTTCGTTCCAGGGAAGTCCGACCGCCAATCCGGCGGATTGGAGAGCGAGACAGGGAAAAGATTCTTTAATTTTGGCTAAAATAGGGAGTTTTGCGGAATACAGAGGGTTCGTGTTGTCTTTCGGGCCTATTCCCCAGCCGTCCAAGATGACAAGCGCCAATTTCGGTCCGTTTGTGCCAGGCATATAACGTGTATTAGTATTTATTCAATGAAGGTCATTCGAACCAACATTTCAATTTTATCTTATGATTTACCAAATTGCACTCGCTGCGGCGGCGTTAGCCGCGGGCGGATTCCTGGGATACACGCTGCGCCAGAGGGCGGCCGTAAAGTCGGCAAATTCGGTTGAACAGCAGATCAAGCGGAAGCTTGAAGAGACCGAAATCCAAATAAAAGAAGAAATAGGCAAAGCCGAGAAGAAGGCCGAGTCCATTTTGGAAGAGGCGAAGAGAGAAGAGAGAGAAAGAAAGTCCGCCATAGAGAGAACGGAAGAAAGACTTCTTAAAAAAGGGGAACTTTTGGACAAGGATGAGTCGGATCTGAGGAAAAAATCCGACGAACTTAAGGCGCTGTCGGAAGAGCTGGCGGCGAAGGCGGAAGACGTTGAAAAGAGGAAGCAGTCGGTTTCGGAAGAGCTCTCCAAAATAGGCAAACTCACGCCGGAAGAAGCGAGAAAAAAACTCATCGCTCAGGCGGAAGAAAACAACAAAGAAGAGCTTCTGGACATAATGAAAAAACTCCAGAAGGAGAAGAAAGACGAAGTTGAGAAGAAAAGCCTGGATATAATCACCACGGCGCTTCAGCGTTATTCCCGTTCGCACATATCGGACATAACGACCACGATATTCACTCTTCCAAGCGAAGACCTGAAAGGAAAGATAATCGGACGCGAAGGAAGAAACATCAGGACGCTTGAGAGAATAACCGGAGTGGAGTTCATAATAGACGAGACGCCGGACACGATACTCATTTCATCCTTTGACCCAATCCGCAGGGAAGTGGCGAGAATGACGCTTGAAAAGCTCATTCAGGATGGCAGGATCCAGCCAGCCAAGATTGAAGAGAAAGCCGAAGAGTCCCGCATGGAGATAGATAAAAGAACGCAGGAAATAGGGGAGGAAGCGGTTTACGAAGTGGGGATACTGAACTTGCCCAAAGAGATAGTCCATCTTTTGGGAAGACTGCACTTCAGGACGAGTTACGGACAGAACGTGCTGACCCACTCAATGGAGGTGTCGTTCATCGCCGGCATGATAGCCGAAGAACTTGGCATAAACGCCGAGGTGGCGAAAAAAGGAGCGCTGCTTCACGACATCGGAAAGGCGATAGACGCCGAGGTGGCGGGCAACCACGTGGACTTGGGCATCAAGATACTCAAAAAATACGACGTGGATCCGAGGGTGATAGATGCCATGCAGTCGCATCACGACGATTACCCTTACGCGAGCCCGGAGGCATTCATAGTGGCGACCGCGGACATAATTTCGGCGGCGAGGCCCGGAGCGAGGCGCGGAACGCTTGAACAATACGTTAAAAGGCTGGATGACCTTGAGAAGGTGGCTTCTTCCTTTGAGGGAGTCAAAGGCTCTTACGCCGTTTCGGCGGGCAGAGAGCTTAGAGTGTTCGTCACACCTGAGAAAATAGACGATTTCGGCGCCCTGCAGCTCGCCAAGAACATTGCCGCGAAGATAGAATCGGAAATGAAGTACCCGGGAGACATCAAAGTGACGATAATCAGGGAGGTAAGAGCCGTGGAGTATGCCAGATAGGGTTTTATTGTGAAAAATAAGCCTTTTTGCTATCATTTACTTAGGTTTAAAGGTCGACTAGCAATATCAAGAACATTTATGAAAAAGCAGGATCTTGTTGAAGCCGTAATGAATGCCGCCCAAGTTGAGACGAAGAAACAGGCCGACGCGGCCGTTGAGGCGGTTTTTGACACCATAGTCAAAGCCATGAGCCGCGGTGAAGACGTTGCGATAACCGGTTTTGGAACGTTTAGAGTCGCAAGAAGAGCGGCGAGGATGGGAGTCAACCCGAAGACCGGGGAGAAAATCCAGATAGCCGCTTCCGTTAAACCCAAGTTCAGAGCAGGAAAACTTCTGAAAGAAGCCGTCCAATAGTTTGGACGAACGGAGACAAAAAACCCGGGAATTATTCCCGGGTTTTTTGTCTTATTGAACAGAAAGGTTAGGGAAGCTTCAAAAGCTTTTTGATGGAGGCGCTTATTCCAACGAATTCGCCGTAACCGGATTTAAGGTTAACAATGGCGGCTTCGCAAAGATCGCGGGCGGAGGGAATTTCTTCAGCGGCAACGGCTGCTTCATCGGATACGGATTCCTCTTCGGCAGGAAGATAAATACCTCTGGTAACAGAAAGAGATCTTTCAACCAGAGCGCGAGCTCCGTCTATCATTTTCTTTGCTTCGGCCATTTTGGCGGAGAATAGCCCCTCCTTGATAAGGCCGGCTTTTTCAATTTTGCCGAGGTCGGAAGAAATTTTGTTCCACCTGTCGCCGGCGGTGTTGGTGAGTTTTTGAGTCTCAATCGCCAGTATGAAGTTCAAGGCGTTCGCCAGTTCGGCATTATAGCTTTCGTCGCGGCGCGCTTTTATTTCTTTGGCGATGTCTTTGACTTCTTCAAGGCTAAGTTTTTCGGCGGAAATTTTGGATTCCGCGTCGCGGAACCATTCTTCCTGCTCATCAAGCCATTCCAACACGGATTTCTTTATTTTGCCGAAGTCGCTTTCTTCTTCAAACTCATAGGAATTAAGCTTTTCGCGAGCGGATTCAATTTCTTTAAAAGAAAGGGAAAGAGCGTCGGAAACAACCTCTTTGCGGTAGGCGATATCTTCTTCTTCCGACAAGACGCCGGCGGCGGCGCTATCCTTGGCTTCTATAAGCTGGTTGGTGCTCGCGCTAAGGCTCTGGGTAGCGGAAGACAGCTCTGAAGCGTAGGTCCGCCAGCCGGCGGACGAAGGAATCGCAAATGCGGCAATAAGGGCTATTAGGAAAATCTTTTTGATCTTGTCGTGTGTCATGTTGTTGTTGTTTTAAAGAATAGCTTGTTCGAGAAGCCTGTCCGCTTCTTCCGGATCCGGAAGTTCAACGTTTAAAGTGTCAAATTCTTTCTTGATGATTGAAGAGTTTATGCTCGCGGGGCCGTTTGAAGACGCCTCGTAAAGAGCGACTGAAGTCTTGGATGCCGAGTCCCCGTAAGAGCGGATTTCTCCGAGGGTAATGTTAATGTCGTTTTCAAATGAAGCTGCGACCGACTCAATGGCGGTAATGTTGGAAACCGACCTGGTGACGGAAGGGGATTCAATGTTCGTGATAAGCACAACAACCAATATGACGGTCGCCATGACTGCCGAGCTCGCCCAAAATCCCGGAACGGCGAACTTAACGTTGGCGGCGGGCCTGGAAGACGCCAATATGGAAAACTTGGTTGAAAACGCAAAATCATCGTCGGGGACGATGTTCTTTAATATATTCAGTTTTTCAGTAAGGCGTTCCATTTTATTATTCCAACGACTCTTTTATTTTCCTGATTGCCCGATGTTGGATGAGCTTAACCGCTCCTTCGGACTTATTTATGGTTTCAGAGACTTCCTTTATGGACATATCTTCAATGAAACGCATTATGACCACGTCCCGCTCAACGTCTTTCAATTGCTGAATGGACGCCATTATCCGCGCGACGTCCCGTTTGTCGTCAATTGAGGAAACGTTCGGCCGGAAGATGAGCTTCTCGGAGACGAACTCCTCATCAATGCTTACGACGGGCTTCGCTTTGCGGTAGCGGTCAATAACCAGATTTCTCGCTATCCGATAAAGCCAGCTTGAAAACGGAAGGCCTTTTTCGGAGAATCCCGAGACATTCTGCCAGGCTTTCAAAAAAACTTGGTGGGTGAGATCCTCGGCCTCCTCACGTTGGCCGACTTTAAGAAGGATGAAGCGATAAATCGCTGGAAGGTAATAATCGTAAAGTCGTCCAAAAGCTTCGGCCTCCCCACCTTTAGCTTCCAATATTAATTTGCGTTCATCCTCTAACATAGTAAACGGATTTGGGCCTTCGGAGTTACAAAAATCCGAAAGGGAATATATACATTAATTTTATCAAACCCGGGCGCTTTGTTATATAATTACGGGTGCCAGAATGGCAAGGAAGAGCGTAAAAAAGCTGGTTTTGATTGGCGGAATCGCTGTTTTGCTTTTCCTGCTCGGAGGAGCTTCCGCTTATTTCCTAATGGGGGGCAAAGAAGCGGGGCTGTTCATAAGTTCGGCGTTCAAAAATCCGGTGGGACCTCCGCATATAGAGGGTCCGAGCGGTCCGCCTCCGCTCAACTCCGGTGAGACAGGTTCGGCGCCTGCGCCGGAAGCTTTACAATAATAGGCTGTTTCATTAGATTTAACTGGCGCGCGAGAGTAGCACAGTGGCTAGTGCGCCTGCCTTCCAAGCAGGATACTCGGGTTCGATTCCCGTCTCTCGCTCATAATAAAAAACGGCTTTTGCGGCCGTTTTTTATTATGGACGGGGAGATGGGTTAATCGTAAGGAAAGGGGTCTGGAAAACGTTTAAAACGTTTTCCAGACCCCTTTCAATGTTTGCTCCATTCCGAAAACGAAAACTTAATGGGGTGTTTATGTGCCCTCGGGGGGAATCGAACCTCCATTTCAAGATCCGCAATCTTGCGTCCTATCCGTTGAACGACGAGGGCAATATGTGATATTAGCCGTGCTTTTGTCTTGCGGCAATTTTAAAGACAGCTACTTTAACCTCGGCTCGTTCACCGAGACGGGTCCGTTGAACGACGAGGGCGTAGCCAAGCGACTCTCGCATATCATTCACGACTTTTAGAGGGAATAGATACGAGGGCGACCCGGATAAGCTAATAACGAGTGTATCTCCAAAAAGAGCTCAAATCAATAAAAACCCGCCTTGCATAAAGGCGGGTTTAAGTTTTAAGGGTACTTTGTTGCCGGGCGGCCGCGATGGATCGCGCAGGCGGAACATTCCATTTTGCAACGATACGGAGTGTCCCATGGGTCGCGCCAGGTTCCCTCGTACTGGCTTTTTGCCGAGCGGAGTTTACCCCCTTCGCGCAATTCGCGTTCAAGGTTCCAAACGAGCGATACGAGTTCGTTCGTGAAACACGCTGATTTGCACGAATGGTCATCACAGAGGATCCCTTCTTCCCTTCTTCTTATAAGGATTCCCCAGTTGACCCCCGGAATGCCGATGATCGGCTGATAACGGGAACCGATTCTCGGTTCTCTCGGCAGGAAAGCTTTCATTGTCTTGGCTGTTCCAACAAGCAGCACTTGGTCGCCTGAACACTTGTCCATGGCGTGATCCGTGAGGGCGGAAACGTATTCCGCCGACGCGAGTTCCGGTATTCCCACGAGAACGGCGTCATGGCGTTCGTCTTTCGTCTGAATAACGAGCGACACGCTCCTATTTCCCTTAATGGGGAATTCCACTCCTTCTCTCTTTCGGACATAGTGGCTGGTTTTTCCGGGCCATGAATCTTCAATGAAAGACATCACGTTTTCGCCGAGCGCGAAAATCAATTTAACTCTTTCCAATTTTAAAGACCTCCTTCCTTAAAATGCTCCGTTTCCGAAGTAAGAGAACTCTATGAAAATCGGCGGTCCGAGTCAACAAAAACCCCGCTTTCCGCCGAGTGGGCGGAGCGGGGTCAAGGATTATGACGCCTGGCGTTCCAGAGCCTGCAGTATTTTGGAAACGTACACGTCCAGATAGGAGTTGTCTTTACTGAAAAAGAACGCCGTATTCGCGCGGCATTCCGCTCCGAGTTTCAGAAATTTTCCCTGGCGGATATTCCGGTCGTCGCAATCAATCCAGTTGTGTTTGCGAAGAGCGTTTGCCACAAATACGCGGGCAACCACCATGCAGATGGTGGGAGGCTCTTCTTTCAAGTCTTCGTAAATTCCGATAAATGCTGAAGGAAAACTACTTAAACGCGCGCTTTCCACGCAAAAGAAATCTATTATCCGGATTCCTCCGGATTTGTCTTTATCCCGTACGTACCCTCTTTTGAAATTAACTATTCTTCCTTCAATTTTCCGATCGGTGATTTTTCTGACCAGCTGCCGGCTTTTGGACTTTTCCCAGGCGTTTACCAAGATGTTGCTATTGCAACCGTCCGAGATGAGAACCACAGCCGTTTTTGCCACAACTTCTTCTTTTAAACTTTTCAAAGAACCGCACTTCCTTTCTTACTTTCTTGCGGGAAGAGGATAACAATTTCGGGAGGATTGGTCAACCGGAAATTGTTATAATAATTCCCATGAACATTCCGATAATATTGGGGACCGGACGGGAAGGGAGGGTTTCCGAAAAAGCGGCGGAGTACGTCAAAAAAATCGCGGCTGAATCGGGTCATAAGACGGAAATAATAGACCCGAGGGATTATAAATTCCTGTTTACGGACAGGGAATCTCCGAGAGGGGACGCGTACAGAAAAAAGATAAAAGAAGCGGACGCGATAATAATCGTGACGCCGGAATACAATCACGGTTATCCCGGAGAACTCAAAATCCTTCTGGATACCGCTTACGGGGAATATTTTTACAAGTCGGTCGGACTTTGCGGGGTATCCATGGGGCCGTTCGGGGGAGCCAGAGTCGTTGAGCAGCTGAAGCCCGTGCTTTCGGAGCTTAGGATGAAAATAGCGAGAGAGTCGGTGTTCTTCGGTTCGGCTGCCGAACTCTTCGGCGAAAGCGGCATAAAGGACAAGTCGTATGACAGCCGGGTAAAGACAATGCTCGACGAAGTAGTCCTGCTTTCCGAAAAATAAATCCGCCAAAAATAAAAATCCCCTCGGCTGAGGGGATTTTTATTTCAGTCGTTACTCGGTGGTGACGCCGTCAAAATGTTCTTCGTTCGCCATCGCATCCGCTTTAGTCGGATGAATCGTGCCGTCTTTGTGTTCGGCGGGGGAGTAAATGGTGTAAACCTTGAGCGCTTCTGTTTCCGAGGTGTTCACGATGTTGTGAAGGGTTCCGGCGGGAATCACTATCGCCGAACCGTCTTCAATCACGTGCTCCACTCCGTCTAAAACCGCCAAACCCTTACCGGCTTCAACGCGGAAGAACTGGTCTCGGTCGTCATGGGTTTCAGCGCCGATTTCTTCCTTCGGCGGCAGCGCCATCACCACGAGCTGGCTGTGTTTCGCCGTGTAGAGAACTTTGCGGAAGTTCCCATTCTCAAGAGCCTCTTTTTCTATATTTGATACATATCCTTTCATAAACTTAATTTAGCACTTTCGTGACTCGCGGGCGAAGGGAATAACCCCTCCTTGACTGATTGACGCCAAAATGGCATAACGCAACCAGCACATCAAAATTTTTAAAGGAGGCCAAGGCTTATGAACCAATCAATGTTCGAGCCAAAGAAAAGCGGAAACATGGTGGTGCGTCCGCTGCTTCCAAGAGAGAAAGACGATTACACCGTTGCCTGGTGGAAATCGTTAAGTTTGTCGTACATTACATTACCGGCCGCCGGAGCGGGACTTATTGTCCTCTCCAAACTGTTCGGAAGACTGTTTGATGAACTCTTTGAGTTCGCGAACACTTTTTATCTGTACGTTTCCCAGGAAACGATGGATTCAATCCGAACCGGAGCGTCGGTGGGCGTGAAAATCGGCTTGGTGATGGTTGCGCTTGGAGTGTTCAATCTTATCATCAAGATTTTCCGCCCCGGAACAGACGAGGATGATGACGACTAAAACAAAGGAAAAGCCCTTCTTTACGAAGGGCTTAAATTTTTTCGCGTGTTGTAAACAAGGTCTTTTAATAGTAAATTTTATTGGCACGGAGAGGTGCCAGAGCGGTCGAATGGGACACGGTGCTAACGTGTTAAGCTCGCAAGGGCTTCCAGGGTTCGAATCCCTGCCTCTCCGCAGAAACAATTTATTATCGGAGTCAACCCGCTTACCTATGCAGGTGATGCGACTCATGTAGCTTAGAACAGCAGATTAATTTGCTGTTTTTTGTTAAGATGTAATCTTGGAAGAAGATAATAATCTAGACGAGGTAGTAAAAAATATTCCAATCATAAAAGAGATGGAATCTAATTCTAAGAATTTTACAAAAAGTAAGTTTCCTAGAAGCGCCAAAGCTTTAACAAAATATTCTTTAAAATTACAGTACCTCAGCAACTCTATTAATCTCTGTAAAGAAACAGGAGATTATTATTCTCTCTGCGTGCTTTTTAGGGCGTTAATTGAACACTATTTCAAACATCTTTATATCTACTCTAGAGCTTTAAGAGAAGGCAATGATGATGTTGGAATTGAATATTATGGAAAATTAAATGGTCACGAAGACCTATGTTTTTTAAGAAGTAATATCTCACTGAATAAAAAACTGACTGGAAAAGAATCTATTTGGAGTTTAGATGGTGATCAAGATAAAGGTTTAGACAAAATAGCACAAAAGTTTAAAATCAATAATATTCTTTTTTACCTTAAAAAAGGCATTGGAAAAAATAAAAAGATACGGACGATATCAGAAGATTTTTTTAATAAATACTCCCAATACTATTCAACATTATCGTCATTTGTTCATGGTGGCCCTTATGCTGAAAAATATATGGAATTGTATTCAAAAGACGAAACTGAAAAAAATAGTGATCTTAATTATCTGTTTAATGAAGCAAACTTATTGACTAACCAGGCAAGAGAGAACACGTCATTATTTATAGAATTAACAATGAACGAAGAACCTACTATTAATGTAACTAGTTAATTAGGCTTAATGTTTTATCTTTATACACGATTCTACTTCTTAGATTAGCCAGTAATTCTCTCTTCTCGCCAACCGCACCCTCTTTCAAAATATATTTGGCAAAGTTTCGTATATCAGTATCCTGGTTGTTTTTAATCTTTTCCGTTGCACCTAATACTGATCTCTGAAAAATGTTAAATCTCGCTATTTCATCCTCCAGTTTTTGTCGCATTCCCAATTCGTTGATATTTACCTTGTCTAATATCTTCAGCAATTCAGTTATCAAATCCTCTTCTCTTATGTAGTGATTTTTGCAGTTTCTATCTCTCGCCCTGCTACATGAGTAATAGATATATTTTGCATGCGTGCCGTCTTTCAGTTGTTTCCATTTTTCTTCGGCCGATATTCCGCTACCGCAGTATCCGCAAGTAAACAGTTTGGTAAATGCGAATTCTTTATTCTCCCGCTGTATGTTGTCCCGCTTTAATTGCGCTTGAGCTTTTTCAAATAGTTCTTCTGTTATAATCGGCTCGTGTTGTCCTTTATACCAATTACCGCTGCCTTTCGGGCGTTCAAATATTCCGTAGTAAAACTGGTTATCGAGTATTCGGTATATACCGCTGAGCGTTAACGGCTTGTTGCCTCTCGTATAGAAATTCAGCTCAAACTTTAGCCAGTTATATAATTTTCTACCCGAATATCTTTCGTATGCTACTTTCTCGAACATCTTCTTAATTGCCGGGGCTCTAAGCGGGTCAATTATCACTTGGCATTTTTTATCCATTCTATTCTGATTCAAATACCCGAGTGGGGCTGGTCCCGCCCATAGCCCCATCTCGCATCTTGTCCTCAGACCTCTTTTTACATTTACGCCTCTGTTGTCATTTTCAAGCTTCGCCTGACTCCCAAGAATCATCAACAAGAATTTCTCATTGGGGTTATTACTGAATCTCTGTCCGAAAGTCCGAATTTCTAAAAGCGCGCCTGAGTCCATCAAATCCACAATTTTCCCAAGATCCCCGGCATTCCTGCTAATGCGATCCGGCGCCCAAGTTAAGATGCCGTTATATTTACCAGCCCTTATCTCCTCGATAATCTCGTTAAAGACTAGCCGTTGTCCAGTTTCTTTGGCCGAATGGCTTTCTCGCTTCATGCAAACCACCTCCAGATTCTCCCTTTCAGCGAGCTGAAGCATCTCTTTTATCTGCGAATCTATGGAGAGCACCTGTCTTTCTTCGGATTCCGTTGACTTACGGGCATATAGACAATATCTGGCTTTTACCGCCTGAGGCTGTATTTGAGCCACCTCATAGCCCTTTGGGGCTGTTATTTTCATATATCCAATGAATGACGCCGATCCCAGAGGGAGTCCAGAGCGTCCCAAGTAGGCGGCCAAACAATAGCTAGACCTATGAAGAGTTGTGAATTTACGTAAATACTTGACACATAAATAGCACCTATGTTAACATGGGAAAAATGACAGAAATATCAAACAGCAAGGATCTACTCTCTATCGGCGAAGTTGCCAAAATTTTTGGTATAAACAGAGATACTCTCCGTAATTGGGAGAAAAAAGGACTCATTACCCCGCTTAGAGTAGGCCCCCGCAAAGATCGTAAATACAGACCGGAAGATATTGAGCGAATTGCTAATGATAAAAGTATCATTAAAGATCTTGGCGTTCCTTTAACGGATGATCAGGGGAAGATGAATTTAGCTCAGCTCAAGCAATTCCTTTGGAAAAGCGCCGATATTCTACGAGGAAAGATCGACAGCTCAGATTATAAAAAATATATATTCGGGCTCCTATTCTACAAGCGCATTAGTGATATGTGGGATGAGGAATATAAAAAGGTTCTTGAAGAATATCATAACGAAGAAGTTGCTCGCGCAGACTACAATCACCGTTTCCAAGTTCCAAAAGATTGCCGATGGGAAGTAATTCAAAAACAAGCCGAAGGAATCGGTTACAAACTCAATGAGATTTTTGATAAGTTAACCAACGCAAACAGCCCCAAGCTCGACAAGATTTTTGACGATCTCGATTTTGCTAATAAGGATAAGTTTCCGAACGAAACACTACAGCGTCTTATAAATCACTTTTCACAGCATAATTTTGGAGATAATTATATTAATTCCGATCTCCTCGGAGACGCATATGAATATCTCATTGAGCAATTTGCAGCAGATGCAGGTAAAAAAGGCGGGGAGTTCTACACGCCGCGCGAAGTCGAGCGTGTAATTATTAGCATCTTAAAGCCTCACGAGAAAGATCATATATATGATATGACCGTAGGATCCGGAGGATTTCTCTTAGAGGCGTACCACCATCTTAAAAATGAAGCTGGTGATAAAAAAGCTCATTCCTTATATCTTTATGGGCAGGAAATAAATATCGGGACATATGCGATTGCGAAAATTAACATGTTTCTTCACGGACTTGATAGTGCTGATATTCAACGCGGCGACACTCTCGCCGATCCTAAGTTTCTCAACTCAGATGGTTCACTTAAAACCTTCGACATCTGCGTAGCAAACCCACCCTACTCTATAAGCGAGTGGGAATATGAAATTTTTAAACACGACAAACATGGACGCGTGGCAGGATATGAAATGCCTCCGGCTAAAAAAGCTGATTACGCCTTCGTGCTTCATATGGTGCGATCAATGAACGAAAACGGTCGCGCAGGTATCGTTCTTCCACACGGCGTGCTTTTCCGTGGCGGAGCAGAGGGTCGCATTCGTGAGCAACTTATTAAAAATGACTTGATTGAATCCATTATCGCCCTCCCTGCGAAGCTTTTCTACGGCACAGGTATTCCTGCGGCGATTGTAATATTTAATAAAAACAAGCCGGAAAACCATAAGAATAAAATACTCATTATTGACGCCGAACGGGACTATGAAGAAGGCAAAAATCAGAATCGCCTTCGCAAGAAAGA
>Ga0172365_10000029_pt1 | contig 75435 bp, 67 predicted proteins | sample LakKivSesite48cm_FD_114535 | JGI IMG/M metagenome (GOLD analysis project Ga0172365, IMG submission 114535) | Sediment microbial communities from Lake Kivu, Rwanda - Sediment site 48cm | ecosystem: Environmental > Aquatic > Freshwater > Lake > Sediment | place: Rwanda: Western Province, Lake...
CTGAGCATCTTTGCTGGGTTATGAATGCTTTCCTTCCAGATCTGCCTGTCAATCGTTTTATAGAGCATCCTTACGGCCGGGTGCCAGCTCCACCAGAGATTGCCGGCGAGCTCTCCAAGCCCGGCCAATCTTTTCGGGATATTGGGGAATTCTGGGCGCTTTTCTTTCACTATGGTTCTACCTCCAGAAAGGAAAGAGGTCCTCACCCGACGCGGATGATGAAAGCGTGTGTTTTGAGGAGCGATGTCCCCTTCGACGAAGGAAGGTTGATGAAATAGTGTAAGCCCAGAACTTCAGCGATGGCAAGAAGATAAAACGAAGGGCATTTTGCCTTCAAAAGACATGAGATATTGAAGACCTCAATCGGATAATGATTGAAAACGGGTGGGTCACCGAATTCACTCACGCAACCTATCTGGGCAAGGAACTCGAAAAGGCCGAGCTTTCGATAAAACTTGGATTCAAATACGTCCAGGACGGTGCATAGAAAAGATTTCTTGCTTATCAGGGGAAACCGGGTTGCCTCGGCCCGCTATGAGATTTTTCCATGAAATCAAAATTGAACCCGCCTGTAGAAGACTCTTTTTGCAACCTCCGCAGAGATAACGTAGAGCAGTAGAACAAGCCCAATACCGATGATAAACCGGTTATCCAGGGAAACGAAGCCGAAGATGTTTCCTAGGGGGCTGAGGGGTAAAAGAATTGTTGCGACGACGACGAGAATGGTTGTGATCAAAAGATACTTTCCGGGCCGGCTGGTGAAGAAAGGTTTACGGCTTCGAATGACCAGGACAATCATGGAGGCGGAAAGGACGGATTCGATATACCAGCCCGTTCTAAACTCATCGACGGTGGCTTGAAGAACAAAGACGAGAAGGGCGAAGGTCAGGTAATCGAAAACGGAGCTCAGAAGCCCGAAGGTGAGCATGAATTGCTTGATGAATTGTATATCCCATCGCCGTGGCTTCTGGGTCAATTCCGCGTCCACACTGTCCGTGGCGATGGTCATTTCGGGAAAATCGGTCAGCAGATTCGTGAGCAGGATCTGCTTGGGCAGAAGGGGCAGGAATGGGAGGATCAGTGACACACCCGCCATGCTGAACATATTGCCGAAGTTTGCGCTTGTGGCCATAAAAACATACTTGAGCGTGTTGGCAAAGGTCTTTCTCCCCTCCCCGACACCCTGCAACAGGACGTTCAGGTCTTTTTCGAGAAGGACGATATCCGCAGCTTCCTTCGCCACGTCCACGGCACTGTCGACCGAGATGCCGACATCGGCTGCGTGGAGGGCAGAGGCATCGTTGATGCCGTCTCCCATGTAGCCCACAACATTTCCGGACTTTCTCAAGGCCGTGATAATGCGCTCCTTCTGGTTGGGTTCCACATCGGCAAAGACATCGAAGTCGTTGACCTGTTTTCGCAGGGCTTCGTCGCTCGTCTGCCGGAGCTCTGCGCCCGTAAGGATTTTCGATCCCGATAATCCAACTTGATCAGCGACCGTGGCCACGACGAGTGGATTATCACCGCTTAAGACCTTGAGCGAAATACCAAGTTTTTGGAGTTCACCTATGGTTTCGTGGACGCCGGGCTTGGGGGGGTCATGGAAGACAGCAAATCCCAGGAAAATCATGTCCTTTTCATAATCTTTCTTTATGACGGTTTCAGATGCCATATCTCGATAGGCAATCCCCAGCATGCGGAAACCGGCGCGGCTCGTTTCTGCGTACTGTTGATTGATATGATCACGGATGTTCGAAATACTTTTAATGGTGCCATCTGAGTCCAGGGCCTTCGAACACACCTCAAGGACATTTCTGAATGCCCCTTTGGTGATCAGGGTGTTTATACCCGTCCCCGATACGAGGATGCTCAGGCGCTTGCGGATGAAATCATAGGGGACCTCGTCAAGCTTCTGATAATCTGAAATATCCGGTGATACGGCGGCTACGATCGCTTCGTCAATGGGGTTGGTGAAGCCTGTCTGGTAAAGGGCATTCAGGTAGGCGTAGAGAAAAACCTTGTCGCTTTCGCGACCCCCGGCGTCGATGCATGAGCGAAGCCGAACAATACCCTCCGTGAGGGTCCCCGTTTTATCGCAGCAGAGAATGTTCATGCTGCCGAAGTTTTCGATGGAGGAAAGACGTTTGACGATGACTTTTCGATCGGCCATCTTCCGGGCGCCGTGCGCGAGGTTGATGCTGATGATGGCCGGCAGGAGCTGTGGTGTGAGCCCCACGGCAAGAGCCAGGGCAAAGAGAAATGATTCCATGACAGGCCGATGAAGGTAGACGTTTATGGCGAAGATGGCGATCACAAGCAAAAGCGTCACTTCCATGAGGAAGTAACCAAAGTGCCTGACACCATGTTCAAACTCCGTTTCAGGGGGCCTGAGTTTAAGACTCTCGGCGATCTTGCCGAATTCCGTCTCTTTTCCGGTTTTTACCATCAAGGCCTGAGCTGTGCCGCTGATCACATGGGTTCCCATAAAGAGGGTGTTTACCCTCTGGCTGAGCGGTGTATCGGAGGAAAGAATCTTTACGTCCTTTTCCACCGGGTAGGTTTCGCCTGTGAGCGTCGCTTCATCCACGAAAAGATCCTTCGATTCGAGAATCAGGCTATCTCCCGGAATGACATCTCCCGCATTCACTATAACGATGTCGCCGGGGACCAGTTCTTCAATGGGAACATCCGCCGGCTGGCCGTCCCTCAAGGCCTTGGATTGGATCCGGACCATGGCGAGCAACTTTTCGACGGCGTGAACAGCGGTCCTTTCCTGCCAAAAACCTAAGAGTCCACTGACCACGACGATTGCCAATATGATCAGGGTATCCACGGGATCATGAAGGAAAAAAGATAAAAGCGCAGCGAAAATAAGGATGAGGATAATCGGGCTTTTGAACTGGGCAAGAAATAGCGTCAGGTCGTCGGTACGTTTTTTCGGTGATATCCGGTTCGGACCGAAATGGATCAGGCGCTCCTTGGCTGTCTGGGACGAAAGTCCGTGGCGGGTCGCTCCAAGACGATCAAGGAGTGCCTCGGGGGGAATGCTCCAGAAATTTAGGGAATTTTTATCCATATCGACATACGGTCTTCAGGGCAAGAGGATGGCGGGCAGGGTTTTTCCACGCAAACAATTTAAAATACCCTGTATCCTCATTTCCCGATATCTTTTGCAGCCCCGTAAATATCAGATACCATCTGTCTGGATAACTGTTCCATGGCCCGCCCCATTCCCCGGGCGAAGGAGCCCGGCGACGCGGCCTCAAGCGGCTCGAGGGCGCGATATCCCTTCTGAAAGACCACGGCCTTGGCGGAATCCCGCTGTGACCGATCCAGGAGCGTAATATCGAGGGCGAGGCATGCCTTTCGGCTTCCTTTTTCCTCGATTTCCAGAAATTCCTCGACGCGGCCCTGCAGGGCAAACCGCGCATCGGCCTCATCGTATTCAGAAAAGACGGCCTTGAACAGACCGCCTCTTTTGAGATCGCGCAGTATCAGGTCGGTGACGATGTCCGGAGGGGTTGCCTTCCAGCGATGATAGGCATAGGCGTTGAGCACGGATGGGCCGGACCGGTAGAGCATGGCCGTCGAGTTAAAAGCCTGGGCTGCGGAGAAACGCTCTACCCTCACAAACTCGTTTAACTGCGGGAGATTGTTGAAGACGGGGGCTGTGTATTCCAAGGTGTAATTCTCGAAGGCCCTGCCCGGAGATCTCCCGGGGGTGCAGGCGGGTATCAAAAGAAGCAAAAGGATCAGGGTCAAGACCATTCCTGATGAAGAAGACATCGAGGATGTCTTCTTAAAGCCGATGGCGCCTTTCGTCATTTCCTGCCTTCCTTTCATTCCATCGATTTATTCGCTTCGGCCCGTCGGGGGCGGGCTGCTGAAAAGCAGATCCGAGGGATTGTTGCTCAGCCTGTCGAGAAGTCGCTCCAGATTTTCCGATGCCCTTCTCAGGCTCTCGTTCGTCGCCCGGATCTCAAGGGACATCGCGCGGGTCCGCCGGTCCAGGTTTTCGACAAGCCGGTCGGCCTTCCCGGCGGTTTGAGCCAGTTTCATCTCACCGAGTTCATCCCTCGTTGTCTTCATCAGCATTCTCGCCTCGACCAGGGTGGCTTTCGTCTCACCAAGCACATCCTCGAATTTCCCCTCCGCCATGGCTTTGTCGACCTTTCCGATGGTCGAATCGAGGTTTGCCGTCACCGATTCCAGGTTGACCATGATGCTTTGCGTTCTCGGCCCGCCGAAGAAGTTCTCCGCAGACTTGACGGCCGATTCCATCCGGCCTGAGATGGTGCTGAAGTCGATCTGGTTGAGCTTTTCGATGATGTTGTCCACGCTTGAGAGGATCTGCCGGATCTCGGAAGGGCGGGACGGAATCATCGGGTACTCGGAGGGAAAATCAATCTGGGGAGACCGGGGCGGTTCTGCGGGGTCGATGCGGTCCAGTTCGACGAAGACGATTCCGGTGATGCCGGCGGTTTTCAGTTCCGAAACGACAGTCTTTTCGAGTTCACCCCGCAACTGGATCTTCATGACGACCTCGATGAGCCTGTTGTCCGGCGCCACGCGGATTTTCTTCACCCGTCCGATGTCAACCCCGCGGTACTTCACGCTCGAGTCCACCTGCAGGCCCTGGACAGACTCGTCAAAATAGGTCACATAGGTGTCCCCCTTTTCGAAATATTTCGATGCGCCGAGCCAGAATATAACACCTGCCCCGATGATGATCCCGATACTCGTAAAAAGACCGATGACAAGGTGGGAGGGTCTCCTAGACATGATGAATTTCCCCTTCTCTGGTATTTGGGGGTTGTCGGTTGAAGAAAGAAATCACCCGCGGGTCCCTGGATCGCTCTTTCAGTTCATGGGGGTCCCCCTCGGCGATGATGCCCTGTGCGTGTTTGTCCAGCATAATGACCCTCTGGGCGATATTCATGATCGAAGCGAGCTCATGGGTGACGATCACCATCGTGGTTCCCAGGGTCCTGTTGATTTCTTTGATGAGAAAGTCGAGTCCGGCTGCCGTGACGGGGTCCAGACCCGACGAGGGCTCATCGAAGAAGAGGATAGAGGGGTCCAGGGCCATGGCCCTGGCGAGGGCGGCCCTCTTCTTCATTCCGCCGGATAATTCAGCCGGCATATGGTGTTCATATCCCGCGAGGTTCACCAGGCCGAGCTTCATTTTCACGACGTGATCGATGATCTCCGGGGGGAGAGGCGTGTACTCGCTGATCGGAAGCCCGATGTTTTCCGACAGGGTCATGGAACCGAAAAGGGCGCCGGACTGGAAGAGGACACCGATCTCCATGCGGAGCCTGTGACGCTCCTCATCGCTCGCCCTGGCAAGGTCGATCCCCTTGACGAGGACTCTCCCCTCGCAGGGCTTGATAAGCCCGATCATGTGCTTCATAAGAACGGTTTTCCCGGAACCGCTCTCACCGAGGATGACGAGGATCTCCCCGGGGAATACCTCCAGGTTGACTTCCTCGAGGATCGTATCATCGCCGAATCGCGCCGTCAGCCCCTCAACGATGATGATCGGGTTCTGCTCAGGTATGGCCACGTGAGCCCCCAGCCGGCGAAGTTCATGTTACTCAATGGTTTATTACCACTGGACATAATAAAATATGATCGCAAAGGCCGAGTCCGCAACGATGATCAAAAAGATCGATGAGACAACGGCTGATGTGGTCGCAGCGCCCACCGCCTCCGCGCCGCCCCGCACCTGGAGACCCCGCTGGCAGCTGATTCCCGAAATGAGGACGGCGAAGACCACGGACTTGACCAGACTGGAGACGAAATCAAAAAGCGTGACACTCTCTACGGTCTGCTGGATGTAGGTGTGGATGGTGAGGTCAAGCCCTGTGATCCCGACAAAAAGCCCCCCGACAATGCCGAAGAAGTCCGCGTAGAGGGTCAAAATCGGGACGACGATCATGGCGGCCAGCACCTTCGGAACGGCAAGAAACTGCGTCGGGTCGAAGCCCATGGTGACGAGGGCATCCACCTCCTCATTGACCCTCATCGTGCCGATCTCCGCCGCGAAGGCCGACCCGGAGCGTCCGGCCACGATGATGGCCGTCATCATGGGTCCCAGCTCCCTGATGATGGCGATTCCGACAAGCGATGCCACGTAGATATTGGCCCCGAATTGTTTGAGCTGCAGGGAGGACATGAAAGCGATGATGAGCCCCATCAGCAGGCTCAGGAGGCTCAGGATGGGGAGGCCGTCCACCCCGGCTCTCTTGACATAGAAAAGGACATCATTCCATCGGACGAGGCGCGGGTCCCGAACGGCGTGGAAAAGGGCATCCAGTATCTCTCCGACGAAGATCAGGATCCGGCGCATGTCTTTATAAAATGCAAAGCTGGCCTCGCCGATTTCCTCCAGGAGATATTCGCGTTTTTTTTCCGTTTTGACGGAAGAGGTGGTAAGGGCTTCGCGGTTGATGAGCCCCATGATGCGGTGGACCTCGTCCGGCATATTGTCGAAAGAAAAGGCGATGGCCTGGGACTTTGCCCGGCCCTCCAGCTCCAACAGGATGAGGGCTCCCGAGCTGTCCAGGTATTCAATATTGGTCAGATCGACGATCAGTTCTTTTGGCTTCAGGTCACTCAGGCGCTTACGGATCTCTTCTGTGTACAGGCTGACGCTGTCGAGGGCGATCCGGCCCGACAGGAAGAGCTTGATGGTGCCACCCCTTTCCCCCCGGGCCTGGACGAGATCGTTTTTTCTTTCGCCTGGCTCAGCCATCGACTTTCCATCAGGGGTTGAAATTGATCTCCAGAAACTCCCCCTCGGTAAGACCCCAGTTACGCTGAACCTCCGTTGAAAAATAGCCCAGGACGAGGAGACCGAGAAGCTTGCCGTCTTTCACCAGGGGGGAGCTGATGGCGAAGATCTTCGTGCCGTCCTGCAGGAACAGCCTCGTATGGACGATCCTCTTCTCACGAAGGGATTTTGTTATCGATTCGTAGTGAGAATAATCGATGCCTTGTGAAGGTTTCCGCGGGGAAGTGGACGTAATCGAAATGCCGTTTTTATCCAGGATCGCGACACCGCAGGAAAATGGCTTTCCGGTCTGCTCCGCCTCGGCGCAGGCTCGCATCAACACCGTCTCAACCTGCTTCTGGTTTCCTTTCAGGAGGGCATCCGCAAAGAGGGGAGAGAGCTTTTCGATATTGTCCCGAACTTCTTTTTTAAAGGCGACGGCGGCGTTACTCGGGGGATGCGCTGGTTGACAGGCGGACAGGGAAAGAAAAAGAATGAGAAATGAGCAGAGCAGAAGCAAGCCTCTTGTGTTCCGAGCCATTTTTTCTAAATGGCATCCTCTCATTCATCCTTCCTGAGGGCAGTGGATTTTGGTTACATTGAAGAATTAACATAAAAAAGGACGTGTGACAATTGAAAGGATGCCGGGTTGCTCACGGCATCCTTTGGGGGGGGGCATATGGAGAGTTTATCAGCGGTCCATCAGGATGGCGCCGGTGCTCGCCGAGGTGACGAGGCTCGAGTAACGTGAAAGGTACCCCGACTGTATGGCCGGCGGACGGGGCTTCCAGGCCTTCTTTCTTTTCTGCAACTCCTCGTTGCTGACTTTTAAAGTGAGTTTCCGTTTCGGGATATCGATGGCGATGAGGTCCCCTTCCCGGACGAGAGCAATGAGTCCGCCCTCCGCGGCTTCCGGGGAGATGTGGCCGATGGCGGCCCCGCGGGATCCGCCGCTGAAGCGGCCGTCGGTGAGAAGGGCGACGGATTCCCCGAGGCCCATGCCTGAAATGGCTGACGTGGGAGCGAGCATCTCCCGCATCCCCGGGCCTCCCTTCGGGCCCTCGTAGCGGATGACGATAACGTCGCCGGCCTTGATCTTTCCGTCCAGGATGGCCTTGGTCCCCTCCTCCTCACTGTCGAAAACCCGGGCCCGACCCTTATTCACGAGCATACCGGGTGCTACGGCGGACTGCTTCACCACGGCGCCCCCGGGGGCAAGATTACCCCGGAGGATGGCGATACCCCCTTCCCGGGTGTAGGGATTTTTGAGGGGACGAATGACCTCGTTATTGAGGACGCGGGCGGCCTTCAGGTTCTTCCCGACCGTCTCTCCCGTGACGGTGAGCGCCTTTTCGTTGATCACGCCCAGCTTGCTGATTTCTTTCATCACGGCTTGGACGCCTCCGGCCGCATCGAGGTCCTCGATGTGGTGTGCGCCGGCGGGGCTTAACTTACAGAGGTTGGGGGTTTTTTCGCTGAGCTGGTTGAAAAGGTCGAGATCAAGTTTGATGCCCGCCTCATGTGCAATGGCCGGGAGGTGAAGGACGGTATTCGTGGATCCGCCCAGGGCCATGTCAACGGCGATGGCATTTTTGAAAGCCCCCAGGGTCGCGATGGCGCGGGGTTTAACCCCTTTGTTAAGAAGTTCCATTATTTTCGCGCCCGCCGCCTTTGCCAGGCGCACGCGGGCGGCGTCGACCGCCAGGATCGTCCCGTTGCCAGGCAGGCCCAGGCCCAAGGCCTCGGTCATACAGTTCATCGTGTTGGCCGTGTACATGCCGGAGCAGGAACCGCAGCCGGGGCAGGCGCAATCTTCGATTTTCCGCAGCTCATTGAGGCTGATCTGGCGGGACTTCACCTTTCCCACGCCTTCGAAGACACTGATGAGATCCACCGTTTTCCCTTCCATGGAGCCGGCAAGCATGGGTCCGCCGCTGACAAAAATGGCCGGGATGTTCAGGCGGAGAGCGGCCATGAGCATGCCCGGGATGATCTTGTCACAGTTAGGGATAAACACCAGCGCGTCGAAGGGATGGGCCACGGCCATGATCTCGACGGAGTCGGCGATGAGCTCGCGGCTGGCCAGGGCGTACTTCATTCCCGTGTGGCCCATGGCGATCCCGTCGCACACGCCGATCACGGGGAACTCCACGGGCGTGCCCCCCGCCGAGCGGATCCCGGATTTGGCCGCCTGGGCGATAATGTCCAGGTGGATGTGGCCGGGGATGATTTCGTTGGCGGAATTCACCACGCCGATGAGCGGCCGGGCGATTTCCTCGTCCGTGTAACCCATGGACTTGAAAAGGGACCGATGGGGTGCCCTCTCGAGACCTTTTTTCATGAGATCACTGCGCATGATTTCCTCTCTTTGAAGAATAGTTGATGTTCAATACTCGAAACAGCGTGTGGAGGGACGATGAACTGTCTATCTCGGGGACTCCCCCTCCCGGAGAGCGAAAACGGCCGATAGTATTTACGCCTTTTTTCTCCTCTCCGGCCTGAGGGACCTAACGGCGGCGCCGGCCTGCCACATCTCGGAGTTGCGCATCTGGGCCAGTTCTTTCTCCAGCTTTTCCCTGTAATCCGGGGCGCTGTTGGCTTCGAGAACGATCTTCGTTTCCACCCCCGAAGTGACCCGTTTGTAGAGCTCCTCGAAAACGGGCGCCACGGCATCGCGGAAGCGGTTTTTCCAGTCGAGGGCGCCGCGCTGGGCCGTGGTGCTGCAGTTGCCGTACATCCAGTCCATGCCGTTTTCGGCGACGAGCGGCATGAGGCTCTGGGTAAGCTCCTCCACCGTTTCGTTGAAGGCTTCGCTGGGGCTATGGCCTTTCTTGCGGAGCACGTTGTACTGGGCCTCCATGACGCCGGCGAGACACCCCATGAGCACCCCCCTCTCCCCGGTGAGATCGCTGTAGACCTCTTTTTCAAAGGTTGTCGGGAAGAGATATCCCGAGCCGATCGCCACACCGAGGGCAAGCGCTCTCTCCCGTGCCCTTCCCGTGGCATCCTGGAAGACGGCATAGCTCGAATTGATGCCGCTTCCCGCGAGGAAGTTTCTCCGGACGGTACGGCCAGCACCTTTCGGCGCCACGAGAATCACATCGATGTCGGCGGGGGGGATAACACCGGTCAGATCCTTATAGGTGATGGAGAACCCATGTGAAAAATAGAGGGCCTTCCCTTTTGTCAAGTAAGGTTTGATGGTCGGCCACAGGGTCTTCTGCCCGGCATCGGAGAGCATGTATTGAATGATGGTGCCGCGCTTCGCGGCCTCTTCGATGGAAAAGAGGGTCTTGCCCGGCTCCCACCCGTCCTTTGTGGCCTTTTCCCACGTGGCGCCCCCTTGCCGCTGACCGATGATCACACGGATGCCGTTGTCCCGCATGTTCAGGGACTGTCCCTGTCCCTGGACGCCGTATCCGATGACCGCCACCACCTCGTTCTTCAGGATCTGGCGAGCCTTTTCAAGCGTCATTTCCTCGGAGGTAATGACTTCCTCCAGTATACCGCCGAAATTCATCTCTGCCATGATGCCCCTCCTTAACAGACTGTCTATCAGTTTTTTCTTTCCAGAGCCGCAATCCCCGTTCTGGCAATATCGTCAACCCCCAGCGCTTTGAGCTTCACTAAAACACGGTCCACCTCGTCCTTGGAGCCCGTGTATTCCAGGACGCAGTGATCCGTGTTGAAGGTGATGATCTTGCAATTGAGGGTGTTCACCGTCCGGATCAGGTCGGACTTGCTCGCCTCCGTCAGGTTCATGCGGATGAGGACCATTTCCCGCTTGATCGTCTCCACGTCGGTCAGATCCTCCACCTTGACGACATCGATCAGGCGCTCGAGCTGCTTCTCGATCTTTGAAACGGTTGATTTCGTCTGGACGGTGGTGAGGATGATCTTTGACACGTCAGGGTTCAGCGTGACGTCGACACAGAGACTCTCGATGTTGTACCCTTTCCCGCCCAGCGTGCCGGCGACCCTCGCCAGCACATCCGGCTTGTTGTACACAAGAAGTGAGATGATGCGTTCCTTTTTCTTGTCCATAATCTTCTTGCCTTTCTGCTCGTTTAGATTTGGCACAGATCCGTTCAGCCGGATCTGCGCACGATTTCCTTATGCCTTTAGCCCTTTGCCTTGAGCCTGTTTTTAATTGATCATCTCCCGCGTTCCGAGCGTCATTTCACTGATGGAAGCCCCGGGCCGCACCATCGGGTAGACGCACTCCTCGCGGCAGACCTGGAAGTCCATCAGAACCGGCCTCGGGATAGAAAGCCCCTTCTTCAGCGTCGGCTCCACCTCGTCGGGCTTCTTGGCCCGAAGCCCCACCATCCCGTAGGCCTCGGCAACCTTCACAAAGTCCGGCTGAATGGCGATGTCGGTTTGAGAGTATCGCTTGCCGTAGAAGAGTTCCTGCCACTGGCGCACCATGCCGAGGTAGCCGTTATTGAGAAGGACGATCTTGACAGGAACGTTATACTGAACAGCCGTGGCCATCTCCTGGATGTTCATTTGGATGCTCCCGTCGCCGGCGATATCGATGACGAGTTTATCCGGGAAGGCGAACTGAACGCCGATCGCGGCGGGGAAGCCGTATCCCATGGTTCCGAGACCTCCCGAGGAGATGAAGGTGTTCGGGTGGTCGTAGTTGTAGAACTGTGCCGCCCACATCTGGTTCTGGCCCACCTCGGTGGTGATGATGGCATTGCCCTTCGTGAGTTCGTAGAGCTTCTCGATGACGAACTGTGGCTTGATGACCGAGCTATCCTGAGAATAAGTAAGAGGGGCCTTCTGTTTCCACGTCTCGATCTCATCGAGCCAGTCTTTCCGATGGGCATCGCTTGCGGTGTAGCCGTGGTCCTTCAGCATGCGATTGATGATCTCGAGGGCGCTTCGGGCGTCACTCACGATCGGCAGGTCCGCAACGATGTTCTTGTTGATCGACGAGGGGTCCACGTCGATATGGATGATATCGGCATTGGCCGCGAAGGTATCGATCTTCCCCGTCACGCGGTCGTCGAAACGGGCGCCGATGGTGATCAGAAGATCGCAGTGGCTGATGGCCATGTTGGCGTAATAGGTGCCGTGCATGCCGGGCATACCAAGCCAGAGGGGATCTGAGCCCGGGAAGGCGCCGAGCCCCATGAGGGTTGAGGTGACCGGGATGCGGGCCCGCCGGGAGAAGGCCTGGAGTTCATCCGAGGCCTTGCCGAGGATCACCCCGCCGCCGGTAAGGAGAAGAGGCTTTCTGGAGGCCTTGAGCATCTCCATCATCTGGACGAATTTCTTGGAAACGGGTTTCGGCGGCTGTTCCAGAGTGGAGTTGACCTTGATCTTCGCGGGATCATACTCCGCCTCGGCGGCCATGATGTCTTTGGGCAGGTCCACCAGAACGGGACCCGGACGGCCCGTCCTCGCGATATAAAAAGCCTCCTTGATGGTCCTGGCGAGATCCTCCACACTCCGGACAAGGTAATTGTGCTTGGTGCACGGCCGGGTGATCCCCGTGATGTCGCATTCCTGGAAGGCGTCGTTCCCGATGAGATGGGTGGGAACCTGTCCGGTGAAGACGACAATGGGGATCGAGTCCATGCTGGCCGTGGCGATACCCGTCACGGTGTTGGTCGCGCCCGGTCCGGAAGTCACGAGAGCGACTCCCACGCGGCCCGACGATCGGGCAAAACCGTCTGCAGCGTGGACGGCACCCTGTTCGTGACGCGTAAGGATATGCTTGATGTCGCTCTTGAATAATTCGTCGTAGATGTCGATGACGGCCCCGCCGGGGTAGCCGAAAATCGTATCAACCCCTTCCTCTTTGAGGCACCTGATGAAAATTTGTGCACCTTTTAGCTTCACCTGAAACACCTCCCGGTAAAAAAATGACTAAAAAATAGATTTGACCGAAAAAAACCGCAGGCGATTTGTCGCTGCGGCTTTTTCCTGAAATAAAAAAGCCGCGGGGTTTAGGGGCCCGCGGCTCATGTCTTTTATTTCAATCCCTCATACAAGACGAGCAACGGTCCCCGCCGCTACGATGACGACGACAACGACGCCTACAACTACGGAGAAAACGCTCGTCAGGGATGAAGAAATCATGGTTCTTGCCTTCAAGTCGATCAATTTCGAGTGAGTCTTATGATATAAAAAAAATATTTTGTCAAGAAAATTATTCTATTATTTTCATCAGGGCTCCACCAGCGCAGCATCATGCGCTCCCGCTGCATATTGGGTGGGTGCTGTCCCCTCGATAAAGCATTCGAAGATCGCCTCCCTCTGGTTGAATCCCGCCAGAAGCCCCGTCTTCGGATCAATCCGCACAAAGGCCACCCCGTCCGGCACGGCGAAATATTCCACGGGCTGTCCCGCGAGGGCCTGTTCCATGAAATAGAGCCAGATGGGCGCAGCTACCCTCCCCCCCGTTTCGTTGTGTGCCATGGGTGTTTCGTCGTCGAATCCCACCCATACGCCGGTGACGAGCGACGGGTTATATCCGACAAACCACGCATCCCTGAAATCATCCGTCGTTCCCGTCTTGCCGGCCACGGGCCTTCCAATCACCTTGACCCTCTCGCCGGTTCCCTCCTGAACGACGTCCTTGAGCACATTGGTCGTCAGGTAGGCAATTCTCGGATCGATGACCTGTTCTTCCTTCGGAATGTTTTCCTCCAGTACGTGGCCCGTCCTGTCGATGATCTTTTTGATGAAGAATGGCTCCATCCTTTTCCCCTGATTGGCGAGCACACCGAACCCACGGACCATTTCCTGAAGGGTTAAAGTGGATGTGCCCAGCGCAAGGGTCAGGTCCCTTGTCAGGGGTGAGGAGACCCCCATGTTGCCGGCATAGTCCATGGCGTAGCCGAGACCGATCTCCTCCAGAAGCCTGATCGTCACCACGTTCCGGGAGTATACGAGGGCCGTTCTCAAGGTCGTCGGGCCGTTAAATTTCCGATCGAAGTTCTGCGGCTCCCAGGTCCGCTTCTTGTATTCGTATTCGATCGGCTCGTCAACGATGATCGATGCTGGTGTCAGACCCTTGTCGAAGGCCGCCGTATAGATGAAGGGTTTGAAGGCCGACCCCGGTCTGCGTTTTGCCTGGGTGGCCCGGTTGAATTCACTCTTCTTGTAGTCCCGCCCGCCGACCATCGCCTTGATTTCACCCGTTTTGGCATCCATGCACAAAAGCGCCCCCTGGAGAGCTCCTTTTTCGTATTTGACCCTGGCCTCGATCTCCTGCAGGCCCCTTTCTACGGCTGCGGTGGCGGCCTTCTGCATATCCACATTCAACGTGGTATAAATTTCAAGGCCTTCCTTGTAAAGGGCGTCGCTGCCGTATTTTTCGATCACATACCGACGCACGTTTTCCGTGAAGTAGGGGGCCACCTTTTCTTTCGGTGTGACGGCGATAAGCTTGATGGGGGCCTTCAAGGCCCTGTTTCTGTCCGTATCGGTGATGTAGCCGTCCTCTACCATACGGATGAGCACGTAGTCCTGCCGCTGCTTGGCCCGCTCCATGCTCCCGTAAGGCGAATATTTGCTCGGTGCCTTGGGCAGTCCGGCAAGCATGGCCGCTTCGGGCAGCGTCAGGTCCTTTGTGGTCTTCCCGAAGTAGACCTGTGCCGCTGCCTCTATCCCGTAGGCCCCATGGCCGAGATAGATGTGGTTCAGATAGAGCTCGAGGATTTCCCATTTGTTCATGTACTGGTCGATCTTGTAGGCCAGGATGGCCTCCCGGATTTTTCTGATGATCGTTCTCTCCGGGGAGAGATAAATGGACTTGGCCACCTGCTGGGTGATGGTGCTCCCTCCCTGCACGATTTCCCTGGCAACGAGATTTTTCAAAAAGGCCCGGGTGATACTGAAAAGGTCGAGACCCTTGTGCTGGAAGAAACGGGCATCCTCTGAAGCGACAAAGGCGTTAATCACCACCTGAGGAACATCCTGGACGGAAATGATCCGGCGATCCTCCATGAAGAAGGTTTCGATGATCTCGTTTTTGTCGGCGTAGAGGCGCGTAATCGTGTTGGGCCTGTAGTCTTTGAGGGTCTCAACGCTCGGTGCGTTCAAGATCAGATAGATGATGTACCCCAGCCCACCGAAAAAGGCCGCAATGGACAGAATCAGGATGCCGGTGAAGACCTTCCTGAACATTAGGCTCTTTTTGATCCTCGTGAGAATCAGTTTGGACAGGGTCATTTTCTCATAGTTCATGGCGTTACTCGACGGAGGTTTTTCTTTTTCTCTCCCCCCATTTTGAAACGAGGATGCCCACTTCGTAGAGGACCATCATGGGAAGGGCCATCAGGCACTGCGTGAGGGCGTCGGGTGTGGGTGTCAGAAGCGCCGCTGCGATGAAGATGATGAGAATGGCGTATTTTCTTTTTCTGGCGAGGGTGCGGGAATCCACGAGGCCGATCTTGGTCATGAAAAAAAGAAACACGGGAATCTCGAAGACGATCCCGAAGGCCAGGAGCAACTTCAGGGTGAGCGACAGGTACTCCTTCAGGGTGAACATGGGCCGAAAGAAATCAGTGGAGAAATCCACGAAGAACCTGAAGGCCGGCGGAAGGACGATGAAGTATGCAAAGCAGACCCCCGAGATGAAAAGCAAGGTCGAGGTGATCACGAAAGGGACGACGTATTTTTTTTCCGTCTGGTAAAGCCCCGGCGATATGAATTTCCATATTTGGTAGAGCACAAAGGGACTTGCGAGGAAAAGCCCTGCGAAGAAGGAGATTTTTAGATAGGTGAAAAAGGCCTCGGGAAGACCCGTAAAGATCATGAAGCTCCCCGGAGGCATAACCTGGATGAGCGGTCGAGAGACAATCCAGAAAAGTTTTTCCTTGAAGCCGTAACAGATCACAAAACAGACGCCGACGGCTATGAGGCTTCGGATCAGCCTTGTCCTCAGCTCTTCGAGATGTGCCGTCAGGGGCATCTTTTCATTGGTGGGATCGTTCATACCCTGGCCACGCACCGTCCACGTTCTTCCCTGTGCATAAAAAATCGAACTCTGGATCGGGGGGATCCAGAGTCAGGTGTTATGCGGTGTCCTGAAGACTCCGCAAGATCATTTTTCATGGCTCTGGCCCGCCTCCGGAGCCCCGGTCGCCTCCGCTTTCCCTTCCGGGGCCTCCTGGCCCCCCGTTTGGGCCGCCCCGTCCTCCACCTTTTCCTTTGAACCGTACAGCAGGGAATTCTTCAGGTCGCCCGCATCTTTCCGGAACTCGTCGACGTGAAGTTCCTCTTTCACACCGTCCATGGCCCTTTTGAATTCTGAAACCCCTTTTCCCAGCGCTTTGGCGATGTCCGGCAGCCGCTTGGGTCCGATCACGATAAGCGCAACGATCAGAATGACGATCAGCTCCGGCATCCCGATACCGAACATACCTTTAATTCCTCATCATTTGTACGATCAATATATCCTGCCCCCGAGCTTGTCAACGGATTTTGGGACACCGCGGGAGGACCAAAATCTTTGCTTTTTAAGGTGTTTCGTGATAATGAGCACGGAGATTTTACGGGCCAATTCAGGAGGTGAATCATGCCCTCTCAAACGGGGATTGTCAAGGATTATCGGTACCTCAATCACGAGACGGGGCATTATCATCCTGAATCCCCGCGCAGGCTGGAGTCGATCTACAAGATGCTCGAGGCTGCCGACATGAAGGGGAGATTCGCCGAGATTGCTCCCCGTTTTGCCTCCGAAGAGGAGATCGAAATGATCCACCTCCCCTCTTACTACCGCATGGTGGCCGCAACGGCGGGGAAAAGTCACACCTACCTCGACCCCGACACGGAGACTTCCCCTGAATCCTTTGAGGTGGCGAGGCTTGCGGTGGGGGGATTTCTGAACACCGTGGACAGTGTTGTAAAGGGTGAGGTGAAAAATGCCTTCGCTTTCGTCCGGCCCCCGGGACACCATGCCGAGGCAAACCGTGCGGCCGGCTTCTGCCTTTTCAACAACGTCGCCATCGGAGCCATGCACGCCATCAAGAAACACGGGATGGAGAGGGTCCTGGTCGTCGACTGGGACCTGCATCACGGCAACGGCACGCAGCACTCCTTCTACGAGGATCCCCGTGTGCTCTATCTCTCGACCCACCAGTATCCCTATTACCCCGGTACGGGTAGCGTCCAGGAAATCGGACGGGGCGAGGGGCAGGGCTATACGATCAACGTGCCGCTGAGAACGGGACCGGGGGATGCCGAGTACCTGAAAATATTCCAGAAGATCCTTAAACCGGTGGCGCTGGAGTTCAAGCCCGATATCGTTATGCTCTCCGCCGGTTTCGATATTTACTTCAAGGACCCCCTGGGCGGGATGCAGGTCACCCCTCAGGGGTTCGGCCGTCTCGCGCGGGTGCTCATGGACATCGCCGATGATTGCTGTGGGGGCCGGTTCGTCATCACCCTCGAGGGGGGTTATCATATTGAGGGCCTGACCCAGTCCATCAAGGTGGTGTTAGATGAGATGGTCGGGGCAACCCGTATCCCGGCTGCTGAAATGGAATCCGTGGAGCTGAAGGCCAACCCGATGATTGATTCCATCATCAACGCCGTCATCGGCCAGATCAAACCGTTCTGGAAGGTTTTTCAATAGAAAAGACCCGATCCGGTGAAGCCCCGCTTCCGCAGGGAAGCCCCGGGGCTTTGCGATTTTTTTAGCTGGAGGTGCTGCTTTGAAAATCACGAAACAGGAAGTGGAACACGTAGCCCACCTGGCAAGGCTCGAATTCCAGGAGGAGGAGAAAGAGAAGTTCACCCACCAGCTCAACAATATCCTCACCTACATGGAAAAGTTGGGCGAGGTGGACACGGCGAACGTGGAACCCGAGACGCACGCCATCAGTCTGCAGAACGCCTTCAGGGGGGATGCCGTCCGGGAATCCCTGCCGCACGACCTTTCCCTTGCCAACGCCCCCGATGAGGCTGGGAGCTACTTCCGGGTGCCGAAGGTGATAGAGTAGGGTGTCGGGTATCGGGGTCCGGGCACCGGGAAAGAGGAGGAAAGTGAATAGAGAATGGGACTCAATGAACTCACCATCCATGAGCTGCAGGATAAGATAAAAAAGAAGGATGTCTCCGCCAGAGCGATCCTCGACGATGTGTTCAAAAGAATTGACGCCGTTGAGGGCAAGGTCCATTCCTACATCACGCTGATGCGGGATTCGGCCTACGATGCGGCCGAAAGTGCGGACCGCGACATCCGGGCGGGGAAGGCCAACACACTCACGGGTATCCCCGTCGCCATCAAGGATATCATGTGTACCAAAGGCGTGAGGACGACCTGTGGCTCCCATATCCTCCACAACTTTACCCCCCCTTACGACGCCACGGTGGTAAAAAAACTCAAGGAAGCCGGTGCCGTTTTCGTGGGGAAGGCGAACATGGATGAATTTGCCATGGGGTCTTCGACGGAAACTTCCTGGTTCGGCGTCACGCGGAACCCCTGGGATCTCGAGCGTATTCCGGGCGGCTCCAGCGGGGGGTCGGCATCGGCCGTGGCGGCCGACCAGTGCATCGCGGCAACGGGCTCCGACACCGGCGGGTCGATCCGGCAGCCAGCAGCCCTCTGTGGGGTCGTCGGCTTGAAGCCGACTTACGGGAGGGTATCCCGGTTCGGGCTCATTGCCTTCGCATCGTCGCTGGATCAGATCGGGCCTTTTACGAAGGACGTGGAGGACTGTGCCATCATGATGAACGTCATCGCCGGCTACGACCCCATGGAGTCTACATCGGTGCCGATGGAGGTGCCCGACTATCAATCCTTTATCGGGAAGGATATCCGGGGATGGACCGTGGGGATCCCGAAGGAGTATTTCATCGAGGGGATCGACCCGGAGGTGGAAGGCGCCGTCAGGAAGGCCATCGCCGTCCTCGAGGGGCTCGGCGCGAAACGTGTCGATATCTCCCTCCCCCACACGGAGTATTGCCTGGCCGTTTACTACGTCATCGCCCCCGCTGAGGCGAGCTCCAACCTCGCCCGGTACGACGGCGTCAAGTACGGCTATCGTTCGGCAGACGGCCGGGACCTTCTGGAGATGTACAAGAGGACGCGGTCCGAGGGCTTTGGCGCCGAGGTCAAGAGAAGGATCATGATCGGGACCTACGCGCTCTCTTCCGGATACTACGATGCGTATTACAGAAAGGCCTCCCAGGTGCGAACCCTGATCAAGCGCGACTTTCAGGAAGCCTTCAAGACCTGCGACGTCATCATTACCCCCACGAGCCCCACGCCGGCCTTCCGGATCGGGGAGAAGACCGATGATCCCCTCCAGATGTACCTTTCGGACATCTTCACCATATCGACAAACCTGGCCGGGATCCCCGGGATATCCGTCCCCTGCGGTTACACGAAGTCGGGGCTCCCCATCGGGGTACAGTTTCTGGCAGGACATTTTGAGGAAAGCAGGCTTCTCCAGGTCGCCCACGCCTACGAGAAACATTCCGGCATCAGGAGAAGGAGGCCCGTGATCTGATGTCTTACGAAACCGTTATCGGGCTGGAGGTCCATGCCCAGCTTCTCACCAATGCGAAGATATTCTGCGGGTGCTCCACCCGATTCGGCGCCGAACCCAACAGGAACACCTGTCAGATCTGCCTCGGCATGCCGGGCGTGCTTCCCGTCCTGAACCGCAAGGTGGTGGAATTCACCATCAAGATGGCCCTGGCAACCCACTGCCGGATCAACAGGCTTGAGAGTTTCGCCCGGAAAAACTATTTCTATCCCGACCTCCCCAAGGGCTACCAGATATCGCAATATGCCCACCCCCTGGCCGAAAACGGCTACATTGACATCCTGATGGACGGGCAAAAGAAACGAATCGGCATCACCCGGATCCACATGGAGGAAGACGCCGGCAAACTCATCCACGACGAGCGCAACCCCTGGAGCTACGTGGATTTCAACCGTACCGGCGTGCCCCTCATCGAGATCGTGAGCGAGCCGGATATGCGAAGCCCCGAGGAGGCCGCCGAATACCTGCGCAGGCTGCGCGACATCCTTGTGTACCTCGAGATCTGCGACGGCAACATGGAGGAGGGGAGTTTTCGCTGCGACGCCAACGTCTCTCTGCGTCCCAGGGGCGCCGAGGCCTTCGGGACACGAACGGAACTCAAGAACATGAACTCTTTCCGTAACGTACAGCGGGCCCTCGAGTACGAAGTCAAACGGCAGCAATACATCCTGGAGAGCGGCGGCGAGGTCATCCAGGAGACCCGCCTCTGGGACGACGCCCAGGGGCAGACCCACTCCATGCGCGGCAAGGAGGAGGCCCACGACTACCGCTACTTTCCCGACCCGGACCTCGTTCCCATCCTGATCTCCAGCGAATGGGTCGAGGAGGTCCTCAAGACGCTCCCCGAGCTGCAGTTGGAGAAGCAGGACCGCTTCGTCGCGCAGTACGGCATCCCGGTGTACGACGCCAGCGTGCTGACCACGACCCGGGCCCTGGCCGATTTCTACGAAGAGACCGTGCGCCTCTGCGGTAAGCCCAAGATCGCCGGCAACTGGGTCATGGGCGATCTGCTGCGCTACCTCAATGAGGAGAAGCGCGACATCAAGGAGAGTCCTGTTACTCCCAATCACGTGGCGGAGATGATCAACCTCATCGAGGACGGGACTATCAGCGGCAAGATCGCCAAGGAAGTCTTCGAGGCAATGTACAGATCATCGAAGAAGCCCGCCGATATCGTCAGGGAGAAGGGCCTTACCCAGATCACCGACGAGGGGGCCGTCGTTAAGGCCATCGAAGAAGCCATGTCGAAAAACCCGACGCAGCTCGCCGAGTACCGTGCCGGCAAGGAGAAGCTCTTTGCCTTTTTCGTGGGCCAGGTGATGAAGGTCACCAACGGGAAGGCCAACCCGCAACTCGTAAACGATCTGCTCAAGAAGATGCTTTCCGGGTTATGATCCGAACCATTCTCTGGGTGGACGACGCCATCGTCCTCATCGACCAAAAGGCCCTTCCGGGGAAGGTGCACTACCTGACCCTTACGGACTGGCGCGACGTCATCACGGCCATCAGGGATCTCACCATCCGCGGCGCCCCGGCCATCGGGGTCGCCGCGGCCATGGGCATCGCCCTGGGGACACTCCACCTGCCCGAGACCACTGCAGGCAAATTCCGCAAATCCTTCGAAAGGATCTGCGGCGCTTTTGCCAGGGCACGTCCCACGGCGCGCAACCTCTTCTGGGCCATCGAGCGGATGCAGCGCTGCTTTGCCGAAGCCCTTCCATCGGGGTTTGCGGCTGCGAAAAAGGCCCTCGTCGAGGAAGCCATTGCCGTCGGCGAGGAGGACATCAGGATCAACCGCAGGATCGGCCTCAATGGAAAGGCTTTTGTCCGCGACGGCGACAACATCCTCACTCACTGTAATGCAGGCGCCCTGGCCACGGCGGGTTACGGGACGGCCCTGGGCGTTATCCGGGCGGCCCGCGAGGAGGGGAAGAGCACCCACGTATTTGTCGACGAGACGCGGCCCGTGCTCCAGGGAGCGAGGCTCACCTGCTGGGAGCTCCTGGAAGACCGTATCCCCACCACATTGATCACGGACAGCATGGCGGGCTTCCTCATGCGGCAGGGAAAGGTCGATCTCGTCATCGTGGGGGCCGACCGCATCGCGGCAAACGGCGATACGGCCAACAAGATCGGGACCTACTCGCTTGCCGTCCTGGCAAAGGCGCACGGGATTCCGTTCTACGTGGCGGCCCCGCTTTCCACCATCGACCGCTCTGTCAAGGACAGCAGCGGCATTCCTATCGAAGAGCGGCACGTCAATGAGGTGAAACATCTCCAGGGTGTGAGGACGGCGCCCGAAAAGGTCAAGGTCTACAACCCCGCCTTCGATGTGACACCGCACCGCTACATCACGGCCATCATCACCGAAAAGGGCGTGGCCCGGAAACCTTTCTCCAGGAGTATCCGGAGACTCTTCGGGGCATAGAGTCCACGCCATTTCTCCAGGGCTTCCGGATAAAAGAAAGCCGGTATGTGTCCGGTATGGGTGGCCATCATTGGGGATACATGGCAAAACTTTTTATTTTTGATTTTGACGGTGTGATTGTGGACTCCCTCGGTCTTTACGAGAAGTCCGTCAATGTCTGCCTGGAGACCATGGGATTTCCCCCAATCCGGGACCGCTGGGAGTTCCTGTCCCTCTTCGATGACAATTTCTACGAGGCCATCGCACGGCGGGGGGTCGATGTGCATGAATTCACGAAGGCCTCCGCATCGATTGCCCCGACCCTCAACTATGACAGCGTTACACCCTTTCCCGAACTCATCGCCGTCTTGAAAAAGTTGAGAAAAGGAAAAAGGTTCATCATCATTTCCTCCAATTCGTCTCGCGCGATCCGGTTGATTTTGAAAAAGTACAGCCTGGAGCAATGTTTTGACGACATCCTGGGCTACGAATTCATGCTCAGCAAGCGCGAGAAAATCTTTCATGCCATGAAGGAGTTCGGCACGGACGGGGAGCGAAGCTATTACATCGGGGATACCAAGGGAGACATCAAAGAGGCCAGGAGCGCGGGTGTGAAAACGATCGGCGTCACCTGGGGCTGGCACCCGAGAGAAAGGCTTGCGGAGGCAGGGCCGGATTACCTGATTGACTCACCCGGAGAATTGTTGAAATTCTGATCCGCCGGCGTCCTGACAGAAGAGCCTTCGCGGTCATCCATCGCTGATCCGGCCCACGAAGAAAATCATTTCGCCGGATGGACCTGAACCCCCTCGAAAAATTTCATCCACTCCATCATGAGCCTTTTCGGCATCTCCGATGCGGAGGGGTCCTCAAAGGGCTCGCCACGCCAGGCACGCTGGATGACGTAGAAGTGGTTGAGGCCGCGGATCACCTTTATGTAGGTAATCTCCCCTTGATGCTTGCGGAGGTTTTCGGGGATCCTCTCGCACTCCGTGAGGTCCGGACAGTACATCATCATTCTTGCCGCACTGAAGCCGTTGTCCCTGAAGATCGTCACCTTTGAGAAGGAGAGGTTTGAGCAGATCTCCATCATTTGCGCCTGGAAGTCTTCACACCACTGGGAAGGGAGGATGTCGGACCTTCCGAAGAGGGTCTGGACCGTGATGCTCTGCGACCAGCCATTGGCCTTTGCACCATCAGGCAGGAACTCCATGACAGCCTTTTTGGATGTTGTCTTGCTGGTTGCGATGCTCCATCCGCGGGGGGGATCGCAAAACAGGTATTCATCGGGGAGGGCAAAGGTCGGGGGAGCACAGATCGCAAGCAGCATGACCGTGCACAGGGCAATCGTTGCGGCACGCCTTCTCATGGATGGCTCCCGGGTCCTGAATGGCCGAACGTTTAAGACTGATCGTTTTCCGCTGGGGGTGCAGATCAGTATAACTATCCGAATTGCAGAGAAAAGCAATCGGAAAAAAGGTTGATTTTTTATTCAGTCATTTTCATGGCTGCCGCTAAGAAGAAAGTATGAGTTGTAGAGGTAAAAAGAGATGCTTCAGCGACAGGTGTTACAACCTTTCAAAACTGTGGACTTCTTGTTCGGTTGTTGTGATTTACGGCGGGTGGCGGCGGGCGGAGCGAGATGTATTCGGGTTATGTAACGACACCCATGAGCGCTTCTTTCCTCAAAGATCGTAGAGCTTCTTGTCGACCTTCGGTTTCGGGCGTCTCCGGCCTACCCTGGTTTTTTCACTGAAGCTGAAGGGCTCCTCTCCCTCCATGAGGTCACCCATCTCTTCCTCGATTTTCTCCGGGTCTTCTCCCCGTTCCATCCTGCTCAGGGCCTCTTCCATTCCCGCCCCCAGGTTGAGCCCCGTCGCGTCCGAAAGTTTCCTCATGAGCCTCGCAGCCTGGCGGGGGTCATCCTCATTGATCGAACCCGCTTCCGACGCAAGCATGGACATGGCTTTCTCCATCCGTGATTCATCGATGGGTGGAAGGTCCTCGCCGGATTCAGTCCTGGCCGGTGAGACCTTCGCAAAGAGGGACATCTGGCGCTTGAGTTTCACCTTCCTGCAGCGGGGGCAATAGGGGGTCTTTTCCGTGTTGACGGATTTTGAGAAGAAGTTAAAGACGGTGTTGCAACGTCTGCAGTAAAACTCGTAAATGGGCATGAGTTTAAGCCTCACAGGGGGATGTACCCGGTCATTTTATAAACTGGGCCTTGAAAATCAAGTGCCTTTTGAGGCCTCCATGGTCCTGAGGTACCGGATCCGCTCGGTGAGCGGGGGGTGGGAATAGTAGAACCAGGCGAAGAGGGGGTGGGGGTAGAGGTTTGAGAGGTTGTCTTTTGCCAGCCGTTTCAGGGCGTTACACAGGGCGCCCGTGGATCCGATGAGTTCGAAGGTGTAACGGTCGCTCGCGCGCTCAAACCTCCGGGAGATCATGGCGCCGATGGGTGCGAAGAAGAAGGTAGCCGGCTTCAACAGGATGGCCGTAAGGAGAATTCCCGCTGAGGGCGTCATCTCCTCAAACCCGAAGGTCTGGTATAGCAGCGGCCACTCGATCATGCGGGAAATGAGATTAAAGACCAGCAGGGAAAACACCCCGATGAGAAGAAGCTGCTTGAGGACGTGCTTTTTCTTCCAGTGTCCGATCTCATGGGCCAGGACCGACACGATTTCCTCGGATGTGTGGGATCCGAGGAGCGTGTCATAGAGGACGATCCGTTTCGTTTTCCCAATCCCGGTGAAATAAGCGTTGGAATGCCTGCTTCGCTTTCCAGCGTCCACCTGGTAAATGCCGCTTACCCGGAGCCCTGTCTTTTTCATCAGGGCCAGGATCCTCTCCCGCAGGTCCTCGTCTTCAACGGGTTCATATTTATTGAAGAGCGGCGCAATGACGATGGGGTAGAGCCAGATCACGAGAAACTGGAAGAGGGTGAAGAAGAGCCAAGCCCATAGCCACCAGCTTCGGCCGGCATGCTCGATCAGGGCAAGGACGGGCGAGATGATAAGAAAGAGAATGACGACCGAGATTAAGAGGCTTTTCACGAGATCGACGATCCACAGCCGGGGCGTAATGGTGCTGAAACCGAATTTTTTTTCGATCACAAAAGTGCCGTAGAGGTTGAAGGGAATGTCGAGGATCGTGCCGGCGAGGTAGAGAAGCGTAAAAAAGGAGAACCCGGCCCAGACCGGATGGGGGTTCCAGACAGCGGCGACCCAGGCCAGCCAGGGGAACAACCCCGCAAAGAGGACCAGGAGGAGAACGGCGTCGTCGAACAAGCTTTCGATAGAGGCAAATCCCGAAGACTCAACGGTGTACCGCGTCATCCGCGAAAGGGTGTCCGCGTCGATCTCCCCGCGGAATTCGTCGGGAACCGTGTGACCGTGCTTTTTGAGATGCCCGATATTCATCCGCGAGAGGAACCATCTCACGGCCGCGCTTGAAAGAAAGAACAGGAGAAACGTGATGAAAACGAAGTTCCACTGGATCATGGGTCTTATCGCTCGTCGGAGGATTAACGGTCGGGGTCAGGATCACTCGTCATGGAAACAGCGTTCATAGAGTGAGGCAAAGTGATCTTTGCCGGTGGCCAGCATGAGGGTCAGGGGCATGGCCTTTCGCCCCAGGGCCAGCATGTGCTCGGTGATGTCCCGGATGTCCCATTGGGCGTACCGGTCGGCGCGGAGCCGGGCCATGTGGTAGAGTTCCCGCGCATTGACTTTGATGGACACTCTTTTCCGGTGGGCGTTGGTCAGAACGTAGGGTGCTGCCACGGGGGCGACTCGCCTGATCCTCTCGTAGACATCGTCTGTCTTTCCGATGACCTCTCTGAAGGCCCGTTCCATCCCGACATCGGAAATGGCGGGCGGCACCGTGATGCCCAGGTCCGGCTCGTATTCCTGACAGACAATCGTTGCCATCCGGTGCCTCTTGAGCTGGGCAAAACAGGAAGCGCTCACAATGAGTTCGAAGTGGAGACCCACATTTTCAAATTCCCGCAGCGGCGGATCATAAGGCTTCATATGTCGCAGACTGGTCCGGATGATCTCCTTTTTCTCTTTTGCTTTCATCGCTCCGATCAGGGCCATGCATTTTTTCATCGGGAAGTTCGATGAAGTGTGAACGAGAGAGGCAATCACTCGGTTATCCGCATCGGGTGTGACATGGATGAGGGTGGCTGGCTTTGGGGCCCGTTCTTTCTTTGTTTTCTTGATGGCCGGAAGAACCGTATCCCGGACTTTCTCCCTGAGGGCCTCCCGCGTCCGGCTGTCATATTCCGTGGCCTCCGTGTAACGGACCAGGGATGGGGCGATGCTGCCTGTGGCTTCGAAGAGCTTATGGCCATATTTCCGGGCTTCCTCGAGGGGATGGGCCGCGCTTCGCCTGAGCATCAGTTCGAGGTTTCTCGCGTTCAGGGTCATCCCGAGCTGAGTCTCCGTTGCGAGGGACAGGATATACCTGGCATCCTCCTTTGCCCAGCCTTCGAGGGTCGAGCGATGGGCGGGTGCCCGGGCCATCGCTTTGTTTTTTCCCAGAACGTAAGGCAGCAGCTTTTTGTAGAGGACGTGATAGAAGGCATTCTGAGACCGGACCATGCCGGTGAAGAGTTCCCCGAGTCGGGCCCTGCGGATCTCCTCCGGCACAACGAAGTCGTCTTTGAGGAGGACATAGCGCTGAGATTTCTCCGTGTAGGAACAGAGACGGAATTTTTCGATCTCCTCCACGAGCAACCGCGAAACACCGAGAACGTCGATGTTGAATACGGCATGCTCGGCGATGGAGCTGTGACCCATGCCGAAGACGATGTTCCGGTTCGACTTCCTGGCGCTCTCCACCTCCATTCTGGAGGCCTGCCTGAGCTCGTTGACGGGAAGGGGATTTCTGCTGATACGGGCATAAGCCGCCGAGATCGTCTCGGGCGTCAGATGCTCGGCCCCGGGGCGGGCTTCCCTCAGCTCACGGATCGTTTCGTAGTCGATGTTGTAGCCAGCCAGTATGATCTTCAAATCCATCGTCCATCAGGTTCTCTTTTGGCGAGAATCTATACCAAGATTTGCGCAGCCGGTCAAACCGCATTTCCCATTTTCTTTCATCCGGAGAGCGGACGCCCCTGCCCGAACAGGGAGGAGACTTTGCCTGTGGCTTTTCTTTTCTGATGCTGTTAAGTTTAAAACAAACAGGGAAGCCATCACCTTTCGGGAGGAAGAGGGTCATGAAAAAAATCGAGATCAAACAGGTGGGCTCTGTGGAGATCCTATCTCTGCAGGATAACTATATCGAGATCACCGCCAGCGACAACAGTGACGTTGTCACGAGGGCAAAAGCCGTGAAAGACGACGAGATCAAAAACTCCGTCCTGGCTGAGCATGGCTTTTCCGCCGTCGTGCGGATCTCCTCAGGCGGGAAAAAGAGAATGCTCCTTTTTGATTTTGGATTCTCGAAGTGGGGCGCGGCCTACAACGCCGATCTCCTCGGTGTTGACCTGAAAAAGGTGGAGGTCATGGTTCTCTCCCACGGGCACAGCGATCACCTGGGCGGTCTGGAATCCCTCGTCGGGCGGATCGGCAGAAAGGGGATTCCTCTCGTACTGCATCCCGCTGCCTTCAAACCGTCCCGATACCTGAAGTTCGGGAAAAAACGGCACTACTTTCCGGCCGTGACGAGAGCGAGGTTCGAGAAACTGGGCGTTCGCCTCATCGAGACCAGAGCACCCTACCTCCTTCTCGGCGGCCAGGCGCTCTTCCTGGGCGAAGTCAGGAAGGAAACGGCCTTCGAAAAGGGCATGCCCATGGCCCATTTCGAGGTTAAGGGGAGTGAGAAGTGGGATCCCATCGAGGAGGATTCCGCCCTCGTCATGAATCTGAAAGGCAAGGGGCTGATCGTTCTGTCCGGCTGTGCCCACTCGGGGATCATCAATACCGTTAAATTTGCCAGGGAGATTACGGGGATCGAAAAGATACACGCCGTCATGGGCGGATTTCATCTCGCCGGGCCGGCCTTTGAATCTATCATCGGCAAAACGGCAGAGGCGTTGAAGAAGATCGGTCCCGCCTACGTCATTCCCTGCCACTGCACGGGTAGGAAGGCCGTCATGGCCATCGAGAAGAAATTGCCCGATCAATTCCTTCTGAACATGGCGGGAACAAGGTTGACATTCCGTGCGTGATGGGACGCTCTCCACAGGATCCGCGACCCGGGGGATACAAAATCTTATTATTTCCCGGGTGAAAATCGTATCTTTGTGTTGACAGATTATTTGATTTTTTCGTAAGATGTCGCAGGTTTCTTGTGGACCTTTTTTGATCGGAACGTCCTGATTTCTTTTCTTCCCGGGATGGGAATCCGATACCGGAGGACGGGTTGACGATCAGGGAAGCACCCCGGTCCTCCCATCCGATCACTCCCCCAGCCCTTCGCACAATTTGCAGGCCGCGGAAAGGAGATGACCAGCGAACTCATGCTCAATGACCTTCTCATGATTCCCCATAGCTTCCGGATCCAGGATCTCTTTGATATCCTGATCATTACGACGATTATTTACGGACTCCTGATCTGGTTCAGGGACACGGCCTCCCGGTTTGTTCTGGGCGGTATCAGTCTCATCGGGATCGTCTACATCCTGGCCCGTCAGTTTCAACTCTATCTCACGGCCGTCGTGCTACAGGGTTTCTTTGCCATCATCCTTTTTGCCCTTGTCGTTATTTTTCAGGAGGAACTGAGGCGGTTTTTTGAGCGAATCGCCATCTGGGGAAGGCTCCACAAAAAGGACCGCGTTTCCTCCCACTACGAGGAGGCGGAGATCATTGCGCAGACGGCGGTGAGCCTGGCCAAGAAGCGATTCGGCGCCCTCATCGTCCTGCAGGCTGAGGATCCCCTGGACCGGCACGTGACGGGCGGGAACACGCTCGAGGGGATTTTGAGTCAACCGCTCCTGGAGAGTATCTTTGATCCGCACTCCATCGGTCATGACGGGGCGGTGATCATCGAGGATGGCCGTGTGGTCAAATTCGGCTGCCACCTGCCGCTTTCCACCAACGCGGAGAGATACGGTAACCTGGGATTGCGCCACACCGCGGCCCTGGGGCTGACTGAACGGTCCGATGCCCTGTGCATCGTGGTCTCTGAAGAGCGGGGGACCATCTCGATCGCACACAAGGAACGGCTCGAGGTCCTCAAGAGTGCGGCCGAGCTCAAGGTGGTCCTGCAGCGATTCTACGGCGAGAGGATGCCGAGCCGGAAGAAGTCGAAACGAATCCTGGGATGGTTCAGGAAAAATTCCCTGGAGAAGGGTGTGGCCGTCTTCCTGGCCATCCTCCTGTGGTTCCTCTTCGGTTACCAGCGGGAGTTTGTGCAAAGAGACTTCATCGTGCCCATTGAATACCGCAACCTGGCAGCGGAGTGGGTCATTGAGGGACCGAAGATCACGGAGACCAAAGTACTGCTCAGAGGCCCCGCGCAGGCCTTTAACCTGATCAACCCCGCCCACCTGAAGGTGTCCGTGGACCTCACCGGCATCCGTGAAGGTAAACAGGAGATAGAACTCTCGGCCGAAATGATTAAAACACCTTCCAGTATCGTGGTGCTCGATATCAATCCCAAACGGATCGCAATTGCCGCCTCCAGGCTTCACGCGAGGATGGCGCCCGTTGAGGTCAGAACGGACGGAGTCCTTGCCGCTGGTCTCGTTCTCCAGAAGATCGAGGCCAAGCCCGGGACGGTCGCCGTCCTCGTTCCCCACCGCCTGCGCAGCGTGGATATCCAGGTTCCGACTGAAACCATCGACCTGAGGCGAATCAGCGCGACGACGACACTCACCCCTAAGCTTCTGCCGCCCACTGAAGTCTATTTCGAGGGCGGAAAAACGCCCGCCGTGGAAGTGGTCATCAGGGTGAAGTCCCGCTCGGCTGCTGCCCGTTAGAAAAGATTCAGAGCCGGGAACAGGATTTCTTTATGTGACCGCTATTTTCTTTATCAACGGATACCCCCAAAGAAAAAAACACCATTTGCCCTGAACTCAGGAGAGGACAATGCCCGAATTGCCCGAAGTGGAAACCCTGTGCCGCCAGCTCCGGCAGGTTGTCCTTGGGGCCCGGATCCTGAAAGGCCGAATTCTGGACAAGCGTCTGGGAAAAATGGAGGACATCGGGGGCAAGAAGGTTCTCGCCATCACTCGCCGGGGAAAGGTCTTCCAGTTTCAGCTCGAGGGAGGCCGGTCTCTTTTTTTCCAGCTTCGCATGACCGGTCGATTTCACTGGCAGGAGGAGAGCGGCATCCCGCCGAGGGCCCGTTTTCATCTTTCTTTCCCTCACGGAAGCCTGTTTCTCACCGACGTGAGGCGACTGGCGACCCTCCAGTGCTCCCGCGGGGAAAACGGATTCCCCCCGGGGTGGGAGCCCCTCGATGGCCTCGATCACAGGCGAATCTTCGAAATCGCCAGGCGGCGCCGCCTGCCGGTGAAGAGTTTTCTCATGGACCAGAAGGTGATCGCGGGGGTCGGGAACATCTATGCAAGCGAGATCCTCTTCCAATCCCGGATAAGCCCCCTTCGCAGGGCTTCCAGCCTTACCCTTCACGAATGGACAAAAATAGTCCGGGTGACCAGGAAGATCCTCGACCGTGCGGTCCGCTGTCGTGGGACATCAATCTCCGACTGGAAAGACCTCTTTGGGAGGAAGGGGGAATACCAGGAACACCTCCGCGTTTACGGGCGCGCGGGGAAGGCCTGTCGTCGCTGCGGGGCTGCCGTCCGCAGAGTGGTCATGAGCGGCCGGGGGACCTTTTACTGCCCCGCCTGTCAGAAATGATGAAAAGGCCACGCAGAAGCTCTTTACAAAAGAGGATGAAATCACTAAATTGCCTTCGAGGATTCTTGATTTTAATCCGGGTGTGTGACGAATAAAGTGTTGAATCTCGTGTGGAAAGGACAGGGAAATGAAGATGAAAAAATACGAATGCTCGGTCTGCGGTTACATTTATGACCCCAAAGAGGGGGACAAGGACGGCGGTATGCCCCCGGGGACACCCTTCGAAAAGCTTCCGGACGACTGGGTCTGCCCGATTTGCGGGGCGGCGAAGAGCGAGTTTCAACCCATCGATTAGGGAACCAGGAAGGATCAGCCCATGCAAACTGAACTCAAACCGGGGATTGACTGGGTCGGCGCCATCGACTGGAACGTGAGGGATTTTCACGGATACAGCACCCACAGGGGGACGACCTATAACGCCTATCTGATCAGGGCTGAAAAGACCGCCCTTATTGATACGGTCAAAGCGCCCTTTTTTGAAGAGATGTGGGAACGCATCGAAAAAATCATCGATCCCCGGAAGGTCGATTACCTCGTTGTCAACCACATGGAGATGGACCATTCGGGGTCTCTGCTCCGGTTCATCGAAAAGATCCCCCGGGCGGAGATCCTCTGCAGCCCCAGGGGTGTGGAAACCCTGAAGCTCCACTACGGAGGAGACATCCGGGCGAAAGCGCTGAAGACTGGGGCTGCACTGGACCTCGGAGGAAAAACCCTCGGTTTCACCGAGATACCCATGGTCCACTGGCCCGATTCCATGGTCACCTATGTGAAGGAGGACAGGGTTCTTCTTCCCAACGACGCCTTCGGCCAGCACATCGCTTCATCGGAGCGCTTCGATGACGAGATCGATCTCCCGACCCTGCTGGATGAGGCCGGAAAATACTACGCCAACATCGTCTTGCCCTACGGTCCCCAGGTCCTGAAGGCGCTCGATGCCATCAAGGGCCTCGAGATCGATGTGATCGGGCCCAGTCACGGCATCATCTGGCGCAGCCGCATACCCGAGATCCTCTCGCGGTATGCGAAATGGGCGCGCAGCGAGACGCAAAAGAAGGCCGTCATCGCTTACGACACGATGTGGGGTTCCACGGAAAAAATGGCGAAGTCCATCGAGAAGGGGCTCGTCGACAGCGGGGTGTCGGTCCGTGTTTACCGCCTGACCGGTTCGGACAAATCGGACATCGTCAAGGAGATCCTGGAGGCGAAGGCGCTCCTGGTGGGCTCCCCCACGTTGAACAATAACCTTTTCCCGCCGGTGGCCGAGTTTCTCACCTATGTCAAGGGGCTCCGGCCGAGGGGGCGAATCGGCGCCGCCTTCGGGTCCTACGGCTGGGCACCGGGGGTGACGAAGGCCGTTGCCGCGGAGCTTCAGGCCGCCGGTTTGGATGTGGCCGGGGAGCTTGCGATCCGTTATGTACCCGATGTCGATGCCCTGAAGAAGTGCGAGGAACTGGGACGCGAGCTGGCCGGAAAGATCAAAGATTCCTGAAGTTTCCGACGGGTTAAAATTTTCAACGGACCTCCTCCCCGGTGACGCGCAGGAAGCAGGGGAGGGCATGAACGCATGATCGAGATCGACGGCTCTGTGCATTCGGGAAGCGGTACCCTTCTTCGCTACGCCGTATCCCTGGCCACGCTCATCGGAAAACCCATCCACATGAAACGCATCCGCGCGAAGCGGCAGAAGCCGGGTCTTCGGCACCAGCACCTGCAGGCGCTGCGGGCCTGTGCAACCTTTTCGGAGGGTGGGCTGGAGGGGGACCGTGTGGGATCGCAGGAGATCCGTTACGCCCCCGGCCCAAATCTCCGGGGGGGTGATTTCAAGCTCGATATCGGCACTGCCGGCTCCACGACCATGCTGGCCTTCACCCTTCTGCCTTTAGCTCTCCATGCCGAAAACACTTGCCGTTTTTCCCTGACCGGAGGACTCTTCCAGGATTTCGCACCGAGTGCATTCCATATGCAGAAGGTGCTCATTCCGCTTCTCAGGCGGATGGGGGCCGATATCCGGCTGGAAATCAAACGGCCGGGTTACGTGCCGAAAGGGGGCGGGGAGATTTTCCTGCAGGTCAAACCGCGAAGGGAACCCCTTGAGCCTCTCCGGATGCCGGAGCAAGGCTCACTGAAGAGGATCTCCGGCATTTCTCTCTCCTCCCACCTCGAACGGGAGAAGGTGAGCGAGCGTATGGCCGGACGCTGCCGGGAACTTCTCGAGGAACGAGGCCTGGAGGCCGAGTTCGAAATCCTCCGTGACAGCGAAGCCCGCCAGAAGGGGGCGGCCCTGATGCTTCTTGCGGAGACGGATCGCGGGTGTCTCATCGGTGCGGACCGGGCTGGAAAGCCGGGCCGGCGCTCGGAGATCATTTCTGAGTTCGTCGTCCGATCCCTTTTTGAAGATCTCAGTACGGGTGCAACGGTGGACCGCCACCTTGCCGACCAGATCATCCTCTTCGCGGCCCTTGCCGACGGCGGTTCAACTTACCGGATTCCCTTCCTGACAGACCACGTCCGTTCCAATCTCTGGCTGGTTGAGAAAATTCTCGATGCCCGGACCAATCTGAAAGACCGTATCCTCCATGTGGAAGGGGTTGCCTTTTCCGGGCGAAGAGAGAATGCGTGAGGATTCAGATTCGCAATGGATCGTCCCGGGATAAAAATCAGAGGCATTTACACCACAGCCCTCACGGGAATTCTTCTGGAGGGAGGGTACCGGATTACCGATCCCTCGGACGCAGCGAGGGATCGTTTTCCCCTCGACGCAGATGACGAGGGACTTCACGACATCCAGATCCGTGACAGGCCGGACCGGCAGGGGGTCACGCTTGTCGGGGAATGGGAACTGACAAGGGAGATCGTGATCTTCCTTCTCCTGAAACTCCCCGATGTGATCGTTTCGTCTTTTGAAACCCCTGTGAACTTCGGCGAGCAGGCGAAGGCAACGGTGGAATTTCCCTCTGCCTCCAAGGCATACCTGGATGCCGTCCGCTCCGGCGTCCTTCCCACGGTCAGGGGTCATCACCGGTTGCGGCTCATCGATCCCCGGGAGCTTGAAAGGCAGGAGGAATATCTCTCGCAAAGGCCGGGAGATTGCGATAGGGTTGGGACGGAGCTTTTCCGGGAGCTTGTCTTTCTGCCCCTGGCCCGTGAAAGCCTCGCGCGTATCGAACATGTGCGCGTTAATGGCAAGGTGATCAATTTAGGCGAGGGGTCCCTGGCGGCGGCCGATGCCGCAAATCAGCGGGTCGTTGTCCGGAGGTTTTTCAGCGGAGGCCGTTACGACGGGCTTGACCTCCCGATCGAAGAGGGGGATTATGCCCTCACGGAATGCCGCGAGGGGGACCTGTTTGTCCGGCACACCTATTATTCCCGGATGGGCGTCTCGAAAGGCATCTACGTGAATATCAATACACCGGTTGAGCTCTACCCCTGGGGTGTCCGTTACGTCGATCTTGAAGTTGACGTCGTCCGCCGGGCCGGTGAGGATCCCTTTGTGGTTGATCGTGAGAAGCTGCGGAAGATCACCGTGAAGGGGTTCATCTCGCCTGCCCTGGAAGAGAGGGCCGCGCAGGTCGCAGAGCAAATGCTCGAACTTCTGAAGGAGAGGCAGGAAAGGTAAAAATCGAATAAATCACGTCATGAAAAGCGAGAAGGCGAAGAGAGAGTCCCTGGAGCGGATCGGTCGCAGGCTGAGAGAGGGTCTTGAGCGCTCCCGGGATTACAGGATTGTTGAAGAAGGGGAGGTTACATCCCGGGGAACCTCCTCTTTCTTTTACACCGAGATGGACGAGTGGCAGTACCGGGAAGCCCAGAGGCTGAAGCGAAAACTTCTCAAAGAGCACGAGGGCATGCGCCTGGAGGATGTCATCCGGGGAGAGGTCATCGAAACCGGTCAGGGGACATGCTATCTCATCCGGAACCGGCAGTCTCTTAAACGTCGGCATCTCGATCCCGCGCGGGCCAGGAAGAGGATCCTCTCGGATCTCAAGCTTATCTACGGCATCGGAGAGGCTACGGAAAAGGCCCTTAAGCGTGAGGGATACAGCACGATCGAAGAACTCGCCGATCATCCCCGCTTCGGCCATGCGGCGAAGGAATTCCTCAAGGTCATGGACCGGGGGGACACGTCGAGGCTTCTTGCCTGGATTGGAAGGTGGTTTCAGAAGTCCCATCCGCTGGCCTTTCTGACCTCCGGTTTTCACCGTGACGACGACTTCATCATCCTGGACATCGAAACCCTGGGGATTTTTCTGCGACCGATCATTCTCCTCGGTGTGGCCCGCCTCGAGGGGAAGGGCCTCACGATCAGCCAGTACCTGATCCGGGATGTCGAGGAAGAACCGGCCGCTCTCGCGGGACTGCTTTCGCACCTGGACGGCGTGCGGGCCTTCATCACCTTCAACGGCCGTGCCTTCGATATCCCCTACATCCGCGACCGGCTGGCCTACTACCGGATGCCCGGAGATATCGAGAGAGCTCACTTCGACATCCTGCACTTTTCGAGGCGGGCCTGGCGGGGTCAATTCTCAGATTGCCGCCTGACCACCCTGGAGAGAAACCTCTTCGGGGTCGAGCGGACCGACGACGTCCCGAGCAGCCTCGTCCCGGAGTTTTACGAGACCTACATGCGGACGGGAAATCCGGGTCCCCTCATCCCCATCGTCGAACACAACCGGATGGACCTCGTCACGCTCACCAACCTCTTCTCCAGACTCCACGAGGAGTGGTCGTATTGATTGGCGATCTCATCGAAACCCTCAAGACCGACGGGCGCTTCAGGCCCCGCGTGGAGCACATGGAAATCCTTCCCGACCGGGAACCCCTTTACGGGACGCTCAAAGGGGAACTTCCGCAGCCCTTGCAGGCCTACCTGGACAGGAAAAAGATCAGGCTATACAGCCACCAGTGTGAAGCCATCGAGCACCTCCGGTCGGGGAAGAACGTCGTAATCACGACACCGACCGCCTCTGGCAAAACGCTGGCCTTCAACCTTCCCGTCTTTGAGGCCCTCCATGAGGACGTATCCGCCACAGCCCTCTTCGTCTACCCCACGAAGGCCCTGTCCAACGATCAGCTGAAGGTTGTCAGGGAGATGGAGCGATTGAGCGGCGCTTCCATCCGTCCGGCGATCTATGACGGTGACACGCCTCTTTCGAGACGCACCGCCATCAGGGATGCCGCGAGGATCATCATCACCAACCCCCACGAGCTTCACCAGATCCTGCCCTGGCACCAGAAGTGGCAAACCTTTCTCAAGAACCTCCGCTTCTTGGTCATCGACGAGGCTCACACCTACCGCGGCGTATTCGGGTCCAACGTGGCCTTCGTGATCCGTCGTTTGCGGCGGCTCTGCAGGTTTTTCGGTTCGGAGCCGCAATTCGTTCTCTCTACCGCCACGCTGGCGAACCCTCTCGAGCTTGCCGGGAGGCTTACGGGACTCCCCTTCGAACTGGTCGACAGGGACGGCTCCCCGCGAGGTAAAAAGTATTTTGTCTTCTACAACCCCTTTTTCGATGGGGTCGGGACGCTTTCGACCCACCAGGAAACGAGGGACCTCTTCATCCTCTTCATGAAGGAGGCCCTCCAGACGCTGTGCTTCGCCGCTTCAAGGCGGATGGCGGAACTGATCGCGCGCTGGGCGAAGGAGACGGCCCGTGAGACGGCCCCCGCCCTTGCCGGACGCATTGCGTCTTACCGCGCGGGTTATCTCCCCGAGGAGCGACGGGAGATCGAGGACAACCTCAAGCGGAGGGTACTTGCCGGTGTGACATCCACCAACGCCCTGGAACTCGGCATTGATGTGGGAACGCTGGACGGCGTCATCATGTCGGGCTACCCGGGGACGATCATGTCCACCTGGCAGCAGGCCGGCCGCGCGGGACGGGGCCGCACGGAATCCGTGGCGGCGCTTGTGGCCTTCCAGAATCCTCTCGACCAGTACCTCATGAAACACCCGGCCATTTTTTTCGGGAAACCCCATGAGCACGCCGTCATCGATCTTGCAAACCCCTACATCCTTTCGGGCCAAGTCCTCTGTGCCGCGGCGGAGATGCCCGTATTGACGGAGGAGGACAGGGCATATTTCGGCGACACCCTGGAGGGTGTCCTTGAGATCCTCTCCGAAGAGAAACTGGTCCGGAAGACGGCGCATGGCTGGGTCTATGCCGGCAGGGGAAGGGCCACGGAGGCCGTCGGCCTGGACCAGATCTCGGAAGAGGTCTTCCGAATCGTCTGTGACGGCTCCATCCTCGAAACGATGGACAGGGGCCAGGCCTTCCGGGAGGCCCACACGGGCGCGGTGCTCCTCCACCAGGGGGAGACTTACACGGTCCAGGGGATGGATCTCAAAAACCACGTCATCCAGGCCCGGCGGGCCGACGTGGATTACTACACCCGATCTCTCAAGATCGTCGACCTCGCGGTACTCGAGGAGATGGAGAGGAGGCGCCTCGGGCGTTTCGAAGCCCATTTCGGGAAACTCGAAGTGACGGAGCAGTTCATCGGTTACAAGGTCCTGAAAAACGAAAAGACCATCGCGACGGAGAACCTGGATCTCCCGCCCCTCGTCTTCAGGACGACGGGGCTCTGGTTCACGGTCCCCGAGGATATCCGAATGGCCGTCATCGAAAAAAACATGCACTTCGGCGGAGGCCTCCACGGGATCGAGCATGCGATGATCGGCGTCATGCCCCTCGAGGTCATGTGCGACCGCTGGGACGTGGGGGGACTGTCCACGCCGGGGCATCCCGACACGATGCAGCCCACCATCTTCATCTACGACGGCTTTGAGGGGGGCATCGGCCTCACGGAGAAGGCCTATGCCCTCATCCCGGAACTGATGCGGCTGACCCTTGAGCTCGTGAGGGACTGCCCCTGTGCTGTGGGATGTCCCGCTTGCGTTTATTCCCCCAAGTGCGGGAACGATAACAAACCCCTGGACAAGAAGGCAGCCGCTTTCATTCTGGAAGGGCTTCTCGACAGGATGCGCTGACCTCGCTCTGCATTATGAGAGAGGGCGGGGTGAGTGCTTGGACATCGGAGATGTTCAATGGACATCCCATCACCGATTGAAACGATGCGGAGGCGCGTTTCCTGTCGGACCTACGATGGAAGGGTGCCTGACGAAAAAGCGAAGGAGCGGCTGCGGATCTTTTTCCGTGAAAACACCCGCGGGCCCTTCGGCAACGTCCTTCGGTTCGACCTTGTTGATCTGACAGAGGCAGAGCGGGGCGAGCTGAAAGCGCTCGGCACCTACGGGGTCATCAGGGGTGCGAGCCTGTTCATCGCCGGCGCCGTGAGGAAGGGTGTCCGCGCCATGGAGGACTACGGCTACGGGATGGAGAGGAACATCCTCCTTGTCACGTCGCTGGATCTGGGGACCTGCTGGCTGGGCGGAACGCTCAACCGGGCGGGTTTTGCCCGGAAGATCGGATTGACACCGGACGAGCTGATGCCCGCGATCAGCCCCGTCGGTTACCCTGCAGGGAAACGGTCGCTGACGGACCGGGCTTTCCGCTTCATGGCGAACTCGGACAGGCGCAAGCCCTGGGAAGAACTTTTCTTCGATGAAAAACCGGGTAACCCTCTCGTGAAAGAACAGGCCGGCAATCCCGGGGAAGCCCTCGAGTCGGTGCGCATGGGCCCCTCGGCCTCGAACCGGCAGCCCTGGCGGGTCGTGCGCGAGGGAAAGTCCTTCCATTTTTTCCTTCAGCGAACACCGGGCTATGACAGGATAACCGGCGAGATCCGACTGCAGGAAGTGGACATGGGGATCGCCATTTGCCATTTCGAACTTGCCGCCATGGAAATGGGTCTTGCAGGGAGCTGGCGGCAGATGAAATTTTTATTTGACGCGGGGATGTTGGAATATGTTGTGAGCTGGGCCGATCATTCATGAAAAAAGATGCGCCGTCCATGATCATCCTTCGAATACTGATGGTCGTTGTTTTATTGCTGTGTAGCCTGACCGCAGCCGGGGCGGCAGAGTTCGATCTCCGCCAGCTTGTCGTGAAGGCGGACCACGTTATCCTCCTTCGACATGCGCGGGCGCCCGGCATCGGTGATCCGCCGAAATTCCGCCTGGAGGACTGCTCCACCCAGCGAAACCTTTCGCGGGCAGGCAGGGAGCAGGCGGCGCGGATTGGGAAACGGCTCCGCGCGGCGGGCTTGGCGACGACAAACGTTTACAGCAGTCAGTGGTGCCGCTGCCTGGAAACAGCACGTTATCTTGCTGTCGGTTCTGTCGTCGAATTGCCCGAGTTGAATTCCTTTTTTCAATCTCCTGAGATGGAAAAGAAGCATACCCGGGAACTTCGGGCCTGGATATCCTCCGCCGACCTGAGCCGGCCGGTTGTGCTCGTCACCCACCAGGTGAACATCACGGCCCTGACAGGCATCTTCCCCGCGGAGGGCGAAATCCTGATATTGCGCCGGGAAATGGACAGCCTGAGCGTTGTTGCACGCTTCAGTGACAAGTGACGGTGCTGAGGTTTTGCTTTTGGGGCTAATCGGCAGTTCCTCCCGTTTCAAAAAATTCCCTACGTGAGAATCCATTTTCATCGGGAAAACGCTTTACAAATCAACTGAAAGAGGGTACTTTTCCCGCGGCTTTAACGATGGGGGCTTTGCGGGAAGTGTCGGTATAAGCTCCTGTATTTTATATGGAATATATGAGGGACGAATCTTTCTCGACGGTTTCAGGAATGTGACAAAAAAAGCGACGGGGGTTCTATGCTGGGAAAGGTTGGTTTTGACAACGAGAAGTATCTTGCGGAACAAACGGCCGAAATCCTCGGGCGTGTCCGGCGCTTCAACAACAAGCTCTACCTCGAGTTCGGCGGGAAGCTCCTCTACGACTACCATGCCACAAGGGTGTTGCCCGGATACGATCCCAACGTCAAAATCCGCCTCATCCAGGAACTGAAGGACAAGGCGGACATCCTCCTTTGCATCTTCGCGGGCGACATCGAGCGGAAGAAGATACGGGCCGATTTCGGCATCACCTACGACTCCGACGCCCTGAAGATGATCGACGATTTGCGGACCTGGGGGATCGAGGTACGGGGGGTTGTGATCACGCGCTTTGAAAACCAGCCGTCGGCAACCCTGTTCAAGAACAAGCTGGAGCGGCGGAACATCGAGGTCTTCACTCACCGCTACACGAAGGGCTATCCGACGGACGTGGACCTTATCGTGAGCGACGAAGGTTACGGCGCCAACCCCTACATTCAGTCCGAAAAACCCCTCGTCATCGTGACGGGGCCGGGCCCCGGAAGCGGCAAACTCGCCACCTGCCTCTCGCAGCTCTACCACGACTACCGACGGGGCATTCAATCGGGCTACGCGAAGTTCGAGACTTTCCCCATCTGGAATCTCCCGCTCAAGCACCCCGTCAATGTAGCCTACGAGGCGGCCACGGCGGACATCCGGGATTTCAACCTCATCGATCCCTTCCACCTGGAGGCCTACGGGAAGATGTCCGTCAATTACAACCGCGACGTGGAGGCCTTTCCGCTCCTGAAGAGGATTCTCGAGCGGATTACGGGAGGTCCTTCATTCTATAAATCCCCGACCGACATGGGGGTTAACCGGGCGGGGTTTGCCATCCTCGATGATGCCGTCACGCAGGAGGCGTCGAAACAGGAGCTGATCCGGCGCTATTTCCGTTACCGCTGCGAGTATGTCATGGGGTTCGCCGACCGGGAGACGGTCCAGCGGGTGGAACTCTTTTTGAAGGACTTCGATCTCAAGCCGGAGGACCGGCCTGTTGTCGAGCCGGCCCGTGCGGCGGCGCAGGAGGCCCGGGAACAGGAAAAGGGAAACGAAGGGATTTACTGCGGTGCGGCCATTGAGCTTGCGGACGGCACCATCATTACGGGGAACAATTCGCCCCTGCTGCACGCCGCCTCGAGCCTCGTCATCCACGCGATCAAGCACCTGGCCGATGTCCCGGGGAAGATCAAGCTGCTCCCCGAGTACATTACGGACGCGGTGAGGAATCTCAAGACGGGAATCCTGAAAGAGAAGAGTGTGAGCCTTGACCTGGAGGAGGCGCTGATCGCCCTCAGTGTTAGCTCGACGACGAATCCCGCGGCGCAGCTCGCCCTGGAAAAACTCAAGGATCTGCGGGACTGCGAGGTCCACATGACCCACATCCCGACACCGGGGGACGAGGCGGGGCTGCGGCGTCTGGGGGTGAGACTCACGAGCGACCCGAGCTTCTCATCCAAAAACCTCTTCATTTCCTGAGAAGAGCACTCAAGACAAACAAGCCCGGATGGGCTGCATCCGGACTCGATCCGTTGTCTTTTCTTAAGCCATAAAAAGCTCGGTTACCTCTTTTAAACCAGGTTTTTTCTTCTGACGTCCCAACCGGGAATCAACGCAAAATTGAAGGAGCTCAAGCAAGGCAAAGCCTTCAGCAGGCCCTGCCGCGGAATTTCAGCCGCCCTTTTGAATATGGGCGGCTTTTGTTTTTTATACTTTTTACTTCAGGAGGAGAGTCCTGCGTTGGAATAGTTTCGATCCGGGACTTCACCTACCTATACTCGTTCCATAAAGGTCGGGAAGATGATGACTGATCGAGATAGTGGATATTCTGGATCCAATAGTCGGCAAAGTATCGTCAGGTCGTTGAAGTATTCGGTGAAGGGGCTTCGAGGATGCGCCAATTTATGCTCTGCATGGGCTATTATTTAAAATTTGAATACTCCGGAAAGAATATAGCCGATGGCCGTAAGCAACTGTGTCAGAAGCACGACGAGAACATTATGGGCCATGGCCGGCGTCAGTTTACTCATATCTTCGCTCTGAAAAGCACCCCGGATGGCTTGAATTGCCAGTGGCAAAGTCAGCAGTGCCAGTAACGTGAATACAGGCATCGCCTTGAAAATGACTGCACCCAATATCCATACATATACGAGAATAGAAAATGCCGTATAAATGATAGCCGCACCCCGCCGGCCCATAGTGATGGGCAATGTCTTTCTGTGTCCCACTTTGTCGGCTTCAATATCAGAGAATTCATTCAACAGAAGCAGGTTATGGACAAGAATACCGGATGGGATTGAGGCAATGAATGCATGCAGGGTATATGTGCCGGTCTGGGAGAAATACATCCCCAGGACAGGAAGTACGCCCAGACCGAGGCCCGGTGACCACTCCGGCCAGTAGTATTTGAGTATCACAGGGCTGTAAAAGATTACACAAGCTGTGGCGATAATAATCAGCGGGAATAAAAGCCAGCCCTTCACCACGCAGAAGTAGAGGCCGATTGGTATAGCCAGCAACAGCAATATGGCGCCAAACCAGAAAACTTCCCTCGGTTTCAGCAGTCCCTGTTTAATGAGCCCGCTGCCACCACTGAAAGGCGTAACGGTAGTGACCTTGTCTATCCCGCTTTCATAGTCAAAGTAATCGTTCAGAGCATTACAGCTGGCGTGCGCTACTATCAGTCCGATACCAGCAAGGATAGCCCCTCCTATATTAAAGAAGCCGTCGTACCAGGCAATGCAGATGCCGAGAATACCGAGAACCACGGCAAGAAGTAAAAATTGCGGCCTCGTTGCAAGAAAAAATAGTTTTACTTTCATACATTGTTTCAATGTGAAATAATTTTAACGTCTTATCGGATTGTCTTCTTGTTCAACCTGATTTTGATGGCATTGGCATTCCCGGTCAGGCCTGGGTTTTCTGCCAACGGCAGCGCAGAAGGCTACAGCTTTTTGATCATGCTGTCATCCAGCACCATGATTCGGTCTTCTTTTTTTACAAGCAGTGACCTGTCTTTTTTATTGCGCAATGGATTGGGCGGATTGACATAGATCCTTCGTAAAAATTTAAAAGCTGATTTATGTTTTTAAGCACGATGGGGGGAAAGCTACGCTTTTCCATGGATTATGTCAAATGCGGACTGCAGGAAGAAATCCATGGGTGGTTTGGAGTGTCTGCGGGTGAATCGACGGCCATTGGGCTCATTCGACCTCGAGGATCTCGATGTCGAAGATGAGCGTCTTGCCCGCCATGCAGTGGTTCAGGTCCACCCGGACGAACTTCGCTTCGATCAGGGTAATCGTGGCCGGCATGGTGTTGCCGGACTTATCCCCCAGAACCACCACGGAGCCGATACTCAAGACCGCGTCCGCAGGGACATTCCCCCTGGGGATGTCGATGAGCATCTCTTCTCTATAAGGTCCGTAGGCATCCCCGGGTGCGATGACGACGGTTTTTCTCTCACCCTGCTTCATGCCGATGACCGCCATTTCAAAACCCCGGATCAGCGATCCCAGACCGACGGTGAACTTCACGGGCATGCGATCGGTTGTCGTATCGAAAACCTCACCGTTCTCCAGGCGGCCCGTGTAGTTGACGGCGATCGTGTCTCCCAGGGTGATGACCTTCGTCATGTTCATGTACTCCTACCTATGATAACAATAACCCTTATCCCGCCTGCGCATTTCTGTCAAAAGGGTATCGGGATAATGAACGAGAAGCTGACCACGGCGAAGATGCGGACAACTTCTACACGGACTCTATTCGAGATATCCTTTTTGGGGCATCAGTTCATAACGCTTCAGGGCTTCACCCGTTGCCGATATGACCCCATCGGGAAGACGGACCTTCGCGTGCAGCATGGGGCCGGGTTTTGTCACGGCTCCGGCCCCGAAGGCCATATAGTGGTCGATGGCCTTGTTGGCGTTTGTGAAGGCATTACCGTGAGGAAGTGACTGAACGAGTGAAAACACTTCTCGGACGGTGCCGGAGATTTTTTCCGAGATTTTCGCAGCCGTCGGGATATCCTCCGCTTCAATTCTTTGGATCACCTCATAAAGCTGTTCCGGGAAGCAATTGGCCGTGCTGAGAAGAAAGCCATCGTAGGGACCGCCCGTATCCTTAAGCCACCGCGCGTAGTCGCCCTCAGCCCCCCGCACGAGGTACACGCCGTTCTTGTCGGCAGAAGAGAGGGCGATCCGGTCCTGGCCGCTGGAATCCTTGAAGAAGATCAGGTTCGGATAGGCCGCAACCAGCCTTTCAAAGGTCTCCGGGGCGACTTCATTCTCCGTGACCTGGGGGAGTTGATAGAGAGCTGTGGGAAGGCCCCTTTTCATGATCTCCGAAAGTCCCGAGTAAATCTCTTCCTGGGAGAGGGTCTCCCCCTTCGGCGGGCATACGGTGAAACCGCAGACGTGCGCCCCTTGAAGGGAGCTCGTGATATCAGACGTGCGTGAAATACCCCGAAGGGTGCCGATCATATTCTCCAGGGTTCGATTCATCGATCCCAGGTCCGTTTTGAGGACGCCTAAGAGCAGATACATTTCATGATCACGGCTTTTCTGCAACGCGAAATTCACCACTTCGAGTGTTTCCCTGTCGTCAAGCTCCCAGCCGTCCCCCGTGGAACCCGGGATCAGGTAACCCCTCACCCACGGCAGGACGAAGCGCAGGTGTGCCGACATACGGTCGAAATCGATGGCCCCATCCTCCCTGTAGTGAGTGAGAAGGGGGCACCAGAGCCGGGGGATATTCGAGGGGAGGAAAGATTTTACGAAGGCCGCTCTTTTCTTTTTCTCATCAACCATGGATCCCTCGCGATCAAGGTATTTTGTTCTCAGGTATGACCGTATTCTAACGGAAACTCAAGTTCATCGTCAATCCGGACGATAAGATAATAAGGAACAAGAAGAAAGAGAAATCTTATCGGCTGGTTCAGAAAAGATGATGGGGACGAAAGAGCAATATGAGCCCTGCTTTTACTGCGGCCGTATGGCAAAAAGCGGCGGCATACTGGGGAAGGCAGGACCCACCATATGCCTTGCGTGCCTTACAAAGGACCATCGAAAAAAACCAAGAAAAATCAGATCAGCGCATTCAAAACAGCCCTCTGTCCCTTCCCCTTCGCTCCCTTCCACGTGAGAACCCTCGCCGGCTGTTGAAAAACGACCCTTTGCTTCGTTGCCCTCGTCCTTCGTCGTTCAACAGACCATCTCAGTACGCCTCGCTCCTCAGGGCATCGGGCGCCTTGCATCTGACCATTTTTGAACAGCCTTTTAGAGAATCAGTGCGGTCCAAAAAGCGTCTATGAGAATTCCTTAGATGCGCGCGCAATCGTTTTCGCAGGAAGAATCCTGCTCAGGTGCCTCTTAGCAAGATCCCGTCCTCATTTAACCCTTGACTTTCACGGCAAAAGTTCTAACGATAACAGATGTATTTAGAGCATCAGCGCGGATTTTTTATCAACTTCACCAAAAATAAAGGAGGGGGTTTTTTATGAAAAAGACAATTGCTTTCAAGGTTTTAATGTCATGGGGGGTCATCGCAGCGCTGGCCATTTTCTTCATCGGGCCGCCTGTCTGGGCTGCCGATGACGGGGCGAAATTCGCAGAGGCGTTCCTGAAAAAAGCGCCTATCGCCTCTTACGATCCAAACATGACCATGGATCAGGCCATGAAGATCCAGGGTGATTTTGTAAAAGCCATCGGTCCCACCTTCGGGAAGGTTGTGGGCTACAAGGCAGGGCTCACCAACGCCAACGTTCAAAAGGTCTTCGGGGTCACGGCCCCGGTGAGAGGCACCCTTATGGAAAAGATGATCATGAAGAGCGGTGCCGAGGTTCCCGCCGACTTCGGGGCCAGACCTCTTTATGAGGGCGATCTGATCCTCCGGGTGAAAAGCGATAAAATTAACAAGGCAAAAACGCCGATGGACGCCCTGAAACAGATCGATGCCGCCATTCCCTTCATAGAGCTTCCGGACCTTGCCTATGCGAAGGACGTCAAGATCAACGGTCCGGCAATCACGGCGATCAACGTGGCTGCGCGTTACGGTGTCATGGGAGAGCCGATTCCCATCAAAGCCTCCAAGGCGTGGATGGATCGCCTGAAAAACTTCAAGTGCCAGATCTTCGACGAAAAGGGGACCATGCTCATCGAGGGCCCGGGGAGTGCCCTCCTCGATCACCCCCTCAACGTAGTCCTCTGGATCAGGGACTCTCTGAAGGCCGAGGGCAAAAAGCTCAAGAAAGGGGACCTCCTCTCTCTGGGGACCATCACGAAACTGACGCCGACGGCACCGAATACGACTGTCCGGGCCCGCTATATCGATCTTGACCCGAAGGGTCCCGTCGAGATCTCGGTGAAATTCAAGTAAGGAAAAAGGGGGCTCCTCGATCCACGGAGGTTGAGGAGCCCCCGGCGGGAAGTGAACAAGAACCCTTCTTCCGGAGGTTTAAGGTGGCCTATCGTCCGGAAAAAGAGAGTTCCCGAAAAAGGGGCCGGGCGTCCGACCTGCCTGACGTCGTCGACGCCCCCCTGCGGCAACACGCACGAGATGAAGCCGAGGATCGGAGACAGCTTCTTCCAGTCCCCACGAGCCCCGTGGTCATGGCGGCGCTCCGGGCCATTTATGCAGGGGGACCGGGGAGCGGCTGGATTCCCGATTCCTTCGGCCGGCCGCGGTTTCGTTACGAGTCCCGGGACGGACACATCAGCTTTTTCCTGAGACCACCGCCTGATTTCTGGAGCCGGTTCGACCCCTCCAAGGCCATTTACTATGTCCCCCGCCTGATTTTTACCCACACGGGCAGCCAGCGGGCGACCGTGCAGCAGCTCTCCGTTGAAACGGCCGATGTCTTTCTCATCCTCATGGCCCGCATCGCAAAGCTGCGGGATCCCGCCCGTGACATCGCAAGGATCAGCCTGAGGGACATTGCCGATGCCCGTGGTATTCGTGTTCGCCACGGGAGCACCCACGCGCTTTACGACGTGTTCAAGGAGGAGGTGCTGCGGCTCTCCGACCTTTGCCTGACCATGGCCTGGCGGGACTATCTGACGGGCGGAACGGTGACTTATGGCAGGGAACGCCCGGACCGACTCCTGGATATCGTCGATGTGGAATACAAAAAGGGGCAGGAGGCATGGGTCGCCTTTCGATTCCGCTGCGGTCAGGCCCTTTCGCATTTCCTGAGCCCCGAGGGGCTCCGCTGGATCGGCCACTACAGCAGGGAACTGCTGAAGCTGAGCCCCTATCACGAGAGCTTCACCAAAAAGCTTGGAACCTACTGGACCATGGTCGGCATCGTGGCGGGGAAAAAGGGGCTCCAGCCACGCGCAACACCCCAAACCATCCTCGAATTCTGCGGAGAAGAGGCAAACTGGCGGAACCCGGGGCAGACGGTGGATTCATTTTTAAAGGCCCATGACCGTCTTGCCTCGATCGGTGTTCTCGGAGATTTTACGATCCTGGAGCCCTTCAGCCGCACGAGAGGCTATTTCAAAGAATGGCTCGAGAACCCGATTTCGGTCAGGCTGTCGGAAGGGCTCTGGAAGATCGCGGAGATCAAAAAACTGCCTTCTCAGCAAAGAAAATCCCGGCGGAAGATGAAAAAAGATTCCCCCGTCGAGGGCATGATTTACCCGAGGAGTTCCGCCGACCTCGTTCGTGATCCCTCTCTCATCAGAAAGTTCCGTGCCGAGTTCTACCTCCAGCAGGGAGAACTCGCTCGGGCGCTCGGGGTGACGAGGCAGACGCTTTCCAGCTACGAGCGGGGACTCACGGCCCTGACGGACGACAAAGCCGATAAGATCCTCGCCATCTGGAGGCGCAAGGCCGCGCATTGAAGCACGCCGGTCTCATTTCTCTTCACCCGGGACCTGACAATACATCACCTGCCCGATGATCAAAGGCGCCCATGCCATGAGTATGTTAATGCCTTTTGGTGGGACAAAGGGCGTCCGTCTTCACTCTCGAGGATGCCGATGCCGTTAAATAGTAAAAAAAGGAAAACACTCAATTTGTTAAGTTAGTCATTTTTCACGTTGTGTTAATGTATCCTTGAAGAACTCTACTTTTCTTCCCCCGGGGAGGTCTTTTGATGAAACGACAGGAAAGGATCGAGGCCCTGCAGAAAAACCTCAAAGGGATGGAGCTTTCCGGCGCCCTTCTCTTCTATTCCCGCGACATCTACTATTACACGGGAACAGCCCAGCCGGCCTGCCTCCTGGTCCTTCCCGACGATTACGGTCTCTTTGTGAGAAGCGGTTATGACTTCGCCCTGCAGGACGTTTTTATCAGTCGGGACAAGGTAAAAGATGAACGCCGTATCGAGAATATTGCCAGGGCTTCAGGGTTGTCGGGGGCGGCCGGCAAACGTCTCGGCACGGAACTTGATGTTCTCACGGTGGAGCAATTCGAGGGCATCAGGAAGGCCTTTCCGGGATTTGATTTTGTCAATATCACCCCTCTTCTGATGGGACTGAGAAAAAGGAAGGAACCCGAAGAGATCGAAAAGATCCGGAAATCCTGCGAGGCCGTCCATGCGGGCCATCTGGCCGTTCTGGAAGAACTCCGTGAAGGCATGACAGAGCTTGAACTCGCCGCGGTGGTCGAGAATGCCCATCGCCTCGCCGGGCATGAAGGCATTTTCTTCATCCGGCAGCCCGATTTTTACATGAGCCGCGGCCCTATCGGATCCGGGCCCAACCTCGCGAAAATAAGCGGCGTGGTTTACACCATTACAGGGGTGGGCCTGAGTCCCGCCGTTCCAGCCGGGCCGTCTCTCAGAAAGATTTCGAGAGGCGACATGATTGTCATCGATATTCCAACTTACGTCGAGGGATACCATGCCGATCAGACGAGGACCTACTGCCTAGGGCCTGCCTCCGTGGACATGAAATCCCTGTATGCTGACCTCCAGGCGATTGCCGACCACCTCATAGGACATATGAAGGCGGGGATGAAGTGCAGCGATATTTACAAAATGGCTTTCGAGCAGGCGCAGGCGCAGGGCCGGGCCGGACAGTTCCAGAATTTCGGGCAGGGGAAACGTGGCCGGCTGATCGGGCATGGCATCGGCATCGAGCTGAACGAGCCCCCGATCCTTTCGGAGTACGACCATTCCATCATCGACAATAGATATGTCGTCGCCCTGGATATCCACATGATGGATGAAAAAGGAGGTGTCGTAAAGCTTGAGGACATGATCCACATACGTGAGGAAGGAAACGAAATCCTCACGAGGAGCCCACGGGCGCTTTTTGAGATCGAGAGATAGCCGGTGGCGATGAGGGAAGGTATCCCGATAACGGGGAGAGGAGGTTTTATGGAATTTATCAGGATGGAAAAGGAAGGCGACGTCGCAAAGATGATCCTTGCGAGGGGGAAGGTAAACGCCCTGAACGAAAAGATGGTGGATGAACTGACCGCTTCATTAAGGGCTCTTGCAGGGGAGCCGGGCGTCAGGGCGGTGATCCTCACGGGGCAGGGGAAATTTTTCACCTTCGGTTTCGATATCCCGGGATTTCTTAGCTATCCGCGGGAGGATTTCCTGCGCTACCTCACGAAATTCACGGACCTCTACACGGAGCTTTTCCTGTATCCCAAACCGGTGATCGCGGCGCTCAACGGTCACACCATCGCCGGCGGCTGCATGCTGGCCGTCGCCTGTGACTACCGGATCATGGTTGCGGGGAAGGCCAGGATGGCCCTCAACGAGATCAATTTCGGCTCATCCCTTTTTGCGGGGAGTGTCGAGCTGATGAAATTCTGGATGGGTCACCGGGAGGCAGAGCGCGCGATCCTGGGCGGTGCCATGTACAGCGCCGAGGAAGCTCTCAAGATCGGGCTGATCGATGAGGTTGTTTCCGAGGATCAGCTCCCCGAGGCAGTTAAACGCATCGCCGGACAGTACGGATCCAAAGATCCCGCGGCTTTCGGGAGCATCAAGAAACTCTCCCGGCAGGCTGTGGCGGAATTGATGCGTGCGAAGGAAAGGCAGTCCCTCCTACAGTTCGTGGATATCTGGTATTCGGAAAATACCTGGCGAAAGCTCCAGGAAAAGACGATACACGCCTGAAAAATTGAATGAAAGGATGCAGGGGTGTGCTCGAAAGGGGGGTGTTTAATCCCGGACACCCCGATGCACCCTTTCCGCAATCATCGGAATCACAGCTGACATTTTGTGGTCATTATCTCCTTGACACACAAAATTGCTTTTCCTATACTCCCTCCACAAAAAAGAAAATTCTTTTCAAAATCAAATTGTTGCGCCGGTCTCTTCCTTGTTTCCCGTCAGGGAGATGTTTAGGGGGGGTAGGCTCACCGTTCAGGCTTTCGGCGACATCACATCCGGGACGTGCTTTTGACCAGCCTAAAAAAACACTTTTCCATCGAGCTGTGAAATGGTGCCATGCCATATAAACATGGAGGGAGGAAAAAACAATGATGAAGCGAATCGGAATCTTTGGTCTTATCTGTTTTGTTCTGCTGACCGTCAGCGGCTGTGTCGGCAGTGGAGACAGGGCCGACAAGGGGGAGTTCAAGGCCCAGCTGAAGCTTGCCTCTGCGACGCCCATGAGCCATACCTACAACCAGGGGGCGAGTAAATTTGCAGACCTGATCAAGGAGAGAAGCAATGGGCGCATTCAGGTGACCGTGTACCCGGACGGACAGCTCGGTAAGGGTGAACGGGAGCTGCTCGAGGCCGTGCAACAGGGAACCATCGACATCTATGTCGGCTCGACGGGACCGATCGGCGGTTTCAGTCCCGCCATCGGGATTCTGGACATCCCGTTCATGTTCAATAATTACGGGCATGTGGACAAAGTGCTGGACGGTCCCATAGGACAGCAGCTTCTGGACGACCTTGAAAAAGCGCAGTTCAAGGCCCTGGCCTTCTGGGAAAACGGGTTCCGTAACCTCACGAATTCCCGGCGGGCGGTCAGGGTTCCTGCCGATGCCAGAGGCCTGAAGATCCGTACGATGGAAAACAAGGTACATATTGCCGCATGGAAGGCGGCCGGCGTGAATCCCGTGCCCATGGCCTGGGGGGAGGTCTATGGAGCCCTTCAGCAGAAGACCATCGACGGGCAGGAGAACCCCGTCGCCGTGATCTATTCGGTGAAACTCAACGAAGTTCAGAAATATTTCTCTCTGACCCAGCACGTTTATTCCCCGGCTGTCCTCATCGTGAGCCTGAAGAAATGGCAGTCCATTCCCAAGCAGGATCAGGAGATGCTGTTCAAGACGGCCAGGGAAGTCGCCCAGTATCAACGCAAGCTGGGGAGGGATGCGGAGGAAAAACAGATTGCCGAGCTTTCCGCCCGGGGGATGAAAGTGGAGCGGAAAATCGACAAAGCGGCCTGGCGAAAGGCCATGCAGCCTGCAATAAGCAAGGTCGCCGAACAGTTCGGCAAGGAAAAGGTCGACGCGATCCTGAAGACCAAGTGATGTCCATGTCGGTTATATCAACATTGAATGATGTTCTTATCAAAGCCGCTTCGGGGATGACCGCGGCGGCCATGGCGGTTATCGCCGTGGTCATCCCTTATGAGGTTTTCGGGCGCTACGTCCTCGGCGTCATGCCCGTCTGGTCGGGCGAGGCGGCCACCTACGCCCTGGTCTGGGCGTCCATGATGGGCAGCGCCGTCGGACTGAGGAAGGGGTACCAGGTCAGTCTGAATATCCTGGTGAACAAACTCCCGAAGGTCCCTTTTCGTGTCGCCACGGGGTGCATGTATGCCGGCATGCTGGTCTTCCTCGGGCTGATGACCTACTTCGGCATGCGTCAGACCGTTGTCAACATGCACCAGCTTTCCACGGCCATCGGCATTCCCATGAGTTTGCCCTATGTCGCCTTACCCGCCGGTTTCATGCTCATGCTCCTGATAACCGTTGAACAGTGCTGGATTTTTTTCCATTCCGAATCTAAAGGTGGCTGAATTTGCTTTCCCTGTTTCTGATTGCCTTCCTGGTCTTCATGGCCATGGGCATCCCGGTCGCCCTGGCCATGGGCGCCTCCGCCATGGTGTACACATCTCTGAGCAGCGGCATTTCCCCCACCCTTCTCATTCAGACGACCTTCGCCGGCATGGCGTCCTTTCCGCTCCTGGCCATACCGCTCTTCATTCTTGCGGGCAATCTCATGAACGAGGGGGGAATCACGGAAGACCTCGTGGACTTTTCCCGGCAGCTTGTCGGACACATCAGCGGAGGTCTGGGATTGACCGCCATCGTTGCCTGCGCCATCTTTGCTTCCATCTCCGGTTCCGCCGTGGCCACGGCAGCGGCGATCGGCACGGTGATGCTTCCGGCCATGCGCCGGGCGGGCTACGACGATGAGGTGTCATCCGCCGTGACGGCCACTGCTTCCTGCATGGGACCGATTCTTCCTCCCAGCATTCCCTTCATCATCTACGGGGTGATTGCCCAGGTATCCATCGGCGCCCTTTTCGTTGCGGGAATCATGCCCGGGCTTCTGCTCGGCCTTTGCCTCATGATTTACATGGTGATCGTGGCGCGCCGCGGCGGATACCCGAGGGAGCCTCGCGCCTCGATGCGGGACGTGTTCACGGGGACCCTCCGGGCGGTGCCGTCGCTGGTGATGCCCGTCATCATCGTCGGAGGCATCTGGGGTGGAATCTTTACGCCCACGGAGGCGGCGGGGATCGCCGTTGTATACGCCTTCATGGTGGGGTTTTTTATCTACCGCCGTCTGAAGGTCAGTCGTTTGTACCACCTTCTTCTGATATCGGGGATGGAGGCCGCCGTGGTCATGCTGCTGCTCGGACTCTCAGAGCCCTTTGCCTGGGTCGTGGCGGTGGAGCAGGTACCGATGAAAGTCATGGAAGCCCTGGTCTCTCTGTCTTCGTCCCCCTATGTGTTTCTCATTCTCGTCAACATCTTCCTGCTGATCATCGGCATACCTCTGGAAACGGCGCCGGCCCTCACTATTGTGACGCCTGTGCTGGTGCCTCTGGCGGATAAGATGGGGATCGACCCCTTGCATTTCGGCGTGATCGTCTGTTTCAACCTGGTGCTGGGTCTTATCACCCCGCCGGTGGGGGCCGTGCTGTTTTCCGTCTGCGGCATTACCGGCCTGTCGCTGGAGAGGTTGTCGCGCGGCATCTGGATTCCCTTCCTCATTGCCGTGGGGGTGTTGATGATCGTCACCTTCGTGCCCGCTTTGAGCACTTTCCTGCCCCGGCTATTCATGCCGTCCTGAGGGGTCTGAAGAGGGGCCCCGCCTGTCACACATCTTTGGGAAACACCGATCGAAAGATCCCGCGGCCTTCGGGAGCGTCAAAGAAACTCCCCCGTCAGGCCGTGGCGGAAGTGATGTGCGCTAGGGAAAGGCAATCCCGTGTTGAGTTCGTGGATGTCCGGTATTCGGAAAATACCTGGCGAAAACTCCAGGCAAAGACCATACAGGTCTGAGAAATTGAATCTGCAAATGGAAGGGATGAAGGGGTCTGCTTGAAACGGGTGTGTTTAATCCCAGGCGCCCGTCAAGTCTCTTCTCTGCATCGGTTTTTTCTGCTTGAGGTTCCGGGTGTCCTTTATCGTCGATGCAGCCTTTTTCTCCTGTTCTATCAGGGCACTTTTGACGTCTTTTGACGGGTCGCTCTGCACGACCACCTTTTCAGATGGCACATTCTGCGCCTGTTGCCCTGTGACCTCTGACCCTGTTTTGACGTCGCGCTCGAGGGGCTTTTGGATCACCGTGGCCGGTTGATGCTCCTGCAGAAGGATAATGCTGATCCTCCTGTTTCTCGGGTCTCTCGGGTCTTCTTTGATCAGCAGTTCCTGATCGGCATAGCCGACAACCCGGGCGATCCGTGAAGGCTCGATGCCATGCTGTTCGAGTTCACGCCTCGCGGCGGAGGCCCGTGACGTGGCAAGTTCCCAGTTCGTGATCTGATCCCCCCGGAAGGGCGCGGCATCGGTATGCCCCTCGATGGCGATCTTCTGTTTCATGTCCTTCACGTTTTCGTATATGAGGGCCAGGACCTCCTTGGCCTTGGGGGTGGGCTCGGCGCTTCCCAGGGGGAACATGGTGTTCCCTTCTTTGTCGACAATCTGGATGCGCACACCCCCTTCGATCACGTCCACAAGGACCTGATCCTTCATGTCCTTGAGTTTCTCCTCCACGGCCCGCTTGAATTTGTTCCCGAATTCCTCCGGCCGGATTTCCGGTCTTGTTATGAGGTCCTCCATGACGAAGGCCTTGCCGTCTATGACCGAAGTGCCGCTGTCCTGAAAGATGCTGAAGTTCTTGAAGTATTCGGCGAGGACGGCCCTCTTCTCCGGTGAGATCATGGCGATGAGCCACAGCAGGAGGAAGAAGGCCATCATGGCGGTGACGAAATCCGCGTAGGCAACCTTCCACTGACCGCCGTGCGTGTAATTGAACTCGCGCTTCTTCACCTTTTTGATGATGACGTCTCTGCCGGATTCAGCCATTATTTCTTAATCCGCCTTATGGCCTGCTCGATTTCCTCGAATGCGGGTTTCACATTGGCAGGGATGACACGCCTTCCGAACTCCACGGCGACCTGGGGTGCCGCGCCGCTGACGAAGGCGATAATCGCCGTTTTCAGGACGGTCAGGTACTGGAGCTCCTCGCTGGCGTGGTATTCCATGTTCCGGGCCGCGGGACCCACGAATCCATAGCACATCAGGACGCCGAGGAATGTGCCGACGAGGGCTGCGCCGATACTGTGGCCTAGGATCTCGGGGGGCTCCCCGATTTTCTGCATCGTGAGCACGACACCCATGACGGCGGCAACGATTCCCAGCCCCGGCAGGGCGTCGGCCATATTCGAAACGCTTTTCGTCGGCACCATCAGCTCCTCGTGGTGGGTGTCCAACTCGGCACCGATCAGCGATTCAAGTTCGTGGGGTTCTATCTTCGTGGTCATGACGGTCCGCAGCGTATCGACGACCAGGGAGAGGGCGTGTCGATTTCTGAAGAACTTTGGGTATTTTCTGAAGATCGGGCTCCTCGTGGGATTATCCACGTCGTTCTCGACGGAGATCAGACCTTCCTTCCTGATCTTGTAGAAGACTTCCCCGAGAAGCATGAGGACTTCCACGTAATCGGCCTTCGAGTATGTCTTCCCCTTCAGGATCACCAGGACACCGTTCATAACGGACTTCATGACCTTCACGGGCGACGCGATCATGAACCCCCCTATGGCGGCGCCGAAAATAATGATGGCCTCGGCGGGCTGTACGAGGATCCAGAGATTGCCTTTCTCCAGCAGGAAACCGCTGACGAGTGCTGCGATAACGATCAGTGCACCGATGAGGACAAGCATGGATGAGGTTTTCTACCTCCTTTTTTCCCGGATGATTTGTCTTTCCCTGTGGAAGACGAATTTGATAATCTCTTCCCTTATTTCGTCATCCATGGCAACGTACTTGACGGAGATCTGGTGATCCTCGCCCTGAGATCTCACCTGAACGACCTTTCCGTACACATAGAGGGCGACGGAACGGAGCATGCTGAGGATTATCCTGATTTCCAGGATGTCACCCATCTCGTATTTTTTCTTTGAAGAGAAACTCAAACCACCGCCGCTGATGTTCACGCACTGAACGGGAAGAGAGCTGAAACCTTCTCTCTGCAGAGAGAGCATGCTCGTTATGAGATCGAGCTTGGCGTTCAGCATCTTGAACCACTCGGCAAGGACCTTGTCCTCGATCTCGGGCAGGCTGGCAAACTCCAGGGTGGTGTCTCCCGACACCCTCGACCATACAGCCTTGTGTTCCTCCGTCGGGACAACTCGAATGTCGAACGGAATATAGGCCTCGACCCGGGAGTATTCCCTTCTGTTTTCCAAGCTTTCATCCAATTTGTAACTCATCGGCAGATCCTCTGCTCACACCCCACAACATTTGCAAGCGGTGATGTTCAATGACGGTAAAGAAGGCGGCATGGACTGCATTTTAACCCTTTAAAATCCTTTCCATTTCCTCAAAAACGCCCTCGACGGTGGCAACTCGAATCACATCAATTTCCCCGGCAATCTCAAATCGGGGACAGCGGAGGCCGATCACGGGAGTGCCGCTCTTGAGAGCCAGCGCCATTTCGGAGAGCGTTCCGAGACCGCCCCGTAGTGCGATGAGAACATCCGGGGTCTTCGCATTGATAGCGTTTCGGGCATCGGACATGCCCGTGTAAATCGGTATGTCGACAAAGTCGTTCGGGTACCCCTTAGCGGGATACCGTCTCTCGGAGGGGAGCACGGCTATCACGAGGCCGCCGGCCTTCCGGGCACCTTCCGAAGCCGCCCGCATGGTACCCCCGCCGCCTCCGGTGAGCACAATGTGTCCTCTTTTTGCAATGCCTTCTCCGATCCGGTAGGCCTCATCGAGCGTCCGGGTATCCCCCCTGTGAATTCCCATCACCCCGATCACCCGGGGTTTCTCCGCAAGTCGAATCGTTCTCATGTCCATTCCCCCTCCAATGTGTATTCAATCCATTCATGACCTACCCCGGCGGAAAAGTCAAAACCGAAGCCGTCCCGCAAACCCATATCGAGCATTAAGCAGGCTTTTTCGCCTCTGGAGTCAGGCGTTTATGGGGGAATTGGGGCTCGGGTGCTAACCAAGCTTTTCAGAAATATTCTCGACAGAAATTCGCTACACTTGAGGGGAAAGTGTGTTGCCGAGGCGGTCGATTCGAAAGTATTGAAGATTATTGATGAAATATTCGTGCTGAAGAGGGTGGGATTTCATGCCGAAAAGGTGGGTTTTGCAGGGGCAGTCGGACGCCCCAAAACCCGGGATGGACCATTCGGCTATTTTTTGGAGGCTTGCGGCCATCTCGTGCTCGAGGTCGGCTCCGGTACGGACGGGAATGACAAGGGGCGCATCACATCGATCGGCGAGGTAGTCAATGTGCCAGAAAAAGGTTTTTTTCTTTCGGAGGTGCCGGGCCATGCGAGCCCTGAGGGCTTTTTTCGCCGACCCTGCGTAGAGATAATATCCCGGGGGAAAGGAAATCTTGCCGATACCCCCGACGGCGATCCTTGTCTTACGGGGGAGATGGAGGATCAGGATGTAGCATCCCCTGTCTGCGGCCTCCCGGTCAAGAAGATCCCACGGAATTTCCAGGTCCCGGATGCAGGGGCTGAGGGAAAGATCCCTCTTCCACTCCACGGACAAAGCCTTGACCATGAGATCATTCCTTCGTTCATACAGGGTCCGGGCAAAATCATAGTCCGTGTGATAATCGGGCAGAAAATAACGGACCTTCGGCGAATGGACGAGAAAGATGACCCCTGCGCGGGTACCGCTGCGTGAGAGCCCGGCAAGTTCGACAAGGTGTTTCCTCCCCCTTTCCGTGACGGCATCGGGAAACATGGCCATCTCCTCCCCATAAAGGGTGCAGGATTTGACCTCCAGAACAAAGGGTCTTCCCCCCGCTTCCAGAAGGAAGTCAAAACGACTCCGTCCGAAGGACACCTCCGGTTTCAGGACCCGGGCGTCCTCGAGTCCCGGGAGCATCCCCCGGCGGAGAAGCTCATCCACCACGCGATTGGTCAGGTGTGTGTGAAGAAGGACGGGGATGCCGTCACGCTCGACGGCGAGCACCGTGTACCGTGTAGCCCGCCCAGCCGGCGCCCCTGCCAGATATAGCGTCCTTCCGCCAATCAGCAGTTCCCAGAGTCTTCCCGGATTGGGGAGATAGGCCCTGACGCGCTTTCCCTCGTAGTCGCACTCCACGAGAAACCGGTTCAGCCTCCTCAGATAAGAAGCTTTGCCTGCGGGTTGAAGGCCCGGGATTAAAATGTCGGGGGTGCCGGATGACGGTATCATGGATTCATGGATGGTTAAGGATTTCTCAGGAGGAAGCCCCCATTTTTTCCTTTACAAAGAGGAGAAGGACTGCTGCAAGGACTGTCAGCCCGAGGGATAATGCGTAAGGTGCATGCATGCCGATCTGTTCCCATAGGATCCCCGCCAGGAGCGATGCCGGCAGGGCGCATAACCCGATGACCATCTGAAATCCACCGAGCACGCTTGCGCGGAATGCCTCGGGGCCGAGTTCCGCAACAAAGGCCTTCTGGACGGTGTCCAGGGCTCCACGGTGAAGGCCATAAAGGATAAAGGCCGCGAAGACCGCCCAGGCGCTCTTCAGGAAGAGAAAAGTCAGGCAGACGAGCCCCCAGAGGACGAAGGAGATAAGGAGAACAAATTTTCGCCCCATTCGGTCCGAGAGTTTGCCGAAGGGGAGTGAACACAGAAAAGCCACAGCCGTGAAGAGAAGATAAAAGATGGGGATGAAAGCAATCTGGAAACCATACTCCTTCGAGGTAATCAGCAAAAAGGAGTAACTGAATGAGCCGAGGGCAAAGAGGGCGTTCAGAAACATGAAAAGCTGGAGGTTTCGATCCAGGTCGGAGAGTTTGATGCCCTGGTAAATACGGATTTCGTCTGGTTCCTTTTCCCGGATCCGGAAGAGAATGAGTAAGACGGCGACGATGGACGGGATAGCGGCGAGGAGAAAGAGATCCCGGTAGCCGAGATACTGGAAGAGGAGGATGCAAAGGAGAATACCGCAGACGGCGCCGAGATTGTCCATCGCCCGCAGGATCCCGAAAGACTCATCCCGGTTGGCCTGGGTCGATAGATCGGCTATCATGGCGTCCCTCGGCGCCCCCCTCATCTTGCCAGCCCGGTCTAGAATCCGAAAGGGGATCAGGATCTGCCAGAACGTCGAGAAGGCATAACCGATGCGGGAAAGGAAGGCGAAGATGTAGCCCAGCCAGATGAAGACCTTCCTCTTCCGTATCCTGTCCGAGATGTAGCCGGAGACCGCCTGGGACACGGACACGATGGCGTCCCCGAGGCCGTCGATAAAACCCAGAACGGCCATGTTGGCCCCCAGGGAGGTGACAAAGAGGGGCCAGATGGGATAGATCATGTCTGAACCCATGTCGTTCAGGAAGGACGCCGCGGCAAAAGTACGGACCGTCTTTTTGCGTCCGGCGTTCTCGCTCATCGGCCGAGATCTTGTGATTTGACGGGTTCCTTCGTCTCCGCGGGGGGTTCATCCTGTACCGGGGGTTTCTCAGTGCTTTCAACGGAGGATGAGCTTTCTTTCAGGAGGTTTTCCCGGATGCGGTCGTGGATGAGTTTCGATGCGAGGGTGCTCCCTGCCATGCCGGTGCGGACGGCCACCTGGGTTTCGTTCTTGGAGACGTATTCCACGGTGATGCGGACCTTCTCGTCACTCGCCGTACCTTCCATCGTGGCCTGGGAGATTTTTTTGGTGTAGGTCGCGTCCGTTGCCTTCAGATCGAAGAGGGTCCTCTGGCAGGCCTTCCAGACGACGTCCATGGGAAAGTAATAATTTCCATAGAGGGCACCGTCGGTATAGATGAACTTCCCGGAATCGACGCCGAGCGTCCTATCTCCTACGATAACGGCGCAACCCGTAAGGGACAGAGCCAGCACACAACCGATGATGGTCCAGTTTAAATATCTTCTCATAAGCTCTCCTTTCTCTTCCCGAGGTTCTCGGGTCAAAGCGCTGTGTTCCTAACGCATAAAAAAGCGGATGTAGATGGCCTGCAGGAGTGCCGAACCCAGGAAAATGACGGTGATCAGGATGAGGCCGACGGCCAGTATCCTGTGGTACATCGTTTCTTTTTTTCTTTCATGGTAGCCCAGGATGAAGCCCAGGCCGATGCCGCTCATAATGCCCCCGCCGTGAGCCCAGTTGTTGATGCCTGGGACCAGGAGTCCGAAAAGGATCAGGCCGATAGTCCAGCCCATGGCCTGCTTGTAGACGGCCTGCCCGTAAAAGCCTCCCCGCGACTTTCCGTAGTAAAGTATGGCGCCGATGAGGCCGCAGACGGAAGCCGACGCCCCCAGTGTGAAGGGAACCCCGGCGAAATAGGAAACAACGAAGCCGGTAATGCCGCTCAGGATGTAGATGACGGCAAAGCGGCTCGTGCCGAATTCATGCATGACGAAGGGGCCGAGCTGCCAGAGGGCGGCCATGTTGAAAAAGATGTGAAGGATCCCTCCGTGGAGGAAGGAAGCCGTGAGAACGGTCCACCAGCGACCGAAGCCATCGATGGGAATGGTTCCCGATGCGCCGAGAAGGATCAGGCTCTGTGACGAGGGGGAGAGAAACCGGAAGGGATTGGCTGAAAATCCCAGGTCGGACACATTCAGTGCGAGGGACAGGATGAAGAACGCAATGTTCGTGTAGATGATGATCTGGATGAGATGGTCGGGATTCAGAAGGGAGATCCTGAGAAGCTTTTCCCTGACGGCCGATCCGGGCTTTGAAAACCCGCAGTATGGGCAGGCGGGCTCGTCCCGGCTGATGAGTTTCCGGCAGTTGGGACAGAGCATGGATTTTTTTTCGGTGTCGTTCAAAAACGTCCCATCCATCCAAGACTTACAGAATTTGAGGTGGCATAGCACATAAATTTCGGAGATGTCAAGGCATCCGCTCCGGCCGTCTATTTACGGCCGTTGAGATTACTGATATAAGTAGAAGAAAGTCAAGTAAACGGGTAGGGATATGACGCAGACGACTCCCTTTAAAACCGGTCAGGTGCTCACAGCCGAGATCTGTGCCGTTGCCTTCGGCGGTGACGGCCTGGCGAGGGTTGACGGCTTCGTCGTCTTCGTGCCCTTCACGCTCGACGGGGATATCGCGGAGATCGAGATCCGGGAGGTGAAAAAGAAATTTCTCCGGGGCAGACTGCGGAAGATCCTCACACCCTCTGTACACCGTGTGAACCCGCCCTGTCCGTATTTCGGGAAATGCGGCGGCTGCCAGTACCAGCATATCGATTACGAAAAGCAGCTCGAGATCAAGGTGCAGCAGGTCATCGACGCGTTCGAACGGGTGGGCGGACTGAAATCGCCGCCCGTTGGAAGGATCATTCCGTCACCGCTGATATACGGTTACCGCGGTAAGGGAGAATACCATGTCCAGCCCGTGGCCGGGAAAAAACCGGCGATCGGCTTTCTCGATGTGAGCGGGCGAAGGCTGGTGGATATCGAGAGATGCGGGATCATGGATGAGTCCATCAACGAGTCCTGCGCCGCCTTGCGACTAAGTATGGCAAAGGAGGATATTCACCCCGGAGAGTCAAGGCTGATCCTCTGGTCCCGGGATAACGGAAACACGGATGAAACAGTCGATCGGGTTCATCGTACGGTCAAGGGGAGAGCATTCGCGGTACCGCGGGACGGTTTCTTCCAGGCCAATACGGCCCTCGTGGAAACCCTGGCGGATGAAGTGATACGCCTGAGTACCCCTTCGAAAGCGGATCGTGTGATTGAGTGCTACTGCGGATCCGGACTTTTTTCTGCATTCCTCGCCGAGAGGTGCGGGGTCTTCGCCGGTGTCGAAATTGACGGGGAAGCCGTCGGATGCGCCCGGGAAAATCTCAAAGGGATCGCCAACAGCACCTTTTTCTGCGGTGATGTCAAGGACATCCTCGAGGGCGATTTCTTCAGAGACGAACCCGTCGATGTGCTCGTGATGGACCCGCCAAGAACAGGCTGCGAAAAGGCCGTCCTCCGGGTGATCGCGGCCATGGCACCGCGAAAAGTCGTTTATGTCGCCTGTGATCCCGTGACCCAGGCGAGGGACATTGCCTTTTTCGTTCAGGAGGGATATGGGTTGAAGACGATCCAGCCCCTCGACATGTTTCCGCAGACGAAGCACATCGAGGCCGTAACCCTTCTGGAAAGACGTCAGGGTTGAAAGAAAGATCATGTATGCAAAACCGACAGACGCCGCAACGGTCATGGTCATCAGGAAGCAACACACCGATGGCGAGAAGGATATCGAAGTTCTCATGGTCCTGAGGAACCGGTCGAGCCGTTTTGTCCCGGGATATCACGTCTACCCCGGCGGGATCCTCGATCCCGGGGACTACGAACCGGGCATCGAGCGCTTCTGTACGGGCATGGACCGGGAGAAAGCCATCGAGATCCTTCCAAACATGTCGAAACCTGAAAAGGCCATCGGGGCCTGGGTTGCGGGTATACGGGAGACATTCGAAGAGGCGGGGATCCTGATCGCAAAAAAGCGTGACGGTTCATCTGTTTTTATCAGAACGGAGGAAGAAAAGAAGAGGCTGTGTGGATACCGGCGGGCCCTCAATAGCGGTGAAATGAAGTTCACGGAATTTCTGGAAAAAGAGGATCTCATTCTTCCCCTCGACCGGCTCCATTATTTTTCTCACTGGATCACGCCTGAGCCGCTGCCCCTGCGTTACGACGTGCGGTTCTTCCTGGCCGAGGCGCCCGAGGGGCAGGAGGTCATGCACGACGGCCTGGAGCTCACGGAACACCTCTGGGTCAGCCCGGGAAAGGCCCTCGAACTCTACGAGAAGGGGAAGCTCGGCATGGTGCTGCCCCAAATCATGACACTCGCGGAACTATCCCGGTTTAAGACGGTGGAAGACGCCATCCACTCCACACAAGGTAAAAAGGTGCCTGCCCACCTCACAAAGATCAAAAAGATAGAGGGCCACGACGTGGAAGTCATGCCCGATGGATCGGTATTCGAGGGCCGCCTGCCGGTCTACTCTTGGCCCCATAAAGACAGTGACTAGCGGAGGGTGGTGAGCAATAGAGGGTCTTACCCTACCAACTAATCACCCATCACTGGAATTTTACCTGCGGGGCTTTTTTCGCAGCCTCGGGCGCTTCGAAGAATGTCCCCTGCTTGAAGCCGAGGATGCCTGCCAGCAGGTTCGCCGGGAAGCTCCTCACGGCGACATTGTACTTCTGGACGGTCTCGTTGTATCGTCTCCTTTCGACGGAGATCCTGTTTTCCGTTCCTGCCAGCTCGTCCTGGAGCTTCATGAAATTCTGATTGGACTTGAGCTCCGGGTAATTTTCCACGACGACGAGAAGCCGGCTGAGGGCCGATGTGAGTTCATTGTTTGCCTGGATCTTTTCGGGAATGGTCCCGGCGCCGCCCACCTTCGCGCGGGCGTTGGTCACCTCGATGAAAACCTCCCTTTCCTGCTTGGCATATCCCTTGACGGTTTCCACGAGATTCGGGATCAGGTCGGCACGCCGCTGAAGCTGGTTTTCCACCTGGCCCCAGGCCGACTTGACGGCCTCATCCAGGGACACGAAGTTGTTGTAGGTACCCTTCACGAAAGAATAAAGAAGGATAACGATGACGAGAAGGGCTCCCAGCCCGATCAAAAGACCTTTTTTCCCCATGAGTGTCTCAACCTCCTTTCTGACAGCGATCTTGCGAATATCCTCGAGTTTTCGTTTTTTACCTTAACGGCCTATCTCCATCTTGTCCACGATTTCCCTCAGTTTTTTTATTTCATTGGCATACTTTTCGAAAAGGGCTTTAAGCTCCCCGGACGAGAGGTTTTCGTTTTCTTCCTTCACCTGCAGGCACTGGAGAAAAACCTCCCTGTCCAGATGGTAAGCCTCAGCCATGGCGCTGATGATTTCACGAGGGTTTTCGGGAAGCACTCCACCTTTCAGGTAGAGCAGGGCGTGGAAGATGGATAGAAAAGCTGTGAGGGATGCCCTGATCAGGTTCCGAATCCGGTCTGCCTTTCCTCTTGTTTCAAGATAGGTCGTTCTCAGAAGGAGGAGTTTGCCGCGAAGCTCCCTTTCGCATTGGAGCCGGAGTGCCGCAGGGTCAAAGAAGAGATCCTTCAGCACATCCCCACCGTAGACGACAACGTAACTCTTCTGCATGTTGAGGAACTCTACGGGGTAGGCCCCCAGAGATGTGCCTATGAAGGTCTGGGTCATGAAAAGCGGTGTGGTCACCATTCTTTTCCGCCATCGCCTGAGCGGGCCCGAGGCACGGTCGATGCTACCTATCCCCTCCTCGGACAGGACAATGAGAAAGTTGATGTCCGATTTCCCCGGCCTGTAGTCCCCCCGTGCACCGCTTCCGTAGAGAATGATCGATTGAAGGTCTTCCCCGAAGGCCGTTTTCATGTCCTCCGTGAACGCACTGTATATTTCCTCGGGATTTTTAGGAATGATTGCCATGACGCCCCCTTTCTAAAAACTTCGGCCCGCTCCGCCTCCCCCGCTCATACCCCCGCCGAATCCTCCGAAGCCCCCGCCGAACCCTCCGAAGCCGCCCCCGCCGCGGCTTCTTCCCCCTCCACCCATCGATGAGAGGAGAAGCAGGGCGAGGAGCCGCCGCCCCGATCTTGTGGAGAGAAGAAGCGTTAAGATCAACAATAATATGATCACGGCCACCGGGTTTATGGAGGGCTGAATTTCCCTCGCCGCCGGCACCTGAAGACGAGGCGCACCTGTCAAAGTCACGTTGGCGTTTTTGGCGAGGATTTCCGACACGGCCATCATGGCGTTGTAGAGGCCTCGTCCGTAATCACCGGTTCTCAGGTTGGGCATGGCGTAACGGTCCAGGATTTCCCCTGCCAAGCCGTCTGTGATGACCCCTTCGACACCATAACCCGTCTCGATCCTCACACGTCTTTCCCGGAGGGCGAGAAAGATGAGGACGCCTTTGTCTTCCCCTTTTCTGCCGATCCCCCAGGCCTCGTATAGACGGTTGGCGTAATCGTCCGGGTCGTCGTCTCCCACCGTCCGGAAGGTGGCCACAACGACGGCTGTCCCTGTTTTATCCAGAACCTCCTGGGCCAGGCTGCTCATCGCAACCCTTTGTTCCGGCGGGATCACACCGGCAAAGTCGTTCACGGCCCCGGTCGGCGCCGGAAACTTCTCGGCGGCGAAGATACCCGTGTCAAAAACAAGACAGATAAATAGGGGAATGACGAGAAAAGTCCATTTTTTGAACGGGAGAGTCATCTTTCCGACCAGTCCTTCCGGGAAATACTGGTGTAAGCTAAATCCTGGATGGGAAAAAGTCAAAGATTTTGTAAAATTTTCAAGCCCTTCCATTATGCCGAAACATCTCGAGTTTTCGCTCTTTTTTGGCGTAATATTTGCAAATGTGGATGGATAATTTTCACCCACCAAGATTGGTCGATGGGACCCCAACAAGAAGGAGGGAATGAGGGGGATGAGTCGTCAAAAGGAGGCGCTGAGGTCCATCGTTCATGAAGTCGATACCTTGCCAGAGAAGATAGCCCCGCAAGAGGGGGTAATGATCACGCCCGGGAATTCCGATCCGCTCTACACCATTCTCGCGAATAGTTCTTATGCAGGCGTCTACATGGTCCAGGATGGAAAATTCGCTTTTGCCAACCACCATGCGGCCCACTACGCAGGGTATGGACCCCAGGAAATGTTGGGTGTCCCTACCCTGAAGGTCGTCCACCCCGATGACCGGGAGACGGCGCGGGAAAATGCCGTCAGGATGCTCAAGGGCTTCCGCTCCGCCCCCTATGAATTCAGGATCATCACAAAGGACGGGCGTGTTCGCTGGATCATGGAAACGGTCACACCGATCACCTACAGGGGCAAACGGGCCGTCCTCGGCAATTCCATGGACATCACCGAGCAGAAGGACGAACGGGAGAAGGTGCAGAACCTGGAGGCACTGAAGGCCTCTTTCCTGGATGCCATTCCCCATGCCGCCGTGGGCCTGCAGAACCGGGTCATTATCTTTGCCAACAAGGCCGTGGATGACGTTTTCGGCTGGCATTCCGAGGAACTCGTCGGCAAAACCACTCGAATCCTTTACCGGAGTGATGAGGAATACGAGGAGATCGGACGGTATGTGTATTCTGTTCTCGATGGTCAGCGGACCTGCAGCCTCGAGATTCCCTGCGTCCGGATGGACGGCCGTGAGATCACGGTCAAATTGACGGCTTCCCGGATCGGTGAAAGCCTCCAGGAAGGGAAAATCATTGCCATTTATGAAGACATCACGAAGCGCAAGAGGGCGGAGAAGGCCCTACGGGAATCGGACCAATTCAACCAGGCTATTATTTCCGGAGCCAACGTGGGGATCGTCGTTTACGATCGGGCCCTGCGTCACCAGACGTGGAATCACTTCATGGAGCACCTGACGGGGTGCCGGGCCGAAGATGTCCTGGGAAAATCGTCCAGGGATCTTTTCCCGCAGATTCACGAGGAGTATCTCGATACGATCCTGGAGAAGGCCTTTGCAGGCGAAACGGTTGCCTTACCGGACATGACCTACTTTGTGTCGCAGAGCGGAAACTCCGGGTGGGTATCGGGTAACTACGGACCCTACAGAAATACCAAGGGAGAAATCGTGGGTGTCATCGGAATGGTCTATGACATCACGGAGCGCAAACTCGCCGAGGAGGCTCTCAAGAAAAGCGAGGAGCGCATCCGGGCGATCTTCGAGACGGCCCAGGACTGTATCTTCATCAAGGATCGGGGCCTGAATTATATCCTTGTGAATCCCGCCATGGAATATGTCCTGGGGCGCCCGGCCTCCGAGATCATCAGCATGTCGGACCGGGAACTATTCGGAGATGAGGCGGAACAGCGGATCCGTGAGACGGACTGCGGGGTCCTCGACGGGGAGACCTCCGAGGACGAGTACATTCTGAACCTCAACGGCATTCCGACAACCCTTCATGTCGTGAAGGTCCCCATGCATGATGCCTCCGGTGAGATCATCGGTATCTGCGGCATTGCCCGGGACATCACGCAGACCCGTCAGCTCGAAGCGCATATCCGGCAGGCCGCGAAGATGGAAGCCATCGGGACTCTGGCGGGCGGCATCGCGCACGACTTCAACAATCTTCTCATGGGTATCCAGGGACATTCATTCCTGATGCTCATGGATATCCCCTCCGATCACCCCCACACATCACACCTCAAGGGCATCGAAGAGATCGTCAGGAGCGGTGCCAGCCTCACGCGGCAGCTTCTCGGTTTTGCTAAAGGCGGCAGGTACGAGGTGAAGCCGACGGTCCTCAACGATCTCATCCGGAAGAGCTCCGAGATGTTCGGGCGGACAAAGAAGGAGATCCAGATCCACCACAAATACGAAGAGGATGTCTGGATCGTCGAGGCCGACCAGGGCCAGATCGAACAGGTCCTGCTCAATTTCTACGTCAACGCCTGGCAGGCCATGCCGGCCGGCGGGAAGCTTTTCCTCGAGACGGAAAATGTTGTTCTCGATGAGAATTTCGTGCGGCCTTACAAAGTCAAGGCCGGCCGCTACGTCAGGGTGTCGGTGACCGATACGGGGATCGGTATGAGCGAAGAGACACTTCAGAGAATCTTCGAGCCTTTCTTCACGACAAAGGAGATGGGGCGCGGCATCGGGCTCGGTCTTGCCTCCGCTTACGGAATCATCAGAAATCACGGCGGCTTCATCACCGTGTCCAGTCAGAAAGGCCGGGGGAGCACCTTTACGATGTACATACCCTGCTCCGAGACCTATTTAAGCCAGGAAGCGGCACCGGAAGACCTCGTCCTCAAGGGATCGGAAACCGTGCTCATTGTGGACGACGAGGATATTGTCCTCGATGTGGGTGTGGAGATCCTGAAAACCCTCGGATACCAGGTCCTCTCGGCAAACAGCGGTCAGGAGGCCCTCGAGATCTATGAAAATCGAAGCCAAGATATCGCCATGGTCATCCTGGACATGATCATGCCTGAAATGAGCGGCGGAAAGGTCTTTGACGAAATCCGGACCCTGAACCCGGATGTGAAGGTCCTCCTTGCAAGCGGTTACAGCATGAACGGACAGGCCGCGGCCATTCTGGAGCGTGGCTGCAACGGCTTCATCCAGAAACCCTACACGATCAAGGCCCTCTCGGAAAAGCTCAGGGAAATCCTGGAAAAGCAAAGCGTCCATTAATTTTTTCCAATTCTCAATTTGACATACCCCGTCCCCCTATTCTATAAGAATCGGGTTCTGCCGATCCTGCCTGTTAGATCCCTGGAAAAATTCGCGACTTCAGAAAAGGAGATCTCATGCGACTTTTTTTCGAACCGAAAAGCGTTGCGCTGGTCGGTGCTCCGCGGAAGACCGGTACCGGAACCTACAACAACGTCGAATGCCTGCTCCGCTACGGCTACAAAGGGTCCGTCTATCCCGTCAATCCCAAGGCCGATGAGATTTACGGGGTCCGGTCCTACCCCTCCGTCATGGAGATACCCGAGGTGCCGGACTTGGCGGTGATTTCCCTGGGACGGGACCTGGTGATCCCCGCCTTTGGAGAGTGCATCCAGAAGGGCATCCGCCGGGTGGTCATCATCAGCCAGGGCTTCGGTGATGCCGACTCGAAGGGAAGAGAGCTTCAGTCCGAAGTCACGAAGATGGCCCGCGAGGCCGGCGTGCGCGTGGTGGGTCCCAACACCATGGGGGTTCTCAATAATTTCCTGTCATTTACCACGGCTTTCGTCGATCTCAAGGTGCCGGAAAAGATTTTTCCTGTCGCGATTATCGCCCAGACAGGGGTCATTCAGGTGGCCGCGGACATGTTTTCCTACGGAAGCTGGGGGAAGGCCATAGACATCGGAAACAGCTGTGATGTGGATTTTGTCGATGCGCTGAACTATTTTGCTGATGATCCCCAGACGAGCGTCATCGCCGTTCACATGGAGGGCATGCTCCGGGGGCGCGAGTTCCTGGCAGCGGCGCGGAAGGTCACACGGAAAAAACCGGTCATCGTCTTGAAAACGGGACGGACTGCAGCCGGCGCAAAGGCTGCGCTCTCTCACACGGGGATGCTCGCCGGGGAGGATGAAGTAAACGATACGGCCTTCGAACGCGCGGGCGTCATTCGCGTGAAGGAAACCTCCGAGATGCAGACGGCAATCCACGCGCTTCTTCTCATGAGGGAAATGAAGGGCCCGAGGATCGGTGTTATCACCATCTCCGGTGCAGGCGGTATCATGACGGTGGACGCCTGTGAGGAACTGGGACTCACCCTCGCAAAGCTTCCGGCAGGTCTTGCAGCAAAGTTAAAAGAGGGGCTTCCCGATTGGGTTCACGTGGGCCATCCGATTGACATCTGGCCCATCGGCATGATCGGGGGGAATTACCGGGGTGTATTCAAACTTGCCCTGACGGAGTTCCTGGCATCGGAAGAGGTCGATGGGGTCCTGGGTATCCTTCCCACTATGACCTCTCCCCTGCACGCGGATCTTGACCTTGTGGAGGTTGTGGCGGCGTCGAGCGAAAGAGCCGGAAATTCTAAGCCCTTTGCCCTGTGGGCGTACCCGACGGATCCATCGTCGAATGAGCGCTTCGAGGCGATCGATGGGGTCGCCTGTTTCAACTCCATCGAAGAGGCCGCGCATGGACTTGCATTCTGCTATCGCTATCACCGGGGTCGCAACGAAAAACCCGTGTCGCCGGGAAAGTTTTCCATCCAGCCCAAAAAAGCCGACCGGCTCATCCGGGCGGGAAGAGAACAGGGGTATCTCCTGGGGGAAGATGCCCTCGAGCTTCTGCGCAGTTTCGGCATTGCCTGCGTGAAAGGGAAAAGGGCCGGAACCTGGGTTGAGATCAGGAAGGCTTCGGCGGGACTGAAATATCCGCTGGTTCTCAAGCTTGCCGGGCGTGCCTTCCTTCATAAAAGCGAATGGGGCGGTGTCATAACAGGGATCGAAGGGTCGAAGGATCTGAAAGAGGCCTATGAGGGGCTTCTGAGGAATGTCCGGCGGCGGGATCCCCGGATGAAAGTCAAATCCTTCCAGATCCAGGAAATGGCGAAGGGCAGGGAACTCATCCTCGGGCTCAAATGCGATCCCCAGTATGGACACGTGATCCTCTGCGGTTTGGGCGGGATCTACACGGAGGTATTCCGTGATGTGAGTCGGGAGATTGTTCCCATCGATCGAAAGCGGGCGGAAGAGATGGTCAAATCACTGAAGATGTATCCCTTCCTGGAAGGGGTTCGCGGTGAGAAGGGTATTGATATGGAGAGCCTCCTGGATACCCTGGAGCGGCTGTCCTTTCTGGCCATGGAAGTGCCCGACCTGAAGGAGTTCGACATCAACCCGCTCATGGCGGGTCATAAGGGCGTGATGGCGGCAGATGCACGGATTCTCTGGTGATGGCCGCGGAATAGATCACGTGTCCTTTTTCGGCACAAAGAGGTGAAATTCGTACTCTTTTTCCTTGACCTGGAAGGACACCTTGTCCTCTTCGTTTTTTACAAGGGATCCCTCCAGTATCCTTTTGCAGCCGAAATCGTAAAAGGTGAACTGGTGGGTGGGCATTTCCTTCTCGGCCATGCCCTTGAAGGACCTTTCCCGTTCGTCTTTCGTCAGCTCGCGAACCGTCAGTTTCTGGGCCCTTTCCTTGGCTTCCCAATCTTTCGTCCGGATGGTGACCACGTAATTTGCGTGAAACTTGACGGGCATCTTGATTTCCATGGTCATACCTCCTCGCGGTGATGTTTCGGGGGACCCCATAACACAGCCGGAGTGAATAATCTATCTTTTTGATGGGATCGCTTCAGAAAAAGACCCAAATTCGTTGCACCAGAGTGCCAGGCATTGAGAAACGACAGGATGGGTTTGAGGGGTCATTTGCCCGTTAATTTGCGGCAGACTGCAGGGAAATTGTGACTATTAATTTTGCCCTGAACAAAGCTTGATCCGGCAGTGAGTGTCAAGTCTGGTATCGATTTCTTCCTGAAATGTAGCTTCCGGTAATTCCGACGGGTATCCAACATTTCAAGTGATAAACAGTATGTGATGGCCAATATTGCCTTGACCTACCGGTCCATTGCTGCTTATATTCCCTCCGTCAAAAGCAATACCTTATCAAGCCGCGGCAATAGATTAAGGCTAAATTAAAAGGATTTGAAATGAGTTCAAAAACGAAGATAGGAATTATTATTTGTGATCGCTACCGCCGCTGTGCGGGAGGGAAGTGTCTTCGCGCGATGAGAAACAAGGAAGGTGCTTTCAGCATATACACCGACACCGAATTGGAGTTGGTTGGTTTCACGACTTGTGATGGGTGTCCTGGCGGCAACGTAGAATATGCGGGCGAAGAAATGACGAAAAATGGCGCAGAGGTTATTCATTTGGCCACCGGCCTGGTCGTGGGCTACCCGCCCTGTCCCCACATTGATGCATTCAAAGTCTTTCTTGAAAAACGTTATAGGATAAAGGTTGTTGTCGGCACACACCCTATTCCGAAGAAGTATCTTGAGATGCACACTTGCCTTGGAACATGGGAGGATCCTGCGTGGAAGCCATTGATCGAGCCGACCCTGGCCGATGAACATACCCGTGAAAATTACAATTAAAGTATTATCTTGTTCGGGAATCAATTACGGCAGGGCCAGCAATGGCTCTGCCTTTTTTCGTCCATTTCAATTCCAAATCTTCAATCGTTTATCTCCCGCTTGGCCATAGACTTGCAGGTGTACTAGATAATCAAGACTTGATATAAAAGTCTCTGTAAACTCAAGTATGGTTCAGGACAATTTATTTTCAATGGAGTTGTGAATCTCGTACCCCTGTGCTATAGAATTAAACAGGACGGTATCAAGTTTCACTTCCCTTGCAATATCGCAAGGAAGGGATTTTACCGTAAGGACAGTCAGATGGAATTAGGAACCTTTGTCGTTGTCGAACATCGAGGGCATCCCCTGAACCGACTGGTGGGGAAAATTGTCGGAAAAAGGGGGGAGTACGCGCCCGGGGATCTCTGGTGCCTCGTTTTTGTCCTCAACCGGGGGAGAAGTTACCTGATCCCGGAATCGATGCTGAAGGCAAAAGAAGACACGAGCGATTTGAAAAAAAATTACCTCGTGTCGTGATATTCCGCCTGCCCCGCGAAAAAGAGAGGGTGATTTGACGAACGACCCTGCGTTTAAGCCAATGCCTGCTTGAGGGGCTCTAAGCTATCTCTCTTGTCGCGATTTCCTGAACCGAGTGACGCCACGGTCATCGGCCTTCGTGGCGGAACGCTGCCCGGACCTCGAGGTCCGTGACCAGAGGTTTCTTCATCGGCCATGCCTCGAATCCACCCTGCCGTCCCTTTTATTCTTATTTCACCAGAGTGAACTTCCAGGCGCAATGCCACTCAGCGGGGTGCTTGTCGGGGGGACAGCCAATGCACTCCGTCTTGATGCGGCTGTCGATCGATTCCGCGAAGGTGGTATATTCGACCAGGCCCGCGGACTTGCAGGGGTAGTCGTCAAGTCCCTTGCGCTTGCGGGCCGACTGGACGCGGCAGTCGTTCATCTGGAAAATGATGGCGTTTGGCCCGTCGTCCAGGATGGACTGGACGTTCACCCGGGCGTACATCCTGAACCTCAGGGCCTGCTTCAATCCTTCGATCCCTGCCTGTTCGGGGAGACCGAGAAACTGCTTGATGGACCAGGCCTCAAGAGGAGAAAAGCGGGTCCAGGTTGAATCGTTGCAACGCTTGGCTTCGAACATGTCCCGGGCTGCCTCGACACAGGTGAACCATACACCGTCGTTGGCCAGCCAGTTCACGCCAAGGTTGTTCATCAGGTTGATCTGTTTTTCCTTGGGCATGTCGAGGAGCACCTTGGGAATGCCGTTTTTCATCTCAAAACCGAGGGTTTTCGCCAGTCGGTCCATCTGGATCGAATAACTGTTCTTTCTTGCCTCTTTGAGGATATTCAGTGACTTGGGTATTCCGAGCTGATGCTCCGTCTCCATATACCACATCGTGTAGTGCATCATGATCCGGTGGAACATGTCGACGATGAAACGGGCAAGGTCCTCCTGGCTCAGATCTTCCGGCTTCTCCACATTTTTAAGACTCATGCTCTCCTCCTTCTTTATTTATTTTTCCCTGCAGTGCCAGTGACGATCCGCTGGTAGAAAGCAACGAATGCCCTGGAAATCGTATGGTTCCAATGGCGTCCCGGCGTTACCGGGAAGCACCATATATTAGGCGAAAGCAAAATGTCAACCCTCGATTAACTGTCATTGGGATCGTTTTTTGCGAATTCCGTTTTTTCCTTTCGGAATCGGAAGGAGTCACGTTCAAACTCAAAATTCAAAAGTTATCATTTCCGCGCAAGCTCTACTCCTTTCGCGGTGATGATGCCCGTTACCAGTTCCGGAGGTGTGAGATCAAAGGCGGGATAATAGCCCCTTACGTCGGGACCGCTGATCGGTGTGCCTAAAAATTCAAGGACCTCCCGTTCATCCCGCTCCTCAATCGGGATTCCCTCCCCCTTCGGGGTGCGCCTGTCAGGCCCTCCGTAGGCGAGGATGTAAAGGGGAATTTTGTAGAATTTCGCGCAAATGGCGAGCTGAAGTGTTCCTACCTTGTTTGCCACCACCCCGTCCATGGCGATACGGTCAGCGGCGGTAAAGATCTTGCTCACCATCCCCTTGGACATGCAGTGGGCGGCCATATTGTCGGTGACGAGCGTTGTGGGGATGCCGAGCTGGCTCACCGACCAGGCCGTCAGCCTTGCCCCCTGGAGATAGGGTCTTGTCTCCGTACAAATAACCCGGATGTTTTTCCCGTTATTTTTTGCGTATTTGAGCATGTAGAGCAACCCCGCCCCGGCGAAACAATGGGTCAGGATGGTATCTCCGGCCTGAAGAAGAGTCTCCGCATGCTTCCCCGTGGCGTCGGATATTTCCCTCTGTTTTTTCAGGGTGCTCTTAAGAAAATCCAGGATGACGATAGAGGCCTCCCTGTCCTTCGCTTCTTCGTCGATGCGGGTGAGCAATTTATTTAAAAGGGCGGCGAGGTGGAAACCGGTGGGACGGGTGACGCGAAGCCTGCCTGCGGCTCTCATCAGCCTTTCCTTTTGGCCTTTCTCCCCGATTCTTTCCGATTCCCGGGCGGCGAGATAGAGCCCGAAACCCGCGGTGACGGCAATGTCGCCGGCTCCCTGGACGACCATGTCCTCGATGGCACGGGCAACCTCTTCATGATTTCCGCAGGTTACTTTCACGATATTCCTGGGCAGTTTTCTTCGATCGATGATGACGAGCTTCTCACCTTCCAGGAAGACATTATCTTCCAGGTCCATCAAAAGAGGTTTTTTCATTTCGTTTTCCGCAGGTTTGCTCACTTGTCTCTGATTGTCCTAAGAGGTACCACAAAATGGGCCTTGTTAAGTGTTAAGGCATGCGCGAAAGCGCATGCGCTGAACTATGGAAGAAACATATCCCAATCCCGAGTTATATGTCAATGGAGCCCTATGCTCAGGACAGGTGCCGGGCGACCGCAAGAGGCAGGAGTGTATTATTCGAAGTTATTGATTTTAAATTGATCTTCTCAGGTGTATTCAACTCGCTACTAAGCGCTTATTTTGCTTGACAAAAGGCATCTTTAAGTATAACCATAATTGTTAATATAATGTTCAACTGTATGCGATGAGGAAAGAAATAGTCACTGTGACGATAATGATTTTTGAAAAAATAAGTTAAGGAGGGCGCAGATCGTGTATTTCGCAAAAGAATTACTGGACCAATCCAGCCGGCTTAGGAAGAGATGGGAGGACGAGGTCAAGAAGAGCGTGTCGAAGTGGGCTGACCAGAAGCCTGACAGTCAATGGTCAACTGTTTCGGACCTCCCCATCAAAAGACTTTACACCCCTGAAGACATCGCCCACATGGACTTCGAGAAGGACATCAACTATCCGGGACAGTACCCGTACCTTCGGGGCAACCAGGTGACCGGCTACCGGGGCAAGTACTGGACCTTCCGCATGTTCTCCGGCATGGGGGATGCCGCGACAACCAACGCGCGATGGCACATGCTCCTCAAGGAAGGCCAGACGGGTCTCAGCACCGCCTTTGACTTCCCGACTCTGATGGGTTACGACACCGATTCCCCCAAGGCCCGCGGGGAGTGCGGGAAATGCGGTGTGGCCATCGACACCCTGGAGGATTTCCTCGTTCTCACGAAAGGCGTTCCCCTCGACAAGATCACAACCTCCATGACCATCAACCCGCCGGCAACGGCCCTGTGGGCCATGTACTGCGCCGCCGCTCAGATTCAGGGCATCCCGCTCAACAAGATCGGCGGGACCATCCAAAATGACATGTTGAAAGAGTTCATCGCTCAGAAGACGCTCATGTGCCCGCCTGAGCCTTCCGTCAAGCTCATCAGCGACACTGTCGAATTCGGCACCAAACACGTTCCCAGGTGGAACACTATCTCGATCAGCGGTTATCACATCCGTGAAGCCGGCTCCACGGCCGTTCAGGAACTTGCCTTCACGCTCCGAGACGGCATGGAATACGTGGAGGATGTCATGCGCCGCAAGGGGCTCGACGTCGATTCCTTCGCCCCGAGGCTTTCCTTCTTCTACAACTCCCACATCGACTTCTTCGAGGAAATTGCCAAACTGCGTGCGGCAAGAAGGATTTGGGCGAAAGCGATGAAAGACCGCTATAAGTCCAAGGATGAGAGGTCCTGGTGGATGAGATTCCACACCCAGACAGCGGGATGCTCGCTGACGGCGCAGCAGCCATACAACAACGTCGTCCGAACGGCTACCGAGGCTCTGGCTGCGGTGCTCGGCGGGACGCAGTCCCTCCACACCAACTCCCTGGACGAGGTGTGGTGCCTCCCCTCCGATTTCGCCGTGCAGGTCGCGCTGCGGACCCAGCAGATCATCGCCGAGGAAACTGGTGCGGCCAACACCATCGACCCGCTGGCGGGCTCTTATTTCGTTGAGGCGCTCACCAACGAGATGGAAAATCAGGCCTGGGCATACATCCACAAGATCGACGAGATGGGCGGAATGGTTGCTGCTATCGAGAAGGGCTTCCCGCAGCTCGAGATATCCGATGCGGCCTACAAGTTCCAGAGGCAGATTGACGCCAATGAAAAGATCATGATCGGTGTGAATAAATACGTTTCCGAACAGAAGGAAGCCATTCCCTTCCTGGAGATCGACGACAAGATCGAGACCGAGCAGATCGCGCGGTTGAATGCTGTCAGGAGAAAGAGGGACAGCAAGGCCGTCAAGAAGAGTCTCGATGACATCCGCGCTGCCTGCAAGAAGGGCGAGAATGTCATGCCACACTGCATCGAGGCCGTGAAGAACCTCTGCTCCGTGCAGGAGATCTGCGACGTCTATCGCGAAGTGTACGGCGAGTACCGCGATCCGGGTCTCTACTAGACCACTACGACTACGATTGAGGAGGGATAAAAATGGCTAAAAGAACATTACGCGTCATGGTTGCAAAACCGGGTCTTGATGGTCATGATCGCGGTGCAAGAGTTCTTTCGAGATGTTTCAGGGATGCAGGTTACGAGGTGATCTACACGGGGTGTCACCAGAC